>OGKO01000160.1_pt1 | contig 58605 bp, 59 predicted proteins | sample 1572451 | NCBI WGS metagenome assembly OGKO01 (sample SAMEA2582089, study PRJEB24529) | metagenome | biome: Human gut stool | place: China | collected 2011 | reverse complement strand
CCATCTTGTTCCGGTATCAACAAGTTTATTGTGTCAGGCACCAATTGTTCCAATGCAATTTCGGCATTTTAATTTTATTGTGTCAGACACCTTGTTCCTTTAGGGCAATGTCTGCCGCATCCACAGCAATATCACTTCCTACACCGCCCATAGCAATGCCGACATCAGCCGCCTTTAAGGCTGGTGCATCGTTGATTCCATCCCCAATCATACAGACAGCTTCCTGTCTGTTCTGATATTCATTTATGTATTTTAACTTATCCTCCGGCAGACAGTTTGCTTGAATTTCGGAAATACCAAGCTGTCTTGCAATGGAAGCAGCCGCTTTTTCATTATCACCGGTAAGAAGTACCGGCTGTACATTTAATGCTTCTAATACCTTTATTGTACCAACACTCTCACTTCGTATCGTATCAGACAATACAACATAACCAATGAAAAGGCTGTCCAAAGATATGTAGATCATGGTACATCCCCGGTTAATAAATTCTTCCGCCTGTGTTGTCATTTGCTGTGGAAACGTTATGTTATTTTCATTCAACATAGCCCTATTTCCAGCAAGAGCATGATAGCCTTCCACCTTTGCTGCCACACCTCTGCCCGGTATCATTTTAAAATCTGCTGCTTTCGGAATTGCAGACGAATGTTCACTTCTAAAGCATCGTACAACTGCTTTTCCCAGTGGATGCTCCGATGAAACTTCTGCCGCTGCACAAATAGTTTATTGTGTCAGGCACCATTGTTACCATTGTTAAATCTCCTTTTTCTTGATGTGTGACAGATATGGAAAAAGCCAGAAAGGAATGTACACATCCCAATCCGGCTGATTTCCGAATGGAATATATACATTCCTCTCTGTCCTTGTTATTTGTTACTATATGATTATCAGGCAATGCCTGTTGTAATGATTAATCGGGCTTTCCCCGATGCGTTGTGCTTCAATCACCTCCTTTTATGGCATGAAAAAAGCACTCTAACCTATTATTGGCTAAAGTGCTTTGTAAAACAGTTATTAAATTATTTATCAGTCAGACAAACTTGAAGTTTCCATTTATTTCTTTTTGCGGTATTTGGGTTCAATACCTACTACATACGCTACCATAGCCGCAATACTAATAAGCATTGCACCCAATATAGGTATAATAATCAAACCCGAATTCTGCCCATCTAATAAAGGCAATCCAATTAACGTAAACAAAACACCATACACGCACCACAATATGCCCAAAGCACGATTATAGCCTTTCACATCTTCTATGGGTGCTACCTCAGCATTTGCCCAAAAACCGAAAGGTTTTGCTTTCTTGGAATTAAAATCATAAATGCCCATTACAATAAATAATACGCCGATTATTACCCAAATAACAAATGCTATTAATCTTCCTTCCATAATATGTATCCTTTCTTTGTAGTTCTGTAAATTCCGATTTGACAGTCTCTTGAACGAGGCTGCCATATGGGTCATTCTACCACATATTCATCCTTAATTCATCTAAAATTTTCACGATTGATTTACCACACTTCTAAACTATCTTTTGCATCAATCCAAGCTTGCATTTCTCCATCCAACACTAATCGTGCATACTCCATAGGTTCATCAATCGCAAGTGTGGCACGCAGATTAGGACATGCAAGCATGACTACAACGCAAAAGACATATCTTCATATTATTCAGGAGCTGGAGAATAAAGCTGTGGATCTTGTTATGACACCCTGATTCGTACACCGCCACACGGGACGGCAATTCTGATGCGGTACAGGCTGTGCTTCCAGCACTGCATGAGGCGCGGGTCTGTCATTGGAAGTTCCTCTATGTCTATATGCGACGGGCTGTTACCGGTTTTAAGTGTACCGAGCTCGCCGATTAGCAGGACATCAGGGCTTTCGTTCGATAATACGGGTTTCTCATAAGTGATGAAGTTGAGGATTACAGGGTGTTCACAGTCATCATCAAAGCTCCAGCTGTCATCGAGAGTGAGCCCGGAGGCATCAAGAGTAACGCATCGGGTGTATTCGCGAAGATGAGCTTCGGCAGGGTAGGCACCGGAGATGTCCATCGCGATTTTTCCGCCGTCCTCCGTGAAGCTGTGAACGATGGAGGATGCCTTGTATTCTTCGCCGTTCATCTGCATTGTGCCGTTGACGGTAGGAAGATTGTGATAATCCGACTGCATGGTCCATATCTCGTATCGCTGTGCGGAAAAGGTCTTTTTGGTGTAGCTTTCGACACCGATGTCAATGAGGAGCGGCTGCCCGTTCTTGTAGAGTGTTACGCTTCCGGTGTCGTTGTGGTTGTGGCTGTCGTTGTTGTCACCGCACTTTGCGGCGGCAGTATAGCAGTCGTTTCTTGCAATCCATAATCCGGCACTTGAATAGAATACCGGAGGGTGAAAAATAGGGGAGTCCGTGTCCTCGGAGAGTATTGCCTTGCGGGTAAAGACCTCCTGAAGCCTGTAGTACAGGTTGTTCTCATCCGGCTGGAATTTTTCGGGAGTTCTCTTGTAGTCGAGTGCCGCAAATTCCGCAAGGTTCTTAAGACCGCATGCCTTGCCGAAGAGATACTCGCGCGTTCCGGCACGTCCGGCGACTGGTGAGCAGTCGGCAAAATTGATATAGTATTTGTCATCGACGTGTACATTCAGAATGTACATGGCAATATTTTTGATTTTTTCGTTATCCCACAGGGAGGCAAAGTAATCATCAGTAATGCGGCACAGAATGTCAAGCGTCTGAAAAAGGCAGAGACCGGCATGGCGGTAGTACTGTGCACCTTCGTCACAGCAGCCGTCATCGCCGTAATCCTTGAGGAAAAAGTCCGTGCTTGCACAGGCTTTCTTGAAAATTTTCTGACGCACGTTTTCGGGAAAAGGCAGAAGAAAAGCAGTCAGAAGTATATTCTGTGTACACCATATTGTCCAGTTGCACATCTCCTCTCTGCCTTTGCCCATCCACCAGAAATGCTTTGTAAGGTATGGGATTATAACACGTCTTTTAGTCTCGTATATGATTCTTGAGCATATAAAAGGACTGATGGCATCGAGCTCATCCTTTAGAAGATAATAAGCAGTTGCCAGAACAGAGGCTGCTTCACAGGAAAAAAGCTCGATTACAGGATTGCTGACATCGGGAAGAACAAGCTGCGGTGAGTTGCGGATATATGAGTTGTGGGCGGGGAGCTGCCATGCTGTCTCATCGCATATTGCAAATATACCATTGACAATATCATCCGTAAAGCGTCCCGAATGTTCGGTACACTCCGCGAGCACAAGCGCATCCAGTGCTTTTCTTTTTATAAAGAGCTTATCTTCATAGTGAACCCTGTTGCCGGTTCTTGAAAATTCCAGAAAGTCCGTTGCTTTAAGATACGGATAATCAAATCCGAGAAAAGTCTCCCCGCGTTTTATCAGCTCATTTAATGTTTCGCTGTCAAGCTTCTCCCATTCGCTCCGCTCAGATGCTTTAGGATATGGGACAAAGGGCGAAAAAGAATGGCTGTCACGCAAAAACTGTTCACTTATTTCTTTAAAAAGGTTAGTCATTTTTACACTGCGCCTCCTTTAAAAGTTAATTGTAAAATTATCAGTCAATCTTCTGGTTAATGTATTCCTTCGGTGACACGCCCTCGCGTTTTTTGAATACCTTGCTGAAGTAGAAGGAGCTCTCAAAGCCGAGTTTGTCGGATATTTCATATATTTTCATGCTGCCGTCGGACATAAGCCTCTTGGCTTCGTTGATTTTGCAGGCGGTGACATATTCGTTAAAGCCGAGATCGTTGTGCTTTTTAAAGAGCTGGCTTAAGTAATTAGGCGTTATATTGAAGCTGTAGGCGACGTCGTTGAGTGTCAGCTTGTCGCAGACATGCTCCGATATGTAGCGCTTTACAAGATTGACCGTATGGTTAGTGTGGCTGTTTTTCCGCTCAATAAAGTAAGCAGACAGCTTATTCTTAAAAATATCAAGCCATGAGATAATCTGTTCCATTGACTGCTTGTGGTAGATAGAGCGGTAGCCGTCAGGTGATTCTGAGAACATCTCGGCGACGGTCTGTTCACCGCCCGGAAGGGCTGATATTGCCATGTATAATATGCTGCAGGCGGCATCAAGTGCCTGAAAGTTTCTTTGAGGATACTGTCTGAACATTCCGGTAAGCTCGTCGATTGTCTGAGAGAGGACATCCTCGTCGAACTCTTCAAATGCAGTCTGCAGCTGAGGTCTGAATATCGAGAGGTTGAATATGCGGTGGTTGTAGTCCCCTGACTGACATTCATCTATCGATAGAAATGAATGTTCGTCATCAATAAAGGAGTATGCCTGTCTTGCGTACTGGTAGGATTCGGAGAGCTCGAACGGGTTTTTTACCACGGAACCAATGCCTGCTTTTATGAGTATATTGTAGTATTTTCGGAGCGAAGCCTGCATTTCGCCGAGAACCTCAATGATATGTGTGGTATCAGGTGAGCAGCGTCCGTTCTCATAGCCGATATCGGCTATCACCACACAATGGTTGACGTCCAGAGGGATAACCTTCGCAGACAGATACTTAGGAATAAGCTCATTTAGCAGGTTGAATGCGCTCGAGTAGAGCGATAGCTGCTTGTCGGCGGACAGATTATTGCCTGTGTGGTCAAAAAATTCAATATAGATACATTGACATGGCGTACTGCCAAGCTTGATTCCGAGATATTCACCTTGGACTTTAATCTGCTCAGGGCTGTCGAACATGTTCTGCAAAAGTCTTATGTAGAACTTCTCGTCGTAGTGGAACTGTTCCGTGTCGGAGCCGGCAGACCGGGCGGGTGATTCAGCAGGAATCCGTTCAATCGCTCTCCTTATTGCCGCGTCGAGCACGGCAGGAGTGAGCTCAAGCTTTACCAGGTAGTCGGATGCCTGATAGGTCAGTGCTTCCTTAGCCATTGAGAATTCCTCGTAGCTGGTCAGAAAAATGAATACCGGCTTACGGCAGCCGTAGCGCTCACAGCATATTTTTATGAGTTCAAGCCCTGACATTATAGGCATCTTTATATCACAGATTACAATATCGGGAGATGAAGCCTCAATTATACCGAGCGCTGCTTCACCGTTGGCTGCAACACCGCATATTTCCAGACCGAGAGCCTGACAATTAAGCATAGATTTTATTCCGACCTGAACAAGCGGCTCATCATCGACAATTAAAACTTTGTACATTTGTCAACCTCCATTTTCTTTATTTTTACAATCATTCTTGTGTATTTTCCAAGCTCACTCTCTATAAATATGCCGTACTCATCGCCGAATTCATACTTTATGCGCTTATTTATGTTGATAAGACCGATTTCTTTAAAAAACTGTGATTTGTCATTGGAGGTTTCGGAGAATATGTTCTCAATCTGTTCGGCGGTCATTCCTACGCCGTCGTCCTCAACAATGACATTTATATCGGTCGCGTTCTCCTGTGAGACATGAATGGTTATGTGCCCCGTTGACTGCTTCGGCTCAATGCCGTGAAAGATGGCGTTTTCCACGAGCGGCTGGAGCGTGAATTTATTGATAAGGCAGTTGTTAAGCTCATCGTCATCGACGATTATGTCCATCTTTATTGTGCCACCGTAGCGGTACTGCTGTATGGTGAAGTAGTCCGTTATGAGTGCGAGCTCGTCGCATATCGGAACGAGGTCGCGCGTTCCCTTGGAGATGCTTCTTAGGAGCCTTGACAAGGCAGTCGTCATCTCAGCAATTCCGTCGGCACCCTGTGTAACTGCCATCCACTTAATTGAATTCAGCGTGTTATATATGAAGTGCGGGTTAATCTGGCTTTGCAGCATCTTATATTCTAAGTCTTTTTTGTCCTTCTCATCCTGAATCTTGTTGTTCATCAGTAATTCGATATTCTCTGACAGGTTATTGATTCCACGTCCTATATCGCCTAACTCATGGTTCCATTCGATTGAAGTGTCACGGCTGAAATCTCCGTGTGAAATTTTTTCGAGGCGCTTCTGGATTTTCTGGACCGGAACGCTTATGAACTGGTACAGAATGGTCGAGAGCAGGAAGCCGATCAGGATTATGAGTGATGTTATCGCAAGTATTATAATAAAGTAGTAAGGAATGTACGATTTCATCTCCTTGTTGGATATAAGCTGAGTTATATAACAGCCTTCTGTGGAGAGCGGTTTGCTTATTAAGTAGCCTGAGCCCGAAGCGTTGTTAAAGTGGAATACGCGGGCTTCCGGGGAAATCTCCTGGTAGTGAAGCTCGTCAATGTCGGTGTCAGTGATGTCAAGCTCCGTGAGAGCATCGTTGTCCATGAGGTAGACATGGTCGCCGAGGGTGAGGTAGAGCCTGCTGTCGTCTGCCATGGAGTAGTAGTGCATAGGTGCCGTGAAAAATTCTTCGCGGAGTGAAATGCAGGTATAGCCGCCCTGTTTTAAACTGTACTCGAAGAAGACAGGTCTTATAAGAATAAGAACATTCCTCGAGGTTCTGTTAAGATATGGGTCTGGAATAAATCCGTCCGTGAAATTAAGCTTTTCGGAGGCAAGCTGCCTCTCGTAGATGTCAAGCGACCTTGTGATTTCAGCCACGTTCTGTGATGTCGAGTAGGTGGCATCAACAATCTGCAGGTAGCGGTCGTAGCTGTTGCCTATTATGATACGGTGTATGTAATCACTTGCAGGATTTACAAGGTATTCGTCGTTAAGTCTGTCATAAGCGAGCAGAGCAGTGCTGGGAGAGCCTGTCCCTGTGTATTTCATGAAACGGCTTATGTAGGAGTGTGTCTGACAGAAGGATACGAGGCGGTTAACCTCAGAGATGTTCTCGTTAATTGAGTCGACCATGAAGGAGAGGTTGGCATCTGCGTTTTCGATAAGTCCGGTCTTTATGTACTTATTATAGAAGGACACGGACAGAAGAGAGAGCACGGCTCCTATAAATATTGTAAAAATGAGCGTTATTACAAGAATTATGCCCTGAAGTGAATGGCGGTGTCCTTGTATATGAAGCTTATGGAGAAATTTTCTGTTCATAGTGGCTCCTATAGAGTGATTTTAAGTTCAAAAATCATATATTATCAATTAATTTTAGCACATTTTTATGAATTATAAAATATGGTCGTTAAATATTGCATGTTTTTATAGAATTTTACATTATTTAATTTGCCGATAAGCAGAAAATACCCAAAATAATTAATAAAAAATTAAATTTATCCATTCGATTTGCAGGTTCACTCCGTTATAATAGAGCCATAGTTAAGAGATGGACGTAACCAGTCTTCAAAACAAAATCAGGAGGAAAAATCTATGAGGAAAAAATTTTTATCAGTACTGCTCTCAGCAGCGATGGTGACAACCCTTATGGCGGGCTGCTCTAACAACGCGGGAAACGACACGACAACACAGGCACCTTCACAGGGAACTACGGTGGAGACAACCAAAGGTGACACCACAACAGAGACAACGAAGGGAACTGACACGGCAGAACAGGTTACACTCAAGTGGGCTATCTGGGATAAGGAATCCACAGCATACTGGCAGGCACTTGCAGATGAGTATGAGGCAACACATCAGAATGTCACAATCGACATGGTAGACCTCGGCTCACAGGATTATATGACGGTACTCGCAACAGAGCTTTCAGGTTCAGGTTCAGACTTCGATGTGGTAACAATCAAGGATGTTCCGGGATATGCAACTTTAGTTCAGAAGAAGGCAATTCTTCCGCTTGATGACTACATAAAGGCAGACGGAATTGACCTCACAAAGTATGCAGGTGTTACGGACCAGGTAACGGTTGACGGCTCACTTTATGAGCTTCCTTTCAGAAATGACTTCTGGGTACTCTTCTACAACAAGGATATATTTGATGCAGAGGGAGTTGCTTACCCGACCAACGATATGACATTTGAAGAGTATGATGCTCTTGCAAGAAAGCTCACAAAGACTGATTTCGGTAATCAGGTATATGGTGCTCATTATCATACATGGAGATCCGCTGTACAGCTCTTCGGCGTACTTGACGGAAAGCACACAATTCTTGACGGTGAGTACGGCTTCTTCAAGGATTACTATGACATGGTTCTCAATCAGGAGAAGGATGGTGTATGCCGTAAGTACACTGATTTAAAGACAGAGGGCTTACATTATTCAGCAGCATTCTCAGGCGGAGATGTAGCTATGATGAACATGGGTTCATGGTTTATTGCAACACTTATATCCAACTTAAAGAGTGGCGAGTATGATTCAAGTCTCTGCGGAAACTGGGGTATTGTAAAGTATCCTCATGCAGAGGGTGTTGAGCCTGGTTCAACTCTTGGTACAATCACAGGTCTTGCAGTTACAACGGCAACAGATACACCGGATGCAGCTTGGGAGTTCGTTAAGTGGGTAAGCGGTGAGGAAGGCGCAAAGGTTATGGCTGAGACAGGTAACTTTCCTGCCATCATGACAGATGATGCCATGAACATCATCACAAGCCTTGACGGTTTCCCACAGGACGAGGCATCCAAGGAAGCACTTACTGTTTCTAACCTTTACCTTGAGGTTCCTTACGCTGAGAACGTATCTGAAATCAACAGTGCACTCGATTCCTATCATGGTTCAATCATGAGCGGTGAGATGACGGTTGATGAGGGTATCGCAGCTATGGAGGAGGCTGTAAAGGCAATCAAGAACAAGTAAAAATTAAGCTGTATGTTAACCGGGACTGCTGCTCATTGTGAGTGACAGTCCCGTCTTTAAAGAATCAATACAGGAGAGGATTGTATGGGTGAGAAGAGAATAGCGGAAATTAACACGATGCAGACCGAACTCGATGAGCTTATCGCCAGAGTCTGTAACGGAATAGAAGATAAAAAAGAAGAGAAAAAATGCTTATCCCGTATTGAGAAGCTGAGAAGAACTCTCTCAAAAAAGAGATCGGGAAGTAAGCTTAGCCGTGATTTTAAAAGAGATTTAGTTTCATATTCGTTCATTGCACCGAACTTCATCGGATTTGCGGTATTTACACTTATACCTATTATTTTTGCATTCGCACTTGCATTCCTTAAGTGGGATGGAAGCAATGCGATTGAGTTCATGGGACTCAGGAATTTTAAACGTCTCGGAAGTGATGTCTTTTTCAAGGCAGCATTTAAAAACACGATTATCTATTGTATCGGAACAGTGCCGCTCACAATGATAGCTTCATTGGCACTGGCAATTATACTTAATCAGAAGGTTAGAGGAAGAGCGATATTCAGAACCTTATCATTCTTCCCTTATGTAGGCTCACTTGTGGCGGTCACATCCGTGTGGAAGATGCTCTTCCATCCGTCCAAGGGACCTATAAATTCAATATTGTATCACGTATTTAATGTACCGCTCGATAAGCTTCCGCAGTGGTTCTCCGGAGGACTTGTCCTTTTATCACTGATACTGTTCAGTGTATGGAAATATATGGGCTACTACATGGTAATATATCTGGCGGGACTTCAGGGAATATCCGGAGAGCTTTATGAGGCAGGCTCACTCGACGGAGCCAACACATGGCAGAAGTTCAAGTACATAACATGGCCTCAGCTCAGGTCTACGACCTTCTTCGTGGTGGTTATGCTTACAATCAACTGCTTCAAGGTGTACGATATAGCAATCATGCTGGCAGGCGGCGGCTCCGGAGAGCTCACGACATCTGCCACGGTACTTGTATATTATATCTATCAGAAGGCGTTCATCGACTGGGATTTAGGATATTCAAGTGCGGTTGCGATGGTTCTCTTCGGAATTGTACTTTTGGTAACGATAGTGCAGTTCGCATATCAGAAAAAGACATCGGACTAAAGGAGGAACAACAATATGGCAAAGACAAAATCAAAGTCAAAACATGATTTAATTAAAAAGGTTGTACTCTATGTGATACTTATACTGATAGCTGTGATAATGGCTGTTCCGTTTATATGGATGCTTTCGGCATCGATAAAGTCGGACAGAGAAGTATTCCAGATGGATCCGTTTGTTCTGATTCCAAAGAATCCTAAGTGGAGCAACTACGCTAAGATATGGACTAAGATACCGATGCTTACATTCGTAAAGAATACGGTAGTCCTCACAATTATAGTTACATTTTTACAGCTCTTTACGAGCAGCTTCGCAGCTTACGCATTTGCAAAGCTCCGCTTCAAGTTCAGAAACGGATTGTTCCTCGCATACATTGCAACTATCGCAATGCCTTGGCAGGTATACATGGTTCCTCAGTTCCTCATGATGAGAAGCTTCGGACTCAACGACAAGCTGCTTGCGATGATATGTCTTCAGGCGTTCTCTGCATTCGGAGTGTTCATGATGAAGCAGTTCTACGAGGGAATACCGAATGAACTGAGTGAGGCGGCACGAATCGACGGCATGACAGAGTATCAGATATACTCGCACATCATGCTTCCGCTCTCGAAGCCGGCACTCTCGACATTAACCATATTTACATTCGTAAACACATGGAATGATTACCTTGGACCGCTCATCTACTTAAAGTCGGAGAGCAAAAAGACAATCCAGCTCGGACTTAAGATGTTCATAAGCCAGTACTCATCGGATTACGGTCTTATCATGGCAGGTTCGGTGCTGTCACTCATTCCTGTAATCATCGTATTCATGTGCCTGCAGAAGTATTTTGTGGAAGGCGTTGCATCTACGGGACTTAAGGGGTAGAATATAAATATAATAAACAGACGTTGTATAATTTATTCTGTAACACTTCCGGACGCGTTCTCACTCATTCGAAAACGCAGCGGTGCATGATTGACTACAATACAGTCAATAAGCACCGGCGCTTTCGAAAAGGTCCGGAGGTGTTACAGAAAAATTTTACAACCGGTTGTGGCAGAGATATAAAATATATCGGTTGCCTTATATGATATTAAATGATAAAGGGGATTTTCATGAACATGAAAAGGTATTTTGAGAGTTATAGGTGTATTAACAGCGGCGACATATGTGGCGGCATGGAGTTCGCGGTAAGGCAGATTTTACATGTACTTCCTGAGTTCACGGAGCATTTTGAGAAGGCATACAGTGAGGGCGGTTTTTACAAGCCGACAGAGAACGTGGACTGGACGACAGGCTTCTGGACAGGTGAGATATGGCTTGCTTACGAGTATGCGCTTGATAACGCGGATAAGTTCGAAGCAGGTGCAGCCGACAAGCTGAGGGCGGCAGCAGAGATTCAGATGAAGTCATTCCTATACAGAATTGACAACAAGATTGAGGTTGACCATCACGACATGGGATTTCTCTACTCACCATCATGTGTTGCGGGCTACAAGCTTATCGGTTCCGAGGTTGGTAAGGAGGCTGCGATAAAGGCTGCCGACCAGCTTATCACGAGATTCCATCCCGTAGGAGAGTTCCTTCAGGCGTGGGGACCTATGGATGCGCCTGAAAATTACAGGCTTATCATCGACTGCCTCAACAATCTTCCGCTTCTCTACTGGGCGAGCGATGTGACGGGCGATAACAAATACAGGGAGATTGCCGACAAGCATATTCACACTGCGATAAGCAATCTTATAAGGGAGGATTACTCCACATGGCACACATTCTTCTTTAACCCTGTGACGGGAGCTCCCGACCACGGTGCAACCTGTCAGGGCTATAGGGACGGCTCAGCCTGGGCGAGAGGTCAGGCGTGGGGTGTGTACGGGCTTGCAACCGCATACAAGTACACGAGAAGAGAGGAATACATACATCTCTTCGAGAAGGTCACGGAGTACTTCCTCGACCATCTTCCTAAGGATTTGGTTCCATACTGGGATTTGGAATTTTCGGATGGAGATGACCAGCCGAGGGATTCATCAAGTGCTTCGATAGCAGCCTGCGGTATGCTTGAGATGAGCAGATATCTTGATGAAGGGAAGGCTGCATATTACACAGAAATTGCCGGAAAGATTATGAAGTCCGTGTGCGATAACTATGCGGTAAAGAGCTTTACTGAGTCGAATGGTCTTGTACTTCACAGCACATATTCCAATCATTCGCCGTACAACACCTGTAATCACTATGGTGTTGATGAGTGTAATATCTGGGGTGATTACTTCTATATGGAGGCACTCACAAGACTTTTGAAGGATTGGAAGCAGTACTGGTAAAGCTGCAGGAAATAATATTTTATGAAAGGATTCGGATGCCATGGGTAAGATATTGAGCATAGACAGTCCGTTGTGGATGATTCTAAATAAAATAACCGATACAATCGTGTTGTCGCTTCTGTTCATAGTGACGAGCGTGCCGATTGTGACGATGGGCTCATCATTATGTGCACTCTACTATATGATGTTCCGTATTGCGGACAACACGGAAGGTCATATTGTGAGGGGATACTTTAAGGCGTTTAAGGAGAATTTCAAAAAATCAACACCTGTATGGCTCATGTGCCTGCTTGCAGGTCTTGTGCTTGCGGGTGACATATACATATGCCTGAGAATGCAGAATCCGGCTTCGGGCTTCATACTGGCGGCTGCGGGGGTGATTATCGTGCTCTACGCGATGCTCGTTCTGTATATATTTCCACTTCTTTCTAAGTGCACCGGAGACACAAGACAGATTATATTTATGGCTTTTATGATGTCAATTAAGGAGTGGTGGAGGACATTGTTCATGTTATTTATAACAGTGATAATGTTTGCGGTAGGAGTGTTCGTGACGGCACCGTTCTTTATAGTGGCACCTGGAGTCATAGCACTGTCGCATGTGTACATTTTCAGGACTATATTTAACAAATACGGAATGAAAGAGGATGAAAAGCTATGTCAGAGCTGTCAATAAAGGTTATAGACAAAAACGGCAAGACGAGATTTGTTGCAAGCGGAGATAATGAGGTTGTATTGGTGAACACGGCTGAATATCAGGAGGGCGACAGAATAAGTCTTGAGACCGGCGAGAAGAACATCTATGTGTGGTTTCAGGCGGATGATGCGCTCGGAGCATCGCTTGTATATATAACAGATAACATATCATTTAATATACCTTTTGGCGAGAAGAGGATAAGCTATTCGCCAAAGGCATTTATGGGAAGTTCACACTATCTCTGCGCGAGGATTGCGAGGGAGGATGAACTTAGAAGCTACAGAAATCTTGCTCTCAACGTGTATGATCAGCATGGTGATACGCACTGTTATCCTCATGCGTACGCGAATGTCGAGACAAGGGGCGAGTCGGTGTTTGCGGCGAGAAATGCCATCGACGGCATTGTGGCGAACTTGTCGCATGGAGAGTGGCCTTATGAGTCGTGGGGTATTAACAGAAATCCCGATGCGGAGATGACAATAGACTTTGGAGGAGAGGTTACTGCGGATAAGATTGTGCTCTACACGAGAGCTGATTTTCCGCATGACAGCTGGTGGACAAGCGTTACGCTTAGGTTCTCCGACGGAAGCGAGACAGAATGGAAGCTTGAGAAGAGCGTCAAGCCTCATGTGCTTGAGATGGAGCCGAAGAAAATAAGCTCCGTAACCATCTGCAGACTTATAAAGGCTGACGACGAGTCACCGTTCCCTGCACTTTCGCAGATGGAGGTCTACGGTTATATAAAAAAGTAAATAACACGGAATTATAAAAGGCTGTTATCTGATGAGATTCAAGCGCGGGCAGGAAGGTTCATGGGATAACAGCCTTTTTGTTATGTGGATAAATTATGTTATTGATATAATTTTGCCTGTATATATTCTGCTACCTGACCGGTGGACAGCTTGAGCGAGAATGCGAACTCCTCATTCACGAAACGCTCCGTCTCTTTGAGAATCATCTCATCGGAGGAGCTTAATTTCTTCCCGATTGCCGATAATTCTTTTTTCTTGGCATATATACAGCTTGCGAGTAAAAGCATGTCCTGCTGGTTCTTAGCGGAGAGAATCTCCTTGAAATGCTCCATGCGCCTGCGTCTGTCGTTCTCCCAGATAATACACCTTGTGCGTACATTGTCAAGAATAGTATCAATCTCTTCCTTGGACATAATGCGGCGCATTTTTTTAGTAAGCTTCTCATTGTCTACCGGTACGAACACCATGGAGCTTGAGCTGCTTATCGGACGGAGCACATAGCAGAGGCGTTCGCTGTCCCAGTAATCGAACTTCTTCGCGGTGATATCTTCAATGAGACATACGCCGGCATTGTCGTAGACGATGTAATCGGATTTCTCAAAAATTGTCATCATTTCACCACATCCTTTAAGTATGAATTACACACATAGCTACTTATCTGATTATACATTATTTTTTTATAAAATGTAAGTAAAAAATTGCGTTTTTATTGTGTTTATGCAAATAAATGTGCTACAATAAAGTGTAAATGATTTTTGAGCCGAAAAAGAAACTGATTAAAGGATGTTTTGATGGAAAAATATGATTTTATTGAAATAGAAAAGACGGATTCGCATTACAGGGAGGTTCTCGGCGCGGTCGTCGGACTCGCAAAGACCTGTGGAAATAATCCGTACACGGATGAGACGGTTAAGCTTATGTGTGACACTCTGCGGGAAATCAATAATAAGGAAAATATCGTTGATGATAAGATGCACTGCGGCAAAAAAACGGCGGAGCAGATGCTTGAGAGGCTTCACGGGGAGAAGTACAATATATCTCCCGGCTGTGCCGTGTGTCAGGCGAGATGCGGGAACACGGACGATTACGACATAGCTTTGATTTTGGATGAGGAGCCTGTGAAGCGTGGGATTAAAGAGAAGCTCATCCGCGGTGTGACTGTGATGGCAGAGGCGGCAGGAAGGGACAGCAGCCTTTATGCCGATGATGAGTTCAGGCTCGTGTTTACGGGGGCACTCACGGTGCTCTCCTATGATATGTCCGTGAAGGGGCTTGAGAACGGCTTGGAGCAGGTAGAAAAATGGAGTGTGGAGGAATGATATGGTTACAATACATTTGATAGGCGATTCACTCGTGACCGCTTACGGAAGTGACGAGGAGAATATTCTGGGAGGATGGGGCGACCATCTCGGATGTTTTTATGATGAAAAAAAGGTTATTGTGCGTGACTATGCGCAGGCGGGAAGGAGCACAAGAAGCTTTTTGAACGAGGGACGTTTTCTCGACGATGAGAGATTCGGAACGACGGATTTTCCGTATCTAGGACCTGTATATCCTAAGATTAAGCCGGGAGATTTTGTTTTTATCGAGTTTGGGCATAATGATGATGACAGCCGGGAGAAAGTGAACCTCTTTGACAGAATGACGCCGCTCGGTGAGCCGGATGAGAACGGAATATATCCTACGGTTGAGCCGAAGGAGTATATGAAAGTATCTAATAAGGTAATGCCTGAGAGCTACCCGAAGCTTATGAGAGAGTCCGGTATTGCGGAGGATGAGATTCCAGCTCTTATTAAAAAAGGCATGGAGCTTATGCCGCGCTACGCAAGCCTGCACTATTCGTATGACTGCGGTGCGACCTACAAGGGGTATCTCAAGTTCTATGTGGATGCGGTCAGATACAAGGGTGCATATCCCGTGCTTGTGACGCCGACGAGCAGACTGAAGATGGAGGACGGAAGGATTATTCCTTTTGCAGGACATCATGGGAACAGGGATGCATTCGGGGCATTTCCGAGAATCAGGGCGGTGTGGCAGCTCGCAAAGGAGCTTGATGTCCCTGTGATTGATCTGTTTGGCTACAGCAGAAGCGTATTTGAGTATCTTGGCTATGACAAGGCAACTTATCTGCAGAGCATCACCGACGAGGACGGCGTGCTTATCGGCGGAGTGAGAATGGGAAAGCCGGGAAGCTGGCCTGTGGATTACAACGAGAGAAGAGAGAGCGGAAAGTTCGGTGGGTTTGACGACACGCATCAGAACCGCTTCGGCTCGTACCTTTTTGCAGGATTTATTGCAAAAAATACGGCAGGGCTTGAGCATTTTCCGAAGGATGCGCTTCTTGACGTGCCGACGAAGGTTACGGTGTGTCCCGACGGGTTAAAAAATGAGCGCGAAGCATTATTCGGACTGGAGGATAAATATGGCAGCTACGAATTGTGATATGTGCAGTTATTATGTATATGATGAGGAGTCGGAGTGTTATGTGTGCGACATGGATTTGGATGAGGACGATCTTGTGAAGTTCCTTCAGGGCACCAACGACGCCTGCGCTTACTTTTCGATGAACGACGAGTATGCGGTGGTAAGAAAACAGATGTAAGCTTAAATGGCTTACCATCTATAAAAGTATTCAATAAAAGATGAGGTAATTTATGTTTCGTATAATTTCAGATGGTTCCTGTGACTTAGGCACGGAGCGCGCAAAACAATATAATATTGATGTCGTACCTTTTTATGTCTCGATTGATGAGAAGCAGTATGACAGAGAGATTGTGGACATAGGAATCCGCGATTTCTATGAGAGAATGGTGAGGGACAAGGGCGTATATCCTAAGTCGTCAATGCCGTCTGTGGATGACTATGTGAAGGCATTCATGCCTTATGTGGAAAAAGACGAGGAGATTCTCTGCCTCTGCATAACTACGAAGTTCTCAGGCTCCTACAACTCGGCTATGAACGCGAAGAACATGATTCTTGAGGATTACCCTGATGCGGTTATCGAGGTCATGGATACGCAGGTCAACACGGTGCTGCAGGGAATATTCACGCTTGAGGCTGCAAGGATGCGTGATGCGGGCTGGAGCCTTTCCGATACGGTAAAGAGACTTAACGAGATTATACCTCATTCGAGAATACTGTTCACAGTCGGCTCAATGGACTATCTTGTGCATGGCGGAAGAGCGGGAAAGACAGCGGGAATAATCGCGGGAACGCTCGGACTCAAGCCTATGATCATTCTTAAGGAGGGAGAAATCTTCTCCGGCGGAATAGCGCATGGAAGAAAGAAGTCCATGCTCAAGGTCATCGACCTCATGCACAAGTACTTTGCCGAGACGGGTGAGAACATTGACGACTATGTGATTGTCGTCGGCTTCGGCTACGATGAGGAGGAGGCGGTACGCTTCCGTGATATGGTTCAGGCTGACACCGGAAGAAACGACATCGACATATTTCAGATAGGTGCGACCATAGCGGTTCACACGGGACCTTATCCGCTCGGAGTTGGAATACTCAGGAAAGCATTCTAAAGGATACGTTTTTTGCCTTATAAGATTCAGGTGTCAAAACATCCTGATTTATTTTAAAAGTGTATAGCATGTTATAGTTATACATATCAGCTCTGTTGTGCGAAGCAGGCGAGGCCGGGCTTTATAATTCTCATGCACGACATGCAGGGAAATGTGCAGACTGTCGAGGCAATCAAGACGATAATTCACGAGCTTAAAAGGCAGGGCTATGAGTTCGTGACGATACGAGATTTGTTTAAAAAGAGCGGGGTAAGACCTGAGAGGAATACGATATATTCGGAAGTCAATTAGAAAATACGGGTGAAAGTATCCACATTAATTTCACGGAAAGAGAGGATTGACATGGAGACAAGAGTTGAAAAAGCGGCAGAGAAAAAGATGTGCGGTTTTAACTGCGCACAGGCGGTTGCATGTATCTACTGCGACCTCGCGGGACTTGACGAGGAGACGATGAGAAGCTTAAATCAGGGCTTTGCGGTCGGAATCGGTGCGAGCATGGAGGCGACCTGCGGCGCGATTATCGGGGCTGTGAATGTGCTCGGAGCAATCAACAAGAATCCGCAGAAGACGATGAAGAGCGCAAGGAATATTATCACGGCTTTTAAGGCTCAGAACGGCACGGTTATATGTAAGGAGTTAAAGGGAATTGAGGACGGTGTTGTGAAGCGCGAGTGCATCGACTGTGTGAGGGATGCGGCGGGGCTTCTTGAAAAAGAACTTAATCAGGATGCCTAAAAGGCATTATTTTTCTCTATATTCCGAAGGTCTAACCCCTTCACAATCACGAAAACAAGTACAAAATCTGCTTTCGTCGGCGAATCCGCTGGCAAAGCAGATTTCTTTTATTGTGAGGTTGGTGTTCTTTAAAAGGTATTTGGCGTGATTTAAGCGGGTGTTAATGAGGTATTCGTGCGGCGTACAGCCCGTGCGCTTTTTAAAGAGACGTATAAAATAAAAGCGGCTCAGGCTTGCGAGCGCTGCGAGGGCGTCCACTGACAACTCCTCTGTAAAATGCGAGTTGATGTAGCTTGTGACAGCCGATATTGAATCCTTGTTATTGACGGAAGATAGTGCTGTGTCTTTATTGTCATTGCTTTTATCTTCTGCTCCACGCGAAAAGTCGGCGAGCATTTCCGTTATAGTCATGGACATGGATGCCTCGGCAGGAATTTTTCCGCACGAAAACGCAGCTACGAGAGTGGCAAGCCCTGTCGGTTCTCCGCAAAAAACAGGGGTGGCACTGTAATATATTCTGCTCAGATATTCGTAGTATTTCACGGCGGCGGCTCCGTCAATGTGAATCCAGTCAGCCTCCCAGCCCTCGTTGCTCTCATAACCGTGAGGTTCATAGCAATTTATCAAAACCGCTTGCCCTGATGTCACTTTGACGTCACTTCCCGAAGAGTGCACCGTGCAGCTACCGGAGCGCACATACATAATAAGGATGCTGTCGTAGCTGTTTCTGTTAAGCGCGTATCCCGCACAGTACACAAAATGTCCGATACACACAGGATAAACAAATGACGACACAGCCTCCTGAGTCGGAGTGTATATAAAATATTCGGATGTGTATTTTACCAGTTCTTCGCTTGTTCTCATGCGGAATCTCCATTCATGTTCACGCTAAAATTTATTATTTATGTCAGATTCAGGTGTAAAAACATGCAGCTTTGCTTTTTATATGTATGTCACGTTATATCTATGTATATCATCTCCGTTGTACGAAGCAAGTTATTCTAATGTCTCTGTAAAGCCTTCTTATACTTCCGCCACCGTTGCAAAATCAGCCCTCCATGGCTGTTTGCAACTCAGCCGGCATCCATGCCGTCTGTGGCTGCATTTTAAGCAGAGCCATAAGAATAACTAAGCTTCTTCCAAAAGTCGTGATATACATAGATATAACATGACATATATTAAGCCTGTGAAAGCATGTTTTTACATCTGAATCCATATAGCGTATTAATGCAAGTATAAGAGCAATTTTTATAAATATAACAGCAAATGACAGCAATGTCAACCGCACCGGAAAGTAGTATCATATACTCGAAACAAAATAGATAGATGCTGCGGATAAAAAATAAGACAGAATAGAAAAACAATATATCAAAACATATTTTAAGAAGCATATAAAAAGTATGATTACTGTATTTATTCATATCACGACTTTGGGGAGAAGCTTAGATGTTCTTATGGCTCTGCACAGTGAACAGCCAAAGTCAGCAAGGATGCTGACTTAGATGCCATAGGTCATGGATGACCGTTTGGCATCGTTGGCGGCAGATTGCAGAGCATTTATCAGAGCCGTTAGAACATCTTGCTTCGTACAAGGGAGCTGATATGGATAAATACAAGTAATTATACATTTATAAAATACATTTAATATGTATTGATTTTATGAGTTATCTGTCCTGTTTTTTATCCGCAGCATACGTGAATATATTTGGAGGTGCTTACATGAACAGAGTACATGTCTGGGAAGAAAAGGTCATAATCCCAACCTACGAGGCTGGCAAGCCTGACAAGAACCCGATGTTCCTTGAGAAGAGAGTGTATCAGGGAAGCTCGGGAAGAATATACCCGCACACGGTGATTGAGAAGATAAGCGACACGAAGGTCGATAAGGAGTACACGGCACTCTACCTTGAGAATGACTACATCAAGGTCATGATGCTGCCTGAGCTCGGAGGAAGAATACAGAGAGCCTATGATAAGACCAACGGCTATGATTTTATATACTACAACCATGTGATTAAGCCCGCGCTTGTGGGACTTGCGGGACCGTGGATTTCGGGAGGAATTGAGTTTAACTGGCCGCAGCATCACAGACCGAGCACATTTGATGCGGTCGAGTATTCCTATGCTGAGAACGAGGACGGAAGTGCGACCGTCTGGATGGGCGAGATTGAGAATATGTTCAGGACGGAGGGTGTGCTTGGCGTGACACTCTACCCCGACAAGGCATACATCGAGCTGTCGGCAAAGCTCTACAACAGGACGAATGTGCCACAGACCTTCCTCTGGTGGGCGAACCCTGCGGTTGCGGTAAACGATGACACAATCTCCGTTTTCCCCGAGGATGTCAACGCGGTGTATGACCACGGCAAGAGGGATGTCATAAGCTTCCCTTACGCTGAGGGCACCTACTATAAGCACAAATATGACCATGTAAATATAGCGCAGTACAAAAACATTCCCGTGCCGACCTCGTACATGGCGTACAGGTCTGATTACAACTTTATCGGTGAGTACGATTACGGAAAGCATGCGGGACTTCTGCACGTCGCCGACCATCACATTGCGCCGGGCAAGAAGCAGTGGACATGGGGCTGCGGCGACTTCGGAAAGGCGTGGGACAGGGCACTCACGGACGATGACGGTCCTTACATCGAGCTCATGACGGGCTGTTACACGGACAACCAGCCTGATTTTACATGGATGCTTCCGCAGGAGACGAAGAATTTCAAGCAGTATTTTATGCCGTATAAAAACATCGGTTACATAAAGAATGCGACTATTGACGCGGCGGTTAACGCGGTCTTTGATGAGACTGAAAAGAAACTCAACATTTTTGCGTACACAACGGCAGAGCAGAAGGGCGCGGTCGTAAAGGTGGAAAAGGACGGAATGGTGCTTTTTTCTGAGCAGAATGATTTGTCGCCTGCAAAGACCTACGAGGCACACATTTCCTTGGAGGATTTATTTGAAAAAAACGATAATACGTTAAATGAAGACGAGGATGCTATATTCGGAGTCAGGGTGAGCGTTAATGATGCCGACGGAAGAGAGCTCGTTTCCTACACCTTCACGAAGAAGCAGGAGACACCGATTCCGGAGCCTGCCAAGGCTGCACCGCTCCCGAAGGACTGCGAAACGACGGAGGATTTGTTCCTCTACGGCAGACATATCGAGCAGTACCGCCATGCGACATACCATGCGGAGGACTATTACCTCGAGGGCTTGAGGCGCGATGCGACTGATATAAGACTCAACAACGCTTACGGACTCTGCCTGCTCAGAAAATGTGATTTTGCAGGGGCGCAGAAGTATTTTAAGAGGGCGGTTGACAAGTCCATCCGCTCAAACCCTAACCCTTACGACCTTGAACCGTACTACAATCTCGGACTTTCGCTCAAATATCAGGGCAGGGACGACGAGGCTTACGACGCATTCTACAAATCAATATGGGGCGGAAGCTTTCAGGCACCGGGCTTTTACGAGCTTGCCTGCATAGATGTGAAGCGCGGCGATTTGAGAACGGCACTAGAGCACATTGACGAGTCGATTTTCAGGCAGTATCACTGCATGAAGGCGAGGGCGTTAAAGGAAAATATATTGAGACTTCTCGGAAAAGCTGCGGAGGCAGATGCACTCCGCGCGGAGAGCATAAGCATAGACCATTTATACGACAGAAAGCCTGAAAAAATCAATCACAATACGCTCATAGAGCTTGTGAACGACTGCTACGAGGCAGGGCTTTACAGACAGGGAATTGATTTGGCGCTCGAGTGGGTTGAGGTGCAGAAAAATAAGGGCGTTGATGAGAAAAATATTTATCCGCTTGTGCATTATTACATCGCGTATGGATACATGATGCTTGATAATGAGAAAAAAACAAGTGCCGGAAATGAAAATCCGGAAGATTTTTGCAGTATGGCAGAAAAATATTCACGGCTCGCCGAAAATGCCGTTGCGGACGGCTGTTTCCCGCACAGAATGGAGGACTATATTGTACTTTCATCGCTTGCAGAGAGGTTCGGGCTTGGAATGGCGCGTTTCTACCTGGGCTGTCTTTTATATGATAAGAGGGTTTACGAAGAGGCTGTTGCCGACTATGAGCTTGCGAGGGAAAAATGTCCTGATTTCCCTACGGTTCACAGAAATCTCACACTGGCGTATTACAATGTCTATAATGAGCCGCAGAAGGCTTACGATGAGCTTTTAAAGGCATTTGAACTTGATGAGAGCGATTCGAGGGTTTACATGGAGCTTGACCAGCTTAGGAGAAGAATGAATTTTCCGCTTGAGGAGCGTCTTGCCGATATGGAGAAGCACCTTGAGCTTGTGTGTGACAGGGACGATATGTACCTTGAGTATGTGACCGTGTTAAATACGCTCGGCAGAAACAAGGAGGCGCTTGAGCTTATAGAGAAACGTCATTTCCACCAGTGGGAGGGCGGCGAAGGCAAGGTTGCGGCGCAATATTTGACATCACTTTACATGCTTGCTAAAAAGGCAATAGCCGACGGTGATTATGCGGAGGCGAAGAAGCTTCTCACACAGGCTGTTGGCGATTATCCGCACAATCTCGGCGAGGGCAAGCTCGAGTCGGCACAGGAGAACAATCTCTACTATCTTCTCGGTGTTGTATGTGATAAACTTGGAGAGAAGGAGTACGCGGAGGAGTGTCTTTTGAAGGCTGAAAAGGGACTCAGTGAGCCTGTCGGAATGATGTATTACAACGACCAGCCGCCTGAGATGATTTACTATCAGGGACTTGCGTTTGCTAAGCTTGGCGACACGGAGCAGGCGCAGGTGAGATTTAACAAGCTTGTCGATTACGGCAAAAAGCATATCGACGACGATGTAAAGACCGATTATTTTGCGGTATCGCTCCCTGACCTCTTAATTTTTGAGGAAAATTTAAACGAGAGAAACAAAAAACACTGTCTGTTCATGATGAGCTTAGGTTTCAAGGGGCTCGGAATGACGGAAAAATATAATGAATGTGCCGAAAAACTGCTTGCCATGGATAATGCACACCAGGGAATAAGGGTACACGGCGGAAAGTAAATTCTATTTTGGACACGGAGGATGTTATGCACTCATACAGCTACAATCAAAATTATCTGACATGTGACGGCAAGCCGATTCTGCCCGTCATGGGAGAGTTTCATTTTTCGAGATATCCGAAGGAGGAGTGGGAGCAGGCGCTTCTTAACATGAAGCGCGGAGGAGTCGAGATTGTCGCGACCTATGTTTTCTGGATTCATCACGAGGAAAAAAGGGGCGAGTGGGACTTCACGGAAAACAGATGTCTCAGGGATTTTCTTGCCTGCTGTCAAAAGGCGGGGCTCATGGTCTGGCTTCGCATCGGACCTTGGGCTCACGGCGAGTGCAGAAACGGCGGATTCCCCGACTGGCTCGTGGCTATGGAAAAGGAGGGCGCGGTCAAGCTTCGCGAAAATGATGAAAAATATCTCGCCTTCGTAGATGAATTTTATTCAAGGATTGGTGAACAAGCGGCTGGCTTCATGTACAAGGACGGCGGACCTGTCATCGGAATCCAGATTGAGAACGAGTACGGTCACTGCTGTGGAGGACCATCTGAACAGTCGGACAGAATGGCGCATATGTGTACACTTAAGAAGATGGCACAGGATGTGGGACTTGTCACTCCGTATTATTCAGCTACAGGCTGGGGAGGTGCGTGTGTGCCTGAAGGATTCCTTGCCGTTCTCGGCGGTTATGTCGATGCACCTTGGGCTGAGCACACGCATGAGCTTGAGGCGAGCGAGAACTTCCTTTTCAAGCCTTTTCATGACGACACCAACATTGGTTCTGACTTGGCAAATGGCGGTTCATCATTTACTTTTGACATTAATAAGGTTCCGTATCTGACGGCGGAGCTTGGCGGAGGGCTTCAGGTGACGGCGCACAGGCGCACCTATCCGTATGCGAAGGACATCGAGGCGCAGACGGTCTGCATGCTCGGTGCGGGTGCGAACCTCATCGGCTACTATATGTATCACGGCGGCGTGAATCCCGACGGAAAATACTCCACGCTTCAGGAGTCCAAGGCGACAGGCTACAACAACGACCTTCCCGTAAAAAGTTATGATTTCCAGACATGTCTCAGGGAGAACGGACTCCCATCAGAAAGCTTTTATAAGCTGAGAAAATATCATACTTTTATAAAGTCGGTTGAGAATATTCTCGCCCCCGCAAAGGTTTATCTTCCATCGAACATTCCCGAGCCAAAGAGTGCGGAGGATATGGAGACGCTGAGAGCCTGCTTAAGATATAACGAGGAGCTTGACTGCGGATTCCTTTTTATAAACAATCACCAGAGAAAGCGCCACATGACCAAGAAGCGCGTTACGGCTGATATGCCGCTTGAATTCTGCGTCAGACGAAGGAATGAGGATTGTTGTGGCAATAAAGTATGTGCTTCGGATAATCAAAATGTGACAGAGCAGGATGTCGATATCATATTTAATAATATCAATATAGCTTCCGATGCGGTTCTTGTGATACCGTACAATCTCCCCGTAAAGACGGGCACTGCAGAGCTTCGGCTCACGCACACCAACGCGTCCTACCTCGGATGCTTCGGAGGAAAATACTATTTTTATTCCGATGAGCCCGAGAGCGATGTGTATTTTGAGTGGAGTGATAATGCTGACCACGCTGACATCGTGAGACTTCTCACAACGCATGATGCGGAGCACTTTATCGTAAATGACGACGGCACTGTGGGGATGCTGCCTGACATTCATTTTGAGAAGGCGGGGGAGATAAGTGTAACTGAAAAAGGTCATGTTCGTAAGTGTATAAGCGGTGACGACAATGTGGATGGCAAGCCTGAGAAATCCGCTGCTTGTGTATATAATGCAAAAAATAAGCCAAAAGAATATGAGTTAAACCTTGAATACGATGAGAAAAAACTCTTTTCGGGTGACATTTTCCTCGAGCTCGATTTCGGCGGTGACAGGGCTGAGTTGTATGCCGACGGAAAGCTCATCGACGACTGGTTCTCGAACGGCGAGCTGTGGCGGGTTGCATTAAAACGATATGGTTATCCTGAAAAGCTTGTCTTGAAGCTGTATCCCTTCGACGACAAGGTCTATTATGACCTCAAACCTAAGAAGGAGTGCAGGCTTAATGAGACAAAGTTGGTGCATGTCCGTTGTGATTCTGAGAGCTCGAAGAATGGGGAAATCACATCTATGATATAATGAGCACAAGAGAGTCAGAGGGAGCTTGCTCACTCTTGACGAGCGGCGAAATTATTGAGTGAGCTGTGCTCACGACATAAATAAAGGAGGGCGTATACTGATGACATTCGAAATAAGTGACAACAGCATATATTTTTGCAGGGCAGGTGAGACAGGACGGCTGAGTGCGTGCGGTGATAACAGCATACGATTTCAAGCGAGCGCGTCGGTAAAGCTTGTGGAGCAGAACTGGACACTTATGCCAAGAAAGGCTGCCGCGAGGGCATGGCTTGAGGAGAACGGCAATACTAAGGAGGCATTTATCGAGGTCGGTAATCTAAGGGCAAGGCTTGAGGAGTGCGGACGCGTAACATATTTTCGCGATGGCGAGGAGATACTTCGCGAGCAGCCGGAGCTCACCTTTAATATGGGCTATCGCCATTACAAGAGCAAGGAAAGTAACTTGTGGAGTATTCGTGTCACTTTTGAGGCACGCGAGGATGAGGATTTTTACGGGCTCGGCCATGAGAGAATGAATGTGTTCAGCAAGAAGGGCTGTACGGTTGATTTGCGTCACCTGAACACAAAAGCCTCCATACCGTATGTGTACTCCTCGCTCGGCTATGGTTTTATATGGAATATGCCATCGACCGGAACAGTTGAATTGGGACGCAACAGAACGAGGTGGAATAGCGATTGCGCGAAGGGCATGGACTATGTTGTGATTGGCGGAAACCCGAGACAGGTTACGGCAGAGCTTGCCGACCTCACGGGACATGCGCCGAATATGCCGGAGTGGGCACTCGGCTTCTGGCAGAGCAGACTGCGCTACGAGGACGAGGAGACTGTCCTTAAAGTGGCAGAAAGATACAAACAGTTGGGAATTCCGCTGTCTGTCATCGTTATCGACTATTTTCACTGGACTGAGCAGGGCGACTATAAATTTGATCCTAAATATTGGAAGAATCCTAAGGTTATGGCTGACAGGCTGCATGAGATGGGGACAAGGCTCATGGTGTCCATGTGGCCTACAATAAATGAGAATAGTGAGAACTATGCACACATGCTGGACAACAATATGTTGATACGAACCACAAGGGGTGCTAACCGCGTGTTTGAATTTTACGGTGCGCAGGCTGAAATCGATCCGATGAATCCACAGACGAGGGAGTATGTTTGGAGCAGGCTGAAGGAAAACTACTTTGACAATGGAGTTGACTGCATGTGGTTTGATGAGGCTGAGCCTGAGATACATCCGCAGGATTTTGACAATCTGGTATTCTATGAGGGGACGGGCGACGAGGTTGCACTTCTGTATCCGTATTATTACGAGAAGATGGTCTATGACGGCATGAAGTCCGAAGGAATGGATGAAGTTGTCACTCTGTCGCGCTGTGCATATCTTGGCTCACAGAAGTTCGGAGCTGTAGTCTGGTCGGGTGACGTGGCATCCACCTTTGAGAGCCTTACTGAGCAGGTGAAATCAGGACTTAACATGGCAATGTGCGGTATTCAATGGTGGAACACGGATATAGGTGGCTTCTACGGTGGTGATATTACATCGGATTATTTTAAGGAGCTTATAGTGAGATGGTTTCAGTACGGAGTATTTTGTCCTGTCATGCGGCTTCACGGAAGCAGACTTGGTGCTGACAGAAGCAGGGACATCAAGGAGCCTACGGGTGGCGACAATGAGATATGGAGCTTTGGCGAGGATAATCTGCATATACTTTCAGAACTTGTAAAACTCAGATACCGTCTTGTGCCGTATATTAAGAAGCATATAGACATAGCCTCTGAGACGGGAGCACCGATTATGCGTCCGCTGTTTTTTGACTATCCGGACGATAAAAAATGCTATGTGACGGGCGACGAGTATTTGTTCGGAAGCGATATACTGTTTGCACCTATCACGAAGCAGGGACAGACGGTAAGAAAGGTGTACCTTCCGGTTGGAAGCTGGATATTGACTAAGGATGGCAGCAGGCATGCAGGAGGACGGGAGTACGAGGTGACGGCTCAGATAAGTGAGTTTATCGCGTTTGTCAGGGATGGCAGCGAGGTGCTTGATGCTTTTAACATTTCCACAAAGCGGTGACGGACAAGGACAATGAGGCGATAATTGTATGGCTTAAATATCTCTGCGATTATGAGAAAACAGTGTAAGAAAAAGGGACGGTGTCTTGGGAAAAGCACCGTCCTTTATCTGTGTGATGGTTACAGGCACAGCTTAATAATACTGCACGTCCTCGCTCCGCAGCGCGGCATCCGCCCATGCAGGCATTTCATCGGAGCCCGCGAGCCCGTCCGAGTGAACCTTGCTTTTGCCGAACACATAGTTTCCGTCAGCGTCAAACAAAAGCTCAATCCAGCCGTTGTCTGTGACCGTTCCGCCGACGAAAATTACACTTTTGCTGCCATCGGAGTTTGCAAGCTCATATCTGTAATAAGTGCTCTCACTGCAAAGGTCAGTGACATCCTCGCGGACATCGCCGAGCACAAAATAGAGCCGTCCGTCGGAAACCTCCGTGTACCCGGTGTCGGATATTTCAAAGGAAAACTTTACCATATTGTCGGTTTCCTCATAGATTATCTCGGCTCCGTCGGCACCATGAAAAATGCGCGTCAGGTATTCGGCGGCATTGACGATAGCCGCTCTGGTTGTTGGAATCATAAAAAGCACGGCGATGAATGTGGCGGCGCAGGCGGCGTAACGCATCCAAGTGTAATTCCGCTTTCGTGCATGCAGAAGATTATTTTTGATTGTCATTTTTGCTTCGGAATCCATCTCAAGCTTATCAAATGTGGTTTTAATTAAATTTTCCATAATCATTCCTCCAATCTTTTTTTCAATTCATCCTTGCCCCTGCTTATACGCATTGCGACGGCAGATTCGGATATTTGCAGAATTTTTGCAATTTCCTTATAGGTGTAACCTTCGTAAAAATGAAGATACACGGGGACTCGCTGAATGTCGGGAAGCTGCATGAGCTCATCATAGAGCTGCCGTTCGTCGTCGGTAAACGAGTCTGAAGTGCTCATGCCTTCCATGACCTCGTCATAGTCATCCGTATTTTTTGCGCGCTTGGATTTTAAATAATCTTTGCATAGGTTGGCGGTCATTTTAAAAAGGTATGATTTTTCGGAGCTGCTGTTTATCGCTATGTTTTTTGACAACAATTTCAAAAAGACATCCTGAACAATATCCTCCGCCTCTTGCTTTGAGCCCGTGTACGAGACGGCAAATCGGTACAGGTCGTCCGCATACGAATCAAACAGGGTTAGTATTCTGTCGGTTTTCACTCACGCTCCTCCTTGGTTTTTGGTGTATTTTGCATTTATGAGCACTCATGAGTTTTTTGCTGCTCATATATATAACGATTCAGGAATAGGATTTCTCACAAATCATTCTACAAAAGATAAGCCGGATGTGGTATACTAAATGCAAATGCATCAATATTTTTGTGAATAAAAACATGGAGGGCTGGTTTTATGGAACTTATGGATTTGATGAGAACTAACAGGACATATCGCCGTTTTAAGCAGACAGCGGTTTCGGACGAGATAATCGGCGAGATTATGGAGGCGGCGCGCAACGCGTCAAGCGCGGCTAACAGGCAGCCTCTCAGCTATGTGGTGGTGAAATCCGAAAAAAAGGCAGCCGAGGTGTTCGCACTCACCAAGTGGGCAGGCTATCTTCCGCCAGAGCAGGGACAGCCAAAGAAAGGTGAGGAGCCTGTGCTTTTCATCGGAGTTGTCGTGAACACGGACATCAATAAGAATGCCGACACCGATGCGGGACTTGCCATTGCCAACATGAGACTTGCGGCGTGGGCGCACGGAGTCGGAAGCTGCATCATAGGCGCGTGCGACAGGCAGAAAATTTCCGAGATATTCGGACTCACCGATAATCAGGCGTTACACACGGTCATAGCCTTTGGATACCCGTCACACACAAGCCGCATTGAGGACATGAAGGACGGCGACGTGAAGTACTATTTGGATGATAACAGGGATTATGTCGTGCCGAAGCGAAGAGTGTGCGATGTGGTGAAGGAAATTTGAGAACATTAAATTTAGGACGGTTTTAAATGAAATACATGACCTTTAACTCATCCTGCTCATTTGCCGGTATCGCTAATATGCTTGAGCGCATGGGGCATGATTACGAAGATTATCAAGTCGCCGCAGGCATGGAACTTCCGTATATTGTTGCGCGGGACAATGGCGGCTGCATAGCGGGGGCGATGCTGCAGGAGAAAAAATATTTTGACATTTTTTTAAAGAAAATCGGTTATGAGCTTACAGAGGAAAAGATAAGCAGGCAGAAAGTTTTTTCGTATTTGAAGGAAACAAAGAGCTGCGCGATGCTGGGAATAAAAATCGATGAGAAGCACAAGCATGCCGTTGTTTACACAGGTAATGACGGTGATGTACTGCTGTTCATCAACAATAAACACAGGAAATCTGATGAGCCGTGTGAGATGAGGCTTGATGAAGGGAAATTGCTGCAACGCCTGGATGAGGTGACAGTCGTCGCATCGTTAAAGCCTTATGAGGGCGGGGCGGTTGATCCGCTCCCTTATATGCAGGAATCGCTTGAATGTCTGGACGAGCTGTACTCAAAAACAGAACAATTTTCGTCAGGGCATCAATCAAGGGAAAATGTTTTAAATACGGTGGATACATTGTTCCGTCCGCTGCTTCTTGATTCAGTTGCGATGATGGAGCTTGCAGGTGCATCGTCGGTGGCGGAGAGCATCAGGGCTCAGCAGAAAAAATATATTGCTGCGGTGTTCAAGGGGCAGGCAGAGCGTATAAGGCTGTGCGATTATATTGATATTACACAGATAAAAAATATAGTTGATGAGTGGAAAAGGCTGACAGAGGAAAGAATCGATAAATTAAAAAGGACAGTTTATTCATGAAAAACGGCACTCCATTTATGAAAAAAGAAGAGATAATAAAGCTGATAAAGTATGTTGCCGGTTCTGTGGCAGCAGTGCTGTTATCCGTGGCGGTCGGACTTCAATTTGCTTACGCGGCGGGAATCATAACGCTTCTGACCATTCAGGATACCAAGCGGGAGACGGTGAGAATTGCCGTTAAGAGGGTTGTTATTTTTTTCATAATGACGGTTCTCTCGGCAGCGATATTTCCGCTCGCAGGGTATCATGTGTGGGCATTTGGAATTGTGCTGATTCCGTATCTTGCCTGCTGTATCGTGCTTGATATGAAGGAGGCGATTGCTCCGATAGCGGTGCTCTGCACGCACTATATCTCGGCGGCAAGCTGTTCGACATCGATGATACTCAACGAGTTCCTTATTCTTGTGATAGGTGCGGGAGTTGGAATTCTGCTCAACCTTTTCATGCCGGACAGCAGGAGGAGGCTTGTCGAGTACCGCCGTATGGTTGACGATAAGATGGTACATATTCTAAAGAGAATGTCGCTGTACATGGAGCGCGAGAACAAGTCCGACTACACGGGCGAATGCTTTGACGAGCTCGACAGGCTGCTTGACGACCTGAAAAAGGAGGCACTGTACTATATGAACAACCATTTTCTCGGAGAAAATGATTATTATTATGAGTACATGCAGATGCGCGCGAGACAGTGCGAAATTCTAAAGAGGGTGTACTCGGACATAGTCAGGCTTACGACGACACCGCAGCAGACTAAGGCATTGTCCGAATTTGTGGGAAGGATTGCTGACGAGTTCAATGAGGCGAACGATGTACAGGAGCTTATGGCGGGACTGGAGACGCTTCGCAAAGCCTATACCGCCTCTGAGCTTCCGAAAAGCAGGGAGGAATTTGAGAACAGGGCGATGCTCTACCATATCATGGAGGATATGAGGGTATTTCTTGAGATTAAGAGAGAGTTTGCCGGGGCTTGTTTTTTGCGGGAATGACACTTGCCAGAGGACAGATATGTAAGTATAATAATGTACATGGTTTCAAGCCAAATAAATTGCAGCTGTTCGGAAAAAGAGAATAGCTGCAATAATTTAAAAGGAGAAGAAAAATGGAAGGTAAAGAGGGAAAAATATTCTGCCAGAGTATGACAGACGATGAGAGACGGAATGTTTTCGGCGAGGGTTATTTTGCATATCTTGCGAAGATCTCCAAGAAGAAGGGCGCGATGGTCGGCTACATAATAGCGTTTTTGGCTGTGGGTGTGCTGTGCAACATTCCGGGCTGGGGCTTTAGGATTGATATGGACCTTATCATGGATGGCACGCATGAGGTCTCCGCGATAACTGTTGTGCTTGGAGTGCTGGGTGCTTTATGGTTTGCTGCCTCAACATTGTTTATCCGCATGGGAATAAAGAGGGCAAACAGGACGGCTGATGACTGGGTGAAGGAGGCCGCCAAGGGAAGCAGCCTGCCTGAGAGCGTGGTTCGTGATTTTGACAATCAGGTAAAAGCCGGAAACGCAAGCTTTCTGATACTTAAGGGAAAAAAGACGAAGCCGCTTCCTGTTATTATCACAGACGATTATATAGTTGAGGGTTCGATGGCGTACGTTAATGTGCATCCGATACAGGACATCATAGGCGCATGCTACACGCAGAGAGTCAATCCGAACAACAAGTTAATAAAGTATCAGTATATAGGTCTTGTAAAGAAAAATGGCAACACCATAATTGAGGCCGATGAGAAGTACGGCGATCCGTTCCTTGCATATTTGAAGGAGAGAATCCCTTCGCTTGAGGTGATTGGCGATGTGATGATAACGGAGAGCGACTACTTCGACTGGGTTAAGAAGCTTCAGAAAAATGCACAATAGTGTGAAAAAAACGAGGGCTTGTTATGAAAAAGGAAGAAGAAAAGACAAATGTAATGCGCATACTTGACCAGAAGAAGGTAAAGTACACACCGCACAGCTATGACCCGGAGCAGGCAGTAAGCGGAGTTGAGGTCGCAGCTGTGCTCAGACAGGATGCAGAGCGGGTATTTAAGACGCTTGTGACAACGGGAAAGACAGGAACCCATTATGTTTTCGTCATTCCTGTTGCTGAGGAGCTTGACTTAAAGAAGGCGGCAAAGGCTGTCGGTGAGAAGTCGATTGAGATGTTAAAGTCTAAGGATTTATTGCCGCTCACAGGCTATATCCACGGCGGCTGTTCACCGATTGGCATGAAGAAATTTTTCAGGACAGTATTCCATGTTCCGTCGCAGGAGGCACAGAGCGCAGGCAAAAAGACAGCCTATGACTATGACACAATATTTTTCAGCGCCGGAAAGCTTGGCTATCAGGTTGAAATGCCGCTGGAGGAGCTTGATAAGGTAATCAGATTCGAGACTGCGGACATCATAGTGTAAAGTATGCTTGGGACAGGGGTCTGACACCAGTGTCCCAAAATAAAAATTGATGTTTTTTAACATGAATGAGGTTGCAATACATTAAAATAAGTATACTTTATACGCTAAAAAGTTAATGATGTATCTTGACGCAGTAGAAACATGGGGGTATTATTTAAACATAGCCGCGCTGCGGCAATTGTTTTATCACTGGGAAAATCCTCTGCCGCAGGGCACGCGTTTTCCTTAAAAAACAAGGAGAAAAATTCACTACATGCACGCACATAAGCACAGCGTTTAATATGTGGCAGAATTTTTGCTTCGCAAAAACAAGGAGGATTTGTTATATGGAAAAGAAGAATATCGACTGGGCAAATATCGGCTTCGGTTATATCAAGACCGACAAGAGATTTGTAGCTAATTATAAGGACGGCGCATGGGACGACGGTGTGCTCACAGAGGATGACAAGGTTGTTATCAGCGAGTGTGCGGGCGTGCTCCAGTATGCACAGACCTGCTTTGAGGGACTCAAGGCATATACAACTGAGCAGGGCAGGATTGTTACATTCCGTCCGGATCTTAACGGTGAGAGAATGGAGAATTCATGTAAGAAGCTCATGATGCCTGTTTTCCCTAAGGAGAAGTTCGTTGACGCTGTATTAAAGACAGTTGAAGCCAATGCAGCTTATGTTCCACCTTACGGAAGCGGTGCTACACTTTATATCAGACCATATATGTTCGGAAGCAACCCTGTAATCGGTGTAAAGCCTGCTACAGAGTATCAGTTCAGAATATTCACAACACCTGTTGGCCCTTACTTCAAGGGCGGTGCCAAGCCACTCACAATCAGAGTATCTGATGTGGATAGAGCAGCTCCTCACGGAACAGGTGATATCAAGGCGGGTCTTAACTACGCAATGAGCCTTTTCAACATTGTAGATGCACATGAGCATGGCTATGATGAGAATATGTACCTTGATCCGGCTACAAGAACATACGTTGAGGAGACAGGTGGTGCTAACTTCATCTTTGTAACCAAGGATGGCAAGGTTGTAACACCTAAGTCCGGAAGTATCCTTCCGTCAATCACAAGACGTTCACTCCTCACAGTTGCCAAGGATTATCTTGGACTTGAGGTTGAGGAAAGACCTGTTGCAAAGGCAGAGCTTAAGGATATGGCAGAGTGTGGTCTTTGCGGAACGGCAGCAGTTATCTCACCTGTCGGTAAGATTGTTGACCACGGAACAGAGATTTGTCTTCCAAGCGGCATGGGTGATATGGGACCTGTGACAAAGAAACTCTATGATACACTCACAGGCATCCAGATGGGACGTATTGAGGCACCTAAGGGCTGGATTTATGAGATAATGTAAGATTCCGATTTGTAATTGTTCAGAATCGGACAAATTTATGCAATTATAGGCAGTAAGGGGAGTTCCGCGTTGCGGAACTCCTCTTATTTAAGCGTTATGGATAACATCATAAGGGACTGAAATTGAGAGAGGAAACGTATGAAGGAATTTAAATTTTTATGGAAGTATATATCGCGGCACAGGTGGCAGTATATCGGTGGAATAATAACTCTGTTTGTAGTGGATTTTTTGAATCTGTATATACCGAGGCTTACCGGAGAGGTTACTGATGGGCTCACGGCACACACGCTTAGTTTTTCGGGACTTCTCAAGATAATTGCAGCGATAATGATTGTCGGTGCAATTATAGCACTGGGACGTTTCTTTTGGAGACTGTTTTTGTTCGGAGCTGCAAGAAAGATTCAGTATGAGATGCGAAATGATATGTTTTCACACCTTGAAGGAATGTCGGTTGAGTACTACAACGAGCACAAGACGGGAGATTTGATGTCGAGATTTATAAACGACCTCAACTCAATCCGTTCGGCTATAGGTATGGCGGTCATATCGGCGTTCGATGCGACTGTTATGGCGGTTATGGTTATATGCCAGATGATTTTCTATGTCGATTTGAAGCTGACACTTCTTGCAATTATACCTATGATATTTATATTTGCCGGAGAATTTTACTATGGTGCCATTATGAAAAAGCGTTTTAACGAGAAGCAGGAGGCACTTTCTGATTTGACGGATATGGTACAGGAGAGCTTTTCGGGTGTGCGTGTCATTAAGGCGTTTGTTCAGGAGAGGGCTGAGTTAAAGGCATTTTTAAAGTACAATGACAGGTCAAGAGACAAGAATATGGGTGTGGCTAAGCTGCAGGCAATTGTCATGCCGCTTCTCGATGTCATTATCGGAGCGAGCAGTCTTATCACGCTTTTGTACGGAGGTTATCTTGCCCTTGTGGGAGATATAACACTCGGACGGTTCGTAGCGTTCAACCAGTATGTTACCATGCTGGTGTGGCCTATGATTGCAGCGGGTGAGAGTATAACAACCATGTCACAGGGACTCGCATCTGCAAAGCGTGTCAAGGAAGTGTTAGACGAGAAACCTGAGATATTTGATGATTCTGATGCGGATAAGGTTGAGAAGATTGACGGGCATATAACATTTAACCACCTTACATTCATTCATAACGGACATACGGAGCCTACGCTTCTTGACGTGTGCCTGGATGTGCCTGCGGGAACAACGCTTGCGGTTATCGGAAGAACCGGAAACGGAAAGAGTACGCTCGTCAACCTTTTGCTTCATCTTTATAATACCAAGCCGGGAATGATACTTATTGACGGAAGGGATATCAACAAGATTCCTTTAAATGTTTTGAGGGCGAATATTGCTTATGTACCGCAGGATAATTTTCTTTTCTCGGACAGTCTCAGACATAACATAGCGTTCGGAGCTGAGGGTGATGATATGGACGAGGTTATAAAGGCGACTAAGGCAGCCTGCATTCATGATAATATTGTGGCTTTTCCGGATGGATATGAGACGATAGTCGGGGAGAGAGGCGTGACGCTTTCAGGTGGACAGAAACAGAGAAGCTCAATTGCGAGAGCTCTCATGAAAGATGCACCGATACTCATTCTCGACGATGCACTTTCGGCTGTGGATACCGATACGGAGGAGCATATCCTGAGTAACCTTAAGGAGAACAGAAAGGGCAGAACGACAATTCTTATAGCACATAGAATTTCAACGATACAGAATGCCGATATTATCATGGTGCTTGATGAAGGAAGGGCTGCCGAGATTGGAAATCACAACGAACTCATGGCAAAGAACGGAATATACAAGAACATGTTCGACAAGCAGCAGCTTGAGGCTGCCAAGGGACAGAGCGGCAAGGAGGTGGCTGAATAATGAAGAGATTACTTAAATATCTTAAGCCACATGCACTTACAATGCTTATCGTGTCGGTTATGGTGCTTCTTATAACTGCCGTCGAACTCTATAAGCCTATTATTATAGGTGATGCGATTGACTATTACATTAACGGATATTACAATGCGTATGCCGTGGTGGATGCGGATGCTCCGGGAGCGGTGCGTTACGGTGATGTGTATATAAGCAAGAACTACGACGCGGATGCAGGCAGTGAATCATACTATCAGATGTTTCTTTACAATGATAATTATTACATGGCGGAGAATATAACTGCTGAGGAGTGCGAACTACTTGAAAAAGCAGGATCGGAGATTCTTTCGGAGTACGCTGAGAATGCAAAGTGCCTTACAAGGGATGAACTTAAGGAGTTAAGACATTTTGATTTTACGGGAATATGCCGTGCGGCACTTCTGTATCTTGGCGCTTTGCTTGCGGGCTTTGTGTTAAATGCACTTCAGACATATATGCTGCAGAAGCTTGGTCAGGATATCATATATAAGATGCGTGAGGAACTGTTTGCACATATTCACAGCCTGTCACTCAGCTTTTTTAACACACAGCCTGTCGGCAAGCTTGTGACGAGAGTTACGAATGATACCGAGGCGGTAAATGAGATGTTCTCAAGTGTTCTTGTCAGACTTTTCAAGAACATTATAAAGATAATAGGATATGCGGTGGTAATGCTATCAATCAATGTGAAGCTCGCAGGATATTCATTCCTGCTCCTGCCGCTTATAGGTGTTCTCACATTTGTGTTCAGGCATCTGTCAAGGCAGGCTTACAGAATAACAAGAAACAAGATTACGGATATCAATACATTTCTCTCCGAGAATATTTCAGGCATGAAGCTCATACAGATATTCACCAGAGAGAAGGAAAAGTATGCGGAGTTCGAGGACAAGAGCAAGGGACTCTACAAGGCGGGATACAGGGAAATGATGATATTTGCAATATTCAGACCTGTAATTTACCTGCTGTCAATAGCGGCACTTGCGATAATTGTCGCAAGAGGCGGAAGCCTTGTGCTCGGAGGAACAATCTCTATCGGAACCCTGTATATATTCATCAACTATATAAGCTCGTTCTTTGACCCGATTCAGGAGCTTGCCGAGCAGTTCGGAACGCTGCAGTCGTCGATTGCGTCGGCTGAGAAGATGTTCCAGATTCTCGATGTGAAGCCTGAAATTGTAAATCCTGCACATCCTGTAGATGTAAAGCTTGACGGCAAAATCGAGTTTAAGAATGTATGGTTTGCTTATGAGAAGGATGAGTACATCCTAAAGGATGTAAGCTTTACGATTAATCCGGGTGAGAAGGTTGCCTTTGTAGGTGCCACGGGAGCAGGAAAGAGCTCAATTCTCAACCTTATCGGACGCTATTTTGACATTCAGAAGGGTGAAATCCTTATCGACGGTGTGAACATAAAGGACATTGATACCGATGTGCTTCGCGGCGCGATAGGTCAGGTACAGCAGGATGTATTCCTCTTCACGGGAGACATAAAGAGCAATATCTCGCTAAGAAACGAGAACATAACACTCGATGAGATTAAGGCGGCAGCCAGGTATGTAAATGCCGACAGCTTTATAAGTAAGATGCCGGGCGGCTATGATGAGCCTGTGACGGAGAGAGGTTCGACGCTCTCCGCCGGACAGCGTCAGCTCATCTCATTTGCAAGGACACTTGCCTACAAGCCGACGATACTTGTTCTCGATGAGGCGACAGCGAATATTGATACCGAGACGGAGAGCCTTATAACTGAGGCTATGGAGAAGCTCATGACGGGAAGAACGACCATCATGGTTGCCCACAGACTCTCGACAATCCAGCATGCTGACAAGATTATGGTTATGGATAAGGGAAGAATCGTCGAGTCCGGAAACCATCAGGAGCTTCTTATGCAGAACGGTGTGTACCGGAAACTGTATGACCTTCAGCTTGCGGCGGAGGTCACGGAATAAAAACATAGAAAGAATAAAGAATACAAGCGACCTCATCAGTGGGTGTATTTCCAACCGATGAGGTCGCTTTTTATCTTATTATATACTCTTTTATAAAACTCTCCGCCTCGTCCGCCTGCATATAATTCATATTAAGCGTGTACAAAACCTCATTTTCCACAAAGAAAACAGTTGTCATATTCTCCTGAACGGAAATGAGATACACGAAATCCCCGTCCTCAAATGTAGCTAAATCCACTCCCTCCTTTTCGCTTCCCGCAAGATAGTCCGAAAAACCAAACGGCACAATTTCAATGCTTCTGATACCCAAACCGTTCTCACCGCACATAATCTCAACACGCCACGAAGCATCGTTACTACTGTAGCGCACCTTGTAATACTTTATCTGCTCATCGCAGAACTGCCTGATACTTGTGGATATTTCTGCCTCGGAAAAATCCGACAGACTATCGTATTCCGTGTATTTGATGCCATCATCCGCACTTTCCTGATATTCCGACACCGAAAAAGAAAACTTTTCTTCGTCGTTTTCCCATTCCGTGCTATCCGCAATTTCGTCAACAACATTCTTATTGAGCGAGAAAACAAGCTTTCCGTTTTCAAAAAATAAATATTTATTTGTGTATGCGTAGGCAGCACCGCCACCAAAAATGAAAACAATCAATACAACTGCTGCCGCCAATACAGGTTTGAGACGGTGAAGCATATAACTATGCCTATTGCCGTCAGCCGACTGCTCATTTTTATCCCACTGCATGCTCTTAATCGTCTCCTCGATGTACTCCGCGGGAATATATCTTAGAAACTCTTCTTTTTTAATTTGGACTCTGTCAGTTTTCAAATTCATACCCCTTTCCGTTTAAATGCTTTTTCAGCTTAGCCCTTCCCCTTCGCAGTACGCTCTTGATCGTGGATGACTTCATTCCCGTATTCATCGATATTTCGTCTATTGTGTTTTCAAAATAGTAAAACATGATAAATACGTCCCTTTCCTTTTTATCAAGCTGTCCTAACGCCTCCTTTACAAGTTCTGCCGTTTCCGCCCGTAAAATGTACTCCTCCAAATTCTCATCCGTGCGTATTTCCTCATGTTCATCAATATTCTCACCCGTAATTTTTATTTTCCTACAAAAATCAATCGTGGCATTGCGCGTTATGTATGACAAATATGTTTTAACGGATGCCTTATCCTCATCGTATATCTGAGAGGTTCTGCATAGCTTTAAATAGATGTCACTCAGAATGTCATCGACGTCGGCATCAGAAATATTCTTACCTACAGTTTTTATAACCGCTGTCAGGTAATCTTTATATTTATAAAAGGCTTCCTCAATCAGTCTGTCCTGCATAACCATCTCCAATCATTTACGCACCTGTATTTCCGTTGTAAAGCGGACATTCGCAATCCGCTTCCGCTACTTGCTCATGAACGCAGTCGCTTTGCGAACTGTCAGTGGGAGCTTTTAACTCCCACTGACATAAGCATCCCCCTTACCCACCGCTTAGTGCTCTACACACTTGAAGCGGGGGATTGCTTATTCTGCGTTCAAAATTATATACGGGGAGTTCTTAGTTTAAGTTGCATGGTGGCAACATTTATTTATTTTATAAAAAAAGAAAATTACATGCAACTTTTTCTCTTTATTTTGCGTACCGCTCATCGTTCAGTATAATCTGGAGCTCAAGTAATCATGGTATAATTAATACATATTATGACGAAGTAAGTTTTTATTAAAGAACAGATAAAATGAAAATCCCCCTGAGATTCAGGGGGATTTTGTTTTTAATGAAATTATGTTATTTATACCTACGCTGCAGGCTGCTTCTTGATAAGCGGAAGAAGCTTGGACTTGATGAGCCATGAGAATGACATAACAAGTGATGCAATAAGCATAAGCCAGAAACCGATACTTGGGTAAACCTTGATGGAGCCGTAATAGCCATAGTCTGATACAACATCTGCTGTCTGGGCTTTGATACCGATAATTGTAATTACCACGAATGCAAGTAACACATAAGAGATAATTTGTGAAGGGAGCTTCTTGCCAAACAGGTTGGCAGCTATGTACAAAAGAATAACAATCATGATGAATACAGCATTGCTTGGTGTACCTGTAAAGAAGTTAGCGGACTCCTTGGCCTTCTGTCCGAGAATGCTGACTGAGACAGTGTAGTAAGGCATGAACAGCGCAATGAATGCGACGACAGCGGCGATGAGACCGATGAAGTCAATCTTCTCCTTGACAATTGAAAAATCCTTGTTTCCAATCTTAAAGGATACAAGAGGCTTGCTGAGTGCAGGTGCCTGTGCTGCAGGTGCAGCGGTTGTTGCAGCCTGTGGAGCAGCAGCTACCTTAGTGCCGCATTCGCCACAGAATAAAGCACCATCTTCAAGCTTGGCGCCACAATTAGGACAAAACATGGTAAATCCTCCTCATAATTTATTAAATTTTTATTAATTATAAATACAATACCACACCCGATTTCTAATCGCAATAAAAAAATTGAAATATCACCATAAATTAGGACATGCCTGCGGCGGTCGCTTGCGACATCTAATCATATTACACAAAAAATATAATGGTGATATGGAAAAAGAAGGGCATGTATGATATACTGACAACTATGTGACATAAAATTATAGAAGGATAAGGAAATATGTTATGGAAGTAAAATCAAAAGCAGGACAGGTCGTTCTTGAGTATCTTATGCTAACGCTTGCAACATTGGTTCTTGTAATTGGTGTGTATGTGTTTAAGTTTCCGAATAATTTTTCATTCGGAGGAGTTACGGGTATATCTGTTATTTTAGGTGCGGTTCTGCCGTTTTCACCTGCGTCGATTACGTTTGTTATCAATATGGCACTTCTGGTTGTGGGGTTCATTTTTCTCGGAAAGAGCTTCGGAATAAAGACGGTGTATGTCAGCGTGCTGACCTCGGTTGGGCTAAGTGCTTGTGAGAAGCTGTTTCCGATGGACGGACCGCTGACGAATCAGCCTGTTCTTGAGCTTATATTTGCGATTGTTCTCCCGGCAGTGAGTGCAGCGATAATGTTCAATATGAATGCGTCGGGCGGAGGAACGGATATTATTGCGATGATATTGAAGAAATACACAAGCTTTAACATCGGAGTCGCACTTTTTATTGTTGATCTTGCAATCACGATAGCTGCATGTATGGTATTCGATATTGAAACAGGACTTTTCTCATTCGTGGGACTTATGGCAAAGACGCTTGTGATTGACGGTACGATAGAGAATGTCAACCTGTGCAAGTATTTTACGATTATCACGGACTCACCTGATGACATTGTGCGTTTCATTCATAACGAGCTCGGGAAGGGAGCAACCACCTTCAAGGCAGAGGGCTCTTTTACACATAAGCAGAAATATGTTATTCTCACGGTACTCAAAAGAGGCCAGGCTGTTGAGCTTAGAAACTATATCAAGCTTAATCATGGCAAGGATACATTCATTATGATAACTAACAGCAGTGAGATTATAGGAAAGGGCTTCAGAGGACTTAACTAGTGCACACGCTTTTTCGCTTGATAGTGTTAAATTATTGACTAAATCTGATTTAAGAGATATAGTAAAGTTATATTTACCGTGTCAATACGGTGCGGGATATTTATGATAGCTGCATGGAGTGTGCAGCGTGGAGGTGTTTTATGGGAAAGATTATTTTGACAGGTGACAGACCTACCGGAAGGCTTCATATAGGACATTATGTAGGTTCATTAAAGAGAAGAGTGGAGCTTCAGAATTCAGGAGAGTATGACAAGATTTTTATTATGATTGCCGATGCACAGGCGCTTACGGATAATGCGGATAATCCTGAGAAGGTAAGACAGAATATAATTGAGGTTGCACTTGACTATCTGTCGGTCGGACTTGACCCGTCTAAGTCAACTTTATTCATACAGTCACAGATTTCGGAGCTTACAGAGCTCACATTCTATTACAGCAATCTTGTTACGGTATCAAGATTACAGCGTAACCCTACAGTTAAGTCTGAGATTCAGATGAGAGGTTTTGAGACAAGCATACCTGTAGGATTTTTTACATATCCTATCAGCCAGGCCGCAGATATTACCGCCTTTAAGGCGACGACGGTTCCTGTAGGAGAGGATCAGCTCCCTATGCTTGAGCAGACCAAGGAGATTGTGAGAAGCTTTAACAGAATATACGGTGATACGCTTGTTGAGCCTGAGATTTTACTTCCTGACAACAAGGCATGCTTAAGGCTTCCGGGTATCGACGGCAAGGCTAAGATGAGCAAGTCGCTCGGTAACTGTATCTATCTTTCCGAGTCAGAGGCGGATGTTAAAGAAAAAATTATGAAGAATATGTATACTGACCCGACACATATCAAGGTTGAGGATCCGGGACATATTGAAGGAAATATGGTATTTACATATCTCGATGCTTTCTGCAAGCCGGAGCATTTTGCAGAGTATCTTCCTGATTATGCCAGCCTTGATGAACTCAAGGCTCACTACAGAAGAGGTGGTCTTGGCGATGTCAAGGTCAAGAAGTTCCTCATCAACGTGATGAACGAGGAGCTTAATCCTATCCGTGCCAGAAGAAAAGAGTACGAGAAGGATATAGCGTATGTATATGAGGTGCTAAAGAAGGGCAGCGAGGCTGCAAGAGAGGTTGCGGCAAAGACGCTTGACGATGTAAAGAATTCCATGAAGATTAATTATTTTGCAGACCAGGCACTTATTGACGAGCATATCAGAAAGTATCAGGGTTAGCAAACAGGGCGAAGCATTATATATTGGGAGGATTAAAATGGAGATTATTTCGGTAACAGACAAGAGATTTAAGAAGTACGGCAAGGTTATCAAAAATATTGATTTCACAACACTTGTCGAGGCTATGAAAAAGACGGAGATTCCCGAGGGTGTTGTGTATGAGCCGTCGGTGGAGAGTCTTGAGAGCCTTGAGGTGGCAAAGGAGATAAAAAATAAGTTCTTCGGTGAGCTTCCTATTCAGATCGGTTACTGCAATGGTCATAATCAGCTCCTTAATGCGGCTGAGTATCACAGAAGCTCAGAGATAAATGCGGCTGCCACGGATGCGATTCTTATTCTCGGAAATCTATGGGATGTTGAGGATGATTTCACATACGATACGGCTAAGATGGAGGCTTTTTTGGTACCTGCCGGAACTGCCGTTGAGCTGTATGCCACAACGCTTCACTATGCACCGTGCGGACCTGACAACAAGGGCTTTCAGGTGGCTGTCGTGCTTCCGAGGGGAACTAATTATGAACTTGCCACGGAGCATGCTGAGTGTCCTGTGTGCGGAGGAGAGGATGCACTTATAACGGCGACTAACAAGTGGCTTATCGGTCATGAGGAGGGTGGACTTCCTAAGGGAAGCTTTATCGGTCTCAAGGGAAAGAATTTAAATGTTGCGGAATAAGAGGTGGCAGTGAATGCGTACCATGCAGTTTAAGATGGAGCGGCCGGGACAGGTTGAGACCGGACAGACGGTGGACATTACCGAGGGCAAGCTTCCGTCAAGCTTTTATTATACGATAGAGCCGGCAGTCGCCATGTCGGGCAATTACAGACTTGCCGAGAGGCTAATGGCAAGGCAGGGCAAGGTTATTGACGTGGAGGAGACGCCGAGAGGGTTCTTTGTAACATGTGAATTTAACGAGTAGAATAAGTTTGAAAATTTTATTTTCAAACTACTTATTGGTGGCAGTACTGCAAGCCTTGCTTGCAGTATGCAGGGGGCTAAGAATGTATTTAAGACAGAGTGAAACGGCATGGGTGCGTGCCGGTTTCACTCTTTTTGTGTAATAGTAAATTTCGTTCCATAATTATTTATATTGTATCTTGACATGGCGGGGCAATCATGTATAATAGTCCTTGGTTTAGCAACGCTAAACTTTTTGTTTAATTATTTGCATCGCTTTTGAGGAGGTGCCCGCTGTGCAGATTGGAAGTAAGATAAAAGAACTCAGGGTTCTGAAGGGACTTACACAGGAAGAGCTTGCGGACCGTGCAGAGCTGTCTAAGGGGTTCATTTCCCAGCTTGAAAGAGATCTGACATCACCGTCGATTGCAACGCTTGTGGACATACTGCAGTGTCTCGGAACGGATCTTAAGACCTTCTTTGACGACACGGAGGATGACCGTGTTGTATTCGGCAAGGATGACTATTTTGAAAAGACCGACACGGAACTGCATAACAGGGTAGAGTGGATTATACCGAATGCGCAGAAGAATATTATGGAACCGATAAGACTTACGTTAGAGCCGGGTGGTTCAACGTATCCGGATAATCCGCATGAGGGCGAAGAATTCGGATATGTATTGTCAGGTTCAATAAGCATTGTTGTTGGTAATAAGAGATATAAGGCGAAGAAGGGCGAATCGTTTTATTTTGAGCCGAAGTTCAAGCATTATATAGAGTCTAAGGGTGGAGCGGTTATAATATGGGTAAGCTCACCGCCGAGTTTCTGATAAGGTAATGTGGAGGAAGAATTATGAGCAATAAGATAATTGAGTTAAAGGGACTTACAAAGAATTTTGATGATCAGCAGGTTCTTAGGGGGATAGACCTTAACATATATGAGAATGAATTCCTTACCCTGCTTGGGCCGAGCGGATGCGGTAAGACAACTATACTGAGAATAATTGCGGGCTTTGAGGAGCCGAGTAAGGGAGAATTGTTATTTAACGGAATTGATATTTCCAAGGTTCCACCATATAAGAGAGAGATTAATACGGTTTTTCAGAAGTATGCTCTTTTTCCGTTTTTGAATGTCCACGATAATGTGGCATTCGGGCTTAACCTAAAGAAGGCGGATAAGTCGATTGTCGACCAGAAGGTTAAGAGAATGCTAAAGCTTGTAGGACTTGAGGGCTTTGAAAAGAGGGATGTAACACTCCTCTCGGGCGGACAGCAGCAGAGAGTCGCAATTGCCAGAGCACTTGTAAATGAGCCTAAGGTGCTGCTTCTTGATGAGCCGCTTGGAGCTCTCGATGCAAAGCTTCGCAAGGAGATGCAGTTCGAGCTCAAAAAGATTCAGAAGGAAGTCGGAATAACTTTCATATTCGTAACTCATGACCAGGAGGAAGCACTTTCAATGTCCGATACCGTGGTTGTCATGAATAACGGAGTTATTCAGCAGATTGGCTCGCCGGTTGATATCTACAATGAGCCGGAGAACAGATTCGTTGCGAACTTTATCGGTGATTCCAATATTATAGAGGGAAATATGATAAGGGACTGCCTTGTATGCTTTGACGGCATAGAGTTCCCTTGCGTTGATAAGGGCTTTAAGGAAAATGAGGAGGTCGAGGTTGTGCTTCGACCTGAGGATATAGATATTGTCGAGCCGGATAAGAGCAAGCTTAAGGGTACGGTTGCATCAATCGTGTTCAAGGGTGTGCATTATGAGATTATTGTAAAGACCGACAGGCGCGGCTACAAGATTCATACAACCGATTACCATGAGGTCGGAAAGGCAGTGGGACTGAGCTTCACCGATGAGGACATACATGTAATGTATACAATGAAGAATTGATATTAGTGAATCACTTGGAGGATATTAGAATACTATGAAGCAGTTTAAAAATCTGGTAAGACCATATCTTATCTGGTCATTCATATTGATTGTCGTGCCGCTGTTTCTCATTGTGCTTTATTCGGTGACAACGGGCGGCAACAGTCTTGTAAATATTCAGTTTACGGGTGAAAATTTTAAAAAGATATTTGAGCCGGTTTATATGAATGTATTTATACGTTCATTTAAGCTCGGTGCGATTACTACTATAGTATGTCTCGTTGTGGGCTATATGCTCGCATACGTGATTTCAAGGTTCAGTGAGAAAGCACAGACGATACTTATTCTTGCGGTCACGATACCTACATGGATTAACATGCTTCTTCGTACCTATGCATGGATAAGTCTTTTGTCTGATAACGGAATTATCAATTCATTGCTTGTGATGTTAGGACTTGACCCTGTCACGATGATGTATACGGATTTTTCGGTAATTATCGGCCTTGTGTGTGATCTTCTTCCGTTTATGGTAATACCGATTCACACATCGCTCGCTAAGATGGATCATTCTCTTATCGAGGCAGCTTACGACCTCGGAGCAAAACCGATTACGGCATTCTGGAAGGTGACGTTCAAGCTCTCGGTACCGGGCGTTGTGAACGGAACAATTATGGTGTTCCTTCTCTCAATATCAAGCTTCGTCATTCCAAAGCTTCTCGGAGGTGGTCAGTATGTACTTATCGGTAACCTCATTGAGGAACAGTTTATATCGGTAGGTGACTGGAACTTCGGAAGCGCGATTTCAATGCTTCTTGCGGTGGCAATTCTTATCATGATCAGGATTATGAAGAAGATAGATCCTGATGAGAACGGAGGGACATAAGCAATGAAAAAAAGAGGAAAACTCGGTTCAATTATATATATTGCAATATGCTTTGCCTTCTTTTATATACCGATTATAGTGACGATGGTGTTCTCATTTAACTCATCCAAATCGCTTACAAGGTTTACGGGCTTCAGCCTAAGGTGGTATCAGGCACTTGTCGAGGACAGGAATGTCATGAGTGCGGTTGGAGTATCACTCAGTATTGCCGTAATTGCAACAGCAGTGGCTACGATTCTCGGAACCATAACTGCGATAGGCTTGTCGAGGAGCAGAAGGGTTGTAAAAGAATGGCTTGTGAATGTAAACAACATACCTATTATGAACCCTGAGATTGTGACGGCAATTGGTCTTATGATACTCTTTTCTTCTATGAAGATAGAGAGAGGTTATGTGACGATGTTGCTTGCGCATATCTGCTTTTGTACGCCTTATGTGATAACAAGTGTGTATCCGAAGGTTCGAAGCCTTGACCCGAACCTGGCAAATGCGGCGATGGATTTAGGTGCAACACCGTTTCAGGCACTCACCAAGGTTATTGTGCCGATGATAAAGCCGGGCATATATGCGGGAATGCTTTTGTCATTTACCATGTCACTTGATGACTTTGTAATATCATACTTTGTAACAGGCAACGGTGTTGCCAATATTTCGATTGTTGTGTATAACATGACCAAGAGAACCAACCCGACAATCAATGCGCTGTCAGCGATTGTTATTGCGGTGATTATTATAACATTGCTTATTGTGAATCTTGTGCCTGAGGCTGTTAAAAAAAGACAGGAAAAGAAAACAGAGAGAAATAGGCAGAATGTGGAGGGATAATTCAGATGAAAAAGAAATTAATTGCTGTTATTTTATGTGTATGCATGGCTGCACTCGTACTTAGCGGATGCGGTTCATCAGGTAAGAAGACTCTCAGAGTGTACAATGCAGGAGAGTACATTGACAAGTCTCTTCTCACAAAGTTCGAGAAGGAGTACAATTGTAAAGTAGTATATGAGACATTCGATTCTAACGAGTCAATGTACACAAAGGTTATGAGCGGAAGCAAGTATGACATCATAATTCCTTCGGATTACATGATTGAGCGCCTTATAAAGGAAAATTATCTTCAGCCGGTTGACTGGAGCCTTATAACCAATAAGGATAACATTATCCATGATTTGTTTGGAAGAAGCTTTGATCCTGAGAACACATACTCGGTTCCTTATTTCTGGGGTTCGGTAGGTATTCTCTATGATAAGACGGTTGTATCCGAGGATGACGCAAAGGAGGGCTGGAATCTTCTCCTGAATGAGAAGTACAAGGGTGATTTGTACATGTATGATTCTGAGAGAGACTCTTTTATGATAGCGTTGAAGACACTTGGCTATTCAATGAACACAACGGATTATGCACAGCTTGATGAGGCATATCAGTGGCTCTGCAATCAGAGAGACACAATGAACCCCGTGTATGTGGGTGATGATGTTATCGATAACATGATTTCAGGAAACAAGTCAATAGCAGTTGTATATTCAGGCGATGCGGCATATATAATGTCTGAGAATGAGAATCTTGCATACATTGAGCCTGAGCAGGGAACCAATATCTGGTGCGACTGCATGGTAATTACAAAGGACTGCACCGATATAGAGCTTGCTCATCAGTTCATGAATTTCATGCTTGATGAGGAAAATGCACTTGCCAACACTGAGGAGGTTGGATATTCTTCACCGGTTAAGTCAGCATTTGAGGCAATGCAGGAGGATGCCTACAAGGACATCAGTGCTTATGTTACAAGAGTCGGATATGATAAGGACGAGGTATTTGCATATCAGGAGACAGAGATTAAATCCTACTGCGCAGATCTCTGGACTAAGGTAAAGGCTCATTAGTTCAACAAAAACACAAAAATGAAAGTTGGTCATTTTCTATTGATAAATGGTTTACAAAGTAATATAATGATATCAGGGGTTATTTTTCGACCTAATATTATCATTATAGGCAATTGCATAACTGCTTTTGGAAATAAATGGGTATTGCAATTAGCTAATTAGATTCAGTTGTCAAAACATGCGTTCACAACTTGCTTCGTACAACGGAGCTGATATGTATAATTATAACATGATATGCATGTAAAAATCAGATCTGCATGTTTTGACATCTGAATCCTAAATATCATTAAGTTGAAGGGATGCGTGGATTATGAATAAGACGTACAACATATCGGTGGACTGTATCAATTGTGCAAATACTATGGAAGATATCGCCAACAACACGCCGGGGGTCATGGACGCTTCGGTAAGCTTTATGACGCAGAAGATGGAGGTCGAGTTTGAGGACGGACAGGATGAGAAAACGGTTATGGCTGAGGTTTTTAAGGCATGCAGGGAAGCTGAGCCGGATTGTAAGATAGAATTCTGATGTCCTCATACCGGGGAGGTGCTATGCACACGCAAGGGTCAATAACAATAATATCAAAGAGAAGAAAAAGGACGCTTTCCAAAAAGCAGATACTGTATATTCACATGCGCAGAAAACATGCAGATATATACATGGATAACGGAGAGGTTATTGAGACAAGGACTACTTATAAGGAATTCTGCGATATGCTGGGGGATGACTTCATTGAAGTTCGAAGAGGTAATCTTGTGTCCGTGATAGCAATAATTTTCTTGTTGGTGACATTTCTGCCGGAGAAGGAGGGATAAGGCGGATGAGTGGAGAAATTGATAGATACAATATATTCCATGCATCCATGCTGGTACATCATTCAAATGATGGGAAAATGTATTTATACGACATTATAGATATAAAAAAAGAAACGAGCAACTCTCTCGGCGAATAATCGCTTACCAGACACAAAACCCATTTCTTTTATATGCAGATGATACAATAGGATATAAGAAGTGTCAATCGGAATATTCTGTTTTTGAGGTAAAAGAAAGCACTGAGGAGATTATCAAAGGCTTATCTTATGCTGAACTAACTCAGAAAATACCGGAAGAAAGAAAAGAATGTTTAAAATCCTTAAGTGTAGTAAGCGTAGATGAAAATGCTGTCTGGCTGATTGATTATTGGTGCAATAAAGATATTCGTGGGTTAATTCAAATGCCATTTTCACGACACTGGATTATGCATACAGAAGCATGTCTTCGTATTAAAAATAAGATACAGAAGTCGAAAAAAATACATATTTAATCGTAGAAGTTCCGGGAAATATACGAACATATATAGATAAATTGAAATATTAATCGTAGTATTACAGGAAATTTTACGAGCATATACGAAGAAATTGAAGTATTAATCGTAGAAAAGCTGTAAATCCTACGAGCATATATGAAGAAATTGAAGTATTAATCGTAGCAAAGTCGTGAATCCTACGAGTATTTATGGAGAAATTAAAACTTTAATCGTAGAAATGCCGGAAATCCTGCGAAAATTTATGAAGAAACGGAAAAAATCAGAGAAGGGAGAAAAACAATATGAGAAAAAAATACGAGGCATTGATGAACAGTATCAATGAAGGAAAGTACACGGGTCGTGAGATTATACTTGCAGGAATGGTTCTTTTTCTGACGGGAGCATTGTTTGGGGTGTTCTTTTCACCTAAAAAGCATCAGGTAATCGGAAGCAATAACAGAAATAATGGAAGTAATAACGGACCGACAACCAATCATAATCAGGGTGATAAAGAGAATATGGAAAATGAAGAAAAGCACGATTGTAAGTAGAGCAGTAAATGGGGGATTTTATGGAATGATTTCCATGACAGAAAAGACCTCACACCTAATATCTGTGCGGTTTATACGGAGGAGGAGTACCGCTGTAATGGGATTGCAGGGCATCTGCTTGACATGGCTGTGGAAGACTTGAGAGCAAAGGGCATAGCGCCTGTCTACCTGATTACAGACCATACAAGCTTCTATGAGAGGTATGGCTGGGAGTTTCTGTGTATGGTTCAAGGGGATGGTGAGCCGCACATGACGAGGATGTATATTCACAGATAATAAATTCTTAATAATTTCTTTATAATTTTATTAGCACTCACCTCTTGTTAGATTAATATGTACTTTGTGTGTTGTTGTCAAGTCTTGTAAATGCCGTATTTACGGTGGTTATAGGACTTTTTAAATTTTAACAGGCGTTATCTGATTTTATCTTTACGCCATTAATTGGCGTAAAAATTGGCGTACAAAATAAGTCTGTGTTAGACATGTATATATCAACTGCATTAGGTGTTATTATGCTTTTCAACGAACGTACATAACCGTAATCGTCTGTTTCATATTCTGCGATGTAAAATCTGTATCCAGTTGCAACTGTACTAAATCCGGGTCCTTTCTCTTCTGTTGTAAACTGGTTAGTTGTTCCATGTGTCTTATCTGTATCCTGCTGTCCTCCATTGTATCCGTCAGACGATGTTTCTGCAAAACAAACTGTACTTGTCATTGTAACTGCAACAATGGTTATTATGATTATTTTAACAAGTTTGTTTATTTTTTTCATATTGTTCCTCCTTAAAAATTAAGAGCCTTGATAACATGTAAAGTTATCAAAGCTCCGTAAAAGACTTGGCAGATGTTTTAAATTACCTGCTAAGCTCATTGTATATGTCCAAAATTGTATCCGCTGTCAATTAACTGCCTTAGTTCCTCATTCGTCATTGCTAAGTCTTCTTCTGTATTTAACTTGCCGTCCCATTCTATCAGGTCTGGGTCTCTTCTTTTTTCAGAATCACGAATGCTCACATAATTTCTATATTCTGTAAGGTCGCCATATTTATGCACCTCTCCGGTGTCATTTTCTGTTACAACAAATACCTCATCGTCACCATAAACCTTTAATGTGTAACCTAGTTCATCATTCGTGTATTCGTATGTAAGTTCCTTGCCTTCCTCACTTACAGATGCTCTCGGTGTCTCATTCTCCACAACCTGTGTGGTCTCCTCCGGTGCCGTTGTCTCAGGTACTATAACTCCACCATACTCATCAGTCGGATATGGGTTCCCATTCTCGTCAACTACCTGTGGAAGTGTAACCGCATAGTCCTGCTGCCCATTGCTCTTTCCATCGTTTTCAACTTCAGTCCTAGTTTCAGCCTCAGTCGTAGTCTCAGCTTCCGTTGTAGTCTCAACCTCAATATAGGTTTCAGTTGAAGTGGATTCTTCCGTAATAGATTGTGTTGCAACATTGGTCTTGATTGTATTCTTGGATGAACAAGCACATACGCTTATAGTAATTACACCTAAAGCTGATAAAGTAATGAATAATTTTTTACATGTTGATGATTTATCTCGCATTTGGCTTCCTCCTATTAAAAATATTATGTATTTATGGTACAGCGAGTGCATTCCAATGTCAATATACACTATACGGAAAAAGTCTTTTATTTATAAATTTATAGCTTAAATAGTCATGTTTATGGTGATGGAAGCCAAGACATACGGAGTGAAGACGAAGTATGCCTGTGGCTGACAGAGCATACGCACTTTGTGCGTATCATATTAAATATAGCACCGGGCATAGTATTACCCCGGTGTTATTTGTGTAACTTTTATGTTCAAATACCTTGCAAATAAAGACTTATAGGCAGTTTTCAATAACAGAATTTATATGTAACTGTAACCCAATAGGGGCAATTTACAATCCTAATTTGATTTATCATCTGATTTTTTAAAAGTATATTTATTATCAGATATTCCAATTATTTTATCTAATTCGTCATCAAGTAATAATATTTTATTAGATTTGACCATAGCATTTAAAAACATTATTAGTTTTAAATAGTTTAATCCAAGTTCGTTTGCATAATTTATCATATCTGAATCATCAACAATTACCTTCGGGTTAATATGACAGCATTCATCGAAAAAAGTGTTCATAATAAGGTAGTTACATATTTTGGTTTCGAGTAATCCGGTAACATCTTTAATCTCTTGGATTTTATTATAGAAAATTTTAGGTAATGTAGCATGTATATCTATTTTTTCATGTTCATCAAATAGCTTGGATTCATCAACCATGTCATTACTATAATAATAACTATAAAGGTCGGAAAATCCCCTGATTTCCATTAAGATGAATATTTCTATTAGTTCTCCTGATGGGAATTCTCGTTCTTGATGAGTGGTTTTTTCAGATGTCCATTTAATTTTGTTTATTGCTTTTTCTAATGCGTTCAAGGTTTCATTGGGCAATTTAATACGATATTTTTTCGTTTTTTTTTTTTTTTTCTAACAGGAATATAACCCCTGTCTATATTCCTTATCCCATGATAAATTGCCATTCGTATAAATGTCGCTATATCAATCTTATAGCTATCACATAATACACCAAGGTCTGTTACTAATTGCTCAGATAATGAAACTGTAAGTACTTGCATGTTTTTTCTCCTTATAAAAAAAGGTCACTTTTTACGCATTATTTTATCATGTATCATCATGTCGATTAAAATAGATGAAATATCAGTTATAATAAATATATCAGCTGAAACAAATATAAAATGAAAGGAAATGGTATCATGATGATAACGAACGTTTGCCTTTTTATTATAAGAAATGGCAAATCAAAAATCAATACAGTCAATATATAAAGTAGGAAAAAAGAAAAAAAGAGGGAGACCTATAAGAACAAATTTAATTGAGAATCAGATAAAGTTCACAGAGGTAAGAGAAAAATTAGTAGAGTTTCTTAGTAATCAAGGTATGAGTTTTTTGCAATTTGAAGAAAAGTATAAAATCAATCGCAGTAAGATTAGTGATTTTGTGGGAGGTAAGAATTATACAAACAAAGACAACAGGAATAAAGCAAAAAATAATTTATCAGCAGACGAAATAGCAACATTATGTGATGTATTGAAACTTAGGTATTCTGAGGTCTTTGGTTATACAGATAATACACATGATGAATTATACAATCATTATACGAGTGGTGACTTTAAAAATCCAAGTCTAGACGATTTATTAAAGAGTTGGCAACTTTCAGATAAATCAAAATTAAAGGGAATTTTTTGTGAAATGACGGAAAAATTAATGGAATTAGTGAAAAAATATAATGACAATAGCAATTTAAAGAATGATTTAGAAGATAGTTTAAAGGATGCATTTGTAATATGGTATATGAACAAGGAGAAGGCAAGTGGATTTGAAAAAGAGAAGTATATAGAGTATAGAAATAGTAAGCAATATAATGAAGATTATTTAAAGAAACATTTGGAGAAAAAATGCAATAAGGATATTTATGATAAGGTAAAAACAATAATTGATTTAGATAATGTGATGAGTATAGACGAGATTATTTATTGTTGCCAAGAGATTAACCAACATGAAAATGACAAGGTTTCAATTAATTATGCGTTAAACCAATTTGAAAATCCTAGGTACATACATGGATGCAACGACAAATTAAAAAAAGAAATATATCGGCTTATTATAAATGATAAATAAGGATTTCATTGAAAAATAAATAAGGTTTTGTGCGTTTTTTTAGGAATTATTATACAACGTAATATGTTGGATTTATATATAATTATCTTATAAACAAGTGCTTGTTTTATAACTCGAAAGAAGGGGGGTGATATTTATGAAGCTGAGCAGTATAAAAATAGGACTCGAGAATATAACTTCGACGAAAACAGATATTTGTATCGCTTGCGATGCGAATATTGCATACAAGAAAGATTCTGATGAAAAGAGGTCTAATGAACCGGAAAGCTTTTTGCTTACAATATTATCTTACTTTGGACAGACGTTCATTGTGAGTATTCCGTACAAGACCAAGCTTAATACAACTTTCTCAGATATTAAGAGTAGGATAGAGCTTATGGGCAGTACGCGGGTTAGATTCTTAAATCCAACAATCAAGCTTTATGCTTTTGTGAACAGCAAGAATGAGCTTGTTAGTGGGGTTAAGGTTGTGGCAGAAGATTTCTCGATTGTAGAATCGGATGATTCAGAAGTAATCATGTGATTACGAACTAATAAATCATGATTGTCAGGGGTATAACATGCCCCTGACGGAAAGGATGAATAATATGATGACAGCATTTTTTTCGATATTAATATCATTATTACTATTAATAGCAACTTATATAAGCTTCAAGAGCAGGAGGGCATTAGCTGACAGTAATAATGAGCTTATGTCATCCAAGCAGGAACTTCAATCTTTGCGAGAAAAGCTCGGGCATGCTCAGGAGGAGCATGAAAAGGTTCGCGAGAAATTGTCTCAGACAATGGATGAACTGACCAGTGTCGAAGATTACTATCACATAAGAAGTATGCTGTATACAGCAGTGATAGATATATTCTCCGGAGACGCATCTATGGATGCGTTTCATGAGGCAGAACTCGATGTGATTTCGGGAGTTAGAACACTTCCCGGTAACCGCTTCGTTTATATGCTGAGTGCGAGGACAATCCCTGCACTATGGGCTCTTGACGGGATGGAGATTAAGGAGCTTTTGCAAAGGAGAATTAACGGCTTACTTGATGAGTTTTGCACAGATGTACATGGAAGGCAGGTTGTCGTTGAGTATGCCTTCGGTCACGATGGGTACTTTATCATAGTCATCACGTTGAAAATGACTGATATAGCCGACAATAATATATGGAAGGAGATTGATGGAATATGGGATTCATTAGGACTGCCTGCGCAGATATAAGAGCTAAGCTTTCTTGTGCTTATGCTGAGGCTGTGCATAGAAGGAGTGAAGAGATGAGGACAAGCAGATATAATGCTGCAAGTGCTGTCGTGAGCGATTATGCTTATCAGATGCAGACTGAATTGTTTGCATTGTTGAGTGAGGCACATATATCGGACTATCTTGTACCCATTCACAACAGGAATGAGATTGTTTATGCAGGTTATTTCTTGAAGGACGGACATATAATCTTAAAGTTCAAGCTTATGAAGTCAGATGCCGTTGCCATCCCGAGAGAAGAGCTTAACAAGGTCGAGAAGCGCATTAATATGCTTTTCAGACAGCAGCGTATGATACAGAGACAGCCTGATATGTGCGCACAGGCGTATTATTACACACCATTGACATTTCGTGGGATGTGTATGGGCTTCACGAGGGACGGGCGTTCATCCGTAACCTTTTGTGTCGCATCGAATGGAGAACCTTCTCCTGATATTATAAGATATTTAAGGAGATAAGCCTATGGCTGGTAGACAGGCTAGACAATGGCATCTTACGCTGAACAATCCGAAGGATAAGGGCTATGATTGTCAGAAGCTGTTGGACAAGCTTAAAACCTTAAAGGGGCTCGCATATTATTATGCAGCCCCTGAGGTTGGAAAGAAAGAGGAAACTCCTCATATACACTGCTTTGTGTGTTTCAACCATGGTGTGAGATTTACAACTCTTAAAAGATTGTTGCCCGAAGCCCACATAGAGCCGGTAGAGGGTACGGTTAATGACAATATAAGGTATATCTCAAAATCACAGGCAGACAGTTCAAATATATTGGAATGGGGAACACGTCCGAGAAGTGTGCGCAAGGTCAGGTATGGAATTGACGATATTTATGAGTGGATAAAGGATGGAAAGACCGATTCTGAGATAATAGAATTGTACCCACCTGCAATAAAGATGATTACTGACATAGATAGGGCAAGAACAGTATACTTGTCTGATAAGTATAAGAAGGAGCGAAGGACGGACTTATTGGTTACCTATATATATGGTGCTACCGGCAAGGGAAAGACACGTTCAATCCTTGATGAATACGGTGATGATAAAGTAAACCGTGTGACTGATTATCAGCACCCGTTCGATGGATATGATGCAGCGAGGAATGTTCTTGTGTTTGAAGAGTTCAGGTCAAGTCTTCCGATAGGGGATATGCTCAACTATCTTGACATATATCCTGTAATGCTTCCTGCGAGGTATTCCAATAAGGTGGCAACATATAACAGAGTGTACATTGTAAGCAACTGGAGCCTTGAACAGCAGTATGGCAACGTCAAGAGTGATAAGGAACAGCTTCCTACATACAATGCTTTTTTAAGAAGAATCCATAAAGTTGTTATATATGATAAGAATGGCAATGTGACAGAGTACGACGGTGTGGATAAGTATTTGAACAGGGAAGAGAAGTTTGAGGATGTAAAGCAGGACGAGCTTCCGTTTGAATAAGCAGTTCCATAAAAGTGAAAGGGGTAGATTGAGTGCGTCGGACAAAGGAGAGGGAAACAGAGCAGTTGTTGGCGGTTGATATAGAGAAACTTTCTGCTATGTTATCCTGCGGTCAGGCATCCGCGAGGAAGATAGGAGAGGATGCCGGAGCAAGGGTTGAGATTGGCAGAAGAGTGCTGTATTCAGTGAGCAAGGTTTCAAAATATCTTGAAGATATAGCCGTTTAATTGAAGTATCAGAATATGTGGGAAATGCACTATGTGTGGGATTGAATTTTATTAACATATATGTAAAAAGATGTTATAATAAAAAAGATAACACACATAGTGCATTCTATCTTACAGGGAGGTGCGAAAGAAAGGGATGAATGGACTATGGCAAGAAGAGATAACAAGGGTAGAATCTTACGAACGGGTGAAAGTCAGAGAAATGATGGCAGATATGACTACCGTTATACTGACAGCGTTACAGGGAAGCGCAAGACGGTTTACAGTGCGGATTTGGCAAAGCTGAGAGAGAAGGAGAAAAAAATTCAAAGGGATGTGGAGGACGGAATTATAATGGATTCCAGTATAAGAAAGCTTGATGTCAACACTCTTTTTGAACAATATCTTTCTTTGCGCAAGCTGGTGGAATCAACAAAGGTTAATTACATCAGACAGTGGGAACTGCATGTCAAGGATAGCATTGGAAGCATGAAGGTTATATATGTAAGACCATCACATATCAAGGCGTTGTATGCGAAAATGTCTCAACAGAATTATGCGAGAAATACTATTAAAATTATACACAGCTTGATACTTCCTACATTTGAAATGGCGGTGGATGACAACATTATCCGTAAAAATCCTGCCAAGAATACACTAATGGATTATGGGGAAGAAGCCAAGAAAAAGAATGCTCTTACACAGGATGAGCAGAGAAATCTGTTGCAGTTCGTGGAAACAAGCCCGATATATAATGTATATCTTCCTATGATACAGATTTTTATTGGTACTGCAATGAGATGTGGCGAACTTATCGGACTTACTTGGGATGATGTCAGTTTTGATGAGAATGTAATCAACGTTGACCATCAGTTAGTTTATAAGGATTTCAAGGATGGTAATGGCTATTGCTTCCATCTGCATAAGACAAAGACTGAGGCAGGAAAACGTGTCATCCCCATGACGGATAGTGTCAAAAAAGCTTTTTTGGAACAGCGTAAGATTCAGTTCCTGATGGGTGCCAAACGAGATGTAGAGGTCGAGGGGCTGAAAGGCTTTGTATTTATTGGAAGAAACGGAATGCCAATGATGCCTGCGGCAGTGAATAATGTTCTCTATAACATTGTGCAAGCGTATAACAGGAACGAGCAGATAAGAGCAATGGAAGAAAAGAGAAAGGCTAAGCTATTGCCAAAATTTTCCGTACATGTGCTCAGACATACAGGATGTACTCGGATGGCAGAAAAGGGAATTGATGCCAAGGTACTTCAATATGTGATGGGACACTCAGATATAGCGGTAACCATGGAGGTATACAATCATATTGAAAAGCGCAGGGTTGAGACCGAGATACAGAAAATGAATGTTATTGCCGGATGAGAGAGTGTATGCCATATTTGAATACAAATGGCGTAAAATTGGCGTAAATATGATATTACTGCTGATTTCAGAGTTTATAATGTACCGTAAAACCCGAGTTTATAAGGGCTTTATATTTTTTTTATAATTTTATTAGCACTCACCTCTTGACAGTGCTAATAAAAAGGTGTATAACGTACTCAGAACAAAGGAAAGGAACCCAAAAGGGTAAAAGAAGTTACGAATTACCTTGAGGTTCCTCGTACATCCCGGTTCCAAAAATGAAGTAACAGAAGGTAATAATTTTAGGTTTTGTTTTTTAGGAAAAGGAGAGATGACTTATGTTAATGCCTAGTATTTTTGGAGAGAACTTATTTAATGATGATTGGATGAACTTTGGATTCCCTGAGGTTGACAAGGCTCTGTATGGTAAGCATGCAGGCAATGTGATGAAGACGGATGTCAAGGAGACTGAGACAGGCTACGAAGTAGACATTGATCTTCCTGGATTTAAGAAGGATGAAATCAATGCTAAGCTTGATAATGGTTACCTGACAATAAGTGCTGCTAAGGGTCTTGATAAGGACGAGCAGGACAAGAACGGCAAGTATATCAGAAGAGAGCGTTATGCAGGTTCGATGAGCCGTAGCTTCTATGTAGGCGAAGGTGTTACCGAGGAGGACATCAAGGCTAAGTACGAGGATGGTATTTTAAGACTTGTGGTTCCGAAGAAGGATGCCAAGGCTGTTGAGAACAAGAAGTATATAGCTATTGAAGGCTGATGCAATAATTTATAAAATAAAAGAGAAAACCCATTACCCTTGGGTGATGGGTGAACTCTTTTGCAGGAAGCTTGGCTAAGCCTCTGGAGAGATGCGAAGCATCGATTTTATATGAGCAAGCAGCGAAGCGGATTGCGAATAT
>OGKO01000151.1_pt1 | contig 60961 bp, 45 predicted proteins | sample 1572451 | NCBI WGS metagenome assembly OGKO01 (sample SAMEA2582089, study PRJEB24529) | metagenome | biome: Human gut stool | place: China | collected 2011 | reverse complement strand
AAAGAACACGAGCAAGAAATGACAGCCTATGTTAAAGCTCATAATGCTAACATTACGCAGGTGACTTATGACTGGGACAGTATTAAAACAGTTGTAGGAGATAATGGAACACCGCAGGGAGGTGACGAAATACTATTAGTTTATGGTTATGCCAATGGAAGTGATCTAACAAATTTTAGCCTGAATTTTACGTTAGACAAAAATAAGATGCCTAAAATAGATTCAATTGGTTCAGACAATTTGTATCGGGTAGAAAAGAAATGATCCGTCCGTTAGATAATTAGAGATGCAATAGAGGAATCACTTTTTAACGAAATAAAATGATGAAAAAACAAATAAACAATCTGATGATCGCACTTGCTTTCATTTTAACAATTGGATGTCTAGTAGGATGTGTGAAGCAAGAACGTGAAAAGAGCAGACAAGCGCAAACTGTCACGTCTTCAACCACAAAGGAAGACAAAGAAGCTATTAAACAAAAACAGCTCGCTATTCTCAAGGAACATGAGCAAGAAATCGTCGATTTTGTGAAAGCCCAAAATCCGAAAATCGAATCCGTTCAGATTGATTGGAACAGTATGCAAATTGAAGAGTCTGGGAATGGAACGCCTCAGGGTGGTGGATACAATTTATCTATTTCTGGTAAGATTAATCAATTAGAAAATACAAAATTCTCCGTTGATTTTTACCTAGAAGATCAAAATAGCATACCAACTATCAAAAAAATGGGGATGCTTAATGATATTTATATCGAGGAAAATGGTGGCTGGAAAATTTTTTCCTAAGTAAATAGAAGTATTAGTGTTAGGAGGAAAATGAAAAATAAAATGAAATGTACACTTAAGTTATTAGCTTTAATGCTTATTTTCACAAGTATTGGAGGTTGTACTGTAAAGCAAAAAGCGCATAAGAAACAAGCACAAACTGTCACCACTTCCTCCTCCAAAGAAGATACAGCAACTGTTACTCAAAGGCAAGTCGACTTTTTAAAAAAACACGAGTCCGAAATTACGAACTACATAAAGTTGAATGATCCAGAAGTTGTTCGAGTCAAGTATGATTGGGATAGCGTGAAAGTAGGAGATAGTGGTGCTTTTACGGAATCTGGGTTTGACATTCGTTTAAAGGTCTATGGGGCAAATGATAAGGAATTCAATGGTTATTCATTTTTTATTGTCCCAAAACCAAATGTTGAGAATCCAAGTTCAATTGATTCAATCTCTGGTTCGAATTTTCCTTAACAAAATCAACAGATCATTCTACTTATTAAGAGGAAAGAATTCCAAAAATACTTGAGCTATGAGTCCATAATAGCTCAGGAAATGACAGGTGGACATTTTAAAGAATAATCTGTACAGAATGATAGGAGGACTTATGAAAAGTCGAAAAATCATGATGATAGTTGCTTCAATTGTAGTGCTTCTAAGTATAGGAGGATGTAGCGTGAAGCATAAAGATGATACAAAACAAGGAAAAACGATTGCTGCTTCATCTACGAAAGACCTAAAGGAAGATAAGGAAGCTATAAAGAAAAAACAACTGGACTACCTAAAAGAACACGAACAGAAGGTTATTGATTTAGTCAAAGCACAAAATTCAAAAGTCGAATCCGTTCAGATTGATTGGGATCAGACACAATGGAGTGATGGTGGGCTTACAACTCCTGAATATTATATGAATGTTTATGGAGGTATAAATCATATTGAAGAATCGGGTTGGAGAGTAGATATCCCAATTAATGAGGACAATACATTAAATTTGGATGAGATGTATATAGGATCCGACATTGGAATAGGGGGTAGATTACTTGAGTAATTGGAATTTGAACAGTTTTGACAATCTATATTCTTCACTAGCTGAATCAACATACAGAGATAGACCCAACAAGTTTCCATATGAATGATTGGATCAAATCCAGGAAGAGCGTTCAAAGCTCAAATGGGAGTATGACAACGAGATAGATGCTTTCTATAAAAATCAGAAAAAGCTGGAATCGAAAGCCAAAAAAAATCAGTAAGGTTGTCCTTACTGATTTTTTAGTTGGTTCCAGATGATGCTGTATCTGCGCCACTGTCTGTTGCTGTGGAGCCTTGGTCTTGTGCGGCAGACGAACTAGATTCTGTAGCAGATGAGCTATCGGTTTCTTTTTGTGAACTTGTTTCTGTATTGCTTGAATTGGTTTGTGTATTGGTGTTAGCATCTGTATTGGTAGCGCTTGAGTCAGATCCCTTATCGTGAACCACGACGACGCTGGTGCTACTAGATGGTTTGTCTTCTGTTTTTTGATTGTCTTTATTGAGCAGGCTCATAATGGTAAAGGAAGTGACGATAATCCCTAGGAGACTGGCAATCGTAGCTACAACCGTTTGAAATACGGACAAACCTTGTTTGACTTTCTCACCGCGAGATGGTCTTGTATCAACTTTTTCCTCAGGTTTTTGGTTTTTGTTACTTCTTGAATATTGTGACATGTTCATTCTCTTTCTATCAAAAATTGTTTTTTAACACTTTCCTATTATAAGTCATTTTCTGAAAAATGTCTAAAAAGAACTGAATTTTATAGAGTGATTTTGCCGCATCTCTCTTTATCAAATCCTTGTCCCAAGCGGTTAGAAATGATAAAATAGAAGTTACGTAAAAAGAAAGTGATGGATGCGTAGGACATGATCTATTTTGACAATTCAGCAACGACTAAACCCTATCCAGAAGCCCTTGCGACTTATACAGAAGTAGCGACTCGGATCTGGGGCAACCCTTCTAGTTTGCACAATCTAGGTAGTCAAGCTACTCGTATTTTGGAAGCTTCTCGGAAACAAATTGCGGAGCTAATTGGCAAGAAAGCTGAGGAAATTTACTTCACGTCTGGTGGGACAGAAGGGGACAACTGGATCCTCAAGGGTGTCGCCTTTGAGAAAGCTCCTTATGGCAAGCATATCATTGTCTCTGACATCGAGCATCCTGCCATCAAGGAATCGGCTGCTTGGTTAAAGACGCAGGGATTCGAAGTGGATTACGCTCCTGTGGATGCGCGTGGCTTTGTCAAGGTGGATGCCTTGGCTAGTCTTCTCCGTCCGGATACGACCTTGGTCTCTGTCATGGCCGTCAACAATGAGATTGGCTCCATCCAGCCCATCCATGACATCGCGGCTCTTCTGGAAGATCGCCCAACGATTAGTTTTCATGTCGATGCGGTTCAAGCTTTGGCAAAGGTAGCAACAGAAGTTTATCTACCAGAGCGCGTGGACTTTGCGACCTTCTCTAGTCACAAATTCCATGGCCTTCGTGGAGTTGGCTTTGTCTACATCAAAGAAGGCAAAAAGATTACCCCTCTCTTAACCGGAGGTGGTCAAGAAAAAGAAATGCGCTCGACAACTGAGAATGTGGCAGGCATCGCAGCAACAGCAAAAGCCCTACGCTTAGCCATGGAAAACCAAGAAGCTTTTGCCAGCAAGACCCAGCAGATGAAAGAAGTCATCCGCAAAGAATTGGCCAACTATCCAGATGTCACTATCTTTTCTGGTGAGGATCACTTTGCGCCTCACATCTTGACTTTCGGGATCAAGGGAGTTCGTGGAGAAGTAGTGGTCCATGCCTTTGAAGAGTTTGATATTTACATCTCGACAACCAGTGCCTGCTCGTCCAAAGCTGGTAAGCCAGCTGGAACCTTGATTGCCATGGGAGTGGATAAGAGTATTGCACAGACAGCTGTTCGCTTGAGTCTCGATCTTGAAAATGACATGAGCCAAGTCGAGCAATTCTTGACCAAGTTCAAACTGATTTACGAGCAAACACGAAAAGTACGTTAATTTTAGAAGGAAATCAACATGACCTTAACCTATTCAGAAATTATGATTCGCTATGGAGAGCTTTCTACTAAAGGAAAGAACCGCATGCGTTTCATCAATAAACTTCGCAATAATATCCAAGATGTTTTATCTATCTATCCAGCTGTCAAAGTGACAGCCGACCGCGATCGGGCGCATGCTTATCTGCATGGGACGGATTATGAGCCAGTAGCAGAATCCCTCAAGCAGGTTTTTGGAATCCAAAATTTTTCACCTGTTTACAAGATTGAAAAATCTGTTCCGGCCTTAAAATCGGCAGTGCAAGAGATCATGAAGGAGATTTACAAGGAAGGCTTGACCTTTAAAATCTCAAGTAAGCGCAGTGACCATACCTTTGAACTCGATAGTCGCGAGCTCAACCAAACCTTGGGAGGTGCGGTCTTTGAAGCGATCCCAACCATCCAAGCTCAGATGAAAAAACCAGATATCAACTTGCAAGTTGAAATTCGAGAAGAAGCAGCCTATATTTCTTATGAAACCATTAAGGGAGCAGGTGGACTTCCTGTTGGTACGTCTGGCAAGGGCATGCTCATGCTTTCTGGTGGGATCGACTCTCCAGTAGCTGGCTACCTAGCCTTAAAGCGGGGTGTGGACATTGAGGCAGTACACTTTGCTAGCCCACCTTATACTAGCCCAGGTGCGCTGAAAAAAGCCCATGATTTAACACGGAAGTTGACCAAGTTTGGGGGCAATATCCAATTTATCGAGGTGCCCTTCACAGAGATTCAAGAAGAAATCAAGGCAAAAGCGCCAGAAGCTTACCTCATGACCTTGACCCGTCGCTTTATGATGCGCATTACAGACCGCATTCGCGAGGTTCGAGGTGGTTTGGTGATTATCAATGGTGAAAGTTTGGGACAAGTGGCTAGCCAAACCTTAGAGAGTATGCAAGCCATCAATGCAGTAACCAATACGCCGGTTATCCGTCCGGTAGTGACCATGGACAAATTGGAAATCATCGATATTGCCCAAGCCATTGATACCTTTGAAATTTCTATCCAGCCATTCGAAGACTGTTGTACCATCTTTGCACCGGATCGTCCAAAGACCAATCCAAAACTCAAAAATGCGGAGCAATATGAGCAACGTATGGATGTGGAAGCTTTGGTTGAGCGTGCGGTAGCAGGTATCATCGTAACAGAGATCACACCAAAAGCAGAAAAAGATGAGGTCGATGACCTGATCGAGGATTTGCTATAGGAGAGACTGGGAGTATCCAGCCTCTTTTTCTAACCAACTTAAAGGAGACAAGATGAAAAAAATTATCGTTTTAATGACAAGTTTGCTTCTGTTGACAGGCTGCGTCAAAGTATCATTTACTGGCCCGAAAAAAGAAGAAAAGACCAGCCAGTCAACCAGCAGTAAAAAAGAACCCCTCACATTTGTCAGAGCCGACCAGTACAAAGACCAGGACAACGAAGTCTTGGAAGCATCTGAGAAATTTATCAAGGAACATCCAACGCTTGGAGAAGCTGGAAAATTATTTGTCTTTTTCCCAGGATATACCTTTGGAAATGAGGAAAACCGCTTCGCCTTATTCTTTATTGTGAATCGTACCACCACAACCATCGATCGTGATGGATCCTTTGTCCTGAATTTGGAATATGATGGGGAGCCACTTTTCAAAGATGTCACGGTTGACTATGAAGTGAGCGAATCGGGTGTGTTAAAACCAAATACTGCTGCAGCAATTCCGATAAAAATTACTAAGGAACAAGAAGAAAAAATGGCTCGGAAAATGGAGAAACTGAAAGAGAAACAGGAACGGAAGAAGAATAAAAAGAACGAGCAGAAAGCGGCAAGTTCCTCAACAACCGCTACTCCTAAAGTGGCTCCTATCTCCGTTGGCGAAAATGTAAAAATTAAAGGTCAGACCAGCGTCGGGCAGGTAATGGAAATCAGTGGCAAGAATGCAATCGTCGCCTTCGGAAGTATCAAGACAACCGTCAAGTTGGACCGTCTCGAACGCTCCAACGCGGCCCCCAAGACGGAAAGCATGGCCAAAAGTACCTTTGTCAGCAGCCAGACACATGACCAGATGTACGAAAAGAAACTTAGTTTCAAACAAGATATCGATGTGCGTGGGATGCGCGGAGACGAAGCATTGCAAGCAGTCACTTATTTTATTGACGATGCTATATTGGTCGGCATGGACCGTGTACGTATTCTTCACGGAACAGGAACAGGAATCCTTCGTACACTCATCCGCCAATATCTGTCCACCGTACCGAGTATCCGCCATTATGCCGACGAGCATGTGCAGTTCGGAGGTGCCGGAATCACAGTAGTAGATTTTGATTGACCCGGATATAAGACATATTGTAAACAAAACGTCGCAAGAACTTGTTCTCATTTAGAAAACCACTACCTTTGTTGCGGTGGTTTTCTAAAACGAGAATAAAGCATGAAAAATAACCTATTAAGCGAAAAGCTCATTTACACAGGGGACAGCCTTACTCCTACCCACATTCATCTCTGCACCTACAATGCCACTGAGATGCAGGAAAGCTCCGGCGACACCTTCCAATCCGTCAAAGCAACATTAGACAGTGCGCGAATCAACTGGTTGCAAGTGCACGGCTTAAAAGATACGGAAACAATCCGCGAGATTTGCGCTCATTTTGAAATAGACTTCCTTGTTTTGCAGGATATCCTGAACGCAGACCACCCGACTAAAATCGAAGAACATGATAAATATATCGTTCTCATCCTGAAATTATTCTATCCCAACACCCATAAGGAGGAAAACGAACTGGACGAACTGCTCCAACAGCAAGTCTGTGTCATTCTGGGAAGCAACTATGTGCTGACCTTTCTCGAACAGGAAACCGACTTCTTCGATGATATTAACGCTGCCTTACGCAATGATGTACTGAAAATACGTAGCCGTCAGACGGATTATTTGCTCAGTGTACTGCTGAACAGTATAATGACCAATTACATCTCAACAATTTCTTCTATCGACGATGCCCTCGAAGATCTTGAAGAGGAGTTGCTGACTATCACCGACGAAAATGATATAGGTATCCAGATCCAGTCACTCCGGCGTCAATATATGCTGATGAAGAAATCCATTCTCCCCCTGAAGGAACAATACGTAAAACTGTTACGGGCGGAAAACCTGCTTATCCATAAAGTAAACCGTGCGTTCTTCAATGACGTGAATGACCATTTACAATTCGTTCTCCAGACTATTGAAATCTGCCGTGAAACGCTTTCTTCATTAGTCGATCTATATATATCCAACAATGACTTACGCATGAACGACATCATGAAACGTCTGACCATTGTATCCACTATCTTCATCCCTCTCACCTTTTTAGTCGGAGTATGGGGAATGAATTACAAATGGATGCCGGAGCTTGATTGGCGATACGGATATTTATTTGCATGGATTTTAATGGGAGTTATCGGTATTGTTGTATATTTGTATTTTAGAAAAAAGAAATGGTATTAATTAAGCACACATAACTCATGAAATCAATTAAAGAGCTATATCGAATCGGTACTGGTCCTTCCAGCAGTCACACAATGGGTCCACGCAAAGCTGCAGAAATGTTCGTAGAACGTCATCCGGATGCAGCCTCTTTCAAAGTAACACTCTATGGAAGTCTCGCCGCTACCGGAAAAGGGCACATGACGGATGTAGCCATTATAGACACACTCAAAACTACCGCCCCGGTAGAAATCATCTGGCAACCGAAAGTCTTTCTTCCTTTCCACCCGAACGGAATGACATTTGCCGCTTTCGACGCTAACAACAAGATTCAGGAGAATTGGACAGTTTATAGTATCGGCGGAGGCGCACTAGCTGAAAACAACAGCAATCCGACAATTGAAAGTCCTGAAGTATATGGGATGAACAGTATGACGGAAATTCTGGAATGGTGCGAACGTACCGGAAAGAGTTACTGGGAATATGTGAAAGAGTGCGAGAATGAAGATATCTGGGATTACCTCGCTGAAGTATGGGATACAATGAAAGAAGCCATCCACCGCGGACTGGAAGCGGAAGGAGTGCTCCCCGGCCCATTGAACCTGCGACGGAAAGCTTCTACCTATTATATACGTGCTACCGGATACAAACAGTCCCTTCAATCGAGAGGACTCGTATTCTCTTATGCACTGGCGGTAAGCGAGGAGAACGCTTCGGGGGGAAAGATAGTAACTGCCCCCACCTGTGGTTCCTGCGGTGTCATGCCTGCCGTACTTTATCACCTGCAAAAGAGCCGTGATTTTAGCGATATGCGTATTTTGCGTGCATTGGCTACTGCCGGACTGATCGGAAACATCGTCAAATTCAATGCGTCTATCTCCGGTGCGGAAGTAGGTTGCCAAGGTGAAGTAGGCGTTGCCTGTGCCATGGCATCGGCAGCAGCCAACCAATTATTCGGAGGTAGTCCGGCACAAATTGAATATGCAGCAGAAATGGGATTGGAACATCACTTGGGTATGACTTGCGACCCTGTATGCGGATTGGTACAGATTCCCTGCATCGAACGGAATGCCTACGCTGCCGCCCGCGCACTCGACGCAAATCTTTATTCCGCCTTTACGGACGGTATGCATCGTGTATCTTTCGACAAGGTAGTGCAAGTGATGAAACAAACCGGACATGACCTTCCCTCACTCTACAAAGAGACGAGTGAAGGAGGATTGGCCAAAGATTACCAGCAAATGTAAACCTACAATTATAGTGACGCTATCTTATCGGAAGACCGTCACTATACTAACAAAAGAGTGACGCTATCCTGACAAGATACCGTCACTCTTTCCATTTCAGTTAAATGGATAAGAAATTATTCTGCCGGAGGCCAAATCGTATCATCCCCGTTACTGATATCCTTTTCGTGCAACAATCCACCATCCTGCGAGAAAACCAGTGAATAGCGCCGACTTCCCTGCTTCACCTGAATGACAGATTCCGTAGGATTCTGCGGATAAACGAGTACATAGACATCGGTCACCACCCAAGAACTGTATTTGGTATTATTGAAAGCAGTATATACAGCCGGAACTAAACTATCTATACTTTCCAGTTCATTTTCTGTCATCAGCCAATTCGCATTCCCGTCAAACCAGACTTCCAGTTCGTCATCGGCCACCCAGCAATCGGCCACATAATACACATCTTTCATTTCCCATTCTATATTCTGAGCTGCCGGATATAATTGTTTCAAGGCTTCCGTAATATTGGAAGGCGGATTGAAAGCCGGATCATCATCTTCATCGGAACAGGCGCCGAATGAAAGGGCAGCCAACATCAGAACCACCGCCCAGGCGCCAAACTTAAATCTCAACATAGTTACTTTTTTGGTTCAGGTTTATTATTATACTATCACTTATACTTAATCGTCCGCTTTAACAAACTTCCCTTTCTTGTCAAACTTGAAAGAGATGCCTGTGGACAATTCAACTTCATATCCCTTACGGTCACGCTCCACTTTCGTCACTCCTTCAGCAGCAAAATTATGTGCTTTCAGATAATCAACGGCAAAGTTCGGAACAATACTTGCAGGAATCACCTGTCCTTTTCGGGCACTTACTTCTTCCCAGTTTCCCTTGCTGTCGAATTCTATTTCCGTACCGTCTGTCAGTAACACCTCATATTTGGTAGCCTCCAGCATTTCCTTATCAATCTTGATATGAGACACTTCGGGTTTAGTAAAATGACGGTTAATAAAATTGCGTGCCGGAAGCGGTAACTGATTCATGTCTTTAGTTATCACATCAGCAGCCCATGAAAACTGTACGGCAACAATAGCCAACACGAGTAAAGATAGAATTTTCTTCATAATCATTATTTTTTTAACGTTAATACTATACTTTATTTTATACTGCAAATAACGATACAGATTTAGGAAAGATTTGGGAATAACCGGAGAACAGTCTTTTTTTTGTGTTCTTTAACTTTCAGTCCTCGGTATACAAATAAAAACAGGACAACAAATTTATCAACGGTACAAAAATATGAAAGGCAACCTTTTTCGGTTGCCTTTCGTTTGTCTCAAATGCTTTCACATTTGTGCTATTCTACTAAAAAGCCTGTTCACAGGCTTAATCGGGTGTTTCTTCTTCATACGCGTCTTCCAGCATATCAACTTTCTGAATACTCATCTTTCCGTCGGCGGTTATCGTTATGGAAAGCGGGACATACAAATCCGTCTGCGGATAGCAGACACTCGCTGCATATACAATGCCTTGCGGAGTTGTTTTATCATATACGATTCCTTCGAGCACGGACTTTGCCAGGAAGTCGGCATCCACTACCGAAGAAAAATCATTCTTGGTGAAGGTCTTGTTGAACACTGATTCACCACCGCGCGTCAGACGCAGCACGATTTTATTATCCATATACGTATCCCCCATTTCATTGGTAACATGAGGCAGGCTCTCGTCCGGTGTACGGGAAACGAAAGAACGATAATCCTTCCCTTTGAATTTGATGTCTATTTCACTTTTAGAAGTCTGCATCCGTTGTATTCCACGGGCGTCTACGCTATCCTGCGTTGCCAATACCGACTCCTTTTTCGAGTTTACTTTACCGCCACAAGCAGTCACAGCCACAACCAGCGGCAACAAAAGCAGATAAATAAGCTTTTTCATCCTGAAGTTTTCTGTTTATAAATAGACGACAAAGGAACAAAAAGACGGTGAGATTTACAAGAGTAACCGGCATTTTTCCTACATTTGCAATAAAGAACAAAGTTATTTGCAATAATTACTGATTTAAAAACCTGCAAACCTGACAATATGTGCCAACGAATGATAACGATTCTTTTTCTTGTCTGTGCATTCTGTATAGGCGGCAGTGCATACGGGCAGAAAGTGAATTATCAACAATTCGAGAATATCTACCTCGGTGCCGAAGCATCGGTCATCAGTTGCTTCCTGCAAGACAGCGAAGGGTTGATATGGATAGGTTCCAACAAAGGGTTATTCAGTTACGACGGATATTCCACACAGCAGCACTTCACTTATGGAGAACGCAATAACACGCGCATTTACTGCGGAATAATAGCAGACAATACTTATTTATATTTAGGGACAGATAACGGAATCCTCGTCTACAACTACCGGACGGACAAATACGAACAACCGGAAACGGATTTCCCGACAGATGTACGGACAATGGCGCTTCAAGGAGACACCTTATGGATAGGTTCGTTGAACGGTCTGTATACGTATCAACTCAACACAAAGAAACTGGCTTCACTCGACAGTAAGAGCAACGGACTTCCCCATCACACTATTTATTCTATCATCCGCACAACGGACAATCAGATATATGTAGGCACCTACAATGGTTTATGCCGATATATAGAGGAAAGCGGAAAGTTTGAAAATATCCCGTTGCCCGTCAACCGGAGCGTGAGCAATCTCTTTGTCAACTCTTTGTTGGAAGATACGTCCCGCCAATGTATCTGGATCGGAATGGAAGGATCTCTTTTCCAATATACTCCGGCCACGGGACTAATGAAACCGATAGATGCCTTCCACAACAATTCTATTAAATCACTGGCTTTGGACGGGGATGGAAATTTATTAGCGGGTACCGATAACGGACTTTATGTTTACCAGAACGATAATGGGACACTGCAACACATCGTACACGACTCCCGCAATATCCAGTCGCTAACCAACAATATTATCTGGAATATATTTGCCGATCAGGAACAGAACATCTGGCTGGGAACGGATTACGGCATCTCCCTTTCACGCTACAACAGTGCATTGCAATTCATTCCTATCTCGCAAATCACGGGTACAGGAGACGGAAACCAGTTTTATTCCCTGTTCCGGGATTCCAAAGGGTTCTACTGGTTCGGAGGAACTAACGGAGTCATCCGTTTTACCAACCCCACCGGTAACAAGCACGACGCTGTCTGGTACAGAATGGGAGATAAACACCATCCGTTGTCCCACAACCGTATCCGACACATCTACGAAGACAGAGAACAACAACTCTGGATAGCCACGGACGGCAGTATTAACCGTTACGACTACAAGACTCACCAATTTGTACACTACAACATCGTAGACAGCACAGGAACAAACAACACCAACTGGGCTTATTACCTGTTTGAAGACACCGACGGAAAACTCTGGATAGCAACCTGCCTCGGAGGTATTTTTGTAGTAGACAAACAAAAACTGGTACAATCTTCCGGCGGAACCTACATAGCCGAGCAGAACTATTCCACTCGCAACGGCCTGTCAGGAATGTTCATCAACCAAATTGTTCCCGATGCGGAAGGTAATGTATGGGTATTGCTCTACAACAGCAAAGGAATAGACAAAATCAATCCGCGCACGCAGCAAGTAACCAAATTGTTTGCCGAAGAGTTGAGCGGTGAAAAGAGCCCGAATTATCTCCTACGAGATGAGGACGGTATGCTCTGGGTAGGATTTCACGGTGGGGTCATGCGCATCAATCCCCAAGATTCCGGTCAGCAAAGTATTACCTTCGGCAGCTTCAGTAACAATGAAATTCTGTCTATGACTTCCGTAAAAGAGCATATCTGGATTTCTACAACCAACGGGCTTTGGATTGTCGACCGGAAAACAATGGATGCACGCCAACAGAACATGACAGACAAGCGTTTCACAAGTCTTTTCTTTGACCCGAAAGACGAAAACATCTATTTGGGAGGTGCGGACGGATTCGGTATTTCCCGACCGGACATACAAGCTATGAATCAACCGGAACGCCCGATCCTGCTGACTGCTTTATATATCAACAACCAGTTGATGTCTCCGCACACCGGAGAAAGCATACCTAATATCCGTTATACGAACTCTATCGAACTGGCATATAACCAGAATAATCTGGCTTTCGAGCTTTCCGACCTCCCCTATTCGCTAGAGGAAAAGCATGAATTTGTCTATCAGCTGGAGGGAATGGACAAAGAATGGAATTTCCTGAAATCGAATACAAACCGCATTACATACAGCAATCTCAACTACGGAGATTATCAATTAATTATCAGTAAGGTGGAAAAGAGTGGCCACCCGTCCGAACATCCTTATATTTTGAATATCAAGATCCTGCCTCCGTGGTATTATACGGTTTGGGCAAAGGTGATTTATGTTCTTTTGTTCCTCAGCCTCATCATCTGGACAATTAATTTCTTCCGCGTCAAGAACCGGTTGAAAATGGAACGTATGGAGAAAGAGAAGATTCTGGAACAGTCACGCCAGAAAATGGCTTTCTTCAGCAACCTGTCCAATGAGCTAAAGACACCGCTTAGCCGGATTATTGCACCCGTGAGCCAGCTGCTCCCTGCGACGGAGGAAGCGCACGAGAAACAGACATTGGAAGAAGTGCAACGCAATGCGATGAAGATTAATTCGCTGATTCATCAGGTGCTCAACTTCAACCGTATAGAAGATAACGAAGATTCACTACTAATACTGTCACGTATCGAACTTGTGTCATTCAGCCACAGTCTGTTCTCCGTCTACGAAGAAGACAAGCGGCTGACTTTCCTTTTCGAGACAAACAAAGCGAAAATTTATGCCGATATGGACGCTATCAAACTGGGAGTGATACTAGACAGTCTGCTTTCAAATGCAGTGAAATTCACTCCGGACGGCGGCAGTATCCGGTTGTCTCTTTTCTATCGCGAAGAAACCGGCTTAGTGGATATCTGTGTATCGGACACAGGATCGGGAATCCCGCCGCGGGACATTCCTTACATCTTCCAACGTTTTTTCCAATCCCCCCACTCCGGCAATAAGGAAGGTACGGGTATCGGGCTTTATCTGGTAAAAACTTACACAGAACTGCACGGCGGACACATCACCGGCGTCACCTCCGAAGAAGGAAAAGGGACTTCCGTCGGATTGAATATTCCCGTCATAGCAGTGGAGGAAGAGGAAATCCCCGCGACACAGGAGAAGAAGCGACTGGAATCGTTGCCTGTACTCAAACCGATTGAAGCGGAATCGCAGGACGAGAAGTTCCTGTCGAATATAATTCGCCTGATTGAAGACCATCTTTCGGAGTCGGAACTGAATGTGAATGCTCTTTGTGAATTATCCGGTATCAGTAACAAACAGATTTACCGGAAAATTAAGCAATTGACCGGAATGTCTCCCGTAGAATACATCAAGTCAATCCGGATGAAAAAGGCTGCCATGTTATTGCAGCAAAAGAAGTTCACCGTTGCCGAAGTAATGTATATGGTGGGCTTCTCCAACCATTCTTATTTTTCCAAATGTTTTCAGGCTGAGTTCGGAAAAACGCCGAAGCAATATATGCAGCCTGCTGTTGACGAAGAAAATCACAATAAATAAAGCACTTGCGGGTGAGGATGAGGCATTAATTGCTGTGTTTTTACCTTTCATCATGTAGCGCTTTGTCCATTGCAACCTATTATCTTTCTTCCGGTCTATCGTTAGATAAATCCTGTTGCATTAGAAGTTAACTTTTTCCGGTCTAACGGTTAAGTTGTTTTTGATAGTATATAAACTATAAACGCAAGTTCTAATTATATAAACGCAAGCTTCATTTTTATAAATGCAAATTGTATTTATAAAAATGAAGCTTGCGTTTATAGTTTACAGCAGACGGAAAGAAAATTTGCAAAGGAGGGAAAGAAATTTATCTATAAGTAGATTGCATGGAAGAACGGTAGCAACCTGTTCATATCCTACGGTTATTCTGTGCAAGAGGTGAAATAGACGAACCTCATAAAAGCACATATTGGAACTAATTATGGCCTAATCGCGGCTGAAAAGCACCTTTCGTCCTATTTTTATCCTTATATGTCCAATCTGTGCTTTCATCAAATCAGCACCTATCTTATCTTTGCCGGTATAAATAACCCGCCAAATTTGATAGCATGAAAAGACAGTTTATTCTTACCTTTATTTGTCTGTTGTTTACCTTCACCGGTATGCAGGGGAAAGTAACTACACCTATAATATATATAGATGGAAACGGAGTGATGCGCTGGAGCGACACCCACGAAGAGGCCTCTTTCTTCGGGGTAAACTACACCCTGCCTTTTGCCCATGCCTACCGCGCACTCGGCTATTTGGGACTCGACCGCAAAGCTGCCATAGATAAAGATGTATATCATCTCTCCCGCTTGGGACTGAATGCTTACCGTATTCATCTATGGGACGTGGAGCTGACCGACGGGCAAGGTAATCTCCTTGAAAACGAGCATATTGACCTCATGGATTATCTAATTGCCAAACTTAAGGAGCGCAATATCCATATTGTCATCACCGCACAGACTAACTTCGGAAACGGATACCCCGAACGGAATATACAAACCGGCGGTTTCTCTTATAACTATGATAAATGCGATATGCATTCTAATCCGGAAGCGATTGCCGCACAGGAAACTTATCTCCGCGACTTGGTGAAACATACTAATCCTTATACAGGACTGGCTTATAAAGACGATCCTTCTATCGTAGGTTTTGAGATCAATAACGAACCCTGCCATTCCGGTACGAAAGAAGAAGTAAAAGCCTACATCAACCGTATGCTGAAATCAATGAGCAAGGCGGGAAACCGTAAACCAGTATTTTATAATGTAAGTCACAACGGATATGTGGCAGAAGCCTATTATGAAACGACTGTTCAGGGAACTACCTATCAATGGTATCCTATCGGGCTCGTATCCGGACAAACACAACAAGGGAATTTCCTTCCTTACGTAGACCGTTATGACATTCCTTTCGCCGGAAAAGTGAAAGAATTCAATAAGAAAGCACGGATGATTTATGAATTCGATCCAGCGGATATTATGTACTCTTATATGTATCCGGCCATGGTAAGGACTTTCCGCACGGCCGGTTTCCAGTGGATTACGCAGTTTGCTTATGACCCGATAGACCTTGCGTTCGCCAATACGGAGTATCAGACTCATTTTCTGAATCTTGCCTATACCCCGAATAAGGCTATCAGCATGAAAATTGCCGCCGAAGCTGCACGGAGTTTGAAAAGAGGAGAATCATATGGGAGTTATCCTCAGGATACCATATTCGGTAATGGCTTTCGCGTCAGCTATGCGGAAGATTTAAGCGAGTTGAATAATGGAGAGAAGTTTTATTACTCCAATCAGACAAATACACCACCCAAAGATGCATCAAAGCTGGTTTCAATCGCCGGATGCGGAAGCTCGCCGATAGTGGACTATGAAGGTACGGGAGCTTATTTCATTGATTGCCTTGAATCAGGAGTATGGCGACTCGAAGTAATGCCGGATGCGGTAGTAGTCAATGACCCTTTTGCCAAGCCGTCACTCAAAAAAGAAGTAGTCAGCATTATCTACGGTACTTGGGATATGGCATTACGAATTCCGGATTTGGGCAAAGCGTTTACTCTCACAGCTCTCGACAAGAAGAACGACCGGAAAGAAGAAACAGTGACGAATGGAGTGATTTGCGACCTTCGTCCGGGGGTTTACCTGTTGAAACGAAACGGTTGTACCCCGCAACAGAACTGGAAAGCTGATTCACGTTGGAATTCGATTCGTATCGGAGAGTTTGTAGCTCCCACTCCCCGTACTATGGATTATAAGGTCACTCATACTCCGGCAAGCATTGCCGAAGCAGGCAAAGCATTGACTATTAATGCGCAAGTAGCAGGAAGCGTTTTTCCGGATTCTGTCATTATATACACGGATAAGGTGTCTTTTTGGAACGAGCATAACCCGTATATAAAGATGAAACGTACAAGCGGCTATACATATCAGGCTATCCTGCCCGCTGCAGATATAAAGGAAGATTGTTTCAAGTATAACATCATCGTCTGCCGGGGCGACAGCACCCATACTTATCCCGCCGGAAATTCCGTCACCGGAAGTTCCTCGGGAATCCAAGGAAGTCCATTGGACTGGAACTATACTTCCGATTTCTACTGGACTACACGTGTTGTCGCTTCTGGTAGTGCGATACAACTACTGAAAGTAACGGATACAGATAGCCGGATAGAAGCATATACACTTCCTGAATGGAACGACCTGCAACGTACCTTACTTGATTCTTCTCCGACTGAGAAGCCGTTGCTCCGGTTCTGTTTCACACCGAAAGGAAAGAATCCGCAACACTTCCTCCGCGCATTCGTAAAAGATGAAATCGAAGGAAGAAAAGATAAAGTGAAAAGTTGCACTACGCTCTGTATTCGTGTAAATAGAAACAAACCTCTTCCGCAAGGACTCAGCGCAGGTTTTGTCACTTCGGACGGATATACCTACAAAAGTCTCTGCCCTGCTCCGTCAGCAGAAGGCATTGTACGGATTCCTCTGAAAGAACTGCGTCTAACGGATACCGCATTGTTACCCATAGCTTATCCGACATTCCTGAAACAGTATTTCCACCCGGAGACGGTAATTCCTTTCCGACCGGAGAAGATAGAGAAACTGGAACTGTCAATGCCTGGAACCGGCAAACCAACCGTAGAGATTGAACTTGGAGACGTGTGGCTGGAATAGCCGGATATGTTCACCCAGCGTCCCAAACAATAATAATACAATAAATCTATTATCAATAACACATTAATTATGAACAGGAATATCTTAAATCTACGCCAACTGACTGTACTCCTTATATTGTGTACAGCCTTTTTAGGAGGTATCATTCCTGCCTTTGCCCAACAGGGCGGCAAGAAAATCACCGGACAAGTGATTGATGAGAACAAAGAACCGATGATCGGAGTAAGTATCCTCATCGTGGGCACTTCTACCGGTACGGTTACCGACTTTGACGGTAACTACACATTGAACGTACCACAGGGCAACAAAGAGTTGCAATTCTCTTATGTGGGATATGAGACTAAAATAGTTGCCCTTCCTACAAGCGGCTCTGTACTGAACGTACAGATGAAAAGTGATTCACAGGTATTGAGTGATGTAGTTGTTATCGGATATGGAACGCAACGAAAAAGCGACCTGACCGGTTCGGTAACAAACGTCAGCAGCAAAGACTTCAATATGGGACTGGTCAGCTCTCCCGAGCAACTGATTAACGGAAAAATCTCCGGCGTGCAGATTATGTCCAATAGTGGTTCGCCTACGGCGGGAAGTACCATCCGTGTGCGTGGCGGTGCCTCACTGAATGCCAGCAACGACCCGTTGATTGTTTTGGACGGTGTTCCTTTGGAACAGGGTGGTATCAGCGGGAACGACGGAAACTTTCTGAGCCTCATCAACCCGAACGACATTGAAAGTATGACCATTCTGAAAGATGCTTCTTCCACCGCTATCTACGGTTCGCGTGCATCCAACGGGGTAATCCTTATCACTACCAAGAAAGGGACTTCGGACAAACTGCAAATCACATTCAGCACTACCAACTCCATTCAGACACGCACCAAACTGGCGGATATGTTAAGCTACGACCAATTTGTCAACACGATTCGGACACAAGGAACTTCTGCCCAGCAAGCTCTGTTGGGAACAGCCCGCACGAACTGGAACGATGAGATCTATCAGAATGCTTTCGGTACGGATAATAATCTGAGCGTCTCCGGAAAGATTGCCAAGAACTGGCCGTTCCGTGTGTCGGTAGGTTATTATAACCAAAGCGGTCTGCTACGCACTGATAATGCGGAACGCTATACGGGAAGCATTATGCTGACTCCCTCTTTCTTCAAAGACCACCTGAAGCTGAATATTAACGCCAAGGGTTCTATCAACAACAATACATTCGGCAATACAGACGCTATCTGGGCAGCCGCTACCATGAACCCGACCATTCCCGTTTATTCAGGACTGGATACCTTCGGCGGATACACGGAAGCGACAGACAACACAGGCACCCCTGTCAACGGCGCCGTAATGAATCCCGTAGGACTTATCAAGATGAATGATTCTCAAAGTAACGTAAGGCGTTTTATCGGAAATGTCGATGCGGATTACCGTGTTCACTTCTTCCCCGATCTGAAACTGCACGCTACACTGGGCTATGACTACGCACAAGGTAAAGGTAGCGTATATGTTCCGGCAGAAGCGGCACAGAACTACAATACTTCCGGTCTGGATTACAGCTACGGCCCCGAAAAGAAGGAGAACCGTCTGCTTACCTTATATGCCAATTACAACAAGCTCGTCGAATCTATCAAGAGTAGCTTTGACGTGACAGCCGGTTACGACTATCAGTACTGGAAATCGACTACACCGCTTTATAGCGAAATGAACACGTTGGGAGAGATACAAAAGACATCCAAAGCGAAGGATGAGCGCCACGTGTTGCTCTCCTACTACGGCCGTCTGAATTATTCTTTCGATTCACGCTATATGCTGACTACGACTATCCGCCGGGACGCCACTTCCCGTTTCGCCAAGAATGTACGTTGGGGTACTTTCCCTTCGGTAGCTTTAGGCTGGAGAGTGACAGAAGAATCTTTCCTGAAAGACAATAAAGTATTGAGTAACTTGAAGCTCCGTGCCAGCTATGGTGTGACCGGACAGCAAGACGGTATCGGCAATTATAATTACCTGCCTATTTACACTCAAAGCCAAAACGGTGCGGAAGCCAGCATGGGTAACGGATACATTCATACCTACCGTCCCAGTTCCTATGTGCCCGATTTGAAATGGGAAACAACTACTTCCTGGAACGTCGGATTCGACTTCGGCTTCCTGAAAGACCGCATTACAGGTAGCTTCGACTACTACACCCGCCAAACAAAGGACTTGATTGCCACGGTTCCCGCCGCAGCCGGGACGACCTTCGATCGTAATATCACTACAAACGTAGGAAATGTAGACAGTCAGGGTATCGAATTCAGCATAAACGCAACCCCTGTTCAAACTAAAGACTGGAACTGGGATATCAGTTTCAATATGACATGGCAAAAGATGAAAGTAAAGAACCTGTCTCTCGTAGCCGGTGCTGCCGCAACTAATACTTCGGTCGGCCCTTATATTGACAGCTATCAGGTACAGACGTTGACCGAAGGATATGCCCCCTATATGTTCTACGTCTATCACCAGCTCTATGACGAAAAAACTGGGAAGCCCGTAGAAGGCGCTTATGTAGACCTTAACGGAGACGGAGAAATCAATACGGAAGATTTATACCGTTACCACTCTCCCGCTCCTGACTATATCCTCGGTTTCAGCACTTCCCTACGCTGGAAGAAATGGACGTTGAGCACCAGCCTGCGTGCCAATATCGGTAACTATGTTTACAATGCTATGGCTATGAATGCCGGAGCCTGGGAAACAGTGAGCTACAACTCTTATCAGTTGAACAACCTGTCGAGCAGTTATCTGAAAACCGGCTTCAAGTCCCGCCAATACTTGTCCGATTACTATGTGGAGAATGCTTCTTTCCTGAAAATGGATAATCTGTCATTGAACTATAACTTCGGGCAGATTTGTAAAGGATGCAGCTTGAATGTCAGTGCAATGGTTCAGAATGTATTCTGTATCACGAAATACAGTGGTGTAGACCCGGAAGTCCCCAACGGAGTGGATAATTCCTTCTACCCCCGCCCACGTACATTCTCACTTAACGTAGGTTTCAACTTCTAATTACTTTTAAAAACAAGCGAATCATGAAAAAGATATTATATACAGCTTTCTATTTTTGCAGCGCATTGCTGTTGAGTTCCTGTATAGGCGATTTGGACCAATATCCGCATGAAGACGAAACATCTTCCACGATCTACACAAGTGCCGATAACTATAAAGCCGTTTTAGGGAAAATATACGCTGCTATGGTAACCACCGGTCAGGAAAAGGGCGGTGATCCGGATTTGAGCAGTAACAGCGGTCAGGATTATATGCGTTGCTTCTTCAATCTACAAGAATGTGGAACAGATGAAGTAGCTTCTACCTGGCTGTCGGGTGATAACGTTACCGGTCTGACTTACTTGAGCTGGGACGCCAATGACCCTTGGGTATCGGATATGTACTATCGTATTTATTACAACATTGCATTATGTAACGAATTTCTTCGTAATGCTACGGATGAGAGCATTGCCCGGTTTACGGAACAGGAACAGACTGAAATTCGCCATTACCGTGCCGAAGCCCGTTTCATGCGTGCCTTGTTCTATTATCATGCAATGGATTTGTTCCGCAACATCCCGTTTGTAACAGAGAACGACCCGACTGTCGGCTATCTGCCACCACGCTACACGGCTGCACAAGTTTTCAGCTATATTGAATCGGAACTGACAAGTATCACAAGCGATATGCTCGACAGAACCAACTGTCCTTACGGACGGGCTTCCCGGGGAGCTGCTTATACCTTATTGGCCAAGCTGTATCTGAACGCGGAAGTTTACATCAATACACCGAAATATACCGAATGTATCAGTGCTTGTAAAGAGGTTATCAAGCAAGGGTATTCATTGGAAGATGATTACAGCAAGTTATTCAACGCTGATAACGATAAACGTACTGCTAACGAAATCATCTTCACTTTGCCGGTAGACGCTACGCATACCGTTTCGTGGGGCTCTTCCACTTATATTGTCTGTGGTGCGGTTAGTAATACTTCGGATTTGCAGAAGCCGGAAGATTACGGAGTGAAAAGCGGTTGGGGTATGTTCCGTGTACGCGGAGAGATCCCCTCCCTGTTTACCGGAGAAGAAGATAAACGGGCTATGTTCTTCACTAATGGGCAAACACTGAACCTGGATAAGATTGACGACCAAAGTAACGGTTACTTTGTAGAGAAATGGACGAACCTGACGGATGCAGGAGAAACAGCTTCCAATACCGCAGACGGTGGCGTAAACACGGATTATCCTTTGTTCCGCCTGGCAGATGTATATCTGATGATAGCAGAAGCCTTTGTACGAGGTGGAAGCGGAACAACAGCAACGGAAGTTGTCGGTTATATCAACCAAATCCAAGAAAGAGCATACGGTGACGACAGCAATAATAAAAACGCAAGCCAAATCAATCTATCGTTTATTTTGGACGAACGCGCCCGCGAACTTTATTGGGAAGGACATCGCCGTACCGATTTAATCCGCTACGGAGTATTCACTACCAATGGTTACTTATGGCAATGGAAAGGCGGAGTAAAAGAAGGAACAGCGGTAAACAGCCGGTACAATATTTACCCGATACCGACTACCGAGTTAACCGCCAACCCGAACCTATACAATGAAAACTATTAATCACGCTTATTCGATACAACAATATGAAAAAAATAAACACTCTATTGGCTTTACTCTCCGCACTCCTTTTATTAGGAGCGTGTGAGAAAGACGGAGAGAAATTCTATCTCTCCAGCCCGGTGGAGAGTGACTTAATCGCTTCTACCAATGCCGTTGTACTGACGGAAGCTACTGCCAAGCTTTACGCATTATCCCTTGCCTGGAGCGACCAGACATTGCAAATCAGCGACCCGAGATATCAAGCGACCAGCGGCATTCAAACTACCGTACAAGTATCCCGGTCTGAAGATTTTTCAGGCAGCATTATCGAATCTACGGAAAACGGAGTATCCAAAAGTTATACAGTCGCCGCTCTGAACATTATTGCTTACAAACTAAATGCACCGGCTGAAGAAGCCGCTCCTCTTTATTTCCGACTGGCAGGAAGCAATGGCAGCAACATCGCTCCTGTATATAGCAATACAGTGGCAGTCACAGTGACTCCTTATCCTATTGATATGCATTACGCCAGCATTATCAACAAGGGTAGCGGTCAAGATTCCGGTCAGGATTTCTATTCGGCAAATGCTGACGGACAATATAGCGGATTCTTCGGGGCAGCGGCTTGGGAAGGCATTTACGTACAGGAAGCAGACGGAACAACCTGGCATACAGCCCAATCCGGTGGAGTAGGAACTCCATTCTTGTTGACAACAGACGCAGCGGAAGGAACATGGGATATGTGGTTCCCCGGTCAGTCGGGATGTTATTTCGTGAATGTAAATACCGCTCAGAAACAATGGAACGCCTTACTGATACCCGAACTGAATGTAAGCGGCATAGAAGGTATCAATATGCAATACAGCCGTACAGATAACCAATGGAAAGGTGTATTTACGGGTACGGAAGGTACGAATATCAACATTCAACTTCAAGGAACAGGTAAGTTTTACAACAATACCAGTGTCAGCGGTTCCGATAATGCCATTGACGATACAAAAGCCAAAGATACCCCATTTGCTTTCGGTGGAACTGCCGGACAACTGACATTCAGTACAGGTGAGACTGCAACAGCCGGAAATATAACGGTAAGTGTTCCGGCTACGGGAGAATGTACGCTGGTTATTGACCTTAATAATCCCGAACAATGGACTGTTAGCGTTACGGAAGGTGGAAGTAGTGAACCTACTTATCCTTCTTATCTGGAAATGCAGGGTGTAGGAAACATGGATGGAAAGGGCTGGTTAGCTACATTAACCCCTGTTTACGACAATAGCGGCGAACATCACGGAAGTTATCAAGGTGTTTACCAAATGACTAATGGTTGGGATAATTTTAAGATTGTAGACCAAACAGCCGGTATCTGGTATGGATGCGACTCCAACGATGAATACAAACTGGCGGACGGCGGACAGAATATCTGGTTCCACCAGGAAGAATGTCGTACTTTCATCGTCACAGCCAGTCTGGCCGACATGACTTGGGGAGCAACAGAAATAACCCAAATCAATGTCTGTGGTGAGTTTAACAATTGGGATTTAAACAAAGATTTGATGACATACGATGAAACAAACAAGGTTTGGAAAGCCACCGTTGTCATTGATAATCTGGGCAATAACTACGGTTTCTACTTCCTGCTTAATAATGCAGAAAACGGTTTGGTATGGAACTGGGCATTAAAGGGAAATAAAGAGAAACTATACTTGACCGACAGTAATGGAAGCGGAAGTATTGTTCCTGCTGAAACCGGTACTTATGCAATTACCCTTGACATTGCTTCCCTAACATTTACTATGGATAAACAATAATCAACAGAACATTATGAAACGATTTAAACAGATTCTATTCATAGCTTCCGCCCTACTTGGCGGAAGCCTTTTCACCGCTTGCAGCGATGACAATGACACACCGGTCTTCCCGGAAAAGGAAGAAGTAACTTATGATATGTCAGGTTTCGCCAGAGGAGCCGATGTCAGCTGGTTAACGGAAATGGAAAGTTCCGGATATAAGTTCTATACTGCCGAAGAAAAAGAACAGGAATGTATGTCCCTATTGCGTGATTTAGGTATGAATGCCATTCGCCTGCGTGTATGGGTAAATCCGGAGAATGACACTGATGATGTGAGAGGTTGGTGTAACAAAGGAGATGTATTGCTCAAAGCATGGAGAGCCCATAACTTGGGCTACCGTATCATGATTGACTTTCATTACAGCGACCGTTGGGCTGATCCTTCACAGCAAGCTAAACCCCAAGCATGGGCAGATTACTCGGTAGAGCAATTGAAGCAAGCTATCGCCGACCATACGAAAGATGTACTCAGTGCATTGAAAGAGAAAGGTATTGACGTGGAATGGGTACAAGTGGGTAACGAAACACATCAAGGAATGTTGTTCCCTACCGGACAAACTACAAGTGAAGAAGGAAGGGTTAATTTCGCATCATTTGTCACAGCGGGTTACGATGCTGTAAAAGAAGTCTATCCGGAAGCCAAAGTTATTGTTCATCTTGACCAAGGAAATAATGCCAGCCTGTACAATAGGATCTTCGGCTACTTACACGAAAACAATGCCAAATGGGACATCATCGGTATGTCACTTTATCCGGACATATCAACCGAAAACGCACACACACCGGACGACTGGGAAGCGATGAATAATGATTGTATCGCCAATATGAAAGCGTTAATAGCCAAATACAATACTCCGGTAATGATGTGTGAAATCGGTATTAGTTGGGATTACGAAGAAGCGGAAGCCTTCTATACAGACTTCGTTACCAAAGCCAAACAAGTAGACCAATGTCTGGGAGTATTTACCTGGGAACCTCAATGTTACGGTAACTGGAAAGGTTATAGTAAAGGGATGTTCGATGACAGTGGCAAACCCACCAATTCATTTAATGCTTTTAAGAGATAAATGAACATGAAACACCAAAAACAGTTAGCAACTGCACTTTTGTTGGCAGCTGCTTGCAGCCTGCAAGCACAGCGTAGCGAGACATTGCTCGAAAAGAACTGGAAATTCAGCAAAGGAGATATCAAAGAGGCCAGTCAGCCGGAGTTTAATGACACCCAATGGGAATCAGTCGTCCTTCCACATGACTGGGCTATCTTTGGTCCTTTCGATATGAACAATGATCTTCAGAATGTGGCCATCACACAAAATTTTGAGGAAAAGGCGTCTTTGAAAACAGGACGCACAGGGGGACTGCCTTATGTAGGTTCCGGCTGGTACCGTACTAGTTTTGATACTCCCGCCGACAAAGAAGTGACTCTGCTCTTTGACGGTGCTATGAGTGAAGCCCGCGTTTATGTGAATGGTAAGGAGGCTTGTTTCTGGCCCTTCGGTTACAATTCTTTCCATTGCAATGTCACTCCTTTCCTGAACAAAAACGGAAAGAGCAATACACTGGCCGTACGGCTGGAAAACCGTCCGCAATCTTCACGCTGGTATCCGGGAGCGGGCTTGTACCGCAATGTACACCTGATTGTTACTGATAAAATCCACGTGCCTGTATGGGGAACACAGATTACGACTCCTCATGTCAGTAAAGAATTTGCAGCCGTACGCCTGCAAACGAGGATAGACAATGCCGGTGAAAAAACACAAATCCGCATGGAGACGGAAATTCTTTCCCCAGACGGAAAAGTGGTTACCCGCAAAGAAAATACCGGCCGTATCAATCACGGACAGCCGTTTGAACAGAACTTCATCGTAAATGCACCTGAACTCTGGTCGCCGGAAAACCCGTCGCTCTACAAAGCGGTTTCTAAAATCTATGCAAATAATAAGTTGGTAGATACCTATACGACCCGCTTCGGTATCCGCAGTATTGAATTTATCGCCGATAAAGGTTTCTACCTGAACGGAGAACACCGGAAATTCCAGGGTGTATGTAATCATCATGATTTAGGTCCGTTGGGAGCAGCTATCAATGTAGCGGCACTCCGCCATCAACTTACTCTTTTGAAGGATATGGGTTGTGATGCTATCCGTACATCGCATAATATGCCGGCTCCGGAACTCGTTGAATTATGTGATGAAATGGGATTTATGATGATGATTGAACCGTTTGACGAATGGGATATTGCCAAATGCGACAACGGTTATCACCGTTATTTCAACGAATGGGCAGAACGCGATATGATAAATATGCTTCATAATTACCGCAACAATCCTTGTGTAGTGATGTGGAGTATCGGTAATGAAGTACCTACTCAATGCAGTCCTGTCGGTTATAAAGTGGCCAAGTTCTTGCAGGATATCTGCCACCGTGAAGACCCTACCCGTCCCGTGACTTGCGGTATGGATCAAGTGTCTTGTGTGCTTGCCAACGGCTTTGCAGCCATGATTGACATTCCGGGACTTAATTATCGCACACAGCGTTATAAAGAATCTTACGACCAGCTTCCGCAGAACTTGATTCTTGGTAGCGAGACGGCTTCCACTGTCAGTTCACGCGGAGTCTACAAATTTCCGGTAGAAGAAAAGAAAGGTGCCAAATATGAAGACCACCAATGTTCTTCGTATGACGTGGAAGCATGTCCGTGGTCGAATATCCCAGATGAAGATTTCGCCTTAGCCGATGATAACCACTGGACTATCGGACAATTCGTATGGACAGGATTCGATTATTTGGGCGAACCTTCACCATATGATGTCAATTCATGGCCGAATCATAGTTCTATGTTTGGTATTATCGACCTTGCCAGTATCCCTAAGGACCGCTATTATCTCTACCGTAGCGTATGGAACAAAAATGCAGAAACGCTACATATCCTTCCTCATTGGACTTGGCCGGGACGCGAAGGTGAAGTGACCCCGGTATTCGTATATACCAACTATCCTACTGCCGAACTGTTTATCAACGGAAAAAGCTACGGTAAACAAAGCAAGAATAACAGTTCTTTAAAGAGCCGTTACCGCTTAATGTGGATGGATGCCGTATACGAACCGGGCGAAGTAAAAGTTGTAGCCTACAATAAGGACGGAAAAGCAGTAGCGGAAAAGACAGTACGCACTGCCGGAAAACCTCATCATATCGAACTGGTCAGCAACCGCAACGAACTGACAGCCGATGGAAAAGACCTCGCCTACGTCACTGTGAAAGTGGTAGACAAAGATGGTAACCTCTGTCCTACCGATAGCCGCCTGATTCACTTCTCCGTAAAAGGAGCCGGTAAGTTCCGGGCTGTTGCTAACGGCGACCCTACCAATCTGGAACAATTCCACCTTCCGAAGATGCACGCTTTCCATGGAATGTTGACAGCGATTGTACAGGCAGGAGAGATTGCCGGAGATCTTGTACTGACTGCCAAGGCAAGTGGAGTGAAAACCGGAACAGTCCATCTTCAGGCAAAATAAAAGGGTAGAATTATAAGAAATAGAGAAATCCATCCTACCCTATACTATTATTTAGGCACAGATTACCCTGTTGCTTTATGCAATCATAGTTCTAAAACCGTGTAATCTGTGCCTAAAATATTAAAGTCGATTATTTACAGATAAATGTCACTAGCAATCCCTTATGGTCTGTCGGCCACACATCAAGCGGTACTATGAATTCATCTTTTGATGTTTCCTTTACACGTTGAGAGCGGACAATAGATTCTTTCGGACCAAACAAAACGGCTTTCTTTGCTTTCAATCCTTTTCCTTTATAGAAGATAAAATCAATACGATCCCGTTCGTCCGCTTTAGGAGCCCATGTTATCTTTTCCGGAGTTTTTGCCAGGTTATCCGAAGGATAGGTAAATCCCGGATGCGTCAGAGGATTGGGATAAATCTTACGGTAGCTGTCAATAAAGCCAGCTTCTTCCAACAAAGTGGTAACTGTCCAGGGTACAACAAAGCCGTTGTGGTCGTACAAGTTCTTATTTTTCTCAATCCAATCGCGATGGGAAGGTTCGTTGAAGTCCCCTCCCACGATCACCCGATAGCCGTTTGCAAGGTCTTTCTCAGCCTGGGCGATAAACATACGAATCGCATCATCCCGCTGAGAGGCTACATTGACTTTCATAATTTCATCTACTGACGCCGGCAGTGGAATTTCTTTCCAGGTAGAGCCGTCATAGCCACGGGCGTTATAATATGCACAGTCCAGATAATCCAGGTGGGCAGTATAAACCGCTACCTTCTTTCCGTTCACGGAACTTGTTAGACGATAAATACTTCCATGGTCATTCTTTTCCGGAAAAACCGTCAAAGAGTCCGTGATAGGATGCTTGCTTAGTAAACCGGTATCATAAGTATAAAAAGAATAATACTTCAGCCCCTTTTCCTGAAGTGAAGCGCACACACGTGCCGTGAAATTCGTTTTATTGTAATTCCTCACCTCACTGAAAGTCACAAAGTCAGGCTTCAGACGGACTATCTCATTGATAATAGCATCATATCCGCCTGGTATCATGGTACCTTCCTGCCATACATTCCATTGCAACACTGTAAATTCATTACTCTTTTGTGCCTTCACAAAAACAGAAACCAGCAACAAAATAGCCGGTAATAGTAGTCTTTTTAATCGCATTTTTTTATATTTAAAGATGAATAATAATCAAATAGCTTTCCAAAAGGATTGGAAGTCACGATATTTACCGTAGCACACCAATTCATCCCCTTCTTCTACTTTCTCGTCCCCCGGAAGTTCATTCTTCACATGAAGCTCCATTAAAGAAATACCCAGACAATTAGTTACTTTATCCGCCCGCTTCAATCCGATTAGTTTTAAGTGAAATTCTTCGTCCAGATTCAACTCATTGACAAAGTATCCTACAAACTTTTTCGGGACTGTAAACTTGACGACATAATATTCCGAATCGACACGGAAAGCTTCCACGCTTGTTCCAAAATCCAGCAGTTGCACCAGACTGCGGGCCGCATCTTCTTCCGGTGTCAATATCTTCTCCAAGCTGAATGCTTCAAGCACGGCTTTATGCACCATATCAATGGCACGGGCATAAATATGAGCAACCTTCTTTTGTTTCAGCAAAGCAACCACACGCACCGATGCGCCGAAATTCTCACCTATGGCGACAATCACTATATCGACACTGTTCAGAGGAAGCACGGACAAAGCCTGTTCATCCGTTGCATCAATCACAAATGCAGTAGCAACCTTATCTTTTATACTATCTACGCGGCTTTCACTAATATCCGCACCAATAATCTCGTGTCCCAGTGCCGATAACTCTTCAGCCAACACACGACCGTAGTTTCCTAAACCGATAATAATGTACTTCATATCTTTAGTTTATGATAATGTTATCACTCGGATAACGGTATTTTGTATTCTTTTTCTGTTTGATAATTCCCAGCATTAACGTTATCAAGCCCACACGCCCGATAAACATCAACAACGCCACTAACAATTTACTTGCATCACATAAATTAGGTGTCAGATTCAGACTGGAACCTACCGTACTAAGCGCCGACACACATTCGAAAGTCAATGCCATTAGAGAGGCTTGCGGTTCCAGTATACTTAATATAAAGATAAAAAGAAACAGTACGCCCAACGACATAACCACTGTCGCATTAGAACGACGGATAGAATCATGAGAAAGTTCCCTTCCGAATACCTCCACCCGTTCCGAGCCACGCAACACGGCCACAAGATTCAGGACAACCACTGCAAAAGCATTCACTTTCACCCCACCGGCAGTAGATTGAGCACCACCACCAATCCACATCAGCACTAAATAGACCAACAAAGTCTGTACACTCAAAGAAGCTAAATCAACACTGCTGAAACCAGCCGTCCTCGGACAAGTAGCATTGAAGAAAGCCTGCGTCCACTTATCTGCAACAGGCATACCGGCAAACGAAGCATTCCACTCAAAAGCGGCAATCGCCAATGTACCGGTTACCAAAAGCAGAAATGTCATAATCAACACAATCCTCGTATTCAGATTATACAAATGCGACACCTTATGCCTTTCTAACTTGCGCGTACGTACAAACTTCCAGAAATGACGCAAATGATACAGTACAATATCTTTGAAATTAACCAGAATAGGAAAACCGATACCTCCCAGAATAATCAGAAAAGAGACGGAAATAAACAGCCAGTTATGGTTGGTCATTACCATAGAGTTTCCCAAATTACCGGAAAGTGTAGAGAAACCTGCATTACAAAAAGCGGAAATAGAATGGAAAGCAGCAAAAGCCAGTTCGCCTTCCAAAGTCATTCCAAGTGTTCCGTGGATGCTGAACCAGATAGAAATCATGCCGATACCTTCAATCACCAATGTAAATCCCAAGATATATAATAACGTGGACAATAAGGAGCCAAGCGAATTGGAGCTAACCATATCACGTACCACTAACTGATTGTAAAGAGAAGTATTTCCCATAAAGAACATAGCGAAGAAACTGGTCAATGTCATTACACCTAATCCTCCTACCTGGATCAGCAGGATGATAACAACAAGTCCGCCGGTAGTAAATGTAGTCGATACGTCAACGGGCACCAGCCCCGTCACACATACCGCACTGGTAGCCGTAAACAATGAATCCACCCAGGTAATGCCATTCACCGTGCATCGTGGCAACATCAATAACCCCGTACCAATCAGAATGATAGCCAAAAAGCTGACTGCCAATATCAGAGAAGGATTAGTGCGACGCCCCAACAAACGGACCAGTCCGTTGGACAAATTCAGAAAAGAAAAAATTAGTAATAAGACAAGATGATAAAACTTCCCGTCCAGAAACTCCCAAAATTGCAGGATTGCCCCTTCTTCTTCCGGACGATGGAAAATGACCGGTATCAAAGTCAGATACAGCAAACCGCTCAAAATCCAGGCCAACCGCCGGTATTGTTTCTTTGTACTTCTATATTCAAGTGAGATATGAAGAGTCACATCAACCAGAAAAATAATCCATACAGCCTTATACAGGACCTGAATTTTCGCCACTTCATCAACCGATAGCGGAAAGCCATGTTCGTAAATCACTCCGACGATCAACAACAAAGACGCCAGATAAGTAAGTGCTTCTACTAAACCCAATAAGATACGTACATAAGGTTTCAGTAGTTTGTTCTGATACAACAAAAACTTATGATAAATCTTCATATCGCATTTTTTATATAATGCCGTGCAAACTTAACTAAAATAACAATCGAATCCGATTCTTTGTTGACAAAAACATCCGAATATTAAAAATTTTGTCTACATTTGGCAGCGGAAAACTAAAAAACCACAATATTATGAGTGACAAAAGAAAACGGTATATCCTGCCGGAAGAAGAAATCCCACACTACTGGTACAATATTCAGGCTGACATGGTCAATAAGCCAATGCCTCCTTTGCACCCGGGAACAAAACAGCCGCTGAAAGCGGAAGACCTGTATCCTATTTTCGCTAAAGAACTGTGTCATCAGGAACTTAACCAGACCGATGCATGGATTGAAATCCCGGAAGAAGTCCGTGAAATGTACAAATACTACCGCAGTACTCCGCTTGTTCGTGCTTACGGACTGGAAAAAGCGCTCGGTACTCCGGCACACATTTATTTTAAAAATGAAAGTGTAAGCCCTATCGGCTCTCATAAGTTGAACTCCGCTTTGGCACAAGCTTATTACTGTAAAGAAGAAGGCGTTACCAACGTGACTACCGAAACCGGTGCCGGACAATGGGGGGCCGCTCTTTCTTATGCAGCCAAAGTTTTCGGACTCGAAGCTGCCGTTTATCAGGTGAAAATCAGCTACGAACAGAAGCCTTACCGCCGTAGTATCATGCAGACTTTCGGAGCACAGGTTACTCCTTCTCCGTCCATGTCTACCCGCGCCGGAAAAGATATCCTGACTGCACACCCTACTTATCAGGGTTCACTCGGAACAGCTATTTCCGAAGCTATCGAACTTGCTCAAATGACTCCTAACTGCAAATATACACTTGGTTCCGTACTTAGTCATGTTACCCTTCATCAGACAATTATCGGTCTGGAAGCGGAAAAACAGATGGAAATGGCCGGTGAATACCCGGATGTAGTAATCGGATGTTTCGGAGGCGGTTCCAACTTTGGTGGTATTTCCTTCCCTTTCATGCGTCATAACATACTGGAAGGCAAGAAAACCCGTTTCGTTGCCGCCGAGCCCGCTTCTTGCCCGAAATTGACACGCGGCAAGTTCCAGTATGATTTTGGTGATGAAGCCGGATACACCCCATTACTCCCGATGTTTACATTAGGACACAACTTTGCTCCGGCTCATATCCATGCAGGCGGCCTTCGTTATCATGGTGCAGGTGTCATCGTTTCACAATTACTCAAAGATAATCTCATGGAAGCGGTAGATATCCAGCAACTGGAATCGTTCGAAGCCGGTTGCCTGTTTGCACAAATGGAAGGTATTATCCCTGCTCCGGAGTCCTGCCATGCTATCGCAGCAGCCGTTCGCGAAGCCAATAAGTGCAAAGAAACAGGAGAAGAAAAAGTAATCCTGTTCAACCTTTCCGGGCATGGGTTGATTGACATGGCTTCTTACGACAAATATCTGGCAGGTGATTTGGTGAACTACTCATTAACCGACGAAGATATTCAAAAGAACTTGGATGAGATAGGCGATTTAGCTAAATAGTCTTCTGATTTCAACATCCGAACAATAAAATAAGCCCGGTATCTTATGCCGGGCTTATTTACTTTTCATTACCATATCTCTGAAAAAGAAAGTTGTCCAAATAAGATCTCATGCTAAAAAATGATTTATCGGCTAAAAGATGTCCTTTCCTAAAGATTTTCGCCAATATCGAAAGGATTTCATCTGAATTAATTTCCTATTCTTAACAGAAATCCGTACTTTTGCGCAGCATTCAATCAAACAAAAGCCATACAAATATGACACGCTACTTAAAAAACATGGAAAAAGAAATTATCATTGATAATCAGTTGGATGAAGTTGCAAGAATTGCTCTATTTATCGAAGAATTAGGAATGTCATTACAATTACCGGCAGGTATCACAATGAGCCTCAACCTCGCTATTGAAGAAGCGGTTACCAATATTATCCGTTACGGCTACCCTTCCAATAAAGAAAGTGAAATCATCCTTCGAACATCTGTTGCTCCCGGAATGCTGGTTACACAAATTATAGACAACGGAATTTCCTTCGATCCTACTGCCAAAGAAACATCTGACAATGTACAATCTCTCGACCAACAACTGACACAAGGCCTGGGACTTTTCCTGATCCGGCGTACAATGGACAAAGTAGAATATCATTCCACAGATAATCATAACGAATTAATTCTTACCAAGAATATAGATATGGACTTCAAGCCTGAAGCTACTTTGAAAACCAATCTATGCCAAATAGAAGAAGTGACGATTCTCACTATTGAAGGGCGTTTGGATACAGCAAATGCCAATACATTCAATACAGTATTACAACCTCTTTTAGATAGTAAAACTCCAAATATAATTGTGAATTGCGAAGGCTTATCATACATTAGCAGTTCCGGTTTGCGAAGCCTGATTACACTGCAAAAGAGTGTCATGCAACATGGAGGTCAACTTGTCCTGGAGGCGATGAAACCAGAAATACGTAAAATATTCGATATGACCGGATGCTCCGGACTTTTTACAGTACGCTAACTCATACTGTATGAAAGTAATCCGCATCATAGCCTGCATCCTGCTACTATCTGTATTTTCATTAATAAACGTAGTTCATGCACAGTCTGTTACACTTATCCCCAAATGGACGGCACAGGCACAATTTGCAGGCTACTATGTAGCGGAGAAAATGGGCTTCTACAAAGAAGAAGGACTTGATGTACACGTGAAACATCCGTCTCATTCGGAAAACTCATTCCAGTATCTTAAAGAAGGAGAGCCGCAGGCAGTTATCACCAATCTATCACAAGCGTTAATGGAATACTTTGCAGGAAAACGAATTGTAAACATCCTGCAAACTTCACAGGAAAACAGTTTGATGCTAGTCAGCCACTCACCATTAAAAGGAATTCCGTCATTACAACACAGAGAAATTGCAGTATGGAATCATCTTACTCAGGAACTACTCGACCGAATCGCGAACAAATACCAAATTGAAGTAGAATGGATACGGTTTAACAGTGGTATCAATCTATTTCTATCAAAAGCAGTAGATATTTGTATGGTAGGAAGTTATAACGAGTTTCCACAACTTGCCGAATGTGGAATGCAGATAGATTCTACTCATATCATGCGTTTTGCCGATTATGGATATAACTTGCCCGAAGATGGACTTTACGTTACTGAAGAATTTTATCAAAAGCATCCCGAAACGATACAGAAACTAGTCAGAGCCTGTATCCGTGGCTGGAACTGGGCGAACGAGCACCCGGAAGAGACTCTTGACATTGTAATGGAGCAGGTACATCATTACAATATAGGAACCAACCGATATCACCAGCGTAAAATGCTGGAAGAAATACTGCGATTGCAAACAGACAAAACAGGGCAACGCCCTTATCGGCTAAGTCGTGAAGGTTTCGATCTGGCAATTGATATTTTACTGCCACCAGACATCCCAAAGAAAAAAAGTATTCGTTACGAAGACTTTGTAAAATAACCAATTCACGACATGAAACACATATTTTCCCATTCTTTTGCAACCCGGTTAAGTATCTACGTTTTCTCATTCACGTTGATCGTCTTTGCTACTATCATGGCATTGTTCTACAATTATAACCATGAAAAGGTAACGAGTTACGCCATTGAACGTACTCACGGATTATTGAGTAACATAGCAACAGAAATCAGCAGCCAGCTAATGTCGGTAGAAACAACTATCAATCAATCTACATGGGTATTGGAAAGAAACATAAACCTGCCGGATGCATTGCATCTTATCATCGAATCAGTCGTAAAGAATAATCCACTTATTGTCAAAAGCGGCATAGCTTTCACCCCAAACTACTATAAAGAAAAAGGCAAGTATTTTATGCCTTATGCTTCGCTCGATAACAAAACAAATCATGTAACCTATCAGGTATTAGGCAGTCAGAATTATGATTATCCTTGTATGGACTGGTATCTTATCCCTAAAATGCAGAAACAAGCCTACTGGAGTGAACCTTATTATGACGACGGAGGCGGAAATATCATTATGAGTACTTACTCAAAGCCTTTGTATGACAACCGTGGCGAACTGTTCGCTGTCTTTATCGCCAGTATATCCCTGACGCAATTCACCGATACGATCAGTCTCCTGAAACCATATCCCTCCAGTTATACTTACTTAATCAGCCGCAACGGAAGTTTTCTGACTCATGCAGACCGGGATAAAATAATGAATGAGACCATATTTTCCGAAGCCTTTGCCACAGAAAATCATTCACAGGAACAGATAGGACGTGAAATGCTGGCCGGTCATACAGGTACTATACGCTTCGACAACCAAGGAAATGATTCATACGCATTCTATACTACTATTCCCCAAATCGGTTGGTCAGTATGCACGGTATGTCCGAGCCGTATTATTCTTCAGGAGCTGGACAATACTTCCCGAAAAATCATTTATACTTTTCTGGGCGGTATACTGATACTACTACTTATTGTATACAGTATTATCCGGCGTTTAGTCCGTCCATTAGAGAAATTCTCGGAATCCGCTCGTGAAATTGCCACAGGGCGGTTTGACGTGACACTACCCCTAGTCCGCTCGAATGATGAAATCAAAGACTTATATGATTCATTAGTCTACATGCAAAAATCATTGTCGACTTACGTGAATGAACTGAAAGAGACTACTGCAAGCAAAGAACGTATTGAAAGCGAGCTTTCCATAGCACGGGAAATACAAATGGGCATGCTCCCTAAAATATTTCCTCCTTATCCGGATCGTAATGATGTGGATTTGCATGCCATACTGCATCCCGCCAAAGAGGTGGGTGGCGACCTTTATGATTTCTATATGGACGACAATCATCTCTATTTCCTGATTGGGGATGTATCGGGAAAGGGAGTACCCGCCTCACTATTTATGGCTATCACCCGTAGCTTATTCCGGACGTTATCCCAGCATGTACTTTCACCTGCCAAAATAGTTACGGAAATGAACAATTCTATTTCCGACAATAATGAATCCAATATGTTTGTCACCCTCATTGTCGGCATACTCGATCTGGAAACAGGCATACTGAAACTTTGCAATGCCGGTCACAATCCTCCCATACTCATTTATCCTGATGGACAGGTTTCATATTTGGAATTCAAAACTCAAATATTTGTAGGAGTCGTCGAAGATTTTAAATACAGTGATGAAGAAGTTGTATTGGAAAAAGAAAGCAAATTATTCCTTTATACCGACGGAGTGACAGAAGCTGAAAATATAAATAAAGAACTATATGGAGAAGAAAAGTTATTGGAAATGTTATCAGATAATGCCTCGTCGGATGTGCGTACTACAGTCAACGTTGTTGTAGACTCCATTGCAAGCCATGTCAAAGAAGCCGAAGCAAGTGATGACCTCACCATCTTACTAATTCAATATGAACCCGGAACAGCAAACAGTTAAGTTATTATCAGTATGGAAAAAGAAATTAGAATCTCAAACCATTTGAACGAGATAGTAGTTTTAGCCAGTTTTATAGAAGAACTGGGCGAGGAACTTTCCCTGCCGGCAGAAACGGTTATGAATATCAATTTGGCACTGGAAGAAGCTGTAGCCAATATTATCATGTACGCTTACCCTCCCAAAGAGCAACATATTATCTTACTGAAAGTTACTTCAACCGAAAAACAACTGATTTTCCTTCTCACAGATAAAGGAGCTTCTTTCGATCCCACGCAAGTAGAGGAAGTAGATATCACACTTCCGATTGAGGAACGTCCTATCGGTGGGCTTGGCATTTTCCTGATTCGCAGCATCATGAATGAAATATCCTATCAACGCATCGATAACGAAAATCGGCTAATAATGAAAAAAGACATTTAACATAAGGACGAGAAGATATTCCAAATGTGTGAACTCCGGTTCCAAGGCTGGAAACTGGAGTTTCTAACTAAGGAAACCTCAAGAAACTCATGGCTTGCTTTTGAAGAAGAACAATCTTAATTGTTCATTCAAACATTCGTTCCTCTAAAAATGTTATATTTGCAGATTATAATCAAAAAAGAACAAAATATGAAATATATCGGAGCACACGTAAGTGCATCCGGCGGCGTAGAATTCGCCCCCATAAATGCGCATGAAATAGGAGCAAATGCTTTTGCACTGTTCACTAAAAATCAACGCCAATGGATTAGCAAACCATTGAGCGAAGAAAGTATCCGGCTTTTCAAAGAGAATTGTGATAAGTACGGTTTTCAGCCTGAGTATATCCTACCTCACGATAGTTATCTTATTAATTTAGGGCATCCTGAGGAAGAAGGACTGAATAAAAGCCGTGCCGCTTTCTTGGACGAAATGCAACGCTGCGAGCAACTGGGCTTGAGACTTCTGAATTTTCACCCCGGCAGCTCTCTTAATAAAATAGCAACAGAAGATTGCCTGTCACTTATTGCAGAAAGCATTAATATCACTCTGGAAAAGACAAAAGGAGTAACAGCCGTTATTGAAAATACTGCCGGACAAGGCAGTAATCTGGGAAGCGAGTTTTGGCAATTAAAATATATTATTGACCGGGTAGATGATAAAAGCCGGGTAGGTGTTTGCCTTGATACTTGCCATACATATACAGCAGGTTACGATATTGTGAACGATTACGATAAAGTATTTGAAGAATTCGACAAGGAAGTAGGATTCAATTATCTGCGTGGTATGCACTTGAATGATTCGAAGAAAGCACTGGGTACCCACGTCGACCGTCACGACAGTATCGGCGAGGGACTAATTGGAAAAGCATTCTTTGAAAGATTAATGCAAGATTCAAGATTTGATAATATACCTTTGGTACTCGAAACTCCTGATGAAAGTAAGTGGGCAGAAGAAATAGCCTGGTTAAGAAGTGTTGAGTAAAAGACAGATAACAAAAGACATTGATATACAAAAATAGCTGGCAGACAGGATCTATCAGCTATTTATATATAACGAACAGCTAATAAATATTCGCCATACTGACTAAAGGTTCATACAGTTTTTCTATATCCTGTGAATCCATTTCGATTTGTACCTGATCGCCGGGCATTAGTTTCTGCCCTTTAGGAGTCCAGTCCTTCCGGTCGCGATGAACATTAATAATAATACAACGCTCCGGCAGACGAAGCTCATCCACAATCTTTCCGTCCAGATAAGAACCGCTCATGACCTCAACCGATAATGTGTAGCGTGCTTCTTCTTTGAATGCAGGTGAATGAATCATGTCTTCGTATAAAGTCACATTGAGAGGTTTTATTTGAAGCATTTCAGTGAAATAATAAGTTAATCCCCCAACTACGATCGAAGGATAGAATACCTCTAAATGTCCCGTTATCTCGGTTATCAGCACGATAGCCGTTAATGGAGTGCGAACTACTGCCACAAGAAAAGCGGACATACAAATCAACATGATATAACTGATATTCTCGTATGCAATAAGTCCCTGTCGCACCATAATCAATGCTACGATTTGTCCGAGAAGCCCTCCTGTCACCAATGTAGGAATAAAATTTCCACCCGGCAAGCCCGAGGAAAAAGAAAATATGCTAAAAACCAAATGTAATAGCATCATACCGACAATCCAAAGAATATGTGTATCCGGATGCATGGCCTGGGAAAGCAAGAATTGCTCTCCTCCACCGGTCAAATTGAACTCCGCCATAGAGATAAGAAAAGCAATAAAGAGCAGGTACAGCATTTTCACGTATTCCGGATGTTTAATGGCAGGATAGATACGTTTGACCTGAAGTGTGGTAATAGAAAAGAGTTTTCCGAAAATGGAAATTACGGCGGCCAATAGAAGAAACAGTTTCACCTGCCCCCCAAAAGTCATTCCCGGCACAATGGCATCTATATGAAAATAAGGATTCATAGGGAAAATCCAACTGGCGACCCCACCGGCAACCACTCCCGCCAGCAGCGTAGTAATAGCCGTTTTAGGCGCATCGAACCGTTCAATGGATTCTATAACCAGCAACGACGAAGCCAATGGCGCAGCAAAAGCAGCCGCTAATCCGGCACCTGCACCGGCAGCTAATAACTGCTTCCGTTCGCCGCTAAGCACCCGCCCCCATTTGGATACCAAGTATCCCACATATGAACCTATCTGTACGGAAGGTCCTTCACGTCCCAAAGACAGTCCGGTACTTAATGCGAGTATTCCACCTACAAACTTAGCCATCAATTCCCGAAAAGGATGTTTGTAATCAACCCGTCCGTTAATGACTCCACGTGTCTGTGGAATCCCTCCACCCGTAATGAGAGGCATTTTTTTTACGAGCCAGGAAACAAATAGGAGAATTCCCCACATCAGCAGAAAAAGAGGAATATACCAATACCATTTTAAATGGGCATCAAAGAAATCGTGACGAAGATTGAAGAAAAACTGCAATAGATAATGGTAGGGCACTGCAACAAGCCCCGTCAGCAGCCCCACAAAGATACTAACAAAGTAAAGCCGCGCGTCAATCAACTTCAGTTTAAAGATTCGCCAACGGCCCTTATCCTTCAATTTATTGACAAAATCAAACATTCGGCAAGGTTTTCATTGTTTTCACGTACGACAACAACAATCAAAACCCTGCTGTGGTTTTCGGATAAATAGAAATTTAATTCTCAATTATCGCCCCATCATATTCAAACGAAGAATAGCATGCACCATGAAATAGGAACCCAGCGCATTGTAATCAGTATCACGAATAGCAGTGGCAGTAATCGTACGTATCATCGAAACGTCCTGATGAAGAATATCATATATTTTGAAACGGAGCAGTAGTTGTTTCCGTTTCAGAAAGGCTTTCGACAACTGACAATTCCACATCAGGTTTTCGCGGGCATTGCCACTATATCCATAGCCGGAACGTTGAAAACAGGTAAGGTCGCTGAACAGTTCTATCCCCCATGGGAAATAATATTGTACTTCCGTGCCAAAGCGGTAATCGTAAGTTTCGGTACGTGTCTCTTTCACATTATTATGGGAATTGTTGTACAGCAATTCTGCACGGGCACTGATTTCCATTTGCTTCGTGCGGTATGTTAATTGCAAGCGTTGGCGGGCTGTGAGATGTTTCACTGTACTTTTTACAGGAGCTTCTTTATTTATAGTGCTATACCCGTTCTGGTTTCTGTATTGCAGATATGAATATGTACGGAATCGCCAACTACGATTCTTGAAAGGAGTATTGAGAGAAAAAGAGCCCATAGCACGCCAGTTACCGTTCAGATTAAGAGGAGTGGTAGTTCGCACACCGGATTCGCTATCATAGGTCACTTGGTTGGTTATACTATTAATGGTATTCTCCGCCAAGACGGAAGCAACCATATTCCGTTGGTGTTTGGCATTATAGGAGTTGAAATTTAATGTGAAAGTATTCGTATACGAAGGCTTCAGCGAAGGATTACCGACACGGATATTCAACGGGTTGGTGCGGTCCGTCACCGGTTGAAGGTCGCGTATATTCGGCTGACGGCTTTTTCCCCGATATACAATCTGCAAACGGGTACGTTTGGAGAACTTATAACGGAAATTGACGGTAGGAGAAATATTAAAAACAGACTTTCGCAACGGTTCTTCTGCCGGAGTTGCCTTTTCCAGAAGAGAACGGCTGACAGACTTTTGAGGTTCAAAGTCAGCACCGATATTATAATTATATTTCTTACGAGAAGTACGGACCGCAAGATTAAACAGGTGATTACTATACTGATTCTCAAAACAATTGCTTGCGTCCTCGTCATAATCAGGAGCAAATTCTTCCAGTTCCTTGTTCCAGTTGTAGACAAAACGGTCGGAGTTGTTCACCCGATACTGGTAACTGTAACGGAACTGAAGAAAATGAAACCAGGGCAAAGGTTCTACATAAACTAATTGTAACCGGTAGTTATACCCCTCCATTCTATCTTCAATCTTTTGATTCTTTACATTCTTAGCATTGTTTTTGAAGTAATGGGTAGTGGAAAGGCTGGTTCTGTCGGTGGAAGATTCATTTGTACCATAATCAACTTTCAAGGCTATATTTCTTCCCATTCGGCTAAGTTTCCGACTAAGTTGCAGCATCATGGTCAGATTATAGGATGAACTATGAGTTGTTCCTGATGATTCCCGCTCATTCAGTAGCACATCATTGCCCCACCCTTGCTGAAAACCGTTACTACTTCTATCATTGGCAGCCGTACGGTATTGAGGGCGAAAAATCAATGTTGTAACAGAATCCATTTTCCACTCCAAGAAAGCATTCGCTACCAAGTTATCGTTTCCCTGTCGATTGTGTCCGGTACTTTCGGTGATAGATTTGTCTTTACGAAGATAATTGTCTATCGTAGTACGACTGTCCTCCAGACGGTCAGTGCCCATATATTGAATGTTCGACCGAAATTTGACGCGCTTCCAGTCATGAGTGGCATTCACTCCCAAAGAACGGGAAGTAGTCAGCCCTTTTTGAGTACGAAGATTACCGGAAGAACTGGCAGACTCCCCCTGCATTTCAGAAAAGCCTTGGTTGTTGGTGTTATTCAGATTCCCGATAACAGTCAATTGGGAGTTATCCCGGAAACGGTTTAAAGTATTGGCCAGTTCATAACGGTCTTTACTTCCATAACCACCCATAAAATTTTCCATCCACCCTCGTTTCATATTCTTCTTGACCGACAGGTCGAGAATCATTTCTTCTTCACCATCGTCAATACCGGTAAGACGGGCAAGATCGGACTGGCGTTCGTATGCTTTCAGCTTTTCTATCATCTCTACCGGAAGATTTTTAAGAGCAGCTTTCGGGTCGTCGGAAAAGAATTCTTTTCCGTCCACCAAAATCTTTTTCACTTCCTTTCCATGAATCAGCAGTTTGCCGTCCTCATCTATTTCTCCACCGGGAAGTTGTTTCACCAGTTCTTCCAGCATGGAGCCTTCGGGAGTACGATAAGCCGAAGCGTTAAAGACGGTAGTATCTCCTTCGGTCACCGCCATAGGTGCTTGTCCCACAACAACGGTTTCGTTTAATGAAATACTCTCCGGACTCAAAGATATATTACCCAAAGTGGGTGTCTTATTATTTGCTGAAACAGATATAGTCCGATAAACAGAGGTATATCCGATATAAGAGATATGCAATAGAATAGACTTGCTTTTCGGAATAGTAACAGCTAACTGAAATTTACCTTGTATATCCGTAGCTCCTCCCACTAATAAGATGCTATCCGGTAAAGCCAAAAGCCGGACCGTAGCAAACGGTACCGGCTGATTGGTTTCAGTATCAACAACACGCCCGACAAAACGCTCTTTGCCGGACTGTGCATAAACAGCCAAACTTATCAGTAACAGGACATAACAACTGATCAAACGGTACTGAAAAGAATAAATACGTCTGTCTATGCTCAAGTTGTGTTGATTTAGTAAAACAGAAACTTATAATATAACCTAATCCCTATTGTTATCCTTGGCGCGGAGCACGAGGTCTTTGTCCCTGATGATGTCCCTGTCCCGGTTTCTGACCTTTTCTGCGGTCAAACTCTTTCCTGAATTTATTCATATTACTCTTTTCCTGCTGATAGATTTTCATAATCTGCTTTTGAGAAAGTATCTTGCTGAATTCATTATAATACTTCTCACGAATATCAAGCATCTTACGGCTTTGAGCAAACTGGTTTCTCAACATGGTAGCAATCTGTTCGTCAGTCATTACCGGTCGCGGAGCATCCTTTTTATCGGTAGCCGATGTTCCTTGAGCTTTTTCGGCTCTTGGTTTATGGTTCATCATGCGGCACTCGCGCAGTTCTTTCAGATATTTCTCGTAAACCGGTGTAAACTTGGCGGCTGTCGCATCATCCAGCATCAAGGTTTTAACAATCTGATTCGTCTGCATCTGCATCATCTGCTCTTGTGTGGGACGTTGTTTCTTCTCCTTATTATCTCTATTTTGAGCTGAAAGGGTCATCTGGCTTCCCAACAAGAGAGCAACCAAAACTACATAAATAAATTTCATCTTCATAATCTTTACATTTTTAATCATTGATTGAGTTACTTAATTCAAAAATATATCGTTTTCAGAGAAGCTGACGAGCTCTTCCAACTCCTCATCCGACAATTCTTTAATCCATGTGTCTACCGGATCCGTACCATTACTTCTGTCGACAGCCAATGTGTTCGAAGAAGACGATTTGACCTCATCCATTTGACGCAAGGACGGAACGAATAAAATTCCAGCTAATACTGCCGCTATGGCAACTACCGTAGAAATAATCAGCTTCATGTGAGACTTCCGCTGTTGTTTCACCCCGGTACGTTCCATTACCTTTCGTTGCACATCCTCGAAGAATCCGTCGGGGGTAGTGTAAGGGGTCCGTTTACCAATATCGTCAAAATCAAAATCCTTTTTCATCGTTCTACCTATTTAGTATATATTCCTTTATTTTTTCTTTTGCATAGTGGTAATTCACTTTCAGCGTATCCACCTTACTATCCAGCACCCGCGCAATCTCTTCATACTCAAGTTCATCGTAATAACGTAAGTTGAATACAAGCCGTTGCTTCTCCGGCAAACTCAAAATGGCTTCTTGAAACTTCACCGCCAGTTCGTTCTCATAATCTACATAATCAGAAGCCTTCAGTTTGCTCATCAATTCTTCCTGTACATCCTCCGCTGATACGACTCCTTCCTCTTTACGACTATTCAATAAGCGTAAACTTTCATTCGTCGCAATCCGGTAAATCCAGGTTGACAGTGAACTTTCTTCGCGAAATTGATCGATATGTCGGAATATCCGGATAAAGACCTCCTGAAGCACATCTTCCGCATCTTCGTGAGACACGACCAGCCTACGGATATAATTATATATCGGTACCTGAAAAGAGTTCATCAGCATCTTGAATCCCCGTTCACGATCCGAGGAACAAGCTTCACGAATTTTATTCTCGTTTATCATTAATTCTATATCTGAGCTTTATTAGTTAGAACGCAGAAGAGTGTGGAAGTTAAATACAAGAATTCGTATTTTGCTTTTATTAACAAGGAAGAGGAGAAAAAGAAGTAGAATACAAGGAAAAGAAATTGCCTCCAAGACCTTTACAGAGGCTTTAGAGGCAATTCGAATACTTTATCTATAAATTGTAAATAAGAAGTCTGTTACCAGAACTTATTGTGTTCCGCACTATATTCAAAACCGACAGCTTTCAACTGATTCACTAATTCATCCTTATTTACGTCCATATCTTCACAAAGTTCGTCAAGTGAAGAATAGCAATCGCGCAACTTCATATTGATAACGCTAAACAGCATCATCGGGTCTTTGGGTAATTCCATAACATACAATCTTTTTAAACCGGACGCAAAGTTACAGCAATCTCATTGAATGGCAAAACAAATCAATCTTAAAGGAAGCAGAAATTCGGGTATATCTTTTATAATATCCATTTGAAAACAAGGAAAATTGCAAAATAATAAATAAACAGTTATCCAACCAAGTGCTTTTCTACATTTCTCATACTGATGCTTTTTAAAGGATAATAAATTACATTTCTACTAATAAGAGTGCTCAGACAGAAAAATGGCTGTCCATTCATCCACATACGCCATTCATTTAGGATTTAAAAGATGAATGAGAAGCAATGTACTAACGGGATAACATATACTCCAATGAGATTTATGAGAGTAAATGCAGAAAACAGTTCCCGACAGCCGTAGATATAATTGTTAATTATACTTGTGAATATGTATTTCATATAAAAATAGTTTCTACATTTGTGGCCGTTATGATGAAGTACATATTCTGTATATTATTAGGTATATTTCTAAGTTGGGGATTCCAGTTGATTTCCGACGAAAGGCAAGAAGCATATCGGCCAGAAACCGGTAGTACCTATATACAAACTTGTGTTAATGCTTTTCATCCCGAAACTAAAACTATGATAAAACAACTAGGGAAAGAAAAGAAACTCGTCAAAGCAAAAGAAAATACAGGAAAGCAGGACTACAATGACAGTGACGGTGTCTTAAATCCATCCTCCTTCCGTTATTTCTCTCCTTCAAAGTTACTTAGATTCAATATTCATTCCGTTACTATCCGGATATTAAGTTCTTTAAAGATTCAACTTCCTAAGAATCAATGGACAGGTTTCTCATTCTATACTAATTTTATCAAATATTCCGATAGATATCACATCTATACATTAGGTCATATACTCATTTAGCCATTTTATACCTTTTATAGGCATAGAAAATTCATATTTTCTATGCCTTATTTGTTGTTCCTATCTTTTCCTTTTAATAACAATCAAAGTATATAAAATGGATTTTTTACTCAATTTTATACTCCATATTGACCAATATATGGCCATGATTGTGCGTGATTATCATGCATGGACCTATGCTATCTTATTCATCATAATCTTCTGTGAAACCGGATTAGTAGTCACTCCTTTCCTCCCGGGTGACTCTTTACTTTTCGTTGCCGGAGCGATCTCTGCGTTACCCGATATGCCTATCAGCATACACATACTCGTTATCATATTATTTGCTGCTGCCATATTAGGTGATTCATGCAATTATATGATTGGGCATTTCTTTGGTCGAAGGCTATTCAACAATCCTAAATCCAAGATATTCAAGCAAAGTCACTTGGAGAAAACGCACGAATTTTATAAGAAGTATGGTGGCAAAACCATTATCCTGGCACGCTTTATCCCCATAGTACGTACATTTGCCCCCTTCGTTGCAGGAATGGGGAAAATGAATTACTACTATTTTATGGTATATAATTTGGTTGGTGGAGCTGTCTGGGTAACTATATTCTGTTATGCAGGATATTTCTTCGGCGATCTCCCGTTTGTGCAGGAAAACCTAAAACTACTCATTGTAGCCATTATATTCATATCCATATTGCCTGCCGTAATTGAGGTCATACGCGCCAAGTTGAAATTTTAAACTGCCCAAACCATAGTCTGTATTCATTTGTTACTAATATAAATAAAGTAGAAAAAAACAATTTAAAGTTTTTACACTTATGAAAAATTCTTTTTTTAATCGGTTTACCCCAAAGGAACCGAAGTTTTTCCCGTTACTGAAACAATTATCAGAAGTACTTTCTGCCTCATCTGTTGCTTTAGTAGAAAGTCTGCAACATGACCAACCGACAGAACGCTCGGAGTACTACAAAAAGATCAAAGACCTCGAACGGGAAGGAGACAGACTGACACATCTGATTTTTGATGAATTAGGAACTACATTCATCACTCCCTTTGACCGTGAAGATATTCATGACTTAGCTTCTTGTATGGATGATGTCATCGACGGAATAAACAGTTGTGCCAAAAGGATTTCCATTTATAATCCTCGTCCTATTTCTGAAAGCGGAAAAGAACTGAGCCGTTTGATCCAAGAAGAAGCTATATATATTTGTAAAGCTATGGATGAACTCGAAACATTCCGCAAAAAGCCGACACTCCTCCGAGAATATTGCTCCAAACTGCATGAAATCGAAAACCAAGCGGATGATGTATATGAGTTCTTCATCACCAGACTCTTTGAAGAAGAAAAAGATTGTATCGAACTTATCAAGATTAAAGAAATCATGCACGAACTGGAAAAGACAACCGATGCTGCAGAGCATGTAGGTAAAATTCTGAAAAGCCTGATTGTAAAGTACGCATAAAAGAAGCCTGAACACATGGAATTATTAGTGACTATCATTATCCTAGCTCTGATATTCGACTATATCAACGGCTTTCACGATGCTGCAAACTCCATTGCCACTATCGTATCTACGAGAGTTCTTACCCCCTTCCAAGCTGTATTATGGGCTGCCTTCTTTAATTTCGTTGCTTTCTTTATCGCTAAATATATAATAGGCGGATTCGGAATTGCCAACACTGTATCCAAAACCGTAGTAGAGCAATATATTACTTTACCGATTATATTAGCAGGAGTTATTGCCGCTATCACTTGGAATCTGATTACTTGGTGGAAAGGTATCCCCTCCTCTTCTTCTCATACCCTTATCGGAGGATTTGCAGGAGCAGCTATCATGGCAAACGGATTTGAAGCTATTCAACTTAATATCATCCTAAAAATTGCAGCATTTATTTTTTTGGCTCCTTTTATTGGCATGGTCATTGCATTCGGATTCACTTTGTTCGTACTTTATATCTGCCGGCGAGCTCATCCTCATACCGCAGAGCAATGGTTCAAGAGATTACAACTTGTATCCTCCGCCCTTTTCAGTGTCGGACATGGTCTGAATGACTCTCAGAAAGTAATGGGTATCATAGCTGCCGCCATGATAGCCGCACATTCCATGGGATTGGGGATGGGCATAAATAGTATCAATGATCTGCCCGACTGGGTTGCCTTCTCCTGTTTTACGGCCATTTCACTCGGAACCATGTCCGGAGGTTGGAAGATAGTAAAAACAATGGGAACCAGAATCACCAAAGTAACTCCACTGGAAGGAGTGATTGCCGAAACAGCAGGTGCTTTCACTCTCTACATCACGGAAATGTTGAAAATTCCTGTAAGTACGACACATACTATCACAGGAGCAATCATCGGAGTAGGCGCAACAAAACGCCTTTCTGCTGTTCGTTGGGGAGTTACCAAAAGCCTGATGACGGCTTGGATTCTTACAATTCCGGTCAGCGGACTTTTAGCAGCCGGTGTTTATTTTATTGTTTCTTTATTTATATAATAAAACATATTCCAGCCATATAAAATAGCGTTTAGAAACACTTGATTCCCAAACGCTGTTTTATATCTATTTTTAGTCCTAAATATTTATATAAATCGCTTTAAGAAAAAACATCTATTCTTCTAACCTTCCTAATCAGTAAGTACATCATAACAAGCATATATCTCTCAAATAGAAAAAGAGCTGAAAGTCAATGACCTTCAGCTCTTTTTCTATATATTAAGCGTTTAGCAAATTCTTATTTGACTTCCTCAAAATCAACGTGATATATCTATCAACGACTTGCGTACACGTGTTGCAAATATAACACAAACCCGAAAATAAGCATTCATAAGCAACACACGCTCTTGTTCATAAAAGTACGATTTTTATTCATAAATAACGAGATGTAAACGCATAAAAATCAAAAGAAAGCGATGTTTTTAACAGATTCTTCGGTTTTATCCTTACCTTTGTGTATGATATTGGGATGTTATACCCAAACAACAATAAGAAAACGATGCAGATACATAACAAATTCAAGTTGTAAAACTATTTATTATATTGAGATATGTCAATATGGAGCAAACTCATAGGAATCAAGAAAACCGAGGATAGAAACAATATCATCGGCAATAAAACCACCTCTGTACCATGTAGTGCCCACAATTATGCCATAGTAGATGTTGAAATAGGCTTGAAAGACCATAGAATCCATGATATAGGAGCCCTCAAGCATGATAACACGACATTTCATAAAACCTCAAAAGAAGAACTATTCATTTTCTTAAACGATGTAGACTACATCTGCGGACACAATATCGTTCACCATGATGCTAAATACCTGTTTACGGACAAAATATGCCGCTGGATTTTAGTTGATACACTTTATGTTTCGCCTTTACTGTTCCCTGAACACCCTTACCACAGGCTTGTGAAAGATGACAAACTGATGAGCGAACAAATGAACAATCCGGTGAACGATTGCAAGAAAGCAAAAGACTTATTGTTGGATGAAATAGCATGCTGGCATTCACTACCGAAAGAAAAGCGTATACTATTTGCATCGCTGCTGAAGGACAAGAAGGAATTTGAAGGATTTCTCAGTATGGTAAGTGCGGAGTATATCCATAAAGGAATACCTGAACTTATTAAAGAACTTTATGCCGGAAAGATTTGCCAACATGCCGATCTTGACATGCTCATCAACCAATATCCATGCGGATTGGCATACGCATTGGCTCTGATTGACACCACCGATTACCGCTCCATCACTCCCGGATGGATACTTTATAATTATCCGGAAGTGGAATTTATCATAAAACTCCTGCGACACACTACTTGCAAAGAAAGCTGCGACTACTGCCATACGCAATTGGATGTGCTCCATAACCTAAAAACATTTTTCGGATATGAGCGCTTCCGGACATACGAAAGCGAGCCACTGCAAGAACGTGCTGCCCAAGCTGCGGTAAAAGGGAAATCGCTGCTGGCAATATTTCCTACCGGCGGTGGTAAATCACTTACCTTCCAACTGCCTGCACTCATGGCGGGCCACTCCGTGCACGGGCTTACGGTTGTCATCTCCCCCTTGCAGTCCTTGATGAAAGACCAGGTAGACAACCTTGCCGACAGAGGCATCACGGATGCCGTAACCATAAATGGGATGTTAGACCCCATCACAAGATCGCTGTCCATACAAAGAGTACAAGACGGAGAAGCCTCGTTGTTGTATATCTCTCCCGAAATGCTCCGTTCAAAAACAATCGAGAAAATATTGATGGCGCGCCACGTTGTAAGGTTTGTGATAGACGAAGCGCACTGCTTTTCTTCATGGGGGCAGGATTTCAGAGTTGACTATCTCTACATTGGCAAATTCATCCAAAAATACCAGCAAAAGAAAAAATGCAAAACCCCGATACCTGTATCCTGTTTCACGGCCACGGCAAAACAGAAAGTAATCCAAGACATCTGTGACTATTTCAAGCAGACTTTGGATTTGAACTTGGAATTATTCGCATCAACAGCCTCAAGAACAAATCTACACTATTCCGTCATACATGTAGAGAATGACAATGACAAATATTTAAAACTGAGAGAACTTGTAGCAGAAGCTGATTGTCCGACAATTGTTTACGTGTCACGCACCAAACGAACAAAGGAACTGGCTGCAAAACTGACTCGTGACGGTTACAAGGCACTCCCTTTCAATGGGAAAATGGAAGCCGATGAAAAAATTGCCAACCAAGATGCTTTTATGAACGATCAGGCACACATCATCGTGGCCACGTCTGCATTTGGTATGGGAGTCGATAAGAAAGATGTCGGTCTTGTAGTGCATTATGATATTTCCGATTCGCTGGAGAATTATGTACAGGAAGCTGGCAGGGCAGGTCGTGATCCTGGTCTTAGCGCACGTTGTTATGTGCTTTACAGTGACAATGATTTGGACAAGCATTTTATATTGCTAAACCAAACGAAACTTAGCATTAGTGAAATACAACAGGTATGGAAAGCCGTCAAAGACCTTACCAAACACCGTATGAAAGTCAACTGTTCTGCGTTGGAAATTGCCCGGCAAGCAGGATGGGATGATTCGGTATCTGACATTGAGACCCGTGTACGGACAGCATTAGCAGCTTTGGAACAAAGCGGATACTTGGTAAGAGGAAACAATGTACCTCATGTATATGCCACGGGAATAATGGTAAAGAATATGGACGAAGCAAGAGAACGCATAGCAGCATCACTACTTTTTGGCAGCGATGAAATAGAAAAGGCAGTCCGTATCATCAAGTCATTGATTTCTCAAAAACATATCGCCAAGGCTCAAGATTCGGAAGCAGAATCACGAATCGATTATCTGGCAGACATTTTGGGACTAAGCAAAAGAGATGTTATATCTGTAGTGGAGCGCATGCGACAGGAAGGTATATTGGCAGACAGTAAAGATATATCTGCCTATTTGCAGGATGCAGGTGATTCGGAACGAAAGTCACAAATTCTCCTCGAACGCTTTGCAAAACTTGAACAATACATCCTTAATCATATTCCCGACGGAGCTTTACGAATATCATGCAAGCAACTGAATGAAAATGCAGTGAACGATGGCATCAATACATCCAAAGAAAAAGATATCCGGACACTACTCTATTTCCTCACCGTCAAGGGATATACGCGTAAAAAAGAAGATGCGGCTCGTAACATGGAGATAAGTCGTCAGGCAGACCTAGAATCCACCATCAGGCGATTTGAGAAACGATTGGAAATAAGTCGCTTTGCCGTGGAATGGCTATACAAATTAGCTTTTGATGCAGAAAAAAAGAATGCACTCGACAAAGCCATCCAGTTCTCCGTAGTAGAGCTTCTGAACCGAATAAAATCAAATTCCCAATCCCTTTTTGGCGGACTTGATGACATTCAATTAGAAGACGTGGAAGAAGCACTTCTGTATTTGTCGAAAATCGGTTCACTAAAACTTGAAGGCGGATTTTTGGTACTTTATAATGCCATGAATATCCAAAGAATAAAGGACAACAAGTCGAGATACAAGCAAGACGACTATCGGATGCTCAACGAATTCTACAAGTTGAAAATCCAGCAAGTGCATATTGTAGGCGAATATGCCAATCTGATGGTAAGAGATTATCATGCGGCCTTGCAATATGTTCAGGACTATTTCCAAATGGACTACAGAAAGTTTGTCATAAAATATTTCAAAGGAGACAGAGCAAACGAGATACAACGTAACTTGACACCACAGAAGTACAAACAATTGTTCGGACAATTATCCAAACGGCAAATGGATATTATTTCCGATAAGGGTTCACGTTGCATTGTAGTCGCAGCCGGCCCAGGTAGTGGAAAGACACGCGTATTGGTCCACAAACTGGCCTCACTTCTGCTACTTGAAGATGTGAAACACGAACAGCTCCTGATGCTGACCTTTTCAAGGGCAGCCGCTACGGAATTCAAACAAAGGCTCATGGAGTTGATAGGCAACGCCGCCCACTTTGTCGAAATAAAAACATTCCACTCCTATTGTTTCGACCTATTGGGACGGATAGGAAATCTTGAAGAATCAAGAAATGTCGTTTCAAATGCAGCCGAGATGATATGTCAAGGAGAAGTGGAACCCAATAAGATTGGCAAGACGGTGTTAGTCATAGATGAGGCTCAGGATATGGGAGCTGAAGAGTATACGCTTGTAAAGGCCTTAATGACTAATAATGAGGAGATGCGTGTGATAGCAGTGGGAGACGATGACCAGAACATCTATGAATTCCGCGGTTCCGATTCCGGTTATATGTACCGACTGGCACAAGAAAGCGGAAGCACGTTTGTTGAAATGACCGAAAATTACCGCAGTGCGCGCCAGCCGGTGGATTTTGCCAACGGATTCTTGAAAAACATACATAAAAGGATAAAAAGTACACCAATTATCTCCATGAGGAAAGAAAAGGGTTGGGTTGAAGTGATACGCCATCAATCGGAATATATGTATCAGCCGCTCGTCGAAAACTTGCTTCAACATAGGGATAAAGGAACTTCTTGTGTACTGACCCAAACAAATGAAGAGGCCGTTATCCTGATGGCTCTTTTGCAGAAACATGGCATAAACAGCAAACTGATACAATCAATGGACGGCCTACGTTTTTGGAATATGGCCGAAATGAGATATTTCCTGAGGTATATAAACAAGCGGATAAAAACACCGTTAATCACGGAAGAGCTGTGGGAAGAAGCCAAGCATAACACCTTCTCTACTTATGACAGGAGTCTAAGCTTGATGTATGTGAAACGTTGTGTGGAACAGTTTGAACAAACTAACAAGACTAAATATTTCAGTGACTTCAAAGAATTTTTATTTGAATCGTCGGTGGAAGACTTCTGCGACGTATCAGGAGCCGACGTTGTGGTATCAACTATTCACAAGGCCAAAGGCAGAGAGTTTGACGATGTGTATATGCTCATATCCGACAATTATGTAAAGGATGCCCATCTGATGCGTCGATATTACGTAGGAATAACCCGTGCGAAAAACAGGCTGTTCATACATACAAACGGTGATTGTTTCAATCATTTGAGTGCAGACCGATATCTTATAGATCAGCGACAATATGATATGCCTGAAGAAATTATACTACAACTCTCTCACAAAGATGTCTATTTAGGATTCTTCAAAGAACGGAAACAAGAGGTTTTAGCACTAAGAGGAGGAGATTCTTTAATTTACAATGATTTCTTCTTGTATAGTTCATCGACCGATAAACCTATAGCAAAATTATCATCAAGAATGCAGGGTACGTTATCTGAATGGGAACAAAGAGGTTATAAGGTGCAATCTGCATCTGTACGGTTTGTTGTGGCATGGAAGCCCAAAGATGCACCGAAAGATGAAACGGAAACGGCTGTTCTCTTAGCAGACTTGAGACTTTCTTTGTAAGTTAAAACACTTGAAATTATCATATTATCACTACCTTTGTGATAAAATATTATACGAATAATGCAGATACATAACAATACATTGATAGCGGAATGCTCAGCTTACGATTTCAAAGAAATGTTGGAACGTAAGAAAGTGAAGTCATGGCTTAAATCGGTATCGGCTTTTGCCAATACGGATGGCGGCAGTTTGTTCTATGGAGTGAACGATGACGGAGAAGTTGTTGGTTTGGAGAATCCACAAGCCGATGCTGATTTTATCAGTGAAATAATAAAGGCACGACTTGACCCTGTGCCGGAAGTTCAACTTATTCCGATAGAGTACGAAGGACATACTTTACTTGAAGTGAAAGTAAAAGCTGGAACACTTACACCTTATTATTACTATCAAGATGGAACACGTACCGCATATGTACGAGTTGGCAATGAAAGCGTGGAGTGCAATTCGCAACAACTCCTTTCATTAGTGTTGAAAGGCACACACATGACATGGGATTCATTGCCTACCCAAGTGGATGCCAGCAAACATTCTTTCATCATCCTTGCCAATACCTTCCGTGAGCAAACCCATCAGGAATGGAATGACAAATATTTGGAATCATTCGGACTGGTCACGCCAGACGGTAAACTGACCAATGCCGGATTGCTGTTTGTGGATAATTGCACCGTATTTCAATCACGTATTTTCTGTACTCGTTGGACTGGACTCTATAAAGATGATGCCATCAGTTCCGTAGAACATCGGGCTAACCTCGTGTTATTACTAAAATACGGCATGGACTTCATCAAGAACTATACCATGAGCGGCTGGGTGAAGATGCCAAACTATCGCCTTAACCTACCCGACTATTCCGACCGTGCCATCTTCGAAGGATTGGTAAACCACCTTATCCATCGGGATTACACCGTAATGGGCGGTGAAGTACATATCGACATTTACGATGACCGAGTAGAACTAGTATCACCGGGCGCAATGCTTGACGGTACGCAGATTCAAGACCGAGATATATACAAAGTGCCGTCCATGCGCCGTAATCCCGTCATTGCAGACATGTTCACACAGTTGGACTATATGGAGAAACGTGGCTCCGGCTTACGCAAAATGCGGGAACTTACGGAGAAACTGCCTAATTTCCTGCAAGGAAAAGAACCACAATATCAAACGGAAGCGACTTCTTTCTACACCACTTTCTATAATCTGAACTGGGGCGAAAACGGGAGAATACCTGTTGAGGAAGTAGCCAACAGGGTAAATAGTACCCTCAAAAAGTACCCTGTAAACGAAGATTGTTCGGTCGAAAAGTTCGGTGTAAATGCAGAAAAGTTCGGTGTAAACGAAAAAGGTTCGGTGAAAAAGTTCGGTGTAAATGCATATAGGTTCGGAGATACATCAAAAACACCGAAGAAGGTCAGTAAAACTGCACAAAAGATAATCGACCTCGTTATTTCTGACCCATCAATCACAGCCGATAATATGGCTAATAAAATTGGTGTAACTAAACGTGCCATAGAGAAAAACATCAAAAGCCTTAGAGATATGGAGATTTTGGCTCATGAAGGTTCTGATAAAGCTGGCTATTGGCGCATTATTGTTAACCCTCAAACTGAGCAATAAACCTATGGGAACATCTTTCATACCATTCAGTGCTATAATTGCCGTTTTGATTATCGCCTTTTTGTTTGCCTCCTTACCGCAAGTAAGCCACAAAACGCGATACAGAGTGCTTTATGCAATAGCCATCATCATGCTATTTGCCGTTATTCCTATCAGTGAGTATATGGCCAGGGATACTAAAAATTCAAACAGCAATTATCTGCTTGTTCTGATATTCGATGTTGCAGTAGGTTATTTCTGTATGTACATTGCCGCATTGCTGAAATTCAATGTCCTTAAACAAAAGAATCAAGCATTGGAAAATGCCTTGACCGAAAAGCAACAAGAAAATGTAGCAATCCTATTGGAACATCAGAATGAAAAGCAACAAGCACTTCAACAAAGAGAACTTGGATGGTTAGCAGATAAAATCAAGATGTTCACTAAGGAAGAGCAGAAAGCTATTCTTGCTAGTGCTTGCGCATTTGCAGAACACGGTTTGATAGTCATTCCCTCGATAACCATTCAACCTAAAGACACATGTAGCCAGCAAGAACTTATGTATTTTGTCTGTTCTACCTTTTTCAATATGGGCAAGAAACGAAATGATATTGTAAGTTTCTTATATAAAGTTTTTCCTCTCTATTTTCCTGCTGGAGAAAGTGCTTTGGCTAAAAAGATGCCGGGATGGGAAAAGACGAAAGAGAAACGAGCAAATGAAGAATAAATATAAAATTAATAACTATAATGATTTTAAAAAAAACAACAATAAAATTAGACAACGATGCTATTGTCGAGGCTCAAGTTCCTCCAATAATATCTGCGAGTAGAAGTACGGACATACCAGCTTTTTACTCAGATTGGTTCTTCCATAGATTAGAAAAAGGATACTCTGCATGGACTAATCCATTCAATGGAAAGAAAAGCTATGTATCTTATCAAAATACACGTTTTATAGTGTTTTGGTCAAAGAACCCAGAGAAATTAATTCCTCATTTGGACAAATTGGAGCAACATACGCCAAAAATTCAATGTTATATTCAGTATACACTTAATGATTATGTGGCAGAAGAGCTAGAAAAGGGGGTGCCTTCTGTTGAAAAACGTATCGACACCTTCAAACGGCTAGTCGATAAACTCGGAAGAGGACATGTGATTTGGCGTTTTGACCCTTTAATACTAACAGATCAAATCACAATAGAAGATCTACTACACAAAATCGAAAGTATAGGAGACCAACTTTTTGGATATACAGAAAAGTTAGTGTTTAGCTTTGCAGATATTGAATCGTATAAAAAAGTCAAAAACAACCTCATACGCAACAATGTCCGTTATCAAGAGTGGACTAAAAAGCAAATGATAGAATTTGCGAAGCGATTGTCAATGCTCAATAAAGCCAAAGGATGGAACTATGAACTTGCAACTTGTGGGGAGGAACACGATTATCAAGAGTTTGATATTCATCCTAATCATTGTGTTGATGATAATCTAATGATTCGTTTTGCATGGCATGATAAAGTTCTAATGAGTTTTTTAGGTGTGGAAATACGAACCCTAAATGCAATACAAAGTTTATTTAATAAGATAGAAGAAATTCCAAAGAACGCAATCTTACTCGATGATGGCATTCACTATGCCATCAAAAAGAAAGATAACAGAGATAAAGGTCAAAGAGCGTTATGTGGTTGCACGGTTAGTAAAGACATCGGACAATATAACACATGTCCACATCAATGTGAATATTGCTATGCCAATACAAGTAAAGAAATAGCTTTGTCTAATTATCAATCGGCCTTACAAACTAAATTAAAAGAAGAAACTATAACAGGAAGATAACGAAGATTATTTTATAGCTAAATTCTAATCATATGGCAGAATATTATTTCCAACTACCCACGCTACCAGCTTTAACAGTTGCGCAGCAAGCGGCTTTAGATGAGGGTCGCCAGATTGCTATTTCTGGCGGACCAGGAACAGGAAAGTCTGTTGTCTCTTTATGGAGACATATAAGAAATTACCAAAGTAACCCCATAAAGAGGAGTTTACTTCTCACCTATACCACAACGCTCAAAGAATACCTTGCTTCTACCTGTAGGACGCAAAGTTCAGAAGCTGCTATAAATGTAGGTACATCTTTGAAAAACGGATATAAAATAAAACGAACAAAGTATCATGAGATTATTATAGATGAAGCTCAAGATCTTGGAGCAGACTTTTATAATGGTATTGTTTCCAAAGTTTCGTATGGAGCTGATGATGCTCAGATTTTATATCCATCTCATAGCTCTACTTTAAATGAATTGAAATCAATATTTCCAGAAAATGTCGATTACGTGTTGGGCAAAAACTTTAGAAGTACAAAGGCTATTATGCAATTTGCTAAAGCACTATTTGTTCAAGCATATATACCGCGTGAAGTAATTGTGGACTTAGAAATGCGAAATCCTGGAGAATTGCCTACATTTATGATTACAAATGGAAATAAATTCGACCGAACCAACAATGAGCAAGATGCCGCTATAGCTGATATAATAGAAGAATATGCATCAGAGACTGACAATATTGCTATTCTTGTACCATGGAAGAATGATGTTCTAGTATTTGAGCAAGTATTAGAAGAACGTGGTATAAAAGATTTTTCGGTTTACTATGAAGATAAAGACAGATTTCCTTCGGGATGTGAATCGATAAAAAATATCCATATAACAACATTCAAGTCAGCGAAAGGATTAGAATTTGATACTGTAATCATACCCAATTTTCATAAATACAACGAGATATTGGGCAATTTTAATATAGATTGGCAAGATTATTATGTAGGCTGTACACGTGCTAAGAGTAATTTATATTTAATAAGTAACGATGATATGCCAGAACTGAATAATGTTGTAGATAAAACATACTTATAATTATGAATAGATACTATTTACCAATTGATTCGAAATGTTTGGCACACTACTATGCCGGTGCCTGTATCTCTCCAAGTTGCTATATAACCAACAGACCACACGATATTCAGAATCGATTTGATGAATATCTTTTGCTTACACGCAAATTAGGTACTAAAGATACTAATTGCTGTTTAGAAATTGTATTGACTGATGACGAAAAAAAATCTCTTGTTGATATTAATGGGGAATGGTTTATATATGAATATCCTATACCTGTGTCGCGTGTAAGCAAGATTCTTTTTTCATCGAAAGAGCAGATGAATACCACACTGACTAATATCAGAATGAGCACGGCATTCGTTCCACAGAGATTAGGTGAAGTTGCAAATTTCGTAGACAATCCTACTACAGGTCTTACCCTACCTGAAGGAATTATACCTATTTGTCATAAAAAAAATATAGAGCAATTCGATAGGATGCTCGGTGCGCTGGCCCTGATGAATGTATCGCGCGAATCTTACATGAACTATTCAGACAAATTTTTTGAGACGTTTGCTATGTTCAATGCATATATTGCAGAACAATTAAAGAGAACGAAAAAAAAATTGAACAAGTCACTATCTAGCTATTTAGATGTTACTTCTCCTTATAGAGAAAAAATTAAATTACTAGAACAGCCACTAACCGAAGAGTTGATAGCAATAACTGCTCAACAGGAAAAAGTAAGTGTTGAAAAGAATAAAATAACAAAAGTCATAAATCTTTCATCTCTCAAAAATTGGTCGTATATTTTTGCGTTTATATATCAATATGGAGTTGGTTCTGAATCAAAACGCAAAAAGATAGATTCGCTGATTATCAGCAATTTCAAGAGTGACGAGCTTCAAGAATCGCCTAGTCCAGATAGTTTAGCATTACTGTACGGCTACAATAGAGGATATTGTGTATTCAATAATGCTTATGGACTTGATGCAGATTCCAAATTGGCAGTAAAGTTTAAAATGGAAAGTAAATTGGACCATTATATTATTGAGAGTGTGTATCAGTATATATTCCATAATATTATAACCAACACACCATTTGATTATATCGATGCATGGTGTCCCAGTTTAAAATGCGCACAACATGTAAAATCTACTGACTATCAAATTCTCGATATGATTGTTATAGGTAAAAAAAAAGCAACTGTCTTTTCACACGAATATTGGATTGGCTTTTTTCAAGAGTTTAAAAGTTCTTTTTGGGATGCTCTCAAAGAAATAGCAGGAAAAGACAAGGTGGAATATAATATTAAGGTCTTGATAAACAAAATCCATCAAGACCTATTGGAGGAATGGAATGAGCAAAGCGAATTAGAAAAAGCTAAATATCTTGAAGAACTTGCTAATAAAGAACGTACAATAGAACGATTGTATTTAGAAACAAAGCAACTTAAAGAACAGTTTGACTGCAATGCCACTATTACTCAATTTGCAGAAAAAAACAATATACCTACAATTATAGAAAATGTAAACGAACAAATAAAAATAGGCGAACATTCGATAGACGACATATTGTTGGAATATGATGAGTATCTCAAACTGAAATTAGACGATTTGAAGAAAAAACTAAAAGAGCAATCCATATTATTTTCAAAATCTGCAAAAAAAGACGAACTCGCAAAACTATTAGTAAAAGCCTATTGTAAACATAATACATAATAGCTATGACATTCTTCGACTATTTCAATTTGGAAAAAATTGAGACCAATGAAGAACTAAAAAATATTATTGACAGCAAAATAGAAGAACTTTCATCATTTCGTCGATTAGATCATAAAGAAATGTTAGGAAGTTCTTCTATTATCGAACAATTAATCTTGCTGAAGCATAATTTAATTTCTCAATTAGATTTTGAGCTACCCAATAATAAGTTCTTTATTTTATCACTGCTTGATATCTGTGAAAGGCTCAATATGCGTGCTCCCATGCCTATTTTATATCGATTAATAAAGAACAATGGGATTTCCATTAATAGTAGGATGGAGGCCGGGCTTAGTTTTATATATCCCAAACCTTCAAATGCGGATGAAATGATATCAAAATTCACATTTATTTGTGAGAAACTAAACTATGCAATAAAAAACGAAGAAGACAATTGTAAAGAAAGTATCATTACATTCTTGTACTATTATACGGCCATAATTGATTCATTACACATCTCAAAGGTTAAAGAAGTGCAAAATTTGATCATGTATCATATAGAACATAATACTTATCCTTTCCTTGATTCTGTACAAAATATTTTGATGCTTGATGTTACTTCGTCTGATATTATTGATAGAATTGAAGAGGAAATAGATTCCTTAAACAAAGATTTGTATTCATATGTTAAGACATCAGAAAACACAAATTTATTAATTGAAGAGAACACAGAATATGCAAATTTCATTAACAGTATTCAAACTCTCACCTTTGATAAAATTAGAAGAATTGCAGTAGATAATGCTGGCAAATCTAAATTAACTAATCGAGGTGTCGAAATAATAGATAATGAAAAAGATTTGTTCACTTATCTAAAAAGTTATGGTCCTATGCACAAAGCAAAAATACTTTCTGCATTGAAATCTCCTTTCCCACAATCTTTTTCTGAATCAACCACTATAATAGATTGGGGATGTGGGCAAGGACTTGCATCATTTATAATGATAGAAAAGTTGGGGAATGAAAATATACACCAGGTAATTCTTATAGAGCCTTCAGAAATAGCCTTACGAAGAGCTGCTTTACATTGTAAAGCTCTCAATGTAAATATTGACATTGTAACAATCTGTAAAAAATTAGATTTACTTGTAACTTCTGACTTCAATCAACTAAAATCAAGGTGCGTTGTGAATTTATTTTCCAACATTCTTGACATTGATGACTACAGTGTATATCACCTAACCTCTTTGTTAGAGAATATCAAAAAAGATAATAACTATTATGTATGCGTCAGTCCGCATATCGATGAATTGAAAACTGCGAAAATAGACAGATTTCACCAATATTTTAAGGAAAGCAAAAATTACGAATGTATTCATGAAAAATCAAACACAAAAGATAGCAGCTATTGGTTATGCAATAATGTATACAAAAGTAAACGAGTAGCACATGGTGCATTTGATTGCGGACATAATATCAATCATAACGGATGCGAGAAAAGATGGACTAGAGAACTTCGAGTATTTAAAGCCTGACAAAATAACGGTTTTATATAGCAATTGAAAAATATGGAGTAAAGTGGAGATTCTAAATATTCCTTTACTCCATATTTCGTTTATCCTTCATCATTTTTCATATTGCTCCTTTACCGCCCGATAAATCGAATAATACGCAAAGGCTTCTTCTCTATGCCTCATGCTACTAACTGATGCAG
>OGKO01000132.1_pt1 | contig 63753 bp, 54 predicted proteins | sample 1572451 | NCBI WGS metagenome assembly OGKO01 (sample SAMEA2582089, study PRJEB24529) | metagenome | biome: Human gut stool | place: China | collected 2011 | reverse complement strand
ACGATATTAAAAGAAAGGAAACGTGTGATAATTAACTTCCTAATTATCATACAAGTAAATAATGAATGAGAAACAAAAGAAAGACAAAAAAGTGGGAACCGTTTTTACAGTAATTTTTGTACTTATAGAAGTGCTCTCTAATATATGTGGCATTACGGGTTATAATATCAAAGATTTAATGGAAGGCGTTAAAATAGATACACAGGCAATAGTTGAGACATACTGCAATAAGGCACTTGATTTGTATACAATGGGAAAATATGAAGAGGCATTAGAGTTGAGCAATCAAATAGTGGAACTGGACAATAGTGGAGTAGATATAGAAAATATGGAGACGGTGTACTATAATCGCGGTATGACTTTATACAAGATGGGAATGTATCAGAGCGCAATAGAGGATTTCACACAGGCAATTAACATTAATGATAAATCAAAATATTATATTGCGCGTGCAAATGCTTACGAGAAACTTGGTGACATGGAAAATTATATTTTAAATAATACTATGGGCATGTTAAAAACTTTAAATTAAAGATATTAGAGAATCGGATGCAATGTAACTTTAAGAATGTCGAAGGTATGACTTGCATGATGCGACTAAAAAGCGCGAAAAAATCTTGCCAGATATGGGTAGGTGACATATCAAAATCGTGGTGATAAAGTTAATTCATAAATACTAAATATGCCGTTAGGAGGAATGATGATATGAGTACACAGGAGAACGAACTTAAAATTGAAGGCGGAAAGATGACAATCAAAGGAAATATTATGATACTGGATCAATTGATTGTTCAGTTAAGCAACGTCAGTTGTATAACATCGCAGGGGTTAAGGAGAATACCATTTCCTTTTGCCAGTCTGATAATAGTATTGATTGGTATAATACTTATGTCGAGGGAACAGATGTGGGGAATTGCTGTAATAGCTGCCGGTGTAGCGTGGATTATAGTATGGTATAAAAAGAATAATGAGAGGCTTTTACATACATACTTAAACATTATTATGAATTCAGGTGATAACATTAGAATACTTTTTACGAGTAAAATATTTTTGGAAAATGTTCTTACTGTGTTGGGTAAGATTATTCAGAATGGCGGTGTAGGTGACCAGCAGTTTATTTCCATAAATGTAAGCGGAAATAACTTTGAAGGTAATGCAGATTTATTAAATAGTTTGAACATTAATAAGTAAATCAAAAGAGGCTGCTAATGACTAAAATAGATATATCAAATAATCAGTTTAAAGGCAAATTGGATGCCGGAAATAATATGAACATTAACGGATTTAGTGATGTGGAAATTAGCATCACTAAATCAAATGTTGATGGGGATGCAAAATTATTTAATGATTTATCCATCAATAGCGGATTGAAGGACGATAAAAAAGAAAATGAAAAGGATGCTGTAAAAAAGAATTTGTTGGATATAATAAAAGGAATTATATCCAATATAGTATCATCCTTATTTACCAGAAAACTATAAAATAAAAGCGGTGGATAATAGAGGATTATCCGTAGATATTTAATACGAAGGTACAATGAATATGAATAAGATTTTAGAACAGTATATTGAATTATATAACAATTTAATTATGAATGAAAATAATAAGATACCATTATGCGCTGCTGAAACATACATATCATCATTTTGCAAGCAGGCTTTAAACTCTGAATTTGAAGGAAAATATTCCTTTGTTGACAAAAATGGAAACAATTCTTTTATCGGTGGTGAATATGTATTTCAATTAAATGAACTTTTGAGTAAACAATGTAAAATTGTTTTCAATGCTAATTATACTAATGCGGACAGTTTAACCGGAATCAATTGCTTTTCTGTTTGTGCAATGTCACTACTCAGCAGAAATGATAGAGTTTTGGTAACTTTACCTTCACAAGGCGGTCATGCTTCTATACCTATTATTTTAGATTCTCTAGGTATAGCCTATGACGAAATTCCATATGATTATAAAAAATATCAAGTAAACTATTATGAGCTTAACAAATTATGCAACAGCAATAAATATAATTTTATTATTTTTTGTCAATCTGATGTTATTAATCCTCCAGACATATCCCGAATTTCTATTACCGGCAATATGGGGATTATATATGATGGAACACAGACACTTGGGCTTATTGCCGGAAAAATATTGGATAATCCTCTTAATTATGATAATGTTGTGTTAATAGGTGGTACTCACAAAACATTGCCTGCTCCATCATGTGGACTCATAATGACAAATAATATGTACTATGCTGAGAAACTAAAAAATAATATTACCCCAAACTATTTAAGAAATACACAACCCAATCATATTGCCGCCTTATTATTAAGCTTAATCGAAGAAGAACAATTTGGACCAGCATATCAACATCATGTTGTGAAAACGGCTAATTTATTGGGCAATGAACTTGAAAAACTTAATTTTAAGTTAGCTAAGCTCACTTTTAATACTTATACATACACACATCAATTGTTTATGCTAATGAGCAAAATGGAGGCAGAAAAATATTATAATACCGCCCAAAAGTTTAACATTACCCTAAATAAAAAACATAAAGAGTTATTTAATTTTGACGGTATAAGAATTGGGACACAGCAAATTGCACGATATAATTGGCAACAGGAAGAGATTTCACAATTAGCTCAAATGTTGTATTTTTTACAAAACGCTGAAGAAAACAGTGAACAAATACTCAAATTGAGAGCATTATTAATTTCAAAAAAAATCCCTCAATTTGAGTATGAAGATATCTCTATAGAATAGGCATAATATTTGTCTCAAAACATTGAATTATAAGCTCAGAACCAGCATCACCTATCAAGATAGAATTAATTCTATGTAGAACTTTTTGACCATAATTATTATTTCTACATAGATCAATTATTTTATCATGAGAAAGAATATTAAAAGCTATATTTATCTTTTTACATTTTGTAAGATAGAGCATCATTAAATTAGTCTGTAAAATAATGTTATTATCATCTGTTACAGATAAGCATAACATATAGTCTTTTACTGCTTCCTCGTATTTTTTATGCAACCTATAAATTTCACCACGAACGAAATAAGCATTAGCAAGTAGTCGATTATTCTGAGATTTATATATATGAATAACTTCTGAAACGGGTTTTATTAGTTCATTCAAAGTTCTTGGCTGCTCGTTATAGTATTGATAAATAGCAGTATATCGTTGATGTTTTAATCTGGCTGATATATCCTGATTGCATATATTATCATTTTGGGCATCACTGTATATATTGCAAAACTCTTCTAATGAAGTTCTATCATTATAAGGGACATGCTCATCACCAACAAAGTGCTTTGCTAAAAGTATTCCTAACGAATCTACTTTTGCTGAAAATGAGTGATTTTTAATTTTATAAAGAATAAGTAATGCCTCGTCACAAGCCCAAAGATGTTTTAGATAATGTGCTTTGTATAACTCAATTTTATTATCCTTGTTATATATGTAATATGGTTCATTCTCAATTATTGACAACAGTGTAAGAGCTTCTTCATAATGATTTAACAAATGTTCACAATCCGATTTTAACATTATGTATTTAAAAAATAATTCATTATTTTCTTGAAAATACTCTTCATGTTGCTTAGCAAATATTTTTAGTTCTTTTAAAGCAGATTCATATTGCCCTGTATAAAGTATTAAGTCAATAGAATTAAGTTTTTCATCGTAATCCGTTTGATTTGATGAAGCTATGTCTTTTAACCGTTTCACACTTATTTGTTTACTTAATATGGAAGCTATCTTACCAATATTCCCATTAGTAAGTCTATAAAGAACCTTTACTTCATCCTCAGAAATATCCTGTATTCCCGGAAAGTTATAGCGTATTTTCCCATGTAATTCTTTAATATGACATTCTTCGAACTTTGAAACCGTATGTTTGAAATAATAATTATTTTGGGTTTTCTTTAAAATATAAATAAGTTGAAAGTGATATAATGCCTGTTTGGATAGTAAATAATTAAAATTTTTAACATTATCAAAAACAAGTACTACATTGGTATTTATTATCGTATTGTTTAAAAAACTTTCCAGTTGTTGTTCATTATAAAAATCAAGATCTAAATAATAAGCTGATTTATAAGGTAAACGATTTTTTATTATTTTTTTATCTTTGGGATAATTAATATAATCTACTATTTTCTTGGCAATCCATGTTTTTCCACAACCTTTATCATCACCATCAATTTCAATTATATGCTCTTTGATTGATAATTTATTCAAAATGTTCTCTATGTCACCTTCACGATCAGTAAAAGTATTTTGAGTTAAACGATTAACGCTTCTATTTTTTATTTGTTTATGCTGAATGAAAAACGGAATCACTGCATATCCAGTTTGAATTAAAACAATTAATACGGAAACAATTTTAACAACACAGGGATTTTCCAGCTCACCTTCAATAAATGTCATAATCAATAATATGATTATAGATATATATAAAAAAACTTTTTCATATTTTCTTATCAATATACATAGCCTCCTTTAAGAATAATTAATAAGCTTGATTTTAAGTGTTTTCATAAATGATGGATAATCCTCTATTATCCGTTAATTCTCATAATTTCATATCATACTGCAATAATCCCCTTGCCCCTCCTCATTCTTTGCTGTAGAATGTCATTATAATTTGACATAACTACAGGAAAGGAATCTAACTGACTAAATGAAAAGAATAATAAAAATAACAACATTGCTAATCGCAGTTATTAGTCTGGTATTTTGCAGTAATGAAGCGATTATGGCGGATTCGGATGACAGCAACTTTACGAATTTGATAATATTTGTAAGGTTTGCGGATGAAGATGAATTTATTGACAATGTGTATGAAGGCGAAACAGTAAGAAACATAATTGATAATTCGTATAACACGGCGGCATATAATGTCGGTGATTATTTTCGATGCGCTTCGGACGGTAAGCTCAGGATGAGAAGCGTATACCTCTTTGATAATGGGGGTTCAATCAAGCTTTCACATCCGAGGGGATATTATGCGGAGTACAGCGATGCGAACAAGATTGGATATGCAGATACTGCGGAGCGGGCGAGGAGGATGTATGAGCTCAAGCTTGAATGGTCTGATGCGGTGAATGCGGCTGTTGCGGCTGGGAATGTAGTGACCAATTATGACGGTTCGGTTAAGTATGGATTTGATGAGCTTGATAAGGATGGCAACGGGACAATAGATGCAATCACGATAATTTATAAGAATACAACACAGAGTAACATTTCGGTAGGCTGGGGTTCTCCGTTGTGGAATTACAAGGACATAGCGGATTATGTGGAAATTAATACAGGAAGCAGAACTATTAAAAGTTATAAATACTTTCAGGTGACTCATTCGTATGCCGGGCAGGATGGAAATTCCAATGGATATTTGTACAGAGATGTGGACGGAAAGCTGACAGTTTCTATTTCAGCAGCGATTCATGAAATGGGACATATTATGGGGCTGCTTGATTTGTATAATTCATCAAATGCATCGCCGGTATACTTTATGTCCGTCATGGCAAAGCATATGTCGCCGGTTCCGCAGTTTATGTCGTTAAAGGAAAAAGAAGCACTCGGATGGGTTGATGATGGCGATGTTAAGACGATAGTTGCTGACGGTGAGTACAGCTTGAGTGCACTGGGAACGACGAAGCTGTCTGATGCGGTAGGATATAAGCTTGATATTCCAGAAAAAGACAAAACGCTTTACTTGGAGTACAGAAATTTTGCTGCGGATGGAAACAAATATGACTGCCAGGATAAGGATTTGTATAAACTTGACGGGAATCAAGTGGATAAAACAAAAATGAAATCCGGTCTGGTATGTTACCTCATCGATACGGGGACGAAGTTTCCGAGCAATAAGAATTATTCCGGTTCTAAGTGGAATTATCAGGTGGTTGGAGGAGAACAGAGTACAAAAACGGATGCGGCTTTAGCTGTGGGTGAGGATATAGAAATCTATGGCAAGATAAAAATTGAAGTTACGGATATTAATGATAATGTTCTTACATTTAAGATAAATGGGGATTTTGCGGAGCATGTTCACAGCGGAGGGGAAGCAACCTGCGTGAAACGTGCCGTATGTTCGGAATGTCATCAGGAATATGGTGATTTGAATCCTGACAATCATAAAAATACAGTAATAAAGGAGTCAAAGGAGCCGACCTGTATTGATAATGGATATACAGGGGATACATATTGTGCTGATTGCAATAAAAAGATAAGTACGGGAAATATAATTGACAAGACGGCGCATGAATTTCAGCATGTGGAGGCAAAAGCGGCTACGGCGGCATCGGAAGGAAATATAGAATATTATATTTGTCAGGTATGTAACAGAGTTTTTTTGGATGAGAGCGGAGCGGAAGAGGTTGAAAAGAGCGACACTGTAACGGCAAAGCTTGCGCCCGTTATAACAGATGGGAATAATACGGTTGTCGACGCTGAATCCGGAAAATCGATAAGTTTTCGTTCAAATGCAGCATTATCCGATTTCATAAGAGTGGAATTGGATGGCAATGTGCTGGTGAAGGATAAGGAATTTACTGTAAAAGAGGGCAGCATAATTGTGACCTTGATGCCGGAAATTATTGAAAGTCTTGATGCCGGAAAACATACAATCGGAATTGTGTCATCAAGCGGAACGGCATCAGCGGTTTTTTCAGTGATAAAAAATCAGGAATCAGCAAGCAGCGAAGAACCGGGGAGTAGCCAGGAGCCGTCAGGCAGCGAAGAGCCGGGAAGTACACAGGAACCGACAAGCACTATTGAGGAATCAGGCTCAGCCGGATCGTCCGGCAGCGGTCAAGATGTGACAAATGGATCTGAGAAAAATTCAGTTAGCGAGGATGCTACGGGTGACAATACGGGTTATCTGTCGCCAAACACAGGTGATAACCTGCACGTTAGGGCATGGATGATTATAAGCGGATTACTGGCTGGCGCGTATATGACTTTTAGATTTAAAAAGAAGTAATAAATGCAAATATAGATTAAATAAATATAAACAATGGCTGTATTGAATTGTGCTATCATAGATGATATAGTTATGATAAAAGATATTGGGGGATATCGGAATATGTAACTATTGGATATGAAAATGGGGCAGAAAGTAATTGCGCTGCGCGGTTTTCGGGTATATAATCGAGGGGTAGACGGATGAAGGTACAGACGCATTTGGGAAATACGATTGAGGCGGTTGATTACGCTAAGGTAAGATATGATAAGAACGTGAAGGAAATACTTGCTGATATCCAAGTGCTTGCAAGAATTGTAAAACATACGGTAGCAGAGGCCGGAAAGTTAAGTATTTCGGAGATTATAAGATGCATTAATCGTGAGAGCATACGGATTGGAACGGTTCTTATGGAGCCGGGACTGACAAATGCCGGCAGGATTGACAGCCTGCAGACAGAAGATTCAGTATTGAATGAGGGGTATATCACTTACGATATACGCTTTATGCTGGTAATTGCGGAGGCTGTGCTTGAGGTTATAATCAATATTGAAGCCCAGCGGACATCAGATTTTAAGAAGCTTGGATATCATCTCGAGAACAGAATCGTATTTTATCTCGCAAGATTGATTTCATCGCAGAAGGGTATCAACTTTACAAAAAGTGAGTATGACAATATAAAGAAGGTGTACAGCATCTGGATATGTATGGATGCAGCAGACGATGAAGATTCAGTTAACAGCATATCATTAAAATCGGATTGCTTATTCGGAAAACAGTGTGACTTTCCGCAGCTTGACAAGATGTGTGGAATGGTTATCCGAATCAGAAATAATGAAAATGCGGCTGAGTCGAGAAATAAGCTGATTGCAATGCTTGAGGACTTACTTTCAAATCAAGACAGCGAGACTAAAAAGACGAAGCTTGAAGAAAAGTATGCTATGGAGATAACTGCGGAATTGGAAGGGAGATTTAACAGTATGTGCAACTTGAGCGAAGTTGTTGAGGAACGTGGAATTAAAAAAGGAATGGCACAGGGTATAGAACAGGGCATAGAGCGAGGTATAGAACAAGGATTGGCACAGGGTATAGAACAAGGCAAAGAACAGGGAATCAGAGGTCTTGTGGATATATTGAATGAAATGGGAACTTCAAAGGATGTTATTGTTGACAAGATTATGGAGAAGTTTTTTCTGACGGAGGAGCAGGCAAGAAAGTTCGTGGAGTAGGATAGAATCAGGGCTATTACATCCATCGGAATGAGGGAGAAATCAGTTATGAAATACGATTATTTAGTAGTTGGTTCAGGTTTATATGGTTCTGTATTCGCGCATGAGGCCAAGACGCATGGCAAGTCAGTGCTTGTTGTCGATAAACGTCCTAATATTGCCGGAAATATATACACGGAGAACATAGAGGGAATCAATGTGCACAAGTACGGCGCACATATTTTTCACACAAATAATAAGCGAGTGTGGGACTATATTACGCAGTTTGCTGAGTTCAACCGATTTACCAACAGCCCGGTTGCAAACTATCACGGCGAGCTGTATTCGCTTCCTTTTAACATGTACACGTTCAACAAGATGTGGGGCGTCGTCACACCTGAGGAAGCGATGGCTGAGATTGAGAAGCAGCGCGGAGAGATAAAGGGTGAGCCGAATAATCTTGAGGAGCAGGCCATTTCGCTGGTTGGTCGTGATATTTATGAGAAGCTTATCAAGGGCTATACCGAGAAGCAGTGGGGACGCGACTGTAAGGAGCTTCCGGCGTTCATCATCAAGAGACTTCCTGTCCGCCTTACGTTTGACAACAATTATTTTAATGCACTTTATCAGGGAATTCCTGTCGGAGGTTATACGAAGCTGATTGCCAATCTGTTAGATGGCATAGAGGTAAGGCTCAACACGGATTACCTTGAGAACAAGGCTGAGCTCGATGCGCTTGCGGACGAGGTGATATACACCGGTCAGATAGATGCCTATTTTGGCTATAAGCTCGGTTATCTTGAGTACCGTTCGGTACGCTTTGAGAACGAGTTTCTCGACAAGCCTAATTTTCAGGGAAACGCTGCGGTTAACTACACGGACAGAGAGACTCCTTGGACAAGAATTATCGAGCACAAGTGGTTTGAGTTCGGCAAGGATGAGAACGGCAATGATCTGCCAAAGACAATCATAAGCCACGAGTATTCGTCCGAGTGGAAGCCGGGGGATGAGCCGTATTATCCTGTAAATGACGCAAAGAACGGTGAACTATACGCTAAGTATAAGGAGCTTGCGGCATCGGAGCCTAAGGTAACATTTGGAGGCAGGCTTGGAGAGTACAAGTATTATGACATGGATGCGGTTATAGCGTCGGCGCTGGATATGTGCGATAAAAAGCTGCAAAAATAAAAATGGATTCATATAAAGGCATACCATGCAATCTGCTTACGGTTTTATTGCATGGTATGCCTTTTTTTACGCAGAATAAGCAATCCCCCGCTTCAAGTGTGTAGAGCAATAAGCGGTGGGTAAGGGGGATGCTTATGTCAGTGGGAGTTAAAAGCTCTCACTGACAGTTCGCAAAGCGACTGCGTTCATGAGCAAGTAGCGAAAGCGGATTGCGAATGTCCGCTTTACTGATATGTCTACAAAGTGCAAAAAAATCTTGCCTACTCTGGGTAGGTGACAGGGGTGGGGAGGGGGGATAAAATAAATATATTGTTATTGCAATGTATGAATAAATTTTAAATATTAGCATAGAATACTATTGAAATTATTACTTATAAGTAATATAATGATGCTACATAAGAGGAGGAGTTACGTGGAACTGCAGCATTTAGACATATGTATGTTACATGATATTTATATGCTTTCACCTGTTCAGAAAGAATTTAAAAAAGCGGTTGATGAGCCTTGGAGAAAAGAAGAACCATGGATGAGATATCAAGATAGGCTTCTTAAAGATTTGGCCGTTTTGGATGAACATAAAAAAGATGCAATAATTTTTGAACAATTTGAATTATTGACGGACACAGAAAAACTGTACAGTATACGTCATCCGAAGACCAAGAAAAATGTAAGGGTTTTATATACAATTACGGACGATTTGAAGGTTATTTTGCTGACCGCATTTTTGGAAAAAAGTGCATCTGATTATGATAGAGCCAAAAAAACTGCTGTTAACAGATTAAAATGGCTTGAAAGCTGATGGAATGGAGGAAGTAAAATGGGAATTAACGAGAAAATTGCTAAAGCAAAGAAGACGAAATGGGTTGTAGAAGGAATGTCGGAGGCACATATTAAGACAACGGTTGAGTTGGCTAGGATTTCTGCCAGAATAGAGAAATGCAGATTGGATATGGGCATGACACAGCAGGAATTTGCTGAGTATATGGGAGTATCTCAGGGGATGGTGTCTAAGTGGGAGAGCACCGACTATAACTTTACAATAAAGGCACTTAATGAAATATGTGAAAAGTTAAAACTTACATTAAATGTGGAAATAAACGAGGTTATAAAAGATAATTATGTTGTCGTAAGATGGAATGAAGACAGAGTATTGAATACAAAACATAAAAATAATTGGATAAAGGAATATGATTATGAGGGGGCTATAGCTTGATGGAACTTAATTGCATTGCTGATGGTATACAGCTTGTTGGTACAGCAATAAAAAAATTAAATGTCGATAATAATATTGCGGACATTGCACGCGATGGGAAGAATTCTTTTGGATTAAATATTAATGAGCCGGAATTTAACACAAATGATAGTTATATATTTGCCAATATGGTTATAGATATTGTGATAGAGATAAGTCAGGAGAAGCAATCGTGCAAGATAGAAATGTCGATGGAAGGTGCATTTTTATCCGATAAAGATCAACAATATGAATCATTTAAAAAGACGGTAATAGTGAATGGTGCGGCTGCACTTATAAGTATTGCGCGCGGCAAAATAGAAGCTGTTTCAGCAAATATATTTAACAGCGGAAAAATAACAATTCCGTTTGTTAATGTATTGGATTATTATAAAAATATGGTGGAAAATAAATGATATATTTGAGGGATAATTTTTAGTTATCCCTCAGATGTAAATTGATAATTCCTAATTATATTTAAATTACATGTTGTTACATAAAATCAATTATTTGTATGGAGAAAAAACATGGCTGAAATATATTTTTCTAATAAAAAAGAAGAACTTGAGCGATTTATAAATCTTGTTGCAGAAGAAATTTTACAAGAAAATACAAGTCTGTTTTTAGGAGCAGGTTCTTCTATGCAATATTCCGCACCAAGTTGGAATGCATTAATAGATTTAGCTTGCCCCAAATATAAAATTGGTTCTAATGCAGATAAGGCTCAATATGCAGAATTGACAGGGATTGATATAAAAGCTGAAATTTCTAAGCAATTTTCAATTATTAAATTTGATAATGTAAGGAAAACAAATACCTATCTTAATTATCTTTTAGATTTCAATTTTAAAAGTATTTGGACGACGAATTACGATGAAATTATTGAAAAAGTATTAGTTCAAAAATCAAAAAAGATTAAGTCAATTTATAAATATAGTCATTTTCAAGAATTATCCTATCCAGGAGGCTGTTTCTTATTTAAAATTAATGGTTCGTGTAATGAACCTAAAACAATTGTCGTGACAAAAGAGGATTTTATCAATTACCGAAAATCACATGAAGCATATTTGATTTTACTAAAAAGAGAATTACTTTGTCATAGTTTCTTATTTTTAGGCTGTTCTTTTGAAGATGATATACTTCGGATGTGCATTAAGGATATATTAAACTGTGTTGATAATAGCGAGGAAAATTATGCTACAAATCATTTTGCCGTTATTGTAGAAAAAGATCCGAAGAAATTGGAGTTCATATCCAAAGATTTATCTTGTCATTACAATATAAAATGCTTAAACGTGTCAAATATAGAACATGCTTATAAAATTGCATATGGAATATCTTGTAAAGTTAAGTATAATTCAATATTTATTTCAGGGGCAAAAAAATATATACGTCATTCTAGGGAAGAAGAAACAGGGAAAATTTTATGCCAAAATTTAGTGAATGCTTTTATGACCATAGAAGATTCTCCGTATAAATTTATTTCTGGTATGGGAATGAGTATTGGACATTTTATATGTGGAACGATAAAGCAAAAATGCAATGAAAAGAATCTAAATCGTTACTTACAGATGGAACCTTTTCCATTCACAAGTTCAACAGATAATGCTAGACATAGAGAATGCATGATTAGAAAAGCTGGAATATTCATATTTATATTTGGAGATCTTGATGAAAACCTTCCAAATGTAGAAAAAAGCGGGATGTGGAAAGAGTATATATTAGCAAAAAACAATAAAGATAATATCATAATTCCTTTGCCATGTGGAGCAGATTCTATTTCAAGTAAAATATACTATAAAGAATTAGCGGAGATAGATTCCTTCTCCGCTAGATATTCTAAGTTATTAGATGATTTTGATTACACAGTATCAGATATACATTTTTTCGAGAACCTTGTTGAAAAAGTTATCTTATCAACAAGAGAAAAATTGGATACAATAATTGAAGAAATAGTAGATAAACTAAACAGCAAATATTGAGGCATTAATTAAAAAAATTGATTCTACTATTTTATACATATTAAAATCAATTGGTTGATTGTCATATATGGCATAAGATATTTTATTTAATGCTTTTTGGTATTGAACATTACCAAATAATTTTGTTAAACACGTTAAAAGAATTGCTTTGTCTTTATAATTAGTTTCATCAAAATTATTTACAATACTTAAAGCATTATATACATCAATGTTGCTGGACAGTGTTAGCCTTTTAAAATAGCGAAGTGCATCATCAATATTTTTAAGTTTAGATTGCATAGTAATATCATGAAAAATTCTATTTAAAATTTGTAAACCTATATGAGTAATACTTTCTCCAGTATGTAAGAACTGATATTTAATGTTTAGTAAAAAATTTAATTGAGAATTTTTAACATCTTCTTTTGTTATATCGAGTAGTATAGGGAAAATGACACTATCCCTTTTTATTTCTAATTGCTCATACAATTTTATTGCTTCTTGGCAAGGCCAATTTCGGCCTAAATAAGTCTTGTTTATTATAAGGATGCTATAATTAGCAGTTTCAATCCCTTTTTGGGTAATAGTTTCTTTTAATTCATCGCCCAAAAAAAGTTCATGTTGATCATACCAACAGTTTAACCCATACTGCTTATAAAAGTTTAAAAACTTAATTGCAAAGTTCTCTCGTGCTGTACCCGAAAATGATATAAAAATATTCATTAATTTCTCCATTTATAATTATGACTCTTTTATTAATTAGGAATTATCAATTTACATCTGACGGATAACTAAAAATTATCCATCATTCATCCAATTTTTTCTCTTCCTTCTTTACACCACCTCACACCCTAAACCCCCTCCTCGGATGCTTATTCTTCAATATGTCCCTCTGCTTTGCGACGGCGACGTGGGTGTAAATCTGGGTGACGTTGATGGAGCTGTGACCGAGCATTTCCTGGATGTAGCGGATGTCGACGTCGGCTTCGAGGAGGCTGGTGGCGAAGGTATGGCGGAACATGTGCGGAGTGATGTGGAGGTCGATGGCGGCGAGGGAGCAGTATTTGTTAATCATGCGGCGGACGGCTTGGTCGGAGAGCGGGGTGCCGGATTGATTCACAAAGAAGTGGGAGGATGAGACTGTTTCGGTGGAAAAGCTGCGGCGGTATTCGGTGAGAATGTGGATAACGTCGTCGGATGCGAGCTGAAGGTAGCGCTCTTTATCGCCTTTGCCGTAGATAAGAATTGTTCCGTCTGTGAGGTTTATGTTGGAACATTTGAGCGAACAGAGCTCGCTGATGCGGATGCCGGTTGAGAAAAGGAGTTCAATGACAGCGGCATCGCGGAGGGCATTGCGGCGCTGGTAGGCGGTTTTGGCGGAGGTCCGCTGGGCGTAGATGGTCGAAAGAAAGGTTTCGACAGTGGTAAGAGGGATGGTTTTTGGGAGAATGATTGGCTCGCGGAAGCGGGTGCGTATTTTGGAAAAAGGGTTGCGCTCGATAATATCTTTGTATTCGCAGTAATGAAAGAGGGCTTTGAGGGAGGCAATTTTGCGCTTGGCGGTTTTCGGCTTATATGTAGAGTGCAGAGTGCCTATGTAAGACTCGACTATGGATGGGGTGATGCGGGAAATGTCAAGATAAGAAACAGAATCGACAAACTCCGCAAACTGGCGCAGGTCGATGCGGTAGGCTTTGAGAGTTTTTTCGTCTAAGCATTTCTGGGAGTGGCAATAGTCTAAATATTCGGTGATGATTGATGGTAGATTGTTCATGATTAAGCTCCTTAAATGTTTTTGTGATTAACATATCATGGCTGGGAGCAAATTACCAAAGTGGTTATTTTGCAAATTGTCGGTTTGTGGAATATCAATTTATTGATTAATAACCTGTAAAATAATATAATGATGTCATGGTCAAGAGGATAAGATATACTTTAATGAGATAAATTTCACGGGAAGGTTATGGAGGTGCATCATGAACAGAGTTTTTGAGAACGGGAAACTGAAGGTTACAGTAAGCGACGCGGGTGCGGAGCTTGTGAGTGTGTGGGATAAGGAGCGCGAGGTCGAGCGTATATGGCGCGGCGACGTGGCGGTGTGGGGCAGGCATGCGCCTGTGCTTTTTCCGTTTGTGGGAAAGGTCGCAGGAGGAAGGTACACCTACCGCGGGCAGGAATACAAGATGACCTCGCATGGGTTTGCGAGAGACATGGAGTTCGAGCTTGTGGATGCGGACGAAAGCTCGGTTACGCATGTTTTGAGGTGGAATGAGGAGAGCTTAAACATTTATCCGTTTAAGTTTGCGCTATATGTGAAGCACAGCTTCGACGAGAAAAATCCATGTCGGATAAAGATTGAGTGGAAGGTCGTAAACGAGGAGAGCATTGAAAATCAGGAGAGTATCGAAAATCAGGATAGCATCGAGAATCAGGGGAACACGGAAAATATTGAAAACAACGGAAGGACGATGCTGTACGGAATCGGAGGACACCCGGCATTCACCTATCCGAAGGGCGTGAGCGCGACGGATTGCTCTTTGAAGATGGAGGGAAGCAGTCTTGGAAAGTCACTTGAGTATCATCTTCTTGACGGTGACGGCTGCATTGATATGAGCAAAAAATATGAGCTTGAGCTTGAAGACGGGAGAGCAGTGGTTGAGGAGCACATGTTTGACAAGGATGCGCTTATCGTGCTTGGAAAGCAGGTTGAGAAGATTGAGCTTTGCGATAATGAGGGCAGGGCGTATGTGTGCATGAGTTGCGAGGGATTTCCGTATTTTGGAATATGGTCTAAGAAGGTTGATGAGTTCGTGTGCCTGGAGCCATGGTACGGGATTGCGGATACGGCAGGTCATGACGGAGATATTGAGAAGAAGCCGGGGATGCAGAGACTGGATGCCGGAGAGAGCAGAAGCTACGCGTACATGGTGGATTTTTAATGACATTAATATGCGTATAAAATATATACGGGATACGATAATTGCGAAGCGGAGGTTTTCATATCATTTGGCAGTTATCGAATAGCATTATGGAAGGGACAAATACCATGGAGGAATACTTTCAGTCGCCATCACCGTCGGTATCGTCGAAGCGTATACTCTACACGGCGAGCGGGTGGGCGAAGAGCAATCTGATATTTCTGCAGGAGACGGGCTCGCTGAGGGCGATTAAGCCACATGTGTCCAAGCGCGAGAATCTGCAGTCATATCTGTGTCTGATGGTCGTTAACGGCTCGGGGCACATAGAGTATGAGGGGCAGAAGTACGAGATGAAGAAGGGCGATTGTGCCTTTATTGACTGCATGAAGAGCTACAGTCACAGCACGGGCGGAGGAAGCGGTCTGTGGTCTCTCGAGTGGGTACATTTTTACGGGGAAAATATGCCGGCGGTATATGATAAATATATTGAGAGAGGCGGACAGCCTGTGTTCACACCGGAGAATGCCGATGCGTATCTGCAGATTTTTTCCAAGCTGTATGATATTGCCGGGTCTGAGGATTATATCAGGGATATGAAGCTTAATGCGGTGCTCAATGAGCTGCTTGCGGTTATTATGGAGCAGTCGTGGCATCCGGAGAATGTAGCGGTCGGAAAAAAGAGACGTGAGCTGATTGATGTGAAGGCTTTTCTGGATGAGCATTATACCGATAAAATTACGCTCGACTCACTGTCGGTGGCTTTTTACATAGATAAGTTTTATTTGAGCAAAATATTTAAGGATGCCTACGGGACAACAATCAACTCGTATATTCTGGCGAAGAGAATAACGCAGGCGAAGCGGCTTCTGCGTTTTACGGATATGAGCGTTGATGAGATTGGCAGCAGGGTAGGAATGAACGATGCAAACTATTTCAGCAGGGCGTTCAAGAAGATTGAGGGAATCAGTCCAAGCGAATACAGAAAGGCGTGGCTCAATCTATAAAAACCAATATTGTGCTAATATTTCTCTATATATGCGGTTACGTTGCACAAATACTTGATATAGAATTTGAGAAAATGTGAAGAATACTAAATGAACAATCAGGAAAGAAGAGGATATTTTAGATGAAAAAGGCGTTAATTACCGGAATTACAGGACAGGACGGCTCATTCCTTGCCGAGTTCTTACTCGAGAAGGGATACGAGGTGCATGGAATCACAAGACGTGCTTCAATTTCTAACACTGCGAGAATCGACCATCTTTTAAGAGCAGGAAGCATCAAGCTTCATGACGGAGATTTGTCTGATTCGATTTCACTTATCAAGATTATCGGCGAGGTGGAGCCGGACGAGATTTACAATCTCGCCGCACAGTCACATGTACAGGTTTCATTTGATGCGCCTGAGTATACAGGTGACGTCGATGCTGTCGGAGTTCTTCGTGTGCTTGAGGCAGTGAGAGTTCTCGGACTTACCAAGAAGACTAAGGTATATCAGGCATCGACATCCGAGCTTTACGGAAAGGTTGAGGAGGTTCCTCAGTCCGAGACGACACCTTTCCACCCATACAGTCCTTATGCAATAGCCAAGCAGTATGGTTTCTGGATGATTAAGGAGTACCGTGAGGCTTACGGAATGTTCGCAGTCAACGGTATACTTTTCAACCACGAGTCAGAGCGCCGCGGCGAGAATTTTGTTACAAGGAAGATTACTCTTGCAGCCGGAAGAATTGCAGAGGGACTTCAGGATCACCTTGAGCTTGGCAACCTTGACTCCTTGAGAGACTGGGGCTATGCGAAGGATTATGTTGAGTGCATGTGGCTCATCATGCAGCAGGAGAAGCCTGAGGATTTCGTTATCGCAACAGGCGAGCAGCACACTGTAAGGGACTTCACTGAGAAGGCTTTTGCTTCTAACGGCATCACAATCCGCTGGGAAGGTAAGGGCATTGACGAGAAGGGCTACGATGCAGCAACAGGCAAGATGCTCGTATGCGTAAATCCACAGTGGTTCCGTCCTACGGACGTTGACAATCTCTGGGGAAATCCTGCAAAGGCTAAGACGGTACTCGGCTGGAACCCACAGAAGACCTCATACGAGGAGCTTGTAAAGATTATGGCTGAGCATGACAGAGAGCTTGCAAAGCGCGAGAAGCAGCTCATCGGATAATAATAGCGCGTGATAGTCAGTTAAAATGTGAGGAAAAGACGGTTATGATGGAAAAGAATGCGAAGATATATGTTGCCGGTCATCGAGGCATGGTTGGTTCGGCGATTGTGAGGGAGTTGGAGAGACAGGGATACAATAACATAATTACGAGAACACATAAGGAGCTTGATCTGTGCAGACAGGAGGACGTGGAGAAGTTTTTCGCCGAGGAGAAGCCGGAGTATGTATTTCTCGCAGCTGCAAAGGTTGGCGGTATTGTGGCTAATCAGGAGGCACTTGCGGATTTCATGTATTACAACATGACGCTTGAGATGAACGTGATTCATTCGGCATGGCAGAACGGCTGTAAGAAGCTTGAATTCCTCGGATCATCCTGTATTTATCCGAGAATGGCTCCACAGCCTATGCCTGAGAGCTGTCTTCTGACATCTGAGCTTGAAAAGACAAATGAAGCCTATGCACTTGCTAAGATTTCAGGTCTTAAATATTGCGAGTTCCTTAACAGACAGTATGGCACCGACTATATTTCGGTGATGCCTACGAACCTTTATGGTCCGAACGACAATTACCACCCGACACACAGCCATGTGCTTCCGGCTCTTATCAGAAGATTTCATGAGGCTAAGGAGCAGAACCTTCCTTATGTTACCTGCTGGGGTGACGGAAGTCCGCTCAGAGAGTTCTTATATGTTGATGACCTTGCGAACCTCTGTGTATTCCTCATGAACAATTACAGCGGAAATGAGACTGTAAATGCAGGGACAGGCAAGGAACTCACAATAAAGGAGCTCACGGAGCTTGTAGCCAAGGTAATCGGTTACACGGGTGAGATTCGCTGGGATGCCTCTAAGCCTAACGGTACACCGCGTAAGCTTCTCGATGTGTCAAAGGCAACCAAGCTTGGCTGGACATACAAGACGGAGCTTGAGGACGGAATAAGACTTTCCTATGAAGATTTCCTCAACAATCCTATGAGAGCTGAGAGATAATCGGATAACCGGAATCAAGGTGATGAAAAATGCCTATGATTTAAGTGATATTGCCTTTACAAAAAAAGTGCGCTTTGATATAATCAAGGCGCACATTTTTGACATAAATCAAGTATAAAAGCATGGGTTGTGCATATATTGTTATGCCGGTACAGGCTGTTGTCACCGGACATATAAAATGAGACAGAAATGAGGATTATTATGGGTAAATATTTTGGTACGGATGGATTCCGAGGTGAGGCAAATGTGAATCTCACGGCAGACCACGCCTTCAAGGTCGGAAGATTTCTCGGATGGTATTATGGTGAGCTTAAGAGAAGAAACGGTGATGATACTCCTGCAAAAATTGTTATCGGCAAAGATACAAGACGTTCAAGCTATATGTTTGAATATTCACTTGTCGGCGGACTTGTCGCTTCCGGCGCGGACGCATATCTGCTCCATGTGACGACGACACCGTCAGTTGCCTATGTTGCGCGCACGGACGGCTTTGACTGCGGTATAATGATTTCTGCAAGCCACAACCCATATTATGATAACGGAATTAAGCTCATCAATGGTCAGGGCGAGAAGATGGACGAAAAAACCATTGAACTCGTTGAGGCATACATAGACGGAAGGCTTGAGGCGTTCGGACAGCATTACGATGAAGTACCTTATGCGCACAAGGACAGAATAGGATGTACGGTTGATTATGTGGCGGGACGCAACAGGTACATGGGTTATCTGATTTCACTGGGAGTATATTCATTTAAGGGAATGAAGGTAGGTCTTGATTGTGCCAACGGAAGTTCATGGAATATTGCCAAGTCGGTGTTTGATGCACTTGGGGCAAAGACCTATGTGATAAATGCGGAGCCGGACGGAACCAACATTAACATGAATGCGGGGTCAACACATATTGAAGGTCTTCAGAAGTTCGTTGTGGAGAACGGACTTGATGTCGGCTTTGCTTATGATGGAGATGCTGACAGATGCCTCTGTGTGGATGAAAAGGGAAATGTTATAACTGGCGACCATATTCTGTATATTTACGGCAGATATATGAAGGAACGCGGAAAGCTCATCAATAATACGGTGGTTACGACGGTTATGTCCAATTTTGGTCTGTACAAGGCGTTTGACGAGGCGGGAATCGGCTATGCGAAGACTGCCGTAGGTGATAAGTATGTATATGAATATATGTGCGATAACGGATGCAGAATCGGAGGGGAGCAGTCAGGACATATTATTTTCTCCAAGTATGCGTCAACAGGTGACGGTATTCTCACCAGCCTCAAGATGATGGAGGTCATGATTGCAAAGAAAAAGAAGATGAGTGAGCTGTGCGATGGTTTATCAATCTATCCGCAGGTTCTTAAAAATGCGAGAGTGACTGACAAGCGTGCGGCACAGGATGATGCAGATGTTCGGGCAGCAGTTAAGGCTGTAGCAGATGAGCTTGGCAACGCAGGACGTATTCTTGTTCGTGAATCGGGGACGGAGCCTCTTGTGCGTGTAATGGTTGAGGCGGAATCCGATGAAATATGTACGAAATATGTTGACAGCGTGCTTGATGTCATTCGCAAAAAAGGATATATGTGTGAATAGAAGATGAAAAATGAACTGCCGTTTAATGTATTTTAAGCTGGCAGACAGGCTTAGAAAGACTGCATACCGTGCGGGTGTGTAGTCTTTTTTCGTTATGTATGATAAAATGTTTTAGAATTGCGAAAGGTGCTTTGCAGCAAAGCAATTTGTGATATCATAGAATGTATTCATATACAGATTTTAACAGTACAAGAGGTAAGCGGGTATGGTATATGACAGTTACGAATTTGGTAAATATCTTATGCAGCTTCGACGCAAGGACAATATATCCATGAGTGTAATTTGTGATGGTATATGTAATGTAAGTACGATGAGCCGTATCGAGAATGGAGAAAAGGATGTCAGCAAGATTGTTCAGGACAGGCTCCTTGGGAGACTTGGAGTTGCGCCTGAGAACTTTGAGAACATGATATTTTCCGACGAGTATGAAAGATGGGAGCTGAGGCAGAACATTATCAGCCTTATTCAGCGCGAGGAGATGGATGAGGCTGAGCAGCTTTTGGAACAATTAGAGCGGAGCGGAAGACTTTTTGAGCGAAGCAAATCATCTGAGGACTCAGATGCCATTCTTGAACTTCAATTTTACCTCAGCATGAAAGCACAGATAAGCTGTTACAGGCATGAGGACGAAAAGAAACTCAGAAAGCTGTATGAGGATGCTCTGCGCCAGACGGTGACAGGTCTTGAGGCTAAGCAGGGCTATCGTGATTTCTTTGCCAATAAGAGACTGTCTGTCGAGGAGATAAATCTGCTTATTGAGTACGGGCGGTATATGCCGGAGGCAAGAGGCATTACATTTATGAGATGTATTGTTGAGTATATAGAAAATCTGAGCCTCAAGAAACTTGCGATGGCGAAGGTCTATCCGAAAGCAGTGTACTATCTTTACTTACTTGAGGAGCGCAAGGGCATAAGTAACGATAAAAAGACAAGAAAGCTGCTACAGCTTGTAACGGATGCGATAGAGTATCTCAGGGATTCGCTCCGGCTTTTCTACCTGTGTGAACTTCTTGATATTAAGATGCAGATTATCAAAAAGCTCGAGGGAACGAACACGGATAGGTGGGACTTGATGACGGAGAGCCTGGAGAACGATAGTCTTATTGACGAAAGCTACATGAAAAATTATGGAAATACAATGGAGTATTCGCCGGAGGCACAGTATATATGGTGCAGGCACATCAGGGCGGTGCTGCACGATATTTATGAACGATGCATGATACGGGAAGATACGTTTGAATATGGATATATCTATGTGGACGTTGAGGTTTATTGTATAGAAGATGTCATAAGAATAAGGCGCAATATGCTTAATATGAGTATGGCAAAACTGAGTGAAAAAATCTGCTCAGAGAGAACAATAAGCCGTATAGAGAAAAAGGCAGTCAAACCACAGAGAGCGATAGTACATCGTTTGTTTGAGAGACTCGGATTGTCGGGCGAATTCAGCAGAACGGAGATAATAAGCTCGGATATTGAAGCGCAGGAGTTGTTTTTAAAATTAAAGAATCACCTTAATTGTGGAGAATGTGAAAAGGTGGATGAATTAATTGATATTATAAAAAATAAAATATCTATGGACATACCTCAGAACAAGCAGGTGATAATGAGGCTGGATGCATGCAATAAACGAATACAACGGAAATTGGATGATGCGTTATACATTCAAAACATCAAGGATGCTCTTGAATGTACATTACCGTATGATATAGCTGTATCAGAGGGTGAGAAATATTTGTCAAACGAAGAAATGTCATGTATGAATAATATTCTGGTATCCAAATCAGAAAATTGTGTAGAAGTAAATCAGTGCTTTGAAGCTCTTTTGAGAATAAACAATGAACGTGAGAAGAATATAAACAACTATCTCAGTATGTATGAATTTACAATGCAGGTAATTGCAAGCTATATGGGCGATTGCGGAAAATATGATGAGTCCGATGAGAAGGAGTTCACTATTTTATATAGTATGCTTATTAACAGACGTATTAATATTACTGCAATGATTCTGTATTGTATGTTGTGGAATGACCAACAGAGAAAAAAGAAAAAAATAGCTATGCACAGAGGCATAGCCGGAATTACTGAGTATAAGAGGTGTATTATATTGACAACATTTAAAAGAAATGTTGGAAGGTATAATTTTTTCTGCAATCACCTGGTAAATGAAAAAAAGCAGGACAATTAATTGACCTTAACATATTCAGGATAATCGTCAGCGCATGTATTTACTGATGAATCATAGCTGCTGTCGTTCTCATCCCCAAATACAAATGTTCCAAAAGGAAGCACAACTACAAAAAGCGTAAGACATGTAGCAAGCATTGTCGTAGAAGCATAGATTTTCTTGAGTAAATTTTTCTTCATGATGTATACCTCCTAAAAATGCGGGAAAGGTTATCGGTAAAAAAAGAATCTCATGTGTGGAGAATTCAGAAGCCTTTCCCGAAGCTATCTAAATTATAGTATGATGTGTTTAGGTTGTGACCTGACAGAGTAGGCAAACTTTATTTTTGCCTACTCTGTCAGGTTACTTTTGTATCAGAGAACGAGATAATTAGATGGCAATGCTATCAATATTCATGACGCAGGGGTACACGGAATACATTGATAAGATATACAGCTTCCTGATTTTGCTTGATTTTTGGTGCAAAGCATGTATTATTACATTAGATAAAATATCATTATTTAATGTACGGGGTTTTACATGATGAAGTCATCACATACCAGGAGTGCATTTCTGGATGTATTGAAGGCTGTCGCAATCACGCTTGTGCTGGTGGGACATGCCATGCAGTTCGGTTCGGGAATGCATTGTTATATATACAGCGATTTCTTTGACAATGTTGTGTTTAAGGTTATATACAGCTTTCACATGCCGCTTTTTATGCTTATTAGTGGGTATCTTTTCAGAATGTCTGTGCAGAGACACAGCTTCAGGGAAAATTTGGTGAGCAGGTTTACATCGCTTATTGTTCCTATAATGCTTTGGAGTATAGTTCCGTATGTCATAAGAATTGTGAGCGGTGACGAGAGAGGTGTGTTTCTTATTGTGAGAGCATATTTTACGACTTGCCTTGGCAATTTTTGGTTTCTGTGGGCTGTGTTTTATTCATCACTTATTGTTCTGGCGGTAAACAGATTCTGTCATGATAACATTGTGGTATACATTGTATTGGCAGTGATTATGCTTTTGACACCTGATTTGAGCAGGCTGCAGCTGTACAAATTTATGTACGGATATTTTATTGTGGGATATATGTGGGCGAAGGGCAGGCACAGAGTGAACCCGGCTAATCCGGGCAGGCTTGTAGCTGCATTTATGGTGATGTGCGTGATTTATGCGGGGTTGTTCAGATTGTACGGAAGAGACTGTTACATCTACACAACGGGATTTTCCCTGCTTGGAAAGGATATGTCGATTCAGCTGGCTATTGATATATACAGGTTTGTGATTGGAATTGTGGGTAGCAGCGTGGTAATTCTGTCAGCGGCAATATTGGCATATATTTTTAAACATGTGAATATTGTCGGTGCAGCTTGTGGAAAACTTGTCGAAATTGTCGGATATGTGGGGAAAAATACTCTGGGAATATATCTTGTGTCCACGCTTATTTTCATATATATAATAAAGCCCCTCGCATGGGGGCTTTATGGTATTGACTATGTTATGGTTTTAATTCAGACGGCGGCGGTTATGATTATGTCGCTTGTCGTAATATGGCTAATTCGCCGCATTCCCGTCATCGGAAGATGGCTGCTTGGCGGAAGGTAGCCCTTTTCTGTCCTTGATAATATATCGAGGACGTTTTTTTGCCTCCAGATATATTTTGCCGATGTATTCGCCGATGACGCCCAGGCTCAGAAGCTGGATTCCGCCGAGAAAGCATATAATACATATCATGCTTGACCAGCCTGCCACGGTGTTTTTCATCAGAAACATGATTATTGCCCAGATAACTCCGATAAAGCCGAACAGTGATACGATAAAGCCGAACACTGTTATGATGCGGATTGGCCGGACACTCAGACTTGTTATTCCGTCAATTGCAAAATTAACCATCTTTATGAGTGGATAATGGCTTCTGCCTGCCAGACGAGCATGACGCTCGTAATAGACGCATGTGCTGTTAAAGCCTACCATAGGGATTATTCCGCGGAGAAACAGATTGGCTTCTTTGTATTTTTCAAGCTCATTCAAAAAACGTCGGTCGAGAAGTCTGTAGTCAGCATGGTTGTATACGGTACTGCAGCCCATTTTGTTCATAAGCTTATAGAAGAAAAGGGCACTGCTGCGCTTAAAAAAGCTGTCCGTATGCCGGTCGGAGCGCACGCCGTAGACTATGTCGGCACCGTTATTGTAGGCGGTAATCATATCGTCCATGGCATTTATGTCGTCCTGACCGTCACAGTCAATGCTTATTGTTATATCGGCGTAATTTTTTACTTCCATGAGTCCTGACAGGAGAGCATACTGATGACCGAAGTTGCGTGACAGGCAGAGCGAACAGAAGTGCTCGTCTGCATCGCACAGATTATTCATTATTTCCCATGTTCTGTCAGAGGAGCCGTCATTTACGAACATTACACGGCTCTTGTCGTCTATGAGGCTGCGTGTTATAAGGCTGTTAAGCTTGTCAAGGAACATTGGTGCCGTGATTGGAAGAACATTCTCCTCGTTGTAACAGGGAATAACAATATATAATATAGGCAGCATTTTGTGAGATTCCTTTCGATTGTACAAGCCTGAAACGGATAGATTAATACCTTATCTTATCGTCCGCGTCAAGAATGGCACCTGTCTGAACTTCTATTACCTGAAGCTCTGTTGTGGCATGAATTGTGTGGCGGCAGCCGACAGGAAGTGCTATCACGTCTCCTGCCTTAATTTCCCGTCTGACGTCATCTACGATTGCGTAACCGGTTCCTGAAAGAACCGTCCATACCTCATCACGGTGTTCGTGGCTATGGTATTTAAGCTGGTTGCCCGGACGGAGAATAATCTTGATTGTGAGGGATTCCGGCTGGATATCAAGTATTGTGAAGCTTCCCCATGCTTTTTCCTCAAATCTTGCCATCGGGTCAAGCTTGTCAACGTAAGGCTTGATTGTACTGCTCTTTGCCTTGTCGGAGACGAGAACTCCGTCACAGCCGACCGACACAACGATGTCGTTGAGCCCGACACAGATTACAGGCATATCAAGCTGGTTGATGACATTGGTATTCTTACAGTCTGCCATCTGTACATTTCCTATTGCTTCGCTGTCCATGACATCGGTAAATGCATCCCATGAGCCTACATCTCTCCATTCGCCGGAGAATCTCAAGCATCTTATATTGCTTTCTTTCTCGACAACGGCATAGTCGAAGCTTATCTTGGTGAGATTTTCGTAGTTGTCATAGAGTGTCTGGTAGTCGGCACTTCCGAGCATCTTTCTTGATATGTCAAGAAGATATGAAAGCCTGTATGCGAATACACCGCCGTTCCAGAGAGCACCCTGCCCGATATATTCAGCGGCTGCAGCCTCATTCGGCTTCTCGATAAAGCAGCTAACGCGGCTTACGGTGTCCTTGCTCTCAGGCATTATATAGCCGTAGCTGGAGCTTGGAAATGTAGGGGCGATTCCGAGAAGTGACAGGTTAGACTGACCGTCTGCGGCAAGCTCTGAGAGCTTCTTTACTGCCTCAAAATAATCGAGGTTTACATACGGGTCAACCGGACATACCACAACAGGCTCGTCTGGACCGACATTCTTAACGCTTGCGAGAAATGCACTGGCAAGTGCTATTGCAGGGAAGGTGTCTCTTCTGCAGGGTTCAATACAGATTGATACCTTGTTTCCGAGCTGGTGCTTAATGGTTCCTACCTGACGCTTGCCTGTGGCGATAACGACGTTGGCGGAACTGTCAACCGTGGTTATCTGGCGGTATACTCTCTGTACCATGGACTCGTGCTCACCGTCCTCGTTGGAGAGAAGAGGGATAAACTGCTTGGAGCGCACCGTGTTTGAAAGCGGCCAGAGGCGCTGACCTGAACCGCCTGACAATAATATAATATTCATAATTATGCAAAATCCTTTCAAAAAAATGTATTTTATACAATAATAAAAATGTGATATTCTTAGTATACATCCTTATTTTATATAAGACGCCTTATTATATCAAATAAGACCGAATGATTCAAGCAATAACAAGTAAGGATTGCTTTTTTAAGAAAATTGTTGTAATCTTTAAAGTATTAAGTTCAAAGGGGGCAATACCATGAATAATCATGAAATGATGGCTCTTGACGAGAAGCATAATGCTGAATTTGAGGAGCTGGTAAAATATTGTATGACCTCCGGTGCAATCAATCTTGATCTGTACGAGGAATATGATGTAAAGAGAGGACTCAGAGATGCCAACGGTAAGGGCGTGCTTACGGGGCTTACTGAGATTTCCGATGTCGTTTCTTATAAGTCGATAGATGGTGTTAAGACACCGATTGACGGTGAGCTGTATTATCAGGGATACAATGTCGCAGACTTAATCGAGGGTCTTGGGGGCAGAAGATATGCCTTTGAGGAGACGACTTATCTGCTTTTATTCGGTGAGCTGCCAACCAAGGAGCAGCTTGAAAGATTTATCGGTATTCTGTCTGAGCTTCAGGAACTTTCAGGTCATTTCGTGCGCGATGTAATCATGAAGGCTCCGAGTGCCAACATCATGAATGCCCTTTTGAAGAGTATTGTTACTTTATATTCTTACGATGACAATCCGGAGGACATCTCTCCTGCAAACGTGCTGCGTCAGTCTTTGCAGCTTATCGGCAAGATGCCTATTATTTCCGTATATGCATATCACTCATACCGTCATTTCAAAATGGATGACGTTCTTTTAATCCGCAATCCTGACAAGAACTGCTCTACGGCTGAGAATATTTTAAGAATGCTCAGACCTGACGGCAAATATACAGAGCTTGAAGCAAGAGTTCTTGACGTTGCGCTTGTACTTCATGCAGAGCATGGCGGTGGTAACAACTCTACATTCACAACGCACGTCGTAACCTCTTCGGGAACGGACACCTACTCAACGATAGCTGCATCAATCGCGTCCCTTAAGGGACCTAAGCATGGTGGTGCGAACCTTAAGGTTACTCACATGATTGAGAATATCAAGGAAAATGTAAAGAACTGGGAGGATGAGGCAGAGATAGAGGAGTATCTCACCAAGATTCTTGACAAGCAGGCATTTGACGGTGCAGGTCTTATCTATGGTATGGGACATGCCGTATACACCTTGTCGGATCCGAGAGAGGTTATTTTAAAGAGATATGCTAAGAGTCTGTCTGATGAAAAAGGGCTTACTAAGGAGTTCGAGCTTCTTGACCGCATAGAGAGAATCGCGGGAAGAATAATTGCCGAGAGAAGAAGATTGTTCAAGCCGATATGTGCAAACGTGGATTTTTACAGTGGTTTTGTCTATACTATGCTTGGAATACCGGAGGAGCTTTTCACTCCTATATTCGCAATTTCACGTATTTCGGGCTGGAGTGCTCATCGTCTTGAGGAGCTGGTCAATAAGGGAAAGATTATCCGTCCGGCATACAAGTATGTAGGGTGGCACAAGCCTTATTATGATATCGAGCACCGTCTTGGTGATGTCAACGACAACTGGAAGTAGATTTTGAACAAAGAAAGAAGAGGTAAGCTCATGGCTAAGAAGATTTTAAAGGATATAAAGGATATTAAGTTTATAACGATTGGAGAGGTGCTGTTGCGTCTGTCGCCTCCCAATTTTGAAAAAATCAGAATGGCTAACTCATATACCATCAACTATGGCGGTGCTGAGGCGAATGTAGCGGCAGGTCTTGCCAATATGGGGGTTGACAGCACGCTCTTTACGGTTGTTCCGGGTAACTCCGTAGGTAAGTCGGCGATTCGTTTTCTTCGCTCTAACGATGTACATATGTCGAAGGCAATCTATGCCGGCGACCGTCTTGGTATCTATTACCTTGAGGAGGGGTATGCAGTTCGTTCGTCAAAGGTAATTTACGACAGAGCCAATTCGTCATTTGCGACATATGATTATTCTCAGATGGATTTTAAGGAATTATTAAGTGGTTTTGACTGGCTTCATCTCAGTGGTATCACGCCTGCACTTTCACAGAACTGCCGTGACATGATAATGATGGCACTCAAGGCTGCTAAGGAGCTTGACATGATTGTCAGCTTCGATGGCAACTACAGAAGTGCTCTTTGGGGATGGCAGGAAGCAAGAGACTGTATAACAAGCTATCTTCCTTATGTGGATGTTCTTATAGGAATTGAGCCGCTCAATCTTATCGGTCCTGATGGAAAGGATATGAAGGACGGTATGAGTATGCAGCCTTCATTCAAGGAGCAGGATAAGATATTCAAGGCACTTCACGAGAAGTATGATTTCATGGCTATTGCACGCCATGTGCGCTATGTTCATACGGGAAGCGAGAATTCGCTCAAGGCTTATATGTGGTATGATGGTGAGACTTATGAGAGCAAGACCTTCAGATTCAACATCCTTGACCGTGTCGGCGGCGGTGATGCATTTGCAAGCGGTCTTATATATGCACTTATGGAAAAGATGGAGCCGAAGGATATTGTTGACTTTGCGGTAGCTACATCTGTTATCAAGCATACAATTCATGGCGATTTCAACATTATTGATGATAAGAAGTCAATCTATAATCTGATGAGACAGGAGTATGAGATTAAGAGATAATACGGAAATGAGGTTTAATATGGCTAAAAAGCGTGAGTTTTACTTTAAGTCAAGTGATGGTGTGAACCGTGTTCATACGGTAGAGTGGTCGCCGGAGGATGGAGCTGTAAAGGCGGTGCTTCATATTGTTCATGGTATGGCGGAGAGAGTTGAGAGATACGATGATTTTGCACGGTTTATGGCTGACAACGGATATCTTGTGGTCGGTGATGACCATCTCGGACATGGCAAAACGGCAGCTTCGCCTGAGGATTTTGGATATATAGGCGAGGATGGTGCTCATCTTCTTGTGAGGGATGAGCATAAGCTTCAGAGACATATGAAGGAACTGTACCCGGTTGTTCCGTATATTATTCTCGGACACAGCATGGGAAGCTATATAACCAGAAGGTTTATATCTATATATGGTGAGGACGTGGATGCGTGTCTCATTCTCGGGACAGGATTTCAGACGCCGGCTGAGACAGGTGCCGGGCTTACTGTTGCGGGGCTGGTCGGCAAGCTTAAGGGACAGCGTTACAGAAGCGATTTCCTCACAGAGCTTGGATTTGGCAAGTATTGTTCGCGGATAGAGAATCCCCGCACGGAGAGCGACTGGATGTGCAGGGATGACAAGGTAATAGATGACTTTAAGAATGACCCTCTGTGTGACTTTATTTTTACAGTCGATGGTTTTAAGGCTCTTCTTACATTGGTGCGTGAGGACTGTGACGACAGAACGGCATGTAAGGTTCCGAAGGAGCTTCCTATATATATTCTTTCGGGTGCCGAAGACCCGGTAGGACAGTATGGCGAAGGAGTAATGAAGACATACGAGCAGTACAAGCAGGCAGGGATAGAGGATCTTCAGGTAAAAATATATCCTCAGATGCGTCATGAGATTCTTAATGAATTCGGGAAAGAGGAGGTATATGATGATATCCTCCGCTGGACCGAGGAAAAAATAGCAGAATGTGCAGATGAAGAGGATGAAATATAGGAGGATGTGTATGATTAAGTTAGGTACCGCAGGCGCATGGCTTATAAATGGAAATGAGGTTGTCGGGGACAACGCTGAGGCAGCACAGATTATAAAGGCAAAGACAGGACGTGATGTTTCTAAGGAGGATGCGTCGAAGGAGACTATGGCGTATTCTATTTTAAAAAAGCATAATAAGTCTGACAGCATGGACAAGCTTAAGATAAGATTCGATAAGCTCACATCGCATGATATCACATTTGTAGGTATTATACAGACGGCGAGAGCATCGGGGCTTGAGAGATTTCCTATGCCGTATGTGCTCACGAACTGCCACAACAGCCTGTGTGCCGTAGGTGGTACTATCAATGAGGATGACCATATGTTTGGACTCAGCTGTGCAAAAAAGTACGGCGGGGTATATGTACCTCCTCATCAGGCGGTAATTCACCAGTTTGCAAGAGAGATGCTGGCTGAGTGCGGTGCAATGATACTTGGCTCCGACTCGCATACACGTTATGGTGCGCTTGGTACAATGGCAATCGGTGAGGGCGGCGGAGAGCTTGCAAAGCAGCTTCTAAACAAGACCTACGATGTTGCAATGCCGGGAGTGGTTGCGATATATCTCACCGGAGAGCCTGTGAAAGGAGTGGGTCCTCAGGATGTTGCTCTTGCGATTATCGGAGCAGTGTTCGGCAACGGATATGTAAAGAACAAGGTTATGGAGTTCGTAGGACCGGGTGTTTCCAATCTGAGTGCCGACTTCAGAATCGGTATAGATGTAATGACAACGGAGACAACATGTCTCTCTTCCATATGGAGAACTGACGACAAGATAAAGGAATTCTATGAGGTACATGGGCGCGGTGAGTGTTACAGTGAACTCAATCCGGGCGATGTGGCTTATTACGATGGCGTTGTGTATGTTGACCTTGGAAAGATTAAGCCTATGATTGCGATGCCTTTCCATCCAAGCAATGTATACACGATTGAGGAGCTTAATGCAAACCTCATGGATATTCTCGATGATGTGGAGAAGCGTGCGGCAGTAAGCCTTGATAATAAGGTTCCTTATACACTCAAGGATAAGGTAAGAGACGGAAGACTCTATGTGGAGCAGGGAATTATTGCGGGATGCGCCGGAGGCGGATTTGAAAATATATGTGCTGCGGCGGATATACTTAAGGGCAGGAGCATCGGTGCTGATGAGTTCACTCTCAGCGTATATCCTGCAAGTACTCCTATCTATGCTGAACTTGCCAGAAACGGCAGACTTGCAGACCTTATGACAACGGGAGCCATTGTAAAGACAGCCTTCTGCGGCCCTTGCTTTGGTGCAGGTGATACTCCTGCCAACAATGCATTCAGTATTCGTCACTCAACCCGTAACTTCCCTAACCGTGAGGGCTCTAAGCTCCAGAACGGTCAGATTGCCTCGGTTGCACTTATGGATGCACGTTCAATTGCGGCAACAGCGGCTAACAAGGGATATCTCACGGCAGCAACAGATGTTGATGTGGAATTTACCAATCCTACATATCATTTTGATAAGACAATATATGAGAACAGAGTATTTGACAGCAAGGGTGTGGCTGATCCGTCGGTTGAGATTAAGTTCGGTCCGAATATAAAGGACTGGCCTGAGCAGGTTGCACTCACGGATAATATTCTTGTCAAGGTTGTATCAGAGATTCATGATCCGGTGACAACAACGGATGAGCTTATTCCTTCAGGTGAGACTTCATCTTATCGTTCCAACCCTCTTGGTCTTGCAGAGTTCACACTCTCAAGAAAAGACCCTGCTTATGTCGGTCTTGCAAAGGAGATGAGAGCGGCTGAGGAGGTAAGAAGAAGCGGTGCTGATGTGACTGAGAGTAACGCTGAGGTTGCCCGTGCATTTAAGGTTATCAAGGAGGCATATCCTGAGCTTAATGCTGCTGAGACAGAGATAGGAAGTACAATATTTGCGGTTAAGCCGGGTGACGGTTCAGCGCGTGAGCAGGCGGCTTCCTGCCAGAGAGTTCTTGGAGGTCTTGCAAATATTGCCAATGAGTATGCAACTAAGAGATACCGTTCCAATCTTATCAACTGGGGACTCATTCCTTTTATAATTGATGAGGGTGAGCTGCCGTTTAAGAACGGAGATTTTATATTTATTCCGGATGCCGTTAAGGCAATCAGGGATAAGGCGTCAGAGGTTAAGGCTTACGTCGTAAAGGACAAGCTCTGCGAGTTTAAACTTAAGATAGGTGAACTTACGGATGACGAGAGACAGATTATACTTGATGGATGTCTCATCAATTATTATAGACATTAAGGCGATGATGCCAAGGTTAAAATGTAATTTCAAAGTATGGGGGTAAATTAAGATGAATAATGATGGCCTGATGTTTTTACAGCCGGTATTTAAGGAAATGATATGGGGAGGCAACCGCCTTGCAACGGAGTTCGGATATGATATTCCGGGTGACGATACGGGAGAATGCTGGGGAATCAGTGCACATCCGAACGGTGATTGTACAGTAAGAAGCGGTGAATACTCAGGGATGAAGCTCTCACAGGTGTGGAGTGAACATCCTGAACTCTTCGGAAGAGAGAAATCGGAAGGCGTATTTCCTCTTCTTACCAAGATTATTGATGCAAAGGCTGATTTGAGTATTCAGGTGCATCCTTCCGATGACTACGCCAAGGTGCATGAGAACGGCTCGCTCGGAAAGACTGAGTGCTGGTATATTCTTGATTGTCCTGAGGGAGCAACGCTTGTTGTCGGTCACAACGCGGCGGACAAGGAAGAGTGTGCCAAGATGATTCACGAGGGAAGATGGAGTGAGTTCATTCGTGAGGTGCCTGTTCACAAGGGGGATTTCGTATCGATTGTACCGGGAACGGTTCACGCAATAAAGGCAGGGGTCATGCTTCTTGAGACACAGCAGAACAGTGACATAACATACCGGGTGTACGATTATGACAGACTCTCTAACGGAAAGAAGAGGGAGCTTCATGTTGAAAAATCAATAGATGTTATCAATGCTCCTGCAGCTCCGGCGGAAAACAGCATACACAATTTCGCAAATGTGGCAAAAAATACGCCGGTACTTATGGAGAAGAGTGCGTATTACAGGGTGTGGAAGCTTGTCACCGCGGATAACGCAGGAGACGGATTGTCAGTGAAAAATGATTTTGATGCAAAGTATCTTCTTGTGAGTGTTGTGTCCGGAGATGGCATGATAAATGGTTTGGCAGTAAAGAAGGGCGACCATTTTATAGTTACCAATGAATGTGATGAGTTCAAGCCGTCCGGAATTATGGAACTCATAATATCCGCTGAGGTCTGAGAAGCATTGCTATTCGATTTGAAGTAAAAATAAAGGCAGGGAACAATATGACAGAGCAGGAATTGGATAAAATGATTGCGCGCATCAATGAACTTGCGCGTAAATCAAAAGCTGAGGGACTGACTGAGGAGGAGGCTCTTGAGCAGACGGAACTTCGAGGAAAGTATATCGCGAACTTCAGAGCTAATTTCCGTAAACAGTTGGAAAAGATTGATGTCAAGCAGGCAGATGGCACAATCATCAATCTTGGTGAAGAATATTATAAAAGGAGACACTAATGTGATGTGAACTGCGTTCATGAGCAAGTAGCGAAAGCGGATTGCGAATGTCCGCTTTACGCGATTCACAGACATTAAAAGGTATAAGAGTTATATGCGGTGGATGCCCGGAATATAATTAAGCAAAGGAAACAGGAGACTGTGAATGCTTAATTATATCTGGGCATTTATGCTTTTGATTGGAATTGTATATGGTGTGTGGTCAGGAAATCTTTCCGCTGTCTCCAATGCGGTTCTTGACAGTGCGGCTCAGGCGGTGAATCTTGCCATATCAATGTCGGGAATAGTTGCATTATGGTGCGGTCTGATGGAGATTGCAGATAAAGCGGGTGTGGTTAAGCTGCTGTCAAAGGGAATGAGACCTCTGATACTGTGGCTTTTCCCGAGATTGAGGCGTGAGGACGGAGAGAAAGCGGCAGAATACATAACACTGAATTTTATAATGAATATACTTGGAACCGGGTGGAGTGCAACAGGTCCGGGGCTTATGGCGATGGAGGAGCTTGATAAAATAAGGGTCGATAAGCGGGCTGCATCAGATGAAATGTGCACATTCCTTGTGCTTAATATCTCATCACTGCAGCTCATCCCGGTAAACATCATCGCATATCGGAGCGCTTATGGAGCTGTGGCACCGGCTGCCATAATTATTCCTGCACTTATTACGACCGGGATAAGTACGATGGCAGCAGTTGTGTTCTGTAAGCTGATGTGCTTAAGGAAGGGCGGATAGTACTGATAGGCACATCGGGCTAATCGCACAAGCGGGAGTGTGTCAGACGGCTGCTGTGAGTGCGGCTTCCGGTAATGGGAACACCATCTGTATTGGTATAGGTATTCATATAGGTTCGATATTTTAACGGCATAAGCTGCTGCTGAAGCTTTTCATTGCGACGGGCTTCTATCGCTACGGAGGAGCGGAAGGTCTCAAATAATTCCTCAATAGCTTCATTGCTTCCTGTAGCTGCACACCCGGTGTGTTCGCGTGTGGCATCGACAAGACTGTCAAGGTAGTCATCGGTTATGTCTGAGAGGACATAATGATGACGTCCGGCATGATGAATGGAACAGCGATGTCTGGTGGTATCGGCTATAAGCCAGTTGTCATTACGGAGGCGGTCGGCAAAATGGTATGACATCAGGTCAAGAATATCGTTCGTCGGGGCAAATCTTGCAAGCAGAAAGCTTCCGTGTTCGTCGCGGTATTGTCCAAAACGAATAAAGCCCAGAAAATGCTGTGATTCACGGCTGACATTGCGGTCAAGTTCAAACAGACGCATGACATAAGGGTTAACAAGGTGGTTCACAATGCCGGGTCCTACCTTGAAGGCGTCAATAAGAAAATGGTATATTATATCACCGCGCTCAGGGCAGGATGATAGGGCGGCGTGGTAGACCTGTGTATAGATGTCGTGTGAGAGCTTATGCCTGATGGTCGATGCAACCTTAGCTGCAAGCTCATCATCGGCATCAAAATAGCGGTACTCACAGAACAGTTCCATAGTCTCGCCGTCTGATACGCTTATGGCTGTCTTGGAGGTGCCAATCTCCCATGCACGGTAAATGGCTGTAAATATTCCGTTCACGCTTCCGTCGCAGCAGCAAATAATCATCGTAATCTCCTTTCCGCCGCCGGTAAGCGGCACTAATAGCAATAAAAGACGTGTCTCATACTATTCCACAGTTCTGTCCTGCTTATCGTGAAGAGGCGGTAAGCGGTGCATAATTCTCGTTGTTGTCGTCGAACAGTGAGAGCTGACGGTAAAGCCCGCTCTGGGATATCTGAAGCGCGTGACGGCGCTCGGCTCCCATAAGCTGCGATACGATATAGTCTTCATCCTGTCTAAACAGGTCGTCTGTTCTTCCGTTGCAGGTGATAAAATATCTCGCTCTCTTCATGACAACTCCCATTCGGGCAATATCTTTAAAATCCAATGAAGTACTTCGACGGGCTCTCAGTATGCGCTCAACGGAGCGCGGGCCTACTCCGGGTATGCGAAGGAGCTGTGCTTTTGCTGCCTTGTTAATCTCGACAGGAAATTCTCCGAGATGCTGTAGTGCCCAGTCGCACTTCGGGTCTATATAGCTGTTGAAGTTGGGGTGGGACTCGGACAGAAGCTCATCTGCACTGAACCCGTAAAAACGCAGCAGCCAGTCAGCCTGATAAAGACGGTGTTCACGGAGAAGTGGCGGCCCGTCTTCGGTGGACGGAAGTGAACTGTCATTATTGACATTGACAAATGCTGAATAAAAAACACGTTTCAGATTGTAGTTCTTATATAGTGCCTCGGCTATTGTCACAAGCTGATAATCGGATTCGGGCGCGGCACCTATAATCATCTGTGTGCTCTGTCCTGCAGGAACGTATGCCTTAGGACCGCTTCGGGAGTCGAAAATATTCAATGGCGATACGGCATTGTCTGCGGAAACGGATTGAATATTGTGGTCAAATGATGACAGATGTTCGGTATTGCCTGAATCAATGTAAGCCGGACGTGCGGATGTCATTGAATGATAATCCGCAAGCAGAAGCTCGTTACGCCTTATGCCGAGCTGAATCTGCCGCATTGGTGTGAGTATGCTCCTGCGTGACTTATTAGGGGCGATGCGCCTGAGGGCATCAGCTGTTGCAAGCTCAAGATTAATGCTCATTCTGTCGACATACCAGCCCGTCTCCTCAATGACGGAAGGGTCAGCACCGGGAATTCCCTTAACGTGTATATAACCGTTAAAGTGATATACACATCTTAAGAGCTTGACGGTCTTTAAAAGAAGCTGCATGGTGTGCGTGGGTGAGACGACAATTCCTGAACTCAGGAAAAGTCCCTCTATATAATTACGCCTGTAAAACTCCATGGTGAGTGTGCATACCTCTTCCGGGGTAAAGGAGGTTCTGAGCACATCGTTGGAGCGGCGGTTGATGCAGTATCGGCAGTCATAAATGCATTCATTGGTAAATAATATCTTAAGAAGTGATATGCATCTGCCGTCAGCTGCAAAGCTGTGGCATATTCCGCTGCTTACCGTGCTGCCGATGCCTGTGGCACTGCCTCTTCTGTCTGAACCGCTTGAAGTGCATGCGGCATCGTACTTGGCTGAGTCGGCAAGAATCTTAAGCTTATCTTTAATATCCATATCTTCCTTAATTAACATAGAACCTCATTTCCAAGCAAAAAAATAAAAATCTGTTGCTTATCGAACGTTTGTTTGATATTATAATAGCACATATGTTCGGGAATGTAAAGAGGAATATTTTGGTGTTTTATATTCTGCGGGCGGGAATATAGTAGTAGAGAACTGTTTTTAGCGAGGGGGATATGGCGGAGATACTTGCTCAGGGAGTCATCCCGATAATAATTTTTGTTGTGATATTGTGGTCGGCCGTGTCAGGAGATAAGGTCTATGAACATTTTACAAGGGGAGCCCTCAAAGGTCTTAAGATTACGGCAGAGCTTCTGCCGACACTTATAGGGCTGCTGGCAGCAGTCGGAGTTCTCAGGGCGTCGGGAGTGATCGATGCCTTGTGCTCACTGGCGGGAGGCTTGACCGACAAGGTGGGATTCCCGGCACAGGTTGTTCCGGTAGCTTTTGTCAAGATATTTTCTTCGTCTGCAGCAACGGGACTTATGCTGGATATTTTTAAGAATTATGGTGCGGACTCCTACGAGGGGCTTCTTGCGGCACTTATTTTGTCGAGCACGGAGACCTTAATGTACACGATAAGCATTTATTATATGTCGGTAAAGGTCACAAAAACGAGGTGGACGGTGGCGGGGGCATTCATAAGCATGGCGGCAGGAATAGCGGGAAGCATATTCGTACTTCAATTTGTTACAAAAATGTAATATTTCAAAGTCTTGACGAACAAAGAGTACTATGATATTATGACTATGTCGGTGTACTATGACAGATAATACACAAGGGAGTATTTTTTATAAATAAAAGAAAACCCATTACCATGGACCGGTGTAAGGGAGATGCATCGGTCACAACATTGTTATGACTGCTGCGGCATAATGATGGAAATAATGCAGTGCGAAAGAGAGGTTATTTTTATGAAGAGAATGAAGAAAGTGGCGGTCCTGATCATGACAGCGGCGATGTGCTTTGCCATGGCGGGCTGTAAGAAAGAGACGGGTGAAGAGGTTCCTACGGGAGATGTATACTCACCTAAGTTCTCGGAAGTGAATGCTGATATAGACTATGTCAGCAATGTATTGTCGAGCGGGAACAAGATAATGATTCTCGGACAGAAGTATGACAATGTGAATTATACTTACACTCAGAAGTTTGTGACGATTGACGCTGCTACGGGGGAGCAGACAGCGAAGGAGCTTGAAGTGCAGAAGGAAAGTGACAATGAGGAAGTGTCGCTTCAGTCAGTCTGCAGATATAAGGATGGTTTTCTGGGAGTTGTTTACCGCTATGTACAGCCTACTCAGGAGGAGATGGACAGCGGCGTATATGATGTGGAATCAAGCTACACCATGGAGATATACGATGCTGAGTTCAATAACCTTTCCAGCATATCTCTTGATAAGATTCAGAAGAGCATAGAGGATGAGGGCGGTAATTTCTATGTTCAGAATGTTGCTGCGGATGCTGACGGCAATGTATATATGACTCTTGACAGCTCTTTGTATGTGCTTGACGGCAGTGGTGAACTCAAGTGTAAGATTGATTTTGAGAACTGGATCAACGGAATGGTAGCCACAAGTGATGGCCAGGTATATGTAATGTACTATGATGAGCAGTATAATCCGGTCATGGCACCGGTTGATCTTGCAGCTAAGTCGGTCGGAGCGGTACTTGAAAACCTGCCTACGAACAACAACGGTTCACCACAGGCATTTCCGGCAGGTGACGGCAAGATTTATGTTGTAGGTTCAAGCAAGTTATATCTTTACGATATTGCTGCACAGACATCTGAGGAGGTTCTTGACTGGATAGCATGTGATATCAGTACCAACAGCCTTTCCGGTTTTGCAGTGTTAGATGACGGCTCCTTCGTTGCGGTATCAACCACCTATGACTATTCTGCGGATACGTCCAAGACAACAATTGAGCTTGCTGCGATTTCCAAGGTTCCTGCAGGTTCAATTAAGCAGAAGAAGACGGTAACACTTGCGATGATGACAATGGACTATGACACTCAGGGTAAGGTTATCAAGTTCAACAGAACCAATGAAGATTACAGAGTTAACATTAAGACGTATGTAAATGATGATTATTCCAACTATGAAGATGCAAAGACTCAGTTTCAGGCAGATGTTGCAGCGGGAACTGCCGGAGATTTCTTTATGGCAGACAGCAATATTAATGTTGACAACCTGATTGCCAAGGGAGCTCTTGCAGACCTTTCAGACTTAATTGACAATGATGCCGAGTTAAGCAGGGATGATTTCATACCTAACATTCTTGATATACTCTCAGTGAACGGTAAGCTTTACAGCATTGCAAGTTCGTTTTCCGTACAGACACTTGTGGGAAAGGTATCAGATGTCGGAACGGGCAAGAGCTGGACATTTAAGGATGTCATGGAGCTTGTGAAGGCAAGACAGGGAGCTTCTCTTATGGCATATACAACTAAGCAGGGTGGTCTGACGACTATGGTTCAGTACAGCATGGACAGCTTCTACAATGCCGGGACTGGGGAGTGTAACTTTAATTCCGATGACTTTATAGCACTGCTTGAGCTTTGTAATACATTCCCTGAGGATTACGATTACGATTCGGATGTAAGCATGCCTAAAATGCTCAGAACAGGCAAGGTACTTCTCACAGACATATATATTTCGGATTTTGACTTCGTTCAGCTCTATGAGGCACTCTACGGGGAGCCGGTCAACTTTATCGGTTATCCGACCAACAGCGGTTCGGGAGCGGTTGTGAGCTTTGATGCACGCTTCTGCATTGCGGCGAAGTCAAAGAATAAGGATGCGGCATGGGCGTTTATTCGTCAGTTCCTTCTTCCTGAAGCACAGAAGAGTCTTGATTGGAGACTCCCTATCAATAAGGACGCCTTTGAGCAGAAGCTTACCGATGCAATGAATGCTACTGATGAGGAAGTCGGCTCATGGGTGTACGATGATGTCGAGATTCAGATTAAGGCACTTACCGGTGAGCAGGCACAGATAGTAAGAGATATTGTATACAGTGCTACATCAGAGGCAGCTTATGATGAGCAGCTCCTCAATATTATTACTGAGGAGGCGGCTTACTACTTCGGTGGTGAGAAGAGTTCAAGCGAGGTAGCGGGAATTATTCAGTCCAGAGCACAGGGCTACATTGATGAGAACCGTTAAGCATACGATATTCCGATTGGGGTAGGTTATGGTTATGAAGAAAAAAGCAAAGGAGCTTAAGCTCCCCAAAGAGAAAAAAACAACTCCTGCGCACTCAAAGCGCAGGAGAAAACTGGGACAGCACACGATGACCCCTTTTCTGGCACCAAGTATTATAGGAGTTACATTGTTCTTTCTTCTCCCGTTCTTTGTGGTTATTTTTTATTCATTCGTGGATAATCCGGTTACGAGGGAATGGGTGTGGTTTGACAATTTTGTGAAGCTTGTAAAGAATAACTCGTTTAGGAGGGCTGTTAAGAACACGGCTGTATTTACCGGAGTCGCGGTTCCGCTTGCGGTAATTCTGTCACTGCTTCTTGCGATAATACTGGACCAGAAGATTCCGGGAAAGAGTCAGTTCAGAACTTTCTTTCTGAGTCCGATGATGGTTCCGATAGCATCGGTTGTGCTCATATGGCAGGTGCTTTTCCATTACAATGGTGCGGTCAACGATTTTTTGTCGACGTTCGGTGTAAAACCGGTTGACTGGCTCAAGTCAGACTACGCGATGGTTGCGATTGTACCGCTGTATCTGTGGAAGAATCTGGGATATAACATGATTCTGTTCATGGCGGCACTTGGAAACATACCGAGGGATATAATTGAGGTTGCGGAGCTTGAGAGTGCCAATTCCTGGCAGATATTCTGGCACATTAAGATAAGATATCTGTCACCGACGATATTGTTCGTTACAATTATGTCAATCATAAGTTCCTTCAAGGTATTCCGTGAGGTATATCTTCTCACGGGAGATCATCCGGTGACAAGCCTTTACATGCTGCAGCATTACATGAACAACATGTTTAAGTCGCTGGATTACCAGAAGCTGTCGGCGGCGGCGATACTCATGTCGCTTGTTATGATTGTACTTATAGGAGCATTATTCCTTATTGAAAATCATTTTGGAAAGGATGTGGAGGAATAGTGGGAAAAGAGAAGAAACAGCATGAAGCGGTGCTGCATGGTATTCACCATAAGAGACGCAGAAGGCTTGTGATACGCACGATCTGCTTTTTGTTCGCCGCGAGCTTTGCAATAATATTTCTTTTTCCGACGGTTGTGACAATAGCCAATTCCTTCATGTCACAGTCGGAAATAAGTTCTAACTATGGAATGGTATTTTCTACCACGGATTCCGGTGCGAAGGCATACATATCTAAGAAGGTTAACATAAAACTTATCCCTGATATGGTAAGCTTCAGCCAGTATTTTACGGTACTGCTTAAGAGCCCTTCTTATCTTCTCAAGTTCTGGAATTCGGTTATACTGGTTGTACCTATTACGGTATTTCAGATTATAATAGCATGTCTTGCATCCTACGGGTTTGCGAGAACGGAAGGAAAGCTTAAGGGAATGGTATTCTTTGGTTATATTATTCTTATGCTTATGCCTTATCAGGTAACGCTTGTTCCTAACTATCTGGTTGCCGAATGGTTCAAAATTCTCAACACGAACTGGGCTATATGGCTTCCGGGTATATTTTCACCGTTTTCAGTATATCTGCTCACTAAATATATGAAGCGAATACCGAAAGCACTGTTTGAGGCGGCACAGATTGACGGTGCAGGTGAGTGGCAGATGTTTCGCAAGATTGCGATGCCGATATGTAAGGGGGCAATCTATTCATGTGCGATTCTCGTGTTTATCGATTATTGGAACATGGTAGAGCAGCCGCTTATCCTTTTTACGGATACGGAGAAATACCCATTATCGGTATTCCTGTCTAAGATAAATGAAGGTGAAATCGGTCTTGCGTTTGCGGTTGCGACGATATATATGATTCCGGGTCTTTTGATTTTCCTTTACAGCGAGGAGTATCTTGTTGAGGGAATCACATATCAGGGTGGAATTAAAGGTTAACTAATAATTAAAAGTGATTATTCAGAAAGGGTTAAAGCGATGAAGAAGCTGGAAGGAAACAGAAAAGACTGGATAAAAAATATCCTGATTATATTTCTTGTGGTGCTGTTGCTGCTCACATTTTTTTCTAACACAATTATGAACTATTCGCTTGCCGAGGTATCAAGTACCTATATTACAAGCGGAAGCATTTCAACAGCAATTCGCGGAACCGGAACGATTCAGTCCGTAGATCCGTATAATGTGACAATATCAGAGGGACGTAAGGTTGAGAGCGTCAATGTAAAGAAGGGTGATACAGTAGCTAAGGGTGATGTCCTCTTTGTACTTGAGAAGGGAGAGAGTACCGAGGTTGCGGATGCCAAGAAGGCATATCAGGATCTGCTTGCAAGCTATGACAAGACCATAATTGACCGAAACATCAGCAATGACATTATCACGGCTGCGCAGAACAGGGATAATGATGTTATTGCACAGAAGATGACAAGATTAGAGCAGCTAGGAGCATCAGTTAAGCAGAAGCAGACAACTGTTGATGATATAAAGGCGCAGATAGATGTAGTCAACGCGGGAAGCAAGATTGTTGATGTATCCAACGAGAAGGCACAGTTAGAGGCTGCTACCACGGCACTCAACGCTGCCAATGATGCACTTGCAAAGTATACAGAGCTTCAGAAAAAGGTTGAGAGTCTTTTAAGCGAGGCTTCTTCGGCGACCGATGAAGATAAGAAGAGAGATCTCATAAATCGGGCAGTAGCAGCAGCCAACGAGAGAGACTCGGTGGGAGATAAGGCGACACTTGAGGCGAATATCAAGTCCTATAATAATCAGATTGAAACGATTAAAAAGGCAATAGAGGATAAGCAGGCAGCTCCTTCTGCTGAGGCAGATAAGCTCAGCTACAATCTCACTGTTGCAACCAATGAGTATAATGATATAAAGAAGAGCTATGATGACTTATCGGCGGAGATTGAGAGCCAGAGAACTCTTCAGAGCCTCTTAGACCAGATAGAGGATGCCAAGAATAAGTATGAGACTCTTGAGGCTAAGACAATAGGAACAGAAGTGACAGCTCCTGTAAGCGGAATCATAACTGCAGTCAACTATGTAGCAGGTGAGAAGGTTGAGAAGGATGCCACAATGGCTACCATACAGATTGCCGGTAAGGATTACACACTTGAGATGTCGGTTACAAAGGAACAGGCGGCAAGAATCAAGGTTGGTGATGTAGGTCAGGCATCCAACTCATGGTATTTCAGTGATATGACACTCACTGTATCCGCAATAAAAAATGACACATCCAATCCTTCGTCCGGTAACAGGATTGTCGTATTTACGGTAACAGGTTCTGACATCAATGTTGGTCAGTCGGTTACGGTGAGCGTTGGTGATAAGTCGGCTAACTATGATATGATTGTACCTAACACGGCTATCCGTGAGGATAAGAACGGTACATATATTCTTGTCATAACCTCTAAGAGCACGCCTCTTGGAAACAGATATACAGCTACTCGTGTTGATGTAACGAAGCTTGCATCGGATGACACGAATACGGCTATTTCATGTGGACTCCAGGGTTATGAGAGTGTAATCACAACGGCGACTAAGCCGGTATCGGCAGGAGATTTGGTACGTCTGCCTAAATAATGGGAGGATATGATGACAAGGCCTAATGTAAAAATGACAAAAAAACAGCTTGTGCTTCTGGTCATCATTGCGGCCGGTCTGGCGATATTTGGGATTTTGACGGCAATATCAAGTGCCATTGCACGGACACAGACGACGCAGTACTCTGCAAAATATTGGGATTCTGACGGGCGTTATTCAATGGTAAGCGTATTTCTGCCGGAGGATAACCCGATTACACAGAGTAATGTGCAGCAGCTTGAATATACGTTGGATCAGGCTTTGATTAAGGAAGCAATTGAGGCTCCGGCTGACAATGCAAGATTATATGTATCTTCATACAGTGCCAAGACACAGGTGTCGTTATCATCAGGACGTTCAGGTTCACAGAAATGTACGGCATATGGTGTAGGTGGAGATTTTTTCAGATTCCATAATTATGAGCTTATCAGTGGAAGCTATCTTCTTGAAGACAGCCTGATGAGTGATTATGCGGTACTCGACGAGGAGGCGGCGTGGAAGGTATTCGGTGCCATAGAAGTTGACGGAATGACATTTAAGTACAATGGTAAGGAATATATTGTTGCAGGCGTTGTCAGACCGCAGGACGGATATAAGACCAAGGCAGGAGGAGCTGAGGCGGGTACCGTATTTTTTCCGATAGGTGAGCTTGAAGATGTTGCAGACAGCTATGAAATAATATTTCCGAATCCTGTTTCAGGATTTGCGGTAAAGCAGATTAAAGAAGCATTTTCATCCTGCGGATACAGTGAGGATGATATAAAGATAGTCAACAACTCAGAGCGCTATGGATTTGTTAACTCGGCGAAAAGACTTCTGAAATGGACGGAGAAGGGAATGTCGTTTAAGGCAATAAAGTATCCGTACTGGGAGAACAGTGCTATCGCGGTTGAGAACATATACGATGTGTTTACTCTGTTCAGAATTATATTCATAGTTCCGCCGATAGTCATTGTGATTGTTTCAATAATTCGTTTTCATCCGATTCATAGACTTAAGCTTCTTGTGCTCAGAATTGTGGAGCATTTCAGAAAATAAGCGAATATGCAATTTATGCAAAGGTCGTTGCGGTGATATATGCCGCAGCGGCTTTTTTATCTTTTCAACATGGTCATAATGTGATAAAATATTAAAATTGAAACTAAGCGAAATGGTCTTTGAACCGTTTAAACGGGGGGTGTGTATGGAGCGGAAGAAGGATTATATATTATGTGTTGTATCGGCTGTAATCGGCATTGTGATTTTTGCCGTGGCGGGTATCAATAAGAGGATTACATTCTGTGATGAGGTGTACACGTATATGATTGTCAATTCCTCCAACGCGGCATACCAGTTCGCGGAGGGCGAGTGGTACACGAGGGAACAGGTAACCGATATGCTCGCACACACGGGGACGGACAGCGTGGTGCAGATGTTGAGAAATGTAAAGGGAGATCCGCATCCGCCGCTATACTATGGTCTTGTGTATATTGCATCGCTCATAGGCGGCGCGAACCTGACGAGGTGGACGGCTCTTTCGGTGAACGGACTCATGTATATCGGAACGATCGTGATGTTGTGGCTTGCAGTTTATAAGGCGGCGGGCTCATCGATTGCGGCGAGCGTCTCGGCACTTGTGTATGCACTCAATGCGGGCGTCATATCGGACGCGATGCTGCTCAGAATGTATATGCAGCTCTCATTTTTTACGATAGCATTTGCCTATGTGACCTTGCTGCTTTATAAGGATAAGGACAGAATGCTGTACTATGTGCTGCTTGGCATTATTGCGGCGGGCGGTTTCCTCACGCAGTATTATTTCTGTTTCATTGCAATTTTTTTCTTCTGCGTGTGGGTGGTGTACAACCTTGTGAAGAAGAGCTATAAGCGCATTGTGAAGTATCTTGTGAGTATGGTATGCGCAGTTGCTGCGGATACTATCGTATGGCATTACTGGATAGGGACGCTTCTGTCTAACAACAATTCGGAAGCGATAAGGGAAAATGCGCTCAACTTTGCAAACCTTGCCAACAGCCTGTTCAGGGGAATCATGACGGTGCAGCTTGTACTTTTTCAGAGATGGTACATTGCGGGAGCGGTGATTGCGCTCTGCATCGTGGCTTTTACACTGATTTCAAAAAAGGCGGCGCAGATATTCCCTGAGATAAGGCTGTATGTCGGGACGCTCGCGATTGTCGTGTTCCTCTACGCGGTGGTGGTGTATCAGCTCACGCCTTCATATCTTATGTCAGGACGGTATTTTTATGCGGCAGTGTGCCTCGAGCTCATGCTGCTCGCCGTGTGCGTGAGCGTGCTGGTAAGGGCGTATGCACCTGATAAGACAATGGGAAAAGTGGCAAAGAGCGTGGCTGCGGTGGTATGTGTTGCGGTGGATATAATTATTCTCGTGTTCGGATACGGAATAGACTACTACACCGATGCCTCCGAGTATGATAAGCAGACCGAGGTGTTAGAGGAGTATGCCAACATTCCTTGGGTGCTCTGCGGGGATGAGAACTGGCAGTTGACTGCGAATTTCTTCGACTACACGATTCCCGAAAAAATAATGAGAATCACGGATGAGAGTGAGTACCGCGAGGAGCCGCTTCTTGAGAATGCGGACAGCTTCCTTGTGGCTGCGCGCACCAATGATGAAAATTCAGGTGGAGATGCGGCGTTGTACTATTATATAGGCTGTACCGGAAGATTTGTGAGAAGTGAACTGCTTATGGAAAGAAACGGGATGTCATATTATGTGGCATATCCGGATAAATAAAAAATAAAACAGGAAAGGAAGAATGTAATATGAAAATGAATAAATCAAAAGTAGCAATAGTAGGATGTGGGCTTGTAGGCTCCACGACAGCCTTCAGCCTTGTAACGCAGGGAGTTGTCGATGAGGTGCTCATGATTGATATTAACAAGGAGAGAGCTTACGGAGAGAAGCTTGACCTTCATGATAGCATAGAATACCTTAATAGAAATGTTAAAGTGACAAACGGCGATTATTCTGACTGTTCAGACGCAGATATAGTTGTAATCACAGCCGGAGCACCGCCTAAGCCGGGACAGAGCAGGCTTGATACACTTGAACTCACGGCGAATATATGTAAGTCAATAGTCGGCCCTGTTATGGAGAGCGGCTTTGACGGAATTTTTCTTATAGTGTCCAATCCGGTAGATATTATCACACATTATGTCAAGAAGCTTTCCGGGCTTCCGAAGAATCAGGTAATAGGCACCGGAACGGCTATTGACTCGGCGAGACTTAAGACATTCATCGGTGAGCTTGTGAAGGTTGACCCAAGAAGCGTGCATGCTTACTCGATGGGCGAACACGGAGATTCACAGATGGTGCCATGGTCCGTTGTAACCGTTGCGGGTAAGCCGTTTTATGATGTAATAGCAGATAATAAGAATCTGGTAGGGGATGTAGACCTTGACGAGCTCGTACACAAGACTACCAGAGAGGGATGGGAGATTCTTGAGCGCAAGGGTACGACATATTACGGAATCGCCACGGCAGCAGTTGCCATAATCAAGGCAATCATGAATGATGAGAATAAGATTATTCCGGTATCGACATACCTTGAAGGAGAGTACGGAGAGACGGATGTGTATGCGGGTGTGCCGACTGTATTAAACAGACACGGAGCTTATGATGTGCTTGAGATTCATATGTCACCGAGCGAGCTGGCAAGATTCAAGGACTCTGCAAGGGTAATAAGAGAATACACCAACAAGATAATGGAGTATTAACGACATGGCGAAATTATATTTTAAATATGGGGCGATGGGAAGCTCTAAGACTGCCAATGCACTTATAACCAAGTTCAATTACGAGGAGAGAGGCATGAAGGTATGGCTTCTTAAGCCGGCGATGGATGACCGTGATGGAAAGGATATAATTAAAAGCCGTATAGGGCTTGCATGCAGATGCTTTGTCGTGACACCTGAGACGAATATTGTGAATGAGTATGAGAAGCTTTCAGGGTACGATGCGGTGATAGTCGACGAGGCGCAGTTTCTCACACCGAAGCAGATTGATGAGCTCAGATATATTGTCGATAACATGAATGTTCCGGTATTGTGCTTCGGGCTTAGAACTGACTTCCTTACACATGTATTTCCGGGAAGTCTGAGACTTCTTGAGATTGCCGATTCCATAAGTGAGATTAAGACGATATGCAGATGCGGTTCTAAGGCGACCGTGAATGCGAGAATCGATGAGCAGGGAAATGTTATAACTGACGGAGAACAGGTGCTTATTGGCGGAAACGACAGTTATGAGGCAATGTGTTATTCCTGTTACATGAAGAAAATTAAGAGCAAAAAGGAGATAAAAAATGGAAATTAAGGAGATTCTTTCAAAGGTAGACCATACTGTATTAGGACAGACAGCAACCTGGGGCGAGATAAAGGGACTTTGTGACGACGGAATGAAGTATGAGACAGCATCCGTATGTATTCCGCCAAGCTATGTTAAGCAGGCGGCTGAGTATATAAAGAGCGCCGGCGGACATCTTAAGGTATGTACCGTCATCGGTTTTCCTAATGGCTATAATACAACTGCCGTAAAGTGTTTTGAGACTGAGACGGCAGTAAAAGAGGGCGCAGATGAGATTGATATGGTAATCAATATCGGATGGGTTAAGGACGGTCTTTATGATAAGGTGTCAGATGAGATTAAGCAGATTAAGGCTGCATGCCACGGAAGGCTTTTGAAGGTCATTATTGAGACCTGTCTTCTCACGGATGATGAGAAGATAAAGCTCTGCAAGGTTGTATCCGGGTCGGGAGCTGAATATATTAAGACATCTACAGGTTTTTCAAAGGCGGGAGCAACCTTTGAGGATGTCGAGCTTATGGTAAAGAATGTTGACGGCATACTGGTAAAGGCGGCAGGAGGAATCAGCTCCATCGCGGACGCCGAAAAATTCATTGAGCTTGGCGCATCAAGGCTTGGAACGAGCAGAATAGTTAAGATTGTGAAGGCTGAAAACACGGATAATCAGACTTACTAGGAAAGGGTGTTACGGATGACGGAGGAAGAACATTTACAATTAATAGAGGGAAAGCTTGAAAAAGCAATAGAGGGCATTAAGGAAGAGATGAAGCTCAATGACAAGGATATAGCGCAGCTTCAGGAGCTCTATTGGGAGAATTATAGCGACTTTGACGAGTACGGCTATGAGGAGTATGAGAATCGTCAGCAGATGTTCAATCATGCCAATTTCAGAAGCAGGAATATGAAGACACTGCATATGTACAAGAGAATGCAGGATTCACCGTATTTTGCCAGGGTTGATTTCGTGTTCGACGGTGAGGATGAGCCGGAGCGCTGCTATATCGGAATCGGTAATTTCGCTGAAGGAAAGGGAAGCGTGCCACTCATATATGATTGGCGTGCGCCTATATCCGGTCTTTTTTATGATTATGATGCGGGAAGAGCATCATATGTGGCTCCGGCAGGAATTGTCGAGGGTGAGATAGTAAAAAAATATCAATATAAGATAAAAAAGGGTAAATTAATTTACGCTGTTGAGAGTGATATAAAGATAGATGATGATATTCTTAAGCAGGCTTTGTCAATGAATGCCGATGCAAGACTTAAGAGTATTGTAAGTACGATTCAGAAGGAGCAGAATTCCATAATAAGAAATGAGAAGGATAAAATTCTCATAGTTCAGGGAGGAGCCGGTTCCGGAAAGACATCGGTTGCACTTCACAGAATAGCGTATCTTCTGTACAGACATCGCAATGACCTCATGGCATCACAGGTACTCATACTCTCGCCGAACGACGTGTTTTCAGACTATATATCACATATCATGCCTGAGCTGGGAGAGGAAAATATAAGCGAAATGACATTCGATGATTTTGCCGCTAAGGAGCTCTCGGATGTTGCAGCATGTGAGCGTCATTATGATTTTCTTGAGGATGTTCTTGTACATGAGGAGAGCAGGCCTGAGTATGCAAAGGCGCGTCAGGAGAAGTTATCGGCGCGTTCGTGCAAGGAGTTTGCCGAGGCGATAAATGCTTTTGTGTTCTCGCTTGAGTATGAGCTTATGGATTTTAAGAACATAAAGTACAAGAAGCTTGAGAAGGATGCGGACAGCATTGCCGACCTTTTTTATAACAAGCTTCCTGACATTCCGTTGTTTAAGAGAATGGATGCGGTGCGAGAGTACATTGTCGACGAGTATACGACACTCACGGGACATGAATTTGACGATATTGAGTCGGCGATAGTGAAGGATAAGTTCGAGGCTATGTACCGAACAAAGGATATTTTAGTGTTGTATAACGAATTCCTTGAGAGTATTGGCGAGGAAGCTGTTGCCATCGCTGAGAATGAGAGAAGAAGAGTCGGATATGAGGATGTATATGCAATGCTTTATCTTAAGTATCTTCTGTGCGGGGTAGGACAGGGGAGGCAGATAAAGCATCTGGTAATTGACGAGATGCAGGATTATTCATATATGCAGTACTGCATTATCGGATGGGTGTTCAAATGTCCTATGACGATTCTCGGTGACAAGGAGCAGTCGGTTGATTCTGAGAAGTCGGATGTGCTTAATTTCCTTCCTGAGATTCTCGGAAAAGATTCTAAGCGAATTGTGCTCAATAAGAGCTATCGCTCAACGGTTGAGATTACGGATTATGCGGCAGCTATAGCGGGAATTAACGGAATTGACGGAATTGACAGGCATGGGAAAGCTCCTGAGAAGAATATTTTTGACAATGAGAACAAGATGTATGCGGCTGTTGCGGACAGGATAGATGAGGAGTTATCAGCCGGCAGGTATGAAACAATCGCTGTTTTGTGCAAAACTCAGGCTGAAGCGGAGTATGTCGGGGATAAAATTCTTGAGAATATCAAGGAGACGGAGGATGATGAGGAGAGCTTCAAGGTAACGGTACTCAACAAGAATACAGACCGTTTCAAGACGGGGGTTGTTGTTGCACCTTATTATCTTGCGAAGGGCTTAGAGTTCGACAGCGTCCACATAGTGAACGCTGACAAAACACATTATTATTCGGATTACCACAAGCAGCTTTTATATATCGGTGCCACGAGGGCACTGCATTCGCTTGATTTTTATGGTGTCGGAGAGGCGTGTGGGCTGTTGCCGTAAGACGGTAACAGCTCGTGCTGTCCGTGTATTATTCTGTCCAGATACATTCTTTGCGGTAGTACATGGCGAGGTGTGCATTGTGCCAGTCGCCGGGGTCATCGGTTATGTCGGAGTGGAATATCGGGTCAGGGCGTTTTGACAGAGCGGGCACGGTCACGAACTGTTCGTTGTCATCGGTGCTTCTTATGTATTCATCTCGCTCGGTGAGCTCTGCATCATAGATTCGTGCATCACCGTCTATCAGCGACAGCATTGCGGCGGCTGACAGAGGAAGATTGCTAAAGCCGGCATCACCGCTCTTATATTCAGTCTCGCCGACTTCAATACTGCCGACACAGGCTGTAACAAACGAACAAATGCAGATGGCAAGTGCTATGTAAATACGCCTGCCGTCTTTTTTTATTCCGCCGAAAAGGTTCGTAACGGTTTTTACAATATCGGATTCACCGTATTTTTTTGCAACCCATCCGAGAAAATATATCAGGTTAAAGCAGATGAAGGAGTAAGCTGCAAAGAATATGATATTCATCATTCTGTAAGGCATGCGGAGCCCCTGTGCGTAGAACACAGGCGTTCCCATGGAACAGTAAAGACCGAAGGTGAACACGAGCACAAGGAGTGGGTATCGGTAGCTGAAGCGTGTTCTTTTTGCAATCGCATAGAATACCGGTATCATGCAGATAAAAAATACAAGGCACGGTGCGTTTAATACTCTTGCGATGCTGTAGCCGCCAAACGAAAAGGTGTAGACAAATGTCTTTACAATGCCGGTGCTTCCGCCGACAGATGACTGCCTTATGGCGTTGCCGGGAGCTGCCATGCTTATGAAAAGCCCTGCAATGGCTGCCACGGCGATTATAATATAAGCCGGTACATGGTATCCTCGGATGACGGTGTTCTTCTTAAGAATAACGCAGTATATTGCTGCTCCGGCTGTCAGCGCGAGAACGATGCACATGAACAGAGCAGTCGCATAGTTGCTTCCGCCGATGAGAAATGCGAGCACGCCTGAAGCTGCGGTGAGTACTGCACAAGCCGTGGCAGAACATGTTCTGAGCCTTATGATAAGCGCAAACAACAGCAGCATAAGACTGTAGAAAAATGTATAATATATGGAGCCGTTGTACCAATAGAAGGAATCACTCGGAGTAGCTGTGAGCTGCATCGACACAAAGGTGACAGAGAGAGCGATTATTCCTGCACGGTATGCATCGGTGCGGAATATCTTTTTAAATACCGTATAAAAGAAAAATATTGAGCATGCCGCAAACGTGCTTATGAGGATGAGCGGCGCAATAAAATAGTATTGCTCGCCGAATATTCCGGGCTGCAGTCTCATAAGAAAGATTGCCGAGAAGTTGCCCTGCCAGTCATTATATGTAACAAGCATCTCCTCAAATGAGCGTGAGATTACAGCACCAACAGAATGGGTGTCGTTCCATACCTTAACAGTCTCTGTGCCATAGTAGTAATCGTCGACGCTCGGATGAGCATAAAAGCCAATGATATAGAGCGGGATGAGGGATATTATAAAGAATGCGAGTATTATAAAAAATACGGTGCGGGTTGTGCGTGATTTCATGGAAAGCCTCTTTTCATATTATGGAAACTGCCTAATTCAAGTCGTGTATATTTAAGTTTTATAAAAGTTACAAACATATGTTATGTTACCATGTTATTTATAACAATACAAGCTGAAGCGTGTCAAGAGATAAGGATGATTAAACAAAATAAAGTCATGACACCCTGCTTAAACTATCGTTAAATCGCAGAGTTGTCATGACTTTATATGAGTAAGCAGCGAAGAGATATTTTTATACGCCGTTATTATTGTTGTTATTGTTCATGTCGGGAGGGGTCATGCCGCTGTTGTCACCGTTCATGCCGGGAGGAGTCATATCACTGTTGTTTTCGTTATTGTCAGGGCGATTTCCACCCATTCCGCCGCCACCGCCGGGGAATCCGCCCATTCCGCTTCCGTATACAAGACTGTCCATGGTAATTGTTGTCTCATAATCGCCTGCCCTTAGGGTGTAGGTATTTCCCTCAGCAATATCAGGCGTGCTTATTACCACGCTGCTGCAAGTCTTGTCGGAGGTCCATGCGATGAGCTCGTTGCCTGATTCGTCGGAGAGACTTATTGTTGTTCCGGCAGCCTGTGTTGTGAAGCTTACGAGGATTGTTCCCTGGGTTGAATCAGTGCCCATATTCTGAGCCATGCCTGAAGCTCCGGCAGCGATTAAAATTCCGCCTGTAATTGAGCTTTCTCCATCGTAATCAAGTGCACCGTTCGCATTTGATTCGGGACCTGATACATACACTTCACCGCCTGTTATATACAGATTTCCGTTGGAATCTATTCCGTCACCGTCGGCATCTATGTTGATAATACCGCCGTTGATGTATATGTTGGCATCTGAATCGGCTGAGAAATTATCCCCTCCAAAGAAGCCTCCAAAACCGCTCGAGTCATTTCCACCGGCAGCGTTGATACCGTCGTCGGAGGCATAGATATTAATCTCGCCATCGTTCACAGTGACCGTAATGCCTTCAAGACCTTCATAGCAGTCGTTGATTGTAATATAGCCGCTGTTGATGACGAGGTTGTTGTCAGCATGAATACCGTCATCACCTGTTGTTATTGTAAATGTACCGTCGTTGACTGTCATGTCAGAGTTGCTGTGGACGGCATCATCAAGCGTGTCAATAACGAATGTGCCTCCGTTTACGGTGAGAGCGCCTGAGGCTTTGAGCCCCTTCTTGCTCGTGTCGCTGTCGTCGCTGTCGGTCGTAATGTCAAAGGTTCCGTTTTCGATAAGCAGATAACCACCGGCATCCATGCCGTCGCCCTGTGCGTTCAGGTTAAAGCTTCCGCCGGCGATATATATAAAGCCTTTCTCCTCGTCATCCTCATTGTCAGCGTGAAGAGCATCCTTTCCTGTGACAATCTTGAATGTTCCGTCGGCAATTCGTATGCTGTCCTTGCCGGAAAGACCGTGGCTTGCGGAATTTATGTTGTAGGTACCGCTTGCTATCACAAGGTCATCCTTGGACACAATGCCATGTCCTGCTTCTGCATTAATGTCCAGCGTGCCGTTTCCGTTGAGTGTGAGGTTCGACTTTGAAAAGATAACAGAGTCGATGTTGTTGTCGTCTATTGCGACATACTCCCCTCCGTTGGAGAGAGTGTTTTCCGAGCCGGAAGCGAGTGTGATGAATACCTTATCCGCACTGCATACATATATTGCGGCTGAAGTGCTGCTGCTGACGGTAACATTGTCAAGCACGAGCTGTATCTTTGCGGTATCGTCTACATTCACGATTATCATACCGTCGTCCAAAGCTCCGGAGAGGATGTATGTTCCTTCCACGGTGATTGTGGCGGTGGAACCGCTTATCGTGACTGAATCGGAGCTGCTTGTTATGCTGTCACCGCTGAGAGTGAGCTTAACACTTTTGCTTTCGTCGTAGCCCACCTCCTTGTCGCGGTTCGTGAACATATCCGATGAGACGATAACCGTTGGCGAATATGCGGATGTGGAGCCCGTCTGTGATGCACCGGATGAGGTGGCTGCAGTAGTCGTGCTCTCGGTGGAGCCTCCCGTCGCATCCGTCGAGCTACTTTGGTTGTTTGCGCAGCCCGTAAAAAGTAACGCCGTTATGAGAGTGGCTGATAAAACTTTCTTTATATTAATCATGATGAAATCTCCTTTCCTTTTTTACATTATCTTGGCAATTGCGAAACGCAATTTTGACGATAAACAGTTGTGCAAATTTAACTAATTCGCAAGCAGGTACTATGAAGCCGCCGGTACTTAGGCAGTGTATTTTACTGCGTTATGTACCGTTGCGTGATTCATGTAGCGAAAGCGTGCCTGTGGTGAATTGTTGAATTTGTACAACGTCCGCTTTCAAATATATAGTTTCGCAATTACCTGGAGCTAATGTATATTTTCCGCTCTTAACTAACATGAATCCATTATAACATCATTCCCGTATTATCCTGCTTTGACACCGTAATCTCAAGATTTCCGTTTCTGCAGCGAAGCTTGTTAATCATCTCCTTTAAGGAGGCATTACTAAAGAGTGTGATATTGTATGTAAGGCGGAACATGCTTCCCATGTTGGATGTCTTTACCTGTGTAAGCTCGTAATCCGACAGATAATCCTTAAAGATTTCATCAAATACCTCATCATAATCTAAATCCTCAGGGATTGTAATGTGAAGAGTCTTGTATAGGTCTTCTTTGTTAGTGCTTCGGCGCTCAAATTCGGTGTAGATAATAAATATCATTGCCATTATCACTGAGAAAAGGATTGCGTATGCGAGATAGCCAATTCCTGTGATAAGTCCGGATGCCATTGCAAGGAATATTGCGCCGATTTCCTTTGCTGTGCCGGGAGCTGAACGGAAGCGGACAAGCGAGAATGCTCCGGCTACTGCCACTCCGGCGCCGACATTGCCGTTAACCATCATTATAACCATGCATACCGTTGCAGGCAACAGTGCCAGCGTCACGACAAAGCCCTTTGAACATCTTGTGCGGTACATATACATTCCCGCAAAAATAAGTCCGATTAAAAGTGCCGTACCGATGCAGAGAAAAAAGTCTGACATGGAAATTACATTTGTTAAGTCTGAATCGAAAATTCCTTTAAATAAATTAAGCATAGTAAACCTCTCCTAAATTCTTATTGATGTGCATCATGTCCTTGTAGGCTGCGCCGTACTTGGAAAATGAAGTCTTATATATTTTCTGTGTCGTGAGGAAATCGGTCATCCACATCGGTATACCGCCCGGAGTCTTGATTTCCATAAGTATCTGATTTTTTCCGATTATCGGTGTCCCGTATACCGCGCTTGTGAGTGATACGTCCTCGTCCCTGTAGAGGATATTTTCATCAAACGTCACGCGGAAGTCGCTTCCGTCAGTTGAGTAGAAGGCCTCGCGCTCATAGCTTAAAAAGACGGCAGGTCTCAGAGTACTGTAATAATTACAGAAGTAGTTAATCTCATCAGCTATCTGCGACTGAACTGGAAGGTTGTGATGCATTGTCAGTGCATCCATTGTGACATCAAGCGGAAGAACAAGCCTCCTTTTGTAGACGACTGATCTGTACTTCTTCTTTAGTTCCACGAATACATTGTCGCTTCCCGATACATGGCTGTAGCTTCTCACTCTGAGCTTCTCCTTATAAGGAGGCCCCTCGATGGAGTGTCTCACAAGTCTGTAATTGTCGGTGTCAAAATAAATATTTCTTATAGTTGTGTGTCCGTATTTGTCCAGTGCCATATGCCCTGCCATTATCTTGAGCAACAGGTCGCGCTGTTCTCCGGTCATGAGATATTTCAATTCGTATCGTTTGAATACAGTCTGTATTGCCATATAAATCACCTCTTGATATTTGATTAACGCTGCGTTTGTTCTTTGTATGAGATGAGTTTAAGGCGAGAACCCTAAATCAACTTAAAATTTATTTAAAGTTTTTGTAAAATGCGGAAATATTTTTTGCGGTGAGGGTTGATGTCAAAGCATAATGAATTTTACTAAGTATGATTCAGGTGTCAAAACATCCTAATTTATTTTAAAAGTGTATATCATGTTATATTTATACATATCAGCTCCATTGTACAAAGCAAGATGTTCTAAGGACTCCGGGAAATATTTTTATTTATACGCCAACGAAGCAAAGCATACTTCCATGTATGCATTGCTTCTAAAGCGGCATCCATGCCGCTTTTGGCTATGGAGAGAACAGAGTCCTAAGAACATCTAAGCTTTTCCCAAAAGTCGTGATATGCATAAAATAATTATTTATATACATCTAGGTAATATATAAATGTTTTGACATCAACATGGTTTAATAACAGATAATATATGGAACGAATATAAGCCGCTCAAATCATGCTTGCAGGGCAGAGGGTTTCAGATTATTATATTGGTGAGGTTTGTTATGAAACTCAAATTGAAAATAAACAGTTGTAAAATTTTACTATATTGCAAGCTGGGTACTTTGCAGCCGTCGGTGCTTAGCGGATGTGTTTTATCCGCTTATGCACCGCTATGTGATGCAAGTAGCGAGAGCGTGCCCAGCGGTAATATAATAAAATTTTACAACGTCATGTATAAATGCACAGAGTTTCATAATTAATAGTTGATGGATTCAGGAGGCACACATGAGACTTCTTCTTGCAGAGGACGAGAAATCACTCTCAAGGGCTGTCAAGGCAATTCTTGAGAAGAATAATTTTTCCGTGGATGCGGTGTATGATGGAGCTGAGGCACTGGAGTATCTGGATTCGGGTAATTATGACGGAGTTATAATGGACGTGATGATGCCGAGGATGGACGGAATAACGGCGTTAAAGAAGCTTCGTGCATCGGGAAATATGGTTCCGGTGCTTGTTCTGACTGCCAGATCGGAGATTGATGATAAGGTGGAGGGACTTGACAGCGGGGCGAATGATTATCTCACTAAGCCGTTTGACACGAAAGAGCTCCTTGCGCGAATCAGGGCTATGACGAGAAGCGCAAATGCCAATGTGCACGCGGACTCATCAATGCATGTCGGAAATATAACGCTCAATACGGCAAGCTACGAGCTTTCATCACCTTCAGGTTCATATAAGCTTGCCAATAAGGAGTACCAGATGATGGAGATGATGATGGCTAACCCGAAGCAGCTTATATCGACCGAACATTTTATGGAAAAGATTTGGGGCTATGACAGTGAGTCCGAGATTAATGTAGTATGGGTATACATTTCATACCTCAGAAAGAAGCTGGATGCACTTGGTGCGGATATACAGATAAAAGCAACCAGAAATGCAGGGTACTCGCTGGAGGAAAAGGCAAAGTAACAGACTTATATGTGAAAGAGGAGTTGTCATGATAAAAAAGCTTCAAAGAAAATTTGTGGCAGTGGCAATGCTGTCGCTGTTTATTGTTCTCCTTATTATAATAGGAACGGTAAATATATTAAACTACACCAGAATGGCTGATGATGCACAGAGAACCATAAATATTTTAAAGGAGAATGATGGCAGCTTTCCGAAGCCTGACATGATGCCGGGACATGGCAAGGACATGTTCAAGGGAATGTCACCGGAAGCACCATATGAGAGCAGATATTTTTCGGTATTAATGGATGGCAGTGGAAATGTCAGTACAATAGATACGGGGAAAATTGCAGGAACCGATACGGACGAGGCGGCTGAGTATGCCGCAAAAGTATTAGAATGCGGAAGAACCTCCGGATTTATGGGACAGTACAGATTTGGGATTAAGGATAAGGACAATGGCAAGCTTATAATATTTTTATACTGTGGAAGAGAACTCTCGAATTTCCGTGCCGTGCTGCTTATAAGCGTGGGAATATCGTTTGTCGGAATGCTTGCCGTGTTTTTGCTGCTCATCTTTTTCTCAGGAAGGATAGTGAAGCCGGTGAGCGAGAGTTATGAGAAGCAGAAGCGGTTCATAACCGATGCAGGGCATGAGATTAAGACGCCTCTCACGATAATTGATGCCGATGCAGAGCTGGTGGGCTTAGATTGTGGTGAGAATGAATGGCTTGAGGATATTAGGAAGCAGACTAAGAGATTGACGGCACTTACAAATGACCTGATTTATCTCGCAAAGATGGAGGAGGGGCAGAAGAGTTCGACAAAGATTGAGTTTCCGTTGTCGGATGTCGTTGAGGAGACAGCGGAGTCTTTCAGGGCAAGAGCCGTCAATGAAAATAAGAAGCTGGATATTGATATACAGCCGGAAATAACATACTGCGGTGATGAGAAGGCAATACGCCAGCTTGTGTCCATTCTTGTCGATAACGCGGTAAAGTATTCGGATGGAATCAAAATCATAAGCGTGAAGCTGGAGGGGCAGGGCGGCACATCTAAGTTATCAAAGGGGTTCAGGCTGCAGGTGTTTAACAGCTGCGAACATATAGAGCCGGAAAGCGTAAAGCATCTGTTTGACAGATTTTACAGAGCGGAGCAGTCACACAATTCACAGACAGGCGGATACGGAATAGGACTCTCTGTCGCAAAGGCGGTTGTCGATGCACATAAGGGAAAGATAACGGCGGACACAGCCGATGGGAAATCACTCAGAATAACCGTTGTAATGTAACAAAGCACACGGCTGCATCAAAGCTGAAGCTCTACGATGCACCGTGTGCTTTGTTCATTAAAGAATTGCTTTTTATTTGTTAAGTCTTAACATCTCAGTGTAAGCTAACAGGAATGGACCTACGCCCTTGGCGTCATCCTTTACAATCGGCTCTGACATGTAGTAGTCGAAGGTTCCGGAACGCATCTGCTTGCCGCCGAGACCTGCCACGAGGCAGATTCCGCCAAGATGCATCTCGCCGTTCTCATCGGATGAGAGATACTTATCACATACGCCGTTGAATGCCTTGATGCCATACTCACGATAGTTCTCAGGCAGGAAGCCGAGGCGGACACCCTTTAAGAGTGCATAAGCCATGATAGAGCTTCCGCTTGTCTCAAGGTAGTTAGGTTCAAGCTTGCCATAGTTGACAACCTGATACCACATACCGCTCTCATCCTGATACTTGAGCATTGCGTCCATGAGTTCCCTGAAGGTCGTCTTGAGAAGCTCAGTGTCATCACACTCGTCAGCCTTATCGATGGTGTCGAGAAGAGCCATTGAATACCAGCCGAGTGCGCGGAGCCAGAAATTCTGTGACAGACCGGTAACCGTATCACACCAGAACATCTCACGTGAGTGGTCATAGGCATGCTTGTAAAGACCTGTGACAGGGTCTTTCATGTTCTTTATCACATTCTTAAACTGAAGGAATATGTCATCATAATTCTTCTTGTCGTTAAAGCGTGTCTCATATTCCATATAGAAAGGCTGACACATATACAGACCGTCGAGCCATACCTGATTAGGATATATATTCTTATGCCAGAAGCTGCCCTCAGCGGTGCGTGGCATGAGCTTAATCTGGCTGTAGATGAGGTCAATTGCCTTGCGGTATTTCTCCTTGCCTGTGAGGTCGTAGAGCTCAAAGAGAGTCTTTCCGGCATTCACATTGTCAATATTGAGTTCGGATACATCATATCCGTCGATTGTTCCGTCATCGTGTACACGGTAATCGATAAATGCATCGGCAAAATCGAAATACTCCTGCTTTCTGGTGATTGAGTACATTTCAAGAAGTGCCTTGATCATACAACCGTCAATATAATTCCAGGTGGACTTAAGCCCTTGCATAATCTTTTCAATATTCCAGATAGGCTTATCCGGTGTGCTCTTTGTGAGCAGCTCTTCGATGTATCTGTCGATAACACTGTAATCCATAGTCTGTCCTCCAAGTTTAGCCATTTTTTTAATGTTACAAGTATTATATAGGGAAAAAGGGAGCAACACAATGAGTAATAATACTCAGAGTAATAATACTCATTATGGTTAGATAAGAAGCTTTGATTTCTCCTTGTTCTTATCAATTATGCGGTTGAGCCTGCGGAACGGGATTGCGCCCACAAGTCCGATGAATAGCGATACAAGCAGATATACGGCAAGCTTTGCGATATATACCCAGTAGTCGTTCTCATATAAGCCTGCAACAGCCTCCTTCATTGCATTCATTCCGAACTGGAACGGGAGATATGCATATATCTTGTGGAATATCTCAGGAAGAGTCTCAATTGGGAAAGTGCAGCCTGCACCTGCAACCTGCACAACCATTATAACTACGGCAAGTGCTTCACCTATGACGCCGAGTGCGACGGTAAGCGAGTAAATAAAAAGTGTAAATACAAAGCTGCACATTGCACCTGCGAACCAGAACATTACAGGGTGTTCACACTGGATGCCTATAAAATGAAGGTCGCCGAGTATGGTGATGAGTGTCTGGAGCTGACCTACAAGGAAGAAGAGTATGTATCTTCCAAAGTAAGCATGGCGAGGACATATACCCGTTGTGCCCGGAATCGGGTGAACCTTGACATGCACGATGGCTACAAGGATGAGTGCTCCGACCCAGAGAGCAAGTACCGTATAGAAAGGAGCCATTGCGGAACCGTAGTTCTCGATAGGATACAATCGCACGGTGTCCAGTGATACGGGCTCGGATGCGAATTCACCGAGAAGTTCAGGGTTGGTATCCATTATCTCTATGAGCTTGTTGTAATTTTCGTTGTCTGCCAGCTCGGACATGTTGGCTGTCAATGTGTTAATGTAGTCTGCAAGGTCAGTTGCAAGCTGAAGAGTTGTATCTAAGTTAGTGTTGCCATCGGACAGAGTATCCGAGTATGAAGTTAAGACTCTGTCAGTGGCTGCCAAATTAAGATTAAAGCCCGAAAGTGCATTTACGGTTGTGTTGAGTGCTGACTGGGCACTTGTTATTGTTGAACTTAACTGAGGCTTGACGGAATTGGAATAGGTGTTTCTCAGTGTTTCAATGTCATTTGAGCAGCGGTCAATCTCTGTCTGTATTTTCTCTATAAGAGCGTCCGTGTTGCAGACAGCAATGGCGGATGTCTGTCCGACACGGTCGGTGTCGTCCTTGAGTGTGTCGAATTGATTTCTTATGGTCTCAATCTGCTTGTTAATTTCCTCGTCGCCCTTTGATTCAATACCCGATACGGAACTGTTGAATATTTCTTTGGCGTAAGGTATCATTGTGGACACAGAATTAATTCCGTTTAATACAACCTTGGATGCGGTCTGTGCGGACGAGAGGTCACTGTTGACCACATTGGATATCATCGTGAGTGTACTGTCTATCATGTCAAGACTTGAAAGCATCATGTCGGATACGGTGTTGACCGTCGAACTCGCATTGTTTACCATCGACTGCATTCCTATGAGAGAAGCCTTGCTGCTGTCGAGTACGGTGTTGAGGCTTGGAAGCATAAGCTGTGTAGTGGCAATTATGTTTTGAGCTGAATCCATGATTCCTTTGAAGGATGAGAGAATGTTGATATAGTTATCCATGTCAGCCGCAAGCTCTGTGAGCTTATCGGTCATGGTGTCTGCAATGCTTACACCGTCAGAGTCCGTTGCAGATATAACGTTTCCTGCCTTCATGGCTGACTCGGCGAGTGTGCTTATGAACGTCGCATTTACCTGCTGCCTTACCGTTTTCTGGGCCTTCTGTGTTATCTTAGGAGCGATGGCATTTTTCTTTCCGTTCTCATAGTAGATAATCTGAGGATGCTCTAAGTCACCGCTTAGGAAGCTCACCATATCCGCTGAGAAGGTTGAAGGGATAACAAGTGCGGCATAGTAATCACCTGCTTTCACGCCTTCGATTGTCGAGGCAACATCCTCCGTGAATACCCAGCCGATAGTATTGTTAGACTCAAGAGCCTGGACGACGGTGGCTCCTATATTGATTTCAAGACCTGATATTTCGGCTCCGGCATCCTCGGATACAACAGCAACCTTGATGTTGCCAGTTGAGCTCGGTCCGTAAGGATCCCAGTTGGAAAAAATGTTAAACCATGCGTATAATGCCGGGAGGATGGAAAGACCGAGAATTATGACCACGGCGATAACATTGGTGGATATTTTTTTCATATCATTGGTAAATACTTTAAATATCTTATTCATTAAAAATATCCTCCTTTACTTTCTTCTTATCCTTCTTTTTGGCTTTTTTGTTCTTTTTCTTGTCTTTAGCTTTCTTTTTGTTCTTATTCTTTTTCTTTTTGTCCTTCTTTCCGTCTTTCTTTTTCTTCTTATCCTTATTGTTCCTGCCTGAGCCTTCATCAGAGAGTTCATTCTCCTCGTCAAGACTTTCCTTTATAAGGTCGGTGTCAATTTCAGGGACGAAGTCTTCGGCACCTTCTTCATCCTCATCGGATATGGCGACGGAAGCTTTGGCTGATGCTATTATGTCACGCGCCTCAGCTTTTGCGCTTGCGAGTCTGGCGTTCATGTCGTTAAGCCCGGACTCAAGAATAGGGACGGGTTCTGCATCGTTGCCTGTGATTGCATTGACACGGTGCTGGAGGTTGTAATCTCCGTATTCAACAACGATAAGATAGGCTGATATGGCAAAGAGGGATACAATCCACAAGATGAGCCATATAACCTTGTTGCTGTCTGTAATAAACATAAGTGAAAGAAAAATCATAGGTATGATAAGCACGCACAGGAGCCCGATTCGTATTCTCTTAAGATTCTGCTTATGAAGATTGTCCTGAAAATCGACCAGTTCGTCGTATATGTCAGGGTTATTCTGCTTGGCTTTCTTCAATTTTGACATAGTATTCTCCTTAAATTTATTGAATATTTTAGGCAATTGCGAAACGCAATTTTTACGATAGACAGTTGTGCAAATTTAACAAATTCACAAGCAGGTACTTTACAGCCGTAATAGTTCGCGGAGCGAACTAATGTGTTTATCGGCTGCCCTTTAGCCGATTATGCACCGTTACGTGATGTAATGTAGCGCCATCCTCACACTGCTATCTCACGAATACTCTTTCCCTGTACAAGCTCCTCCATCGCTCTTTCCCTGCTTCGGTCAAAGTTTGCAAATGTGCGAAGCGCACCTGCAAGGTCATCATACACCTTCCAGTAGCCGTTTCCGATACTGTTCTCCCCGTTATTTTTCAAAAACCCCTCAACGTCCCACAGCGGATATCCCAGAAATATGCCTATCTCATGCGGAAAGCTCACCTTGCCGCCGCCAAAGCACTCAACTCTCTTTGCAAGTCTTGCAAGCTTATCCTCAAGTTTCCCACCCCGATAGCCATACCCTGCAAGGAAATCCCCAATGTCCTTATCGGAAAGATAAGCCTCGAGCCTGTCACGTCTGTACAGATACAGTATCGCTCTCTGTTTATTGACGTTAAGCAGCAGCCACGCAATTTCCGTGCCTGACAGAAGCCGCACATACAGTCTGAACTTTTCCGGTGTCACAGCCACAATGTTGGCGGGCTTCACGTCCTTTAGTATAGGGGCGCAGTGAAGCACCAACTCCATAGACACCTGCATCCTGAAGCCTGCTCCCTGTCTGTAAGCCATAAACTCCTGTACTGACATATCAACCTCCGCTTCGTACTTTTATGAAGTATTATATGTGTAACTTATGTTAGTTATATCTAACCTAGTTAATATTATCACGTCAGTGGTTATTATGCAATATATTTTTTTAATTATTCTGCAATTTACCCGAACAAAGAATGTGCCTTGGCACATTCCTGCGCCTGCGGCGGTCGCTTGCGACATCTGCATTGTACGCCGCAGTGCGCATCCC
>OGKO01000117.1_pt1 | contig 67090 bp, 61 predicted proteins | sample 1572451 | NCBI WGS metagenome assembly OGKO01 (sample SAMEA2582089, study PRJEB24529) | metagenome | biome: Human gut stool | place: China | collected 2011 | reverse complement strand
AATATAACATGCTATACACAATTAAGTTTATAGAGCATGTTTTGACACCTGAATCGTAAAGGGATACTTCGTTTCTGTTACATAACATTCTTTATTCTGTATTGACCTTGGACTTATGAAGTGGTATTATGCTTTCGATGGACAAATGTATAGGACATATAACATTTGAAAGTTAGAGAAATATCTCCAACCTTCAGGGCAGAGTGAGCATACGGAAATTCATAAGCCGTGTGCAATTCTCGACTGGCAGTATAGTCTGCGACCCGCCATGGCGGCTGATTGGGTGTGATTCCCATACCAACGGTACAGTCCGGATGAAAGAAGAAGGCGCAAGCCTTAAGGAGGATTATAATGAGTAAGAAGTCTTTTCTCAGTGTTCGTACACTGACTGTGACCGCTATGCTTACGGCGGTATCCTATGTTTTGTATCTTTTCGGTTTTCACATTCCGATTGTTCCAAGTTTTCTGACAATGGATTTTTCAGAGCTTCCGGCAGTTATAGCATCGCTCTCTATGGGACCGGTGGCAGGTGTGCTTGTGTGCCTGCTGAAGAATGTTCTTCACCTTACAATCTCACACACTATGTGGGTAGGAGAACTGTCGAATTTTATACTCGGAGTGGCATTTGTAGTGCCGGTGGGACTTATATATAAGAAGCATAAGACCAAGAAAGGGGCTGTGGCTGCACTTATATCCGGTGCGGTTATCATGGCACTTGTCGGAGTTGTGTCTAATTACTTTATTATATATCCATTGTATGACAAGCTTGCATTTCCTATGGAGGTGATTGTAGGCATGTACACTGCAATTCTTCCGCAAGTTACGTCACTTATGCAGGCCCTTATTGTTTTTAATCTGCCTTTTACATTTGTGAAGGCCATGGTGAGCGTGCTTGTTACATTGTTCATATATAAGCCGTTGTCGCCTGTCATAAAGGGAACATACAGATAAATATGTATTTAATACAGCCGGAAACAAGTCCATCGTTCCGGCTGTATTTTTTCTTGCATTGAATATGTGGTTAGTGGTAAAATTAAGCACATGGTATACTTTATTACATTAGTGGGGCTGAGTCCCGGAATGGAGATTATTTATAATGAATTATAACAGTGAAACTTATGAACTGGTTATGGAACAGAAGCTTGCGGATATTTCTGCAATTGGATATCTGTTCAGACATAAGAAATCCGGAGCAAGAATCGCAATGGTATCTAATGATGATGAGAACAAGGTATTCTGCATAGGATTCAGAACGCCTCCTGCCGACAGCACGGGAGTTCCTCATATTCTTGAACATTCGGTACTCTGCGGCTCGGATAAATATCCTGCCAAGGATCCCTTTGTAGAGCTTATGAAGGGTTCACTTAATACATTTTTGAATGCAATGACATTCCCGGATAAGACAATCTATCCGATAGCAAGCTGCAATGATGTTGATTACAGGAATCTTACTGACGTATATATGGATGCTGTTCTTCATCCTAACATATATAAGAGAGAGCAGATATTTAAGCAGGAAGGCTGGCATTATGAGCTCACTGACCTTGACGCGCCTCTTACCTATAACGGAGTAGTGTACAACGAGATGAAGGGTGCTTTCTCGTCACCTACACAGAGGGTGTACCGCATGTGTCTCAATTCACTCTATCCTGACACGGCTTACGCTACAGAGTCAGGTGGTGACCCTGCATACATTCCTGACTTGAGCTATGAGCAGTTCCTTAAGTTCCACAGCACATTGTATCATCCTGCTAACAGCTATATATTCGTTTACGGCAACTGTGATATGGAGGAGAGACTCAATTATCTTGACAGAGAATATCTCAGCAAATATGACAGGATAGATGTCAATTCAGTGCTTGTTCATCAGAAGCCTTTTGACAGGATGAGCAGAGTCGAGGGAATGTATTCCGTTACTGAGGACGAGGGGACGGAGAACAAGACCTATCTTGCATATAATGCTTCAATCGGGGAGGCAGGTGACATGAAGCTTTCACTTGCTTTTACGGTACTTGAATATGCACTCTTTAATGCACCGGGAGCACCTGTGCGTCAGGCACTTATTGATGCGGGAATAGGTGAGGATGTCAGCGGTTCCTACGACCATTCAATCTTGCAGCCTATGGTGACAATCATGGCTACCAATACCGATGCTGACAGGGAAGAGGAATTTATCAGAATTATAAAGAATTCTCTGAAGAAGCTTGCTGATGAAGGAATCAACAAAGACACGTTAAGAGCCGGCATTAACTACAATGAGTTCCGTTACAGAGAGGCTGATTTCGGAAGATGGCCTAAGGGACTTATGTATGGAATTGATATGCTCGACAACTGGCTGTACGATGATGAGAAGCCGTTCCTCAACATGCAGATGGGGGAGATATATGATTTCTTAAAGTCACAGGTTGATACGGACTATTTTGAGCAGCTTATAAGAAAATATCTCTTAGACAACCCACATTCATCGATAGTTGTGTTAAAGCCTGAGGTAGGTTACACGGCTAAGATGGAGGCGGCTACCGCCAAGAAGCTTGAAGCATATAAAAAGACTCTTTCGGTTGACGAACTCAACAAGCTTATAGAGGACACCAAGGCGCTTAAGGAATACCAGAGCGAGCCTTCAACCAAGGAGGAGCTTGAGTCTATTCCGCTTCTTAAGAGAGAGGATATCGGAAAGAAAGCAGCAAGGATATATAACACGGAAAAAGATATTGCAGGTGTCAAGGTTCTTCATCATAATATTAACACCAACGGTATAGGATATCTTACCTTGAGCTTTAACATGGATAAGGTTGAGGATGGACTTCTTCCTTATGCGGGACTTTTATCAAAGGTACTCGGTGCCATCGGAACCGAGAAGTACAGCTTTATAGAACTCTCGAATGCGATGGATATAAGAACGGGAGGTATTGTCGTATCGACAACCGGAACAAGCTATGTAAAGCCGTCGAAGGGATACAGGTATTCATTCGATATTGCCGGAAAAGCACTTTATGCCGATATGGCAGCTCTTACGGAACTCATCGAGGAGATTATGAATCACACGGTGCTTGATGACTATAAGAGACTTAAGGAGATTGTCGGTGAGACTAAGGCAGGCATTCAGGCGAGAATGCAGTCGACCGGAAATGCAGTCGGTGTGGCTGAGCTTGCGGCACAGATTACGGAGAGCGGTGCTGTTAAGAAGCAGGTAAGCGGAAGAGGCTTCTACAGCTTCTTAGATGAGCTGTATAAGAATTTTGACGCGAGGAAGGAAGAAACCGTTGCCAATATGAAGAAGGCTGCACAGCAGATTTTTGCAAAGTGCAATCTGCTTGTATCCTACACGGCGGATGATAAGGGCTATGAGCTTGCAAGCGGGCTTATAGGTAAGCTTACAGACACGCTCAGCTCACAGGAGCTTACATGCGTCAGAAGAGAATTAAAGCTTAACAGGACAAGACTTGCGCTCAAGACGAGCGGTCAGGTCAATTTTGTGTGCCGTGTCGGTAATTATGCGAAAAAGGGCTTAAGCTATAATGGAGCTCTCAGAATACTCTCAAGTATGATGAACAGTGATTATCTCTGGATTAACATTCGAGTTAAGGGTGGTGCATACGGATGCGGAGCCTCATTCGGGGCATACACAAGCTCACTCGGAGCGTTCACATCATACAGAGATCCTAATCTTGAAAAGACCAACGAGATATATGAAAAGGCACCTGGGTATGTCAGAAGCTTTGAGGCGGACGAGCGTGAGATGACAAAGTATGTGATTGGAACAATCTCAAATCTTGACATTCCTAAGAACCCTTCTGCCAAGGGAGCAGCCTCGTTTGATGCTTATGTGAGCGGACTTACAGAGGAGATGCTTCAGAAAGAGAGAGATGATGTGCTTAGAGCAACACCTGATGACATCCGTGCACTTGCGGATATTGTCGAGGCTGTGTTAGAGGACGGATATTTCTGCGTTGTAGGAAATGAAGATAAGATAAACGAAGCAAAGGATATGTTCGATGTAATCGAGCCGCTTGCTTAATATATTAAGAAATGGAGATAAAATGGCAGAATTAAAGACAGGCTTCGTGGCACTCATAGGTCGCCCGAATGTCGGAAAATCCACATTGATGAACAGGCTGATAGGACAGAAGATTGCTATAACGTCCAACAAGCCGCAGACCACAAGGAACAGGATTCAGACCGTGTACACTGAGGAGAGAGGACAGATTATCTTCCTTGATACTCCTGGAATTCACAAGGCTAAGAATAAGCTCGGTGAGTACATGGTGAACGCCGCCAAGCAGACAATGAACGATGTCGATGTTGTACTCTGGCTTGTTGAGCCGACAACATATATCGGGGCAGGAGAGCAGCAGATAGCGGCAAATCTTAAGAATTGCAAGAAGCCTGTCATTCTGGTAATCAATAAGGTTGATACAGTAAAAAAAGAGGAGATTCTCAAGTTTATCGATGCATATAAGAACATTGTGCGTTTTGATGAGATAGTGCCTGTGTCGGCTCTCAAGGGACAGAACACGGACGACCTTATCGATGCAATCTTTAAGTACCTTCCTTACGGACCTATGTACTACGATGAGGACACCGTTACCGACCAGCCGATGAAGCAGATTGCGGCAGAACTTATAAGGGAGAAGGCGCTTCGCTGCCTGAGCGATGAGATTCCTCACGGAATTGCCGTGACAATAGAGAGAATGAGGGAGAGACTTGACGGCAGCAATATTATAGACATTGACGCAACCATTGTATGTGAGAGAGATTCGCATAAGGGAATCATAATCGGAAAAGGCGGAGAGATGCTTAAAAAAATCGGCTCAGCGGCGCGATTTGAGATAGAACGTATGATGGATATGCAGGTCAACCTGAAGCTCTGGGTCAAGGTAAAAAAAGAGTGGCGCGACAATGACCTGCTTATGAAGAACTATGGCTATGATGAGAAGGCATTGAAAAAATAATTATGGCAGAGTTGATTGAAGTGACCGGAATGGTCATAGCAGCGGGTCCGATAGGTGAATATGACAAGAGAGTGGTGCTTCTTACAAGAGAGCTTGGAAAGATAAGTGCATTCGCAAGGGGGGCAAGAAAGCCCGGCAATGCGCTTATGGCACCGTGCGAGAGCTTTGCGTTCGGTACTTTCTGTATATATCCCGGAAAAAATTCATACACTGTGGAGAAGGCAGTCATAAAGAATTATTTCAGAGAGCTTGCAGATGACCTTTGCGGGGCATGTTACGGATATTATTTTCTTGAGCTTGCGGATTATTTTGCCCGAGAGAATGAGGATGGGAGGGCGATGCTTGAGCTTCTGTATTATACGATGAAGGCGCTTTTAGACAAGAGGATTCCCAACAAGCTTGTGAGAAACGTGTATGAACTTAAACAGCTTGTAATTAACGGTCAGTATCCGGAATTTTTTTGCTGTGCTGAGTGCGGTTCCACAGGGAATCTGAACGGTTTTTCCATTTTACGGAACGGAGTGGTGTGTGCGTCGTGCCGCAATCAGAAGGGAGTTATGGATATTTCACCGGCTGCGCTGTATGCACTTCAGTTCACGGTGAGCACGTCGATTGACAAGCTGTACTCCTTTACGGTTAAGGATGAGGTCTTAAACGAACTGACACAGGTTATGCACAGATGTGTGGATGCCTATGTTGATAAGAGGATGAAATCGCTTGATATGCTTGAGATTGTGGATAATTAGAGCGGTTATACCTTGCAATTATATGAAATGTGTTGTAAAATTCTACACATGCACAAAAATGTGAATAAAATATGCAAAAATATGCGGAAATGAGGAAGATTATGGAAAAGACAATGGAAAAGATTGTAGCCCTTGCAAAGGCGAGAGGCTTCGTATATCCGGGCTCCGAAATCTACGGCGGCCTTGCGAATACCTGGGATTACGGTAATCTCGGAGTTGAGCTTAAGAACAACGTAAAGAAGGCATGGTGGAAGAAGTTCGTTCAGGAGAGTCCTTACAATGTCGGAGTTGACTGCGCAATCCTTATGAATCCTCAGACGTGGGTTGCATCCGGACATCTCGGCGGATTTGCAGATCCGCTTATGGACTGTAAGGAGTGCCACGAGCGTTTCAGAGCAGATAAGCTTATTGAGGACTGGTGTGCAGAGAACAAGTATGAGCTTGACGGCTCGGTTGATGCATGGAGCCAGGAGCAGATGAAGAGCTTTATCGATGAGAAGAATATTCCATGTCCTTCCTGCGGTAAGCATAATTTTACGGATATCAGACAGTTCAATCTTATGTTCAAGACTTTCCAGGGTGTTACCGAGGACGCTAAGAACACGGTTTATTTAAGACCTGAGACAGCACAGGGTATTTTTGTCAATTTTAAGAATGTTCAGAGAACATCGAGAAAGAAGGTTCCTTTCGGTATCGGACAGATTGGTAAGTCCTTCCGTAACGAGATTACACCGGGTAACTTTACATTCCGTACAAGAGAGTTCGAGCAGATGGAGCTTGAGTTCTTCTGTAAGCCGGGTACGGACCTTGAGTGGTTTCAGTACTGGAGAGGCTTCTGCCGTGACTGGTTACTTTCACTCGGAATCAAGGAGGACGAGATGCGCCTTCGTGACCATTCGCCTGAGGAACTCTGCTTCTATTCTAAGGGAACAACCGACATCGAGTTCTTATTCCCGTTCGGCTGGGGCGAACTCTGGGGCATCGCAGACAGAACAGACTATGACCTTACACAGCATCAGACTGTGTCCGGTGAGGATATGTCGTACTTTGATGATGAGACTAAGGAGAAGTATATTCCTTATGTTATCGAGCCGTCACTTGGTGCTGACCGTGTGACACTTGCTTTCCTCTGTGCAGCTTATGATGAGGAAGAAATCGGTGAGGGAGATGTAAGAACAGTGCTTCATTTCCATCCGGCAATCGCGCCTGTCAAGATTGGTGTGCTTCCGCTTTCTAAGAAGCTCAATGAGGGTGCTGAGAAGATTTATACAGAGCTTTCCAAGGTATATAACTGTGAGTTCGATGACAGAGGTAATATCGGTAAGAGATACAGAAGACAGGATGAGATTGGTACTCCTTTCTGTATCACATATGATTTTGATTCAGAGACAGACAACTGTGTGACAGTGCGTGACCGTGACACAATGGAGCAGGAGCGTGTTGCCATCGCTGACCTCAAGGCTTACTTCGAGAAGAAGCTTGAGTTTTAATAGTTAAGGTTATCCCCTTGTTATCAGGTATATCTTCTGTGAGGACCTGCCGGTGGCAAGGGGAATTTTTGTAGGACATAATTGTTATTTTATGGAGGAAAAGATGAATACGGAATGGTCATTGGATGAGATTTATAAGGGCTTTGATGATGAGGCCTATGAGAATGATTTTGAAGCGCTTGAGGCAGAGCTTGGAAGATTCGGAGCGGCAGTCAAGGCATCGGATAAGGAGCTTTTTGACAAGGTGGAGGAGCTTCTCACATTTGAGGAGAACATTACTCTTCTTGCAGGAAAGTTAAGCCTGTATATAGGACTACGCCAGTCGGTCAATACGGATGATGGTGCGATTATGGCACAGTCTAACCGTTATCGTAAGGTTCTCTCGGCGGGAAGCGCAGCGTTTTCAGCGGCATCTAAGCTGTACGCTTCAATACCTGATGTGGATGAAATGGCATCAAAAAGCGATCTTATCAAAAAGTACACATACAAGTTAAAGACGGCAAAGGAGAATGCAAAGCATCTTTTGAGCGATGAGGTGGAGGAGATTATTTCACAGCTTGACATGACAGGCGGTTCTGCATGGGGAAATTTACAGACATATCTTACTTCTACATTAAAGGTTGATTATGACGGAAAGGTAGTGACATTATCGGAGATAAGAAATCTTGCATACAGCGCTGATGCTAAAGTCCGTAAGAATGCCTATGAGGCAGAGCTTAAGGCTTATGAGAAGATTGCTGATTCTGTTGCATTTTCACTTAACAACATCAAGATGCAGGTCAACACTCTCTGTGAGAAGAGAGGCTATGAGTCGGCACTTGAGATGACACTTGACCACTCGGATATGAAGAAGGAGACGCTTGATGCGATGCTCACAGCCATCAAAGAGTACCTTCCGGTGTTTAGAAAGTATCTTAAAAAGAAGGGCGAGCTTTTAGGACACAAGAACGGACTTCCTTGGTATGACCTCTTTGCACCTGTCGGAAAGGCAGAGAAGTCTTACAGCATAGATGAGGCGAAGGATTATCTTGTGAAGTGTTTTTCAGGTTTTACTCCGGGAATGGCTTCGCTTATGGCAGAGGCATTTGACAATTCATGGATTGATTTCTATCCGAGAAAGGGCAAGGAAGGAGGAGCTTTCTGTGCTGATGCCAACTTCATAAGACAGAGCCGTATCCTTACCAATTATGACGGAACCTTCGGAGCCGTAGATACTCTTGCACATGAGCTTGGTCATGCATACCACAACAGACAGCTCGAGGACGTGGCAGTTCTCAATCAGGGAGCGCCTATGCAGCTTGCCGAGACGGCTTCGACCTTCAATGAGGTATTTTTAGGAAAGTATGCTCTTGCACAGGCAGGTGATGAGGAGAAGTTAAGCCTCATTGACAGCGACTTGAAGGAACAGACACAGTGCATAGTGGATATCTACTCGAGATTCCTTATAGAGTCGGCAGTGTTCGAGCAGAGCAAGGAACGCTTCCTCATGGCTGATGACCTGAAGGAGATTATGCTTGATGCACAGAGACAGTCCTACGGTGACGGACTTGACGAGAGTACAATGCATCCTTATATGTGGGTGTGCAAGGGACATTACTACAGCTCGGGACTCAGCTATTATAACTTCCCTTATGCATTCGGAAATCTTTTTGCTCTTGGACTTTACAGTCTCTACAAGAAGGAGGGCGAAGCTTTTGTTCCTAAATACAACAAGATGCTTGCATCGACAGGCTGCCACTCGATAGAGGAGGTTGCGGCTACGATGGGAATTGATGTGACTAAGCCTGACTTCTGGAGAAGCAGTCTCAAGCTCATCGAGGCTGAGGTTGAGGAGTTCTGTGCACTGTAAAAGGGGGATGCTTCCATGAATGAAAACGCAGGAGATAGTATAAGAGAGCAGGCATACCTTGCGGCACATGAGCTGTGTGAGTGTGCAGGGCTTAAAAAGGGTCAGATTATGGTAATCGGCTGCTCGACAAGCGAGGTTGTCGGAAGCCGTATAGGAACCAACTCGGATGTTGATGTGGCACTTGAATTGTTCACCGGAATCAAGACTGCTCTCGATGAGGTGGGCGTGTACCTTGCGGCACAGTGCTGTGAGCATCTCAATCGTGCGATAGTCATCGAGGAAGAGGCGGTTCCGGGAGCGGACATCGTGAATGTGGTTCCGCAGAAAAAAGCCGGAGGCTCCTTTGCCACTCAGACTTATGCACATTTTAAGCATCCGGTTGTGCTTGAGGAGATTAAGGCACATGCAGGGCTTGACATAGGAAATACGCTTATAGGAATGCATCTTAAGGCTGTAGCGGTTCCCGTGCGCTTATCGATTGATCATATAGGCCATGCTCCGATTGTGGCGGCGCGAACCAGACCGAAGTTCATCGGGGGCTGCAGGGCGGTATATGATGATAAGCTCGGAAGCGACGGACATTATACAAGATAAATAATGCCATAGCTGACAAAGTAACAATTAAAGTATGGTTGAAGGACGGAAGATTATTTTAGGGATTCACAATATCTTCCGTCCTTTTTTAATTTGGAGGTTAAAATATCTGTAAATTCTTTACACATCGGACTCTGTTCTTCACCGTTTCTCCACGCAAGAAAAACTGAAAGTTCACCTTGCGGAATCGTTATTTCTCTCAGCCAGTCGTAGATTTTGACGTCGGAGGGAAGAACGGTACCCGAGGCAAAACCGTTGGACATTTTAATGATTTTATACCGCCAGTCACGTTCATTGATTTTAATGACATTTTCCGTATTGCTATATGGTCTTATCGGGTGAGGACTCAGGAACATGTCGTCGTTATATTCGATGTATGGATAGTGGTATGCAGCGTGAAGAATATCGGAATCATTCTCATATTTGGCGAGAAGAGGATGGATTTTTGCAATATACATTACTGTCGGAACTTCACCGATTTTCTTGAGGGTTATGCCCTTGTGTCGGAAATGATGCTCGGAGTTGGAGTCATCCGTGGATGTTCCCGCTACGACGGCAAGGTCGCACTGATAATTCATCAACAGATTGACCGCGTCATTGGAGGTTGTGTTGTTGTATTCAATATGTATGTTTTCACCAAAATGATTGAAGGCAAGCTCGGCGAAGGCATTGCTGCAATATGAACTTGTGAAGCTCTCTATTGACAGCTTTTTTGAATTGTAGGTGTCGCGGAGATGTTCGTTTTCTCCGTATTCCTTGAGAATGGTGGTCGCGTGCATTATGAATTCACGCCCGGGTGCGGTCGGGACAAGACCGTTTGCCGTCTGGTTAAAAATTGTATATCCTAATTCTTCTTCCAGATTGGAGATTAGCTTGCTTATGTTTGAAGTTGATGTAAAGAGATTTCTGGCGGCAGCGGATATGGAACGGTGGCATTGACGAGGAAAAGAAGAAGGCACTTGTTGATAGAGCTGTCGCCATAAACAGGAAGTACTTAATATGCTCTCGGACGGTATATGGGAATGTGCAGAGACGGCATTTTCGGAATTTAAGTCAGTTAAGCTTTTGACGGATTTTTTAAAAAAAGAAGGCTTTACCGTCAATTCACCGGCGTTTGGTATTGACACGGCTTTTAGTGCTTCCTTCGGAAGCGGTAAGCCCGTAATCGGTTTCCTCGGTGAGTTCGATGCTCTGGCAGGGTTAAGCCGGCAGGCAGATGTTTTTGAGAAAACAGAGTATATTCACGGGGGAAACGGGCATGGCTGCGGGCACAATCTGCTCGGTGCAGGTGCACTTGCTGCAGCTCTTGCCGTGAAGAGCTATCTTGAAGCCGGTAACGAAGGAACGGTTATTTATTTCGGATGTCCGGGAGAGGAAGGCGGCTCGGGGAAGGTGATACCAACAAGGTTGTTAGAGAGATTAAGAAGAGATATGAGCCGTTGAAACAAATAGGGCGGAAATAATAATTTCAACGACGATTTCCGCACTTCGGGGCGCGGCATGATTCCGGAAGGAATCCTGAAACGTGAGAATTCGGAGTACAGGCTGGCATTATATATTGTAAGTGATGATAACAGATGTTAATATATAACTGTTCGAGGTTTATAACCTCGAACAGTTATATTAATTTGTGGGAAAAAGAGGCAGACAATGTATAAATGTGATAAATGCGGTTGTGAGCACAATTCGAGGACGGTGTGCCCGAAATGCGGTGCTCCGGTTGTTATAGTGAATGAGGATTACCTTCTCAGGAGGCAGCAGTGGGAGGAACAGCAGAGGAATAATTTAAGATACAAGAAAAAGGGTGAAGAGAAAAAGTCCGGGAGTGCTTCAAGGAAAGCCACCGATGAGAGGCAGCCTGAGAAGGACGGTGCAAAGGACAACATATCCGAGAAGCTTGCATCGGTAAAGACGGATTTTGCCTCGAGGCTCCGCGACAGAAAGAACATCAAAGAAGATAAAAAGAAAAAAGAGAAGGAAAAAAATGCCGAGGAGCTTAAGGATAACAGAAGAGCGAAGAGACTTAAGCAGAAGAGAAAAAGAATAATTACGGTTGCAGCCGTGGCGGCGGGAATTGCCGTGACGGCTGTGGCTGTTGTAACCGGAATTAATATATATAGGAATATTGACAGGAGCGACATGAGATATTTTGACGGGCATGAGCTTGTATCGGCTTCGGACGGTGTGATTTTAAGTGTTGACAGGGAGGACGGCAGCTATTCCCTTCTTACATATCCGGATAATCTTAATGCCGTTCTTATGTCGAACGGTGCTTCGCTTGCCGGATGGTATGCAGGCAGGGAGTATGAGCTTTCACTTGAGGCAGGGGCGCTGACTGACGAGTTCATGTTCTCCGAATCGGGAAGGTATCTGGCGTATGTCATGTACAGCGAGGCGGATGAAAAATATGCACTTGCTGTGTATGATTTGTCGGATGGCAGCAGCGTGGTGTACGATGATGAGCTGAGAATTAAGCTCGTCGCCGTAAACGATGATGGAACCGTGCTCTACGATGAGATTGACACGACGGACTACTCAACGGTAGTTGCGATGAACCTTTATGCTGCCGATTTGTCAAAAAGGCTTCTGATTGCTGATGATGTGACGGATGCGGTATATGATGCACAAAATGAGAATGCTGCATTTATTAAAAATAACTGCTTATATATCTGTAAAATTTCCTCATTTGTCATTGACAAATATGAAAGCATAATTTCCGACAGGGAGCATATATTGGTAAATGAGGAGGTTCTTGGTTTTGCCGACAACAGACTTGATGAGGCACTGCTCTACATAACGGATGCGGGGATGTGGATATACGAGGATGGCTACAGCGGACCTGCCGTATCGGGAGTCGATATGTCGGCACAGGTGTATTACGCCGGGGGACAAAAGCTGTATTACGAAACGGCGGACAAGCTTTATTATGCAGAGCTTGAAAAGAAAAAGAATGCGGATATCGATGCAGGAGAATTCAGCTCGTGGGATGCGGTTAAGGCTCAGCTTGTGATTGACGGAATAAAAGGAAATATCATCGTGTCTGAGGATAAGCATTTGTGGCTCGTTGACGTTGATGGCACGCTCTATAATATTAATACTACGGGAAAAAAGACCGGAGATGAGCCGGTTCGGATTGCCGGAGGTGTCGCTTCATGCGGGCAGCTTGCAGGTGAAAACGGTTGTGTATATGTGAAGGATGGAAGCCTTATGGCTGTGTACGGGCAGCACTTGGATAAGAACATTGTGCTTGCCGAAAACAATGTTGACACGGCTGTTACAGGTAAGGCTGTAAGTTCCCGGGAGAATATCTATTTTCTTGATTCAAGCAGTGTATTGTGGAAAATTGCCAAAAAAGGAAATGTGAGGGAGAGTCTCGGATTTGCAAGTTTGACGGGTTTATTTGAAGAAAAATAAATGATTGTTATAAAAATAACAAGCTGATTTGAACTATTTTACGATAATATAATAAAATTGCATAATAAATGAAAGCACTTACAAGATTATTTGTAAACTTTGTGAACTATTTCGAAAATTAATTGTGGAAATTTTCACAAAGTATGTTATAATTTCTTTAGTGCTCTGAATTACATACTTAGGGGCGTGAATAATAATTCTTTGCAATTAGGAGGAAATAAAATGGCTAACAAATGGGTTTATACTTTCAAGGAAGGTAATATGTCCATGAGAAACCTTCTCGGCGGTAAGGGTGCTAACCTTGCTGAGATGACAGAAATCGGACTTCCGGTTCCACAAGGTTTCACTATAACAACAGAGGCTTGTACTCAGTACTATGAGGATGGCCGCAAGATTAACGATGAGATTATGGCACAGGCTATGGAAGGTGTAGCTTGGATGGAGAAGGAGAACGGCAAGAAGTTTGGCGACCTCAAGAATCCTTTACTTGTTTCTGTTCGTTCGGGAGCAAGAGCATCCATGCCTGGTATGATGGATACAATTCTTAACTTAGGTCTTAACGATGAGGTTGTTGCAGCTATGATAGCCGGCAATCCTGATCCTAAGTTCGAGAGATTCGTATATGACTCCTACAGACGTTTTATTCAGATGTTCTCAGATGTAGTTATGGAGGTTGGTAAGAAGTATTTCGAGCAGCTTATCGATAAGATGAAGGAGGAGAAGGGCGTTAAGTACGATGTAGACCTTACGGCAGCTGACCTTAAGACATTGGCAGAGCAGTTCAAGGCTGAGTACAAGAACCAGTTAGGAACAGACTTCCCATCAGATCCTGTTGAGCAGTTAAAGCTTGCTATCGAGGCTGTATTCCGTTCATGGGACAACCCTCGTGCCAACGTATACCGCCGTGACAACGATATCCCTTATTCATGGGGTACAGCAGTTAACGTAATGCCTATGGTATTCGGTAACCTGAACAATGAGTCTGGTACAGGTGTTGCATTTACTCGTGACCCTGCAACAGGTGAGAAGAAGCTTATGGGTGAGTTCCTTATCAATGCACAGGGCGAGGACGTTGTTGCCGGTGTTCGTACACCAATGCCTATCACACAGATGGCTGAGAAGTTCCCGGAGGCTTATGCAGATTTCATCAAGGTCTGCGATATCCTTGAGGGACATTACCATGACATGCAGGATATGGAGTTCACGGTTGAGAACGGTAAGCTCTATATGCTTCAGTGCCGTAACGGTAAGAGAACAGCTCAGGCTGCTCTTAAGATTGCTTGCGATTTAGTTGATGAGGGAATGAAGACAGAGCAGGAAGCAGTTGCAATGATTGACCCTCGTAACTTAGATACATTATTACATCCACAGTTCGATGCAAAGGCTCTTAAGGCTGCAACACCACTTGGAAAGGGACTTGGTGCTTCTCCTGGTGCTGCCTGCGGTAAGGTTGTATTCACAGCCGATGACGCTGTAGAGTGGAAGGCAAGAGGTGAGAAGGTTGTTCTTGTCCGTCTTGAGACATCACCTGAGGACATCACAGGTATGAAGGCTGCTCAGGGTATCCTTACAGTCCGCGGTGGTATGACATCACACGCTGCCGTTGTTGCCCGTGGTATGGGTACATGCTGTGTATCCGGCTGTGGCGATATCAACATGGATGAGGAGAACAAGAAGTTCACACTCAATGGACAGACCTTCGTTGAGGGTTCTGAAATTTCCATCGATGGTACAACAGGTAACATCTACGCAGGTCTTATCCCTACAGTAGATGCAACTATCGCAGGTGAGTTCGGACGTATCATGGCATGGGCTGACAAGTACAGAAGACTTAAGGTCAGAACAAATGCAGATACACCTACAGATGCTAAGAAGGCAAGAGAGCTCGGCGCAGAGGGTATTGGTCTTTGCCGTACAGAGCATATGTTCTTCGAGGAGAGCAGAATTGCTGCATTCCGTGAGATGATCTGCTCCGATACAGTTGAGGAGAGAGAGAAGGCTCTTGAGAAGATTCTTCCATATCAGCAGGATGACTTCACAAAGCTCTACGAGGCTCTTGAGGGCAACCCGGTATGTATCAGATTCCTTGACCCACCTCTTCATGAGTTCGTTCCTACAGAGGAAGCAGATATCAAGAAGCTTGCTGATTCACAGGGCAAGTCAGTTGAGGACATCAAGAACATAATCGCATCACTTCATGAGTTCAACCCAATGATGGGACACAGAGGATGCCGTCTTGCCGTAACATATCCTGAGATTGCAAAGATGCAGACTAAGGCTGTCATCCGCGCAGCTATCACAACCAAGAAGAATCATCCGGATTGGGAAGTTAAGCCTGAGATTATGATTCCGCTTGTATGTGAGGTTAAGGAGCTTAAGTTCGTTAAGAATATCGTTGTTGAGACAGCAGACGCTGAGATTGCCGCTTCAGGCATCGACCTTGAGTACGAAGTAGGTACAATGATTGAGATTCCAAGAGCTGCCCTTACAGCCGATGAAATCGCAAAGGAAGCTGACTTCTTCTGCTTCGGTACTAACGACCTTACACAGATGACCTTCGGTTTCTCCCGTGATGATGCAGGTAAGTTCTTAAATGCTTACTATGATACCAAGATTTTTGAGAACGATCCATTCGCAAAGCTCGACCAGACAGGTGTAGGCAAGCTCATGGAGATGACTCTCAAGCTCGGCAGACCGGCTAACCCTAACCTCCATGTAGGTATCTGCGGTGAGCACGGCGGCGACCCAACATCCGTTGAGTTCTGCCACAAGATTGGTCTTGATTATGTATCATGTTCACCATTCCGTGTACCTGTAGCAAGACTTGCCGCTGCTCAGGCAGCTATTGCTGAGAATGCCGGAAAGTAATCAGAATCTATAATGAATCTATTATCAGCCCCACATTCTTTGTGGGGCTGATGTTTCTAATCATCTTTCAGCCTAATTGCAGAGAAAATCCAATGCAATTGTCAAAATATCTGCCCAAGGCGGTGTATATCCGCGGTTGTGGGCAGAGAAAAATCAATGTGATCGTCCATCTATCTGTCCAAGACGTTTGTACATCCGACTATGGGCAGAGAAATTTCTTGAAAATCCCAGAAAATCAATTAAATTTCAGTCCAAGAGTGGAGAAAAATCGTGTCGTGGACAGAGAAACGTCAATAAAACAGTTAAAAAGTCAGTCCGGGAGTAGCGAAAAATGTATCATGGGCAGAGAAAAGCAAAAGATTCAGAAATACAGTGTTTACTAAAAGGAGGAATTTATTATTAAGAACAAAATTTCAGAATTGAAACAAATATTAGACAAGATAGAGCATTATTTAGCTCATGCTCCGGAAGGAGGCTTAAAGCTTCAGAAACGTAATGGAAAAACATATTATTATCATCAATATAAGAATCCACAATCGGATTCATATATTAAAACATATATAGATAGAAAAAATGAAAGTTTAGCCAAAAAGCTTGCCCGGAAGGGATATTATGCTAAAGTGAAGCCGTATATTGAAAGCCAGCTGCATGCCTTAGAACAATTTGAAGAAGTATACAATTATAATAATAAACAAATAGACGATATATATGATATTCTGACGGAAGAAAGAAAAAGGCTTGTTACTCCGGTCAAGGTAAGTATCAAGGAAAAATTAAGAATCTGGGAAAATGAATGTTATGAACCATATCAAAAATATCAGGAAAATCTTAAGTATGAGACAGACAATGGCGAATTAGTGCGCTCTAAGTCTGAGGTAATCATCGCCAACATACTGGCAAAAAACAAAGAACATCTGTTGTATAAATATGAACGTCCGTTAGAGCTGATGATAAACGGACAGTTGCAGGCAATCCATCCTGATTTCACGATAATAAATGTTCATACAGGGAAGATTACGTACTGGGAGCATGCCGGACGAATGGACGATGCAAGATATGCCAGTGAATTTATACAGAAAATGAATACATACATCGAGAATAAACTATTTCCGGGGGAAGATGTGATTGTTACCTACGAGACAATGAATAATCCGTTGAATATACATAATGTGAAGATGATTGTCGGGAGACTGATGGAGTAAAGATTAAGTTGATTCTGAAAAAATCTCGCTTATAATGCTATTATTAAGGCAAAGAAAATATGCTCAATATTGTGTTAATAGGACTTGCCAAGGAACTTCCAAAGCAGGATGATAAGTACGAACTGCATCGTTTGTTAGGAGCACTGCTATCGCAGAAACTTACGCCGAATGAGAAGCTTAATATTATTGAAAAAGAGTATAATATTCCATTGGAAGAGAATATAAGAAGGGATGTGAGTGTTATGTGTAATCTGAGTCAGGGAATTGTGGATGATACAAAGGTAGAAGTTATTACGAATATTGTATTAAATATGTATGAAAAGGGATATACATTTGAACAGATTGCAGATGTAACCGAGAAGAGTATTGCGTAAGTTGAGGCAATAATAAAAAAGAAAGAGTCTGTATTAGCATAGGAAGTATATAGACATTATATGAAGGTGAGCGGCAAATCAGAGATGGTTTGCTGCTTTTTTAATGTCAGATTGTTATGGATATGGGGAGTAAAAGGGGTTTATTCAAAAATCAGGTGTGGCAGTATATTATATGAAAAGAAGATTGGTATTTATATGGTGAAAAAATATAAGGAAACATATCATGGTTTTATGACTTTAGGGTAGATAAATGGGCAGGAATTTATGAAAAAACGTTAAATAATAAATTGGAATTTAGATATGCATTTTGGTGGATAAAGCAGGCTGTTATAAGAGAAATTGAAGATAATGGATATACGATAAGAATTACGGTTCATAAAATAGAGCAAATTTATTAAGTAGTAAGAAGTGATAAGAGTTACGCTTACGAAAATGATTACTTTAAGAGAATAAAGTTGATATCAGATGACACAGAAATTCCAATAGTAATTATTGAAGAAAAGGCACTATATAAATATATGCGTATAGCATATATAAAATATGATAAAATAAGCATATGAAAAATGCATATGCTTATTTGTTATATACGAGATATTATCAGGGGTGTATGCTTATATCAAATAGTTGTTACGGAGGTGTTATTCAATGTATAGAGCAGAAGAAAACTGCAAAATTGGCGAATACATAGGAAAATTGATTGCTAGAAAGTATGGCGCTGATCGCCAGTTTGCTATAGCTTATATAAAGCTACGAGATGGCATAGAAGATGAGCCCGAATCAGATAAAATTCAGCGAGTGGCAAATAAGATATGCCAAATAAAATATGGCAGCAAGGGAATACAGATTAGTGATTTACCACTTTTTTCAGAATTATTAGAGGTATCTGTTGATAGTATTCTTAGTGCCGGAAAGGTGACAAAACCTGCTCCAACCAGAACTACAAATTATTCTATTGCTCTTTCTAAGGATAAAAAGGTCTGGAAAGAATATATTGACAGACCTGATAAACTTATTCTTAATGAAGATGAGTATGGGAAAAATGTAATCGATTATGCTATTGAGTTTGGTAACTATGGTTTCATAAAATACCTAATCGATGAGGGTTACATATATTTAATAGATGAGGACCAGATGGAGTATTATGGCTCTTTTGGTTCAGGTACAACAATAGAGAGAAGGCGGCCTTCTGAGTACGATTTGCTTGATTATAAGATGAAGCAAAATGATAGCTTAAGAACAAACATTATTGCTTTAGCTTTAGAGAACAAAGATTACAAGATCCTAGATGAAACGAAGGCTAGAGAAATACCTTCCTTGTATGAAGCTTCTTATTTCTACAGTACAGGATTGGATATTAAGAAAAATTACAATCAACAGATGATGAATCAGGTTGCTGCTTCTTCAGATGACGTATTGGTTTATTTTTCTACCGAATTTGAAATTGAAACAAACAGAAAAGCGCAGTGTCAGCTGACATTTCCTTATCTTGGAAAATTGATTGATATGGTGTTAAAGAACAATCGCGAGGCCGTAGCATCCATGCTTAAGAATGCTCTAAAGCATAATAAAAATGTTTTGAGGGCGCTTAGAGAGATAGGTAAGGCTGCGGAAGACTCGTTCTCAGACATGCGCCAATATATGAATGAAGAAAGTATACTGAAAGGGATTATGCAATATTTTCACTTCTATGAAGACAGTGATACCGTTTGTTTTCATTCGGGAATCCATTCATCCGAGAATTTTCAGGGGATATTTTCAAATGTTGTACATGTTAGTGCCTCGTCTAAGGATGAGTATATAAAGTCTTTAATAGAGGATGTTAATCGTACTTATAACCTGGTAAAGAATTTTAATTACAAGGAGGTCTAAACTATGTGTAAGAGTTTTATGGATATGGAAGATGGAGATTTTTGCTTTTCTGTGTCTGACAATATGGCAATGGACTCAGAGGGGCATATGATGATGCGTATGGGCGATAACATGGCTATGGATATGGAGTCAGGTGAGTTACATATGGTTTCTTCGTGGGATGACGATGATGAATAGCTCCTTTCTAAAGCATTTCTGTTGATGCATACAGGAGGTGCAAGATGAAAGGTTTGGAGCATATTGTACCGACCCCAAAAAGTTAGACCAAAATCTAACGATTTGAGGTCGGTTTTTTATGTCTAGGCACAATTACAAATAATGTAAAGGGAAATGAGCAGCATTGCTTAAATAGTGTGTCTGAGTGCTATTTGTTAGTATCATTAAAGGCTAATAGCTGTTTAATAATGTTGATTATAATTTTTTTCTCTTCATCGGTTCTGTTTTTCATCAATGTAACTAACTGCATAGTGAAAGCATCATCTTCACTTGGGATATTTGCAGGGCTGAAAAAATCAGTAATTTCTTTGCAAACATAAAAGACAGTAATTTTGAAATTACAAATGAATATATTGATAAAATAATCCGTGAAAAAATCGGGTTTGAAGCATGCACCGAATTAAGTAATGAGATGGATGAAAATGAATTGATTTTGTTCTTTACATGGAATTCTTCTGGAGGATATGTTGCTTGCACAACGGAGCAGATAATATGGGCAGATAAGACATCTGGAGGAAATGTTTCAAATATAAATAGATTTTACTATGATGAAATTGTAAAGATAGAGACTGTTCAGGAAGCATCCAATTTGGCATCATCATCAGCAGCAACATCACTGACAGGATTTTTGGTTGATATGGCAGTTTCTACAGTTGCAGATGCGGCTATTGATTCATTCATGAAGGACGTTTGCGATATTGAGCTTTTGGTTCAAGGTTCATATAAGACCATGAGTGGTATGGTTAAGCTTGAGGCAGACCGTATTATAGCAATATATAATGGCTTCAAGAAGAATATTAGAGCGGAAGAAAAAGAGTTGAAAAAACAATCTGCATCACCTCAGGTTGTTGTGCAACAGCAGAGCCAGCCTGATGTGCTAGAACAGATAAAAAAGCTTGCAAGTCTGAAGGAAGCAGGAATATTGTCAGAAGAGGAGTTCACAAGCAAGAAAACAGAATTATTGTCTAAGCTATAATAGTCGAAAAATATATTATAGTAGTGTTAGATATGCTGTTGATTACATAAAATGATAATATGTGGAGGGTCAATAGGGTCAATATTCCTAAAAATGATTGTTGAAAAAAGATTTTCTATAATAACTCTCTAAATGTAGTAAACTCCACAGGCTGCTATTGCCGAGAATGCCGGAAAGTAATTAGTCCAATTGTAGTACATCTTACATTAACATCTGATTATAATTTTTCATCAGCCCCGCATTATTGTGGGGCTGATGTATATTCAGACTTTATAATATAGATAAATCAATAAAATCAAAGTTCAGGTCAAAATGTCTGCCTATAGGTTGTTCTCCAACCGTCTCTGGGCAGAGAAATTCCGACAAAATTCCAGAAAATCAATTGAAAATCAGTCCAAAGGAAGTGCATTAGTCATCTATGGGCAGAAAAAAATTAAAATAGCAGTCAAAATATCAGTCCAAGTTGTTATATTTACCTGTCATAGGCAGAGAAATTACAAAAAATTAGAACAATAAGCCGCAATATCAGTCCAACGGCAGGAAATTGAATTGTCTTAGGCAGAGAGAACAGGAGGAAAAGGTTATAGACGTTAAGAAAAGAATAGCAGAATTAAAGCATACATTAGAGAAAATAGAAAAATATTTGTCAAATGCCCCGGAGGGTGGTCTGAAAATCCAGAATCGCTGCGGAAAGACATACTATTACCACCAATATAAGAATATTGAAACAGGATTATATGTAAAGATATATATAGACAGGAAGAACGAACAGCTTGCAAGACGGTTAGCCCAGAAGGGGTATTATGCGAAAGTAAAGCCTTTAATTGAGAAGGAGCTGCAGGCATTGGAGACATTTGCGCAAGCGAAAAATGATGAAGAGATTGATAATGTTTATGACATGTTGAAGCAGGAGAGAAAGCAGCTTGTGGTTCCGATTAGAATAAGCGTAAACGAAAAACTCAGAATATGGCAAAATGAAAGTTATGAGCCGTATCAGAAATATAAGGAAAATTTGAAATATGAGACAGATAACGGAGAATCGGTACGCTCTAAATCTGAGGTAATCATAGCTAATATATTAGCTAAAAATAATGAGCATTTATTATATGATGTTGAGGTCAAAAGGTATTTTAACCTCAATGATATCGAATTGCTCCGCACTGCGTGCTCCCACAATTCTCAAAAACATTCGTAATTCGCACATTTTTCTATGAAAAATGGCTTCTTACTCATATTTTTGGCGGGTCACAATGTCAAAAATCCTCACGCAAGCAAGCTTGCATCGGACTTCTGACCTTTTGACCCTGATATCATTATATAAATATGAGCGTCCACTGGAAGTGATAATAGCCGGGCATACTCAGACTACCCACCCGGATTTCACGATAATAAATATCCATACCGGAAAGATTACATATTGGGAGCATGCGGGGCGCATGGATGATGCACAGTATGCCGATGATTTTGTCAGAAAGATGAATACATATACTGAGAATGGCTTATTTCAGGGCAATGATGTTATTGTGACTTATGAATCTATGAATTGTCCTCTAAATATACATAATGTGAAGATTATTGTTAAGAAATTGTTAATGGAATAAATGATAGAGGCTGCAGGGAAATTAATTAAATAGAAAATTCAGAAGGACAGAAGGGTGTAGTGATAATATTAGTGCACGGGAATGGGAGGGGAATGAACTTTAATGATATTTTCGTAATGCACTGATGGCAGGAACACCATTTACGCAGGTGGAAGCCGGAGAATTGAGAAGACTTGGAATTTTGATGATGGTTATTCCAACAGGTTGTGCTGTCTTAGCGGAAATCGCACAGGGAATCATGACAGGTTTTATGAATGTGCCAGCAGATGGATGGTCAGACTTAAACTTTGATAATGAGGCTTAGAGAAAATATTAATTGTGGCACTGTACCGACATTACAAAAGCAATAGAGATATTTTTGACTGTATTGTACAGCGTATGGAGCAGCAGATTGAATTATCATGCATCTTGGTACCGATTTTGTGCATGTTAGTTGTCTGTATATAGACAATGAATTCAATTAGCGATAGAATAATTATGGTAGTAAATCACCTGAAACGTATATGGAGTCAGCTGATATGGAAGAACAAAAATACGCCTATCGCGGCAATGATATTCCTACGTCAGATTTTATCATTGCTCTCTCAGAACCGGGAGACTATTGCATTGAAATCAATGCGAAAGATTTTCGGGGAAGCTATGGTATTTTAGATTGCCCGGAAACACAATAGATAAATATGGCTATCCACAGGAGTGGAATAGTGAAGAAATATAAGGGTCGAATAGATAACAGGGAGATAACATGGAAAAATATAATATCAGCCTTAGGCAGATTATCTGTAGGTTTTAGAGTGTTTTTTGATTAGTGTAAACTTTGGTGTTAGAATATATATTTTGTACTGATGTTTCTGAATGTTTGATAAGTAGTTAACATAGAAAAAAGTAGGTATGTGGAAATACAAATACGGACTATAAGAATATGCATAGTGTAGTATAAGAAAAAGTGTTACTTGAGAATTAATTGAATAAGGAGCATTTATTATGATTTATTTCGATTTAGATAATACGTTGATTGATTACAATTCTTCAGAGAGAAAAGCGATAGAGTTCATATTTAAAGAAAAATATGGACTGGTATTAAATAATAATCAAACAGATTATTGGAGTAAGATTTCTAGAAAGTATTTTGATTATTATTTATCAAAACAGATAACTTTCGAAGAGCAAGGAAAAAATCGATTTATTAAAATGTTAAGTTATTGTGGGTATGTGGAAAATGAAAAGATTGCAATGGAATTGTTTGAAGAGTATCAAAAACAATTAGAAAATAGTTGGATTTTATTTGATGATGTGGTTGATATGCTACATTCATTGGAAGGATATCGACTAGGTATCATAAGTAATGGGAAATCTATACAGCAAAGAGCAAAGTTGAGTTGTACGAACATTGAAAAATATTTTGAAATAATTCTTATTTCAGAAGAAACAGGATTTGCAAAACCTTCCGTTGATATTTTTTATGAGGCGGTCAAACAGTCAGGCGAGAAAATTGATTCAGTTATATATGTTGGTGATAATATAAAAACAGATATTTTGCCATGTGAAAAAATTGGAATGAAATGTGTACTTGTGGATAGAAATAGTATATGTGAGAAAAATATATGTAAAATTAAGAATTTATATGAAATACATAATGTATTACTCAACGACATTGGGCAGTATAATACTGAACTTTCTATAAGAAGTTCTGCTCAATAAAAAACAAGAACTAAAAACATCCAAATATTACTATCTCAAACTTCCCATACTGAAAAGTGTGCTAACCTTGAAAATTCAATATTTTAGCCAATAAAAAGTAAACGATGAAACGAAGGTACCTACCAAACCTAAATCAATATCGATATACTATGATCATAGTATATCTGTTAAAAAGTTGAGCCTAAACTTTTTTGACTAAGATATGGGAGGTACAGATTATGGCTACAAATACTACAGCAGTTGCAAAGCAGGTTCGCTTGCAACAGTGGGCTCAACAGATCACGGATTGCCAGAACCGTCCTGTCGGAATGAAAGTGATTGACTGGTGTGATGCTAATGGCATTATATTACCAAAGCTGACTACTATTACCGGCTTAAGCAGGTTCGGGAATTCTGTTTGGAATCTATGGAACTTTAGATAAAGAATATCAGCGCATTGCAGAGTTGGGAATAGGAAAAAAATTGCCCCCCATTCGATATCTTAATGTTTTTTCACCATATTGGTATTTTACTTTTATGGATCCGGATGGAAATCCAATTGAAATTACAGGAGCACATGAGGAATAAGTATTATCAATATATAGAGAAAGCTTATATACAGGAGGTACGATAATGCAGGAGGTTATGAGCGTCAATCAAAAAGAATATGAAATTGTGAAGTTATTAGGACATGGAAAAGGTGGTTATTCCTATTTGGCAAAACGAGAAGGTAATTTATATGTGTTAAAGCAGATACACCATGAACCATGTGAATATTACTCATTTGGCAATAAAATTGAAGCAGAACAAAATGATTATAATAGACTGCTGCAAACCGGAATTAGAATTCCAAGAATGTTAGACATTGATATAGCAAATGAAAGAATTTTAAAAGAATATATTGATGGACCAACTATATATGATTTAGTGAAAAATGATGCAATGAAAGATTTGTATTTGATGCAAATGAGAGAAATGGCAAAGGTAGTATATGAAGCAGGCTTGAATATAGATTATTTTCCGACTAATTTCATTGTACAAGATGAAAAGATTTTTTATATTGACTATGAATGCAATAATTACATGTGTGAATGGAATTTTGAAAATTGGGGGATTAAGTACTGGTCTAAGACACAAGAATTTATTGATTATATGGAGCAGCATGAAAAAGGAGAAAATATGGAATCAGATATAATTAAAATCAGCCACCTGAATAAAAGCTTTGGCGAAGTAAAGGCGGTAAATGATTTGAGCTTTTGTGTGAAAAAAGGAGAATTGTTTGCGTTTCTTGGAGTAAACGGTGCGGGGAAAAGTACAACCATTTCCATTCTCTGCGGACTGCAAAAAAAAGACAGCGGATCTGTTCAGATAAACGGAATAGAAACTGACAAAGCCGGCGCACAGACAAAAAGGATGCTTGGTGTTGTATTTCAGGATAGCGTACTTGATAAGCCGCTAACGGTGAAAGAAAACCTGATGAGCAGAGCTGCTTTGTATGGCATTACAGGAAATGCCTTTGATAAGAGATTACATGAGCTGGTCGGGATTCTGGATTTTGACGAGTTCTTAAACAGACCGGTAGGTAAGCTGTCGGGAGGTCAGAGAAGAAGAATTGATATTGCCCGTGCATTATTGCACAGACCGGAGATTTTGATTCTTGACGAGCCTACTACAGGGCTTGATCCGCAGACAAGGCAGTTAATCTGGAAGGTTATCGAGAAACTCCAGAAAACCGAAAATATGACAGTATTTCTGACTACACATTATATGGAAGAGGCTGCTAATGCCGGTTATGTTGTGATTCTTGACAAAGGAAGTATTGCAGCACAAGGTACACCGTTTGAACTTAAAAATGATTATGTACAGGATATAGTGTCAGTTTATGGTGTTTCCGAAGATGAAATAAAGGCATTGAACAGAGAATATAAAAAAATTCGTGACGGATATCAGATAAAAGTAAGTAATACGCAGGAAGCTACGGAGCTTATTGTGGAACATCAGGAACTGTTCAGGGATTATGAGGTAGTAAAAGGCGGTATGGATGATGTATTTCTTGCAGTAACAGGGAAAAGGCTTGGAGGTGAACACTGATGAGAACAGTATTGGCATTAATGAACAGGAACAGGAAACTGTTTTTTAAAGATAAAGGGATGTTGTTTACATCAATGATCACACCGGTCATTCTGATTGTTCTGTATGCTACATTTCTTGCAAAGGTTTTCAGAGATTCTTTTACAGCAGCGATTCCGGATATGATAACGATTTCGGATAAACTCATCAATGGAACCGTGGCGGCACAACTGACAGCATCACTTATGGCAGTGAGCTGTATCACTGTAACATTTTGTGTGAATCTGACTATGGTGCAGGACAAGGCAAATGGAACAAGGAAGGATTTTAATGTTTCACCTGTCAGCAAGGGGAAAATTTATTTAGGATATTTTCTGTCAACAGTAGCTAATTCATTGATGGTCAATGCACTTGCGTTTGTATTATGCCTGGGATATTTACTGAAAATGGGATGGTATATGAATACAGCAGATGTATTATGGGTTTTATTTGATATGATATTGCTCGTCCTGTTTGGAAGTACGCTTTCAAGTATCATTAGTTTTCCGTTGACAACACAGGGACAGCTTTCGGCTGTGGGTACAATTGTCAGCGCAGGATATGGTTTTATATGTGGTGCTTATATGCCGATTTCAAATTTTGGTTCAGGTCTTCAGAAGGCGTTGGCTTATCTTCCGAGTACATATGCCACTTCATTGATTAAGAATCATATGCTTCACGGAGTTTTTAAGGAGATGGAGAGAAAAAATTATCCGGCTGAAATGGTTGAAGCGATAAGAGACACTCTTGATTGCAATCCGGTATTTCATGGAAATGTGGTAAGTGTAAATCAGATGATTGGCATTATGGTGGGAAGTATAGCTGTATTTGGAATTATTTATTATTTTGTTACATTGCTGCCGGAGAGTGAAGGCAGATGATGTCTTTGAATATGGAACCCCCGCGGGCTGGAATACGGTCTGCGGGGGTTTTGTGTAAAATAATAAATAATGTTAATAAAATTGACAAAAACTAGAATAATGTATAATATTATTGACATAAGGAGAATGCACTATGCCTAAGAAATCAATTATATTATTACCTGAAACAGAAGAAATACTTGAACAGATGGGATTACAAATAAAATATGCAAGATTGAGGAGAAAGCTGACAGCGGAACTGGTTGCCGAAAGAGCTGGAATAAGCAGAGCAACCTTGGTTTCGATTGAGAAGGGAGCACCATCGGTGGCTATCGGGTGTTATGCGGCTGTGCTTCATGCACTCAATTATATGGACAAGGATTTGCTGCTGGTTGCAAAGGATGATGAGCTTGGAAGAAAATTACAGGATTTGGAGCTGCCTGTGAGAAAACGTATATCTAAGAGGGAGTAGATTTATGGAGAAAGAAAAAATTATATATGTATTTGCCGATTTTCCGCCTTTTCATAATGAATTAATCGGCACGATTTATGTTTCTCAGATGCGGGGAAAGGAGTTTTATTCATTTGAATATCAGCAGAGCTGGCTTGAAAACGGATATATGATGTTAGATCCTGATTTGCATTTGTATAAGGGCAGACAATATATAAATGACGATAAGAACATTTTCGGTGTATTTGCTGATTCATGTCCGGACAAATGGGGCAGAAGATTGATGAACAGAAAAGAGGAGCTTCGTGCAAAGGCGGCTGGAGAAAAGCCACGAAAGCTGTCAGAGAGCGATTATCTGCTGGGGGTGCAAGACCAAAAGCATCAGTTATGGCACCTGATGGTTCGCTGTGGATAGCTAAGTTTCCGTCGAGACACGATGATTTTAACTCAGGGGCATGGGAGATGGTTGTTCATGACTTGGCAGCTATGTGTGGATTGAATGTCCCGAAAGCGGAAGCTGTGAAATTTTCTAAACTGGGAACCACATTTTTGATAAAACGATTTGACAGGGATGGAGAGAAGCGCATTCACTTCTCGTCTGCCATGACGATGTTGGGAAAGAGGGACGGAGCAAGTGCAGCAGATGGAAGCAGCTATCTTGAGATGGTATCTTTTCTGAAAGCAAATGGGGCGAAGCCACAGCGCGATTTACAGGAGCTTTGGAAGCGGATTGTGTTCAGCATGTCAGTGTCTAATACGGATGACCATTTTAGAAATCATGGTTTTATATTGTCTGATACAGGCTGGAAGTTGTCTCCGCTTTATGATGTGAACCCCGATATATATGGTGAGTATTTGTCATTGAATGTAGACAAAGACAATTCAAGTATCGATTTCAGTCTCGCAATATCGGCGGCACCGTTTTACGGAGTGGAGGAAAAAAAGGCTGTTGAGACGGTGAGAAGCATAGCGAGTACAGTCAAAGAGAATTGGCAGCAGCTTGCAAGGAAATATGAAATCAGCCGTGGTGAGATTGAGAGAATGCGTCCCGCATTCAGCGAATGTGAGAAAATTTAGAAAAAAAGGGGATTGTGCCCGTAAATAGCATGACATTTCAACTCTAATGAATCACAGTGAATATAGGAGCTCTAACGCGTTAGAGCAATATGCTGTATTTACAATAATTCAGGGAGGGGGGCACGAAATGAGTGGACTTCCGAACAGAGCGGAAGAAAGCGTGTCGTACCTTGTGCTCAGCAACACCAAGAACATCAGGTTTGAGCAGGCGTTAAAGGCGAGCGGGTTAAGCAGTGACAGCAGCGATTATTTTACCCCGGATTATGCGGTCATTGTGGGATACAAATAGATTATTATATGGAGTAAAAATATGGCTTCATTACTGATTGCAGTTATATATCTTATTTTCATAAGTCTGGGACTCCCGGATTCACTGCTTGGCTCGGGCTGGCCGACCATGCAGGTGTACTTTGGCGTGCCGTCATCGTATGCGGGATATGTCTCAATGACGATATCATTTATGACAATCATATCGGCACTCATGAGCCCGAAGCTTATAAGCAGGATACATACGAAATGGATTGTGATATGTTCGATTCTGCTCACAATTTTCGGGCTTTGCGGATTTTCAATATCATCAAAATATTGGATGCTTTTTATTTTTGCCATACCATACGGGCTCGGAGCGGGCGCGATTGATTCGGCGATTAACCACTATGTGGCGAGCAATTACTCGGGCTCGGTGATGAATTTCCTGCACTGCTTTTACGGCGTGGGAGCGGTCATAAGCCCGAACATCATGGCTGCGGCACTTAAAAGTGCACGCTGGAACGAGGGGTATCGCTGGACGGCGTACCTCCAGATTGCAATACTGCTTGTCTGCATAATTTCACTTCCGCTCTGGAAAAAGAATGAGGTGCAGGAAGATGAGAAGGAAGAACACAGCGCGGGTATCGCAGAGAGCCTGAAGGTTCCGGGGGTTGTTCTGACGCTCATAGCGTTCTTTGCGTACTGTTCCGGCGAGGCAACCTGCTTTCTGTGGACATCGAGCTATTTTGCGGGGACAAAATCGGGCATGACCGACGGGCTCATCGCAGCGTTCGGCTCACTTATATTTGGCGGACTTATGTTTGGCAGGCTGCTTGCGGGCTTTGTCTCGAATAAGCTCGGTGACAAGCGGCTTATACGCATCGGCGCGGCAGTCGAGCTTGTTGGAATTATTCTCGTGTTCCTGCCGGTAGACGGATATATTGCGGCGGCGGTCGGCTTTGTCATAATCGGAACCGGAATGGGACCGATATATCCCGCGATACAGCACATGGCACCGAACAACTTCGGAAAAAAATACAGTGCCGCGGTTATAGGGCTTCAGATGGCTTCAGCTTATGTCGGGAGCACCTTTATGCCGATGCTCTTCGGCAAGCTGCAGCAGGGCATAGGGATATGGATAATGCCGATATATCTTCTTATTTTTGCAGTGTTTAATACAGCATTTCTTGAGCTGTCATATATTGCCGAAAACAAAGCAAAGGCGGAATAATTTACACACCCTGTTACAGACTCTAATGTCAGTAATGGGGTGTTCTTGCATCTTACATGGCGTTTTTGTCATGTCACGGGGCAAAGCATAGACATAATCACAAAAATCATATATAGAAATATGAGAGAAACGAACGGTAGTATGCGGAGGTGATAGCAGTGAAGCTCGAGGTGGAGCAGATTGACATGGAAAATGAAGAGGAGGTTATTGTGCGCTGTCATGACGTGGGGGCTGACTGGGTGGGGAATGTAAAGGATGGCGAGTATTGAGGCGGCAAGAGCGGGAGAGCACGGGAGAGGTTTTGCGGTGGTTGCCGAGGTGGTTCGAGTTCTCGCTGAAAGTCAGGGAATGGAAAAACTTCCAAGCGGTCAGAAGGTAAAGCTCTTAAACGATGATGAAATGTATCTTGGAAATCAGCTCGAAAACGTGTATGATGAGAGCAGCGAGCGGTGTTACGGAGTTGTGGTGTGCGCATCCTTTCTGCTGGTATGTGAATACGGGGAGGGCACAAGCAATCCGGAAATCGTGATTTTTAAGAGAAGATAGCGCGAGGGCACGAATGGATAAATACAAAGCAGACTTGGAGTATCTTTTCAAGGCACTTATAAAGCATCCGATGTTTATAAGAGAACCTGAAAAGTTAAACGAATTTAAAGAGTTTTATAAGCAAATGCTTTCTGAAACAGACGAAGATAATTTTGACGATTTTGTCATGATGGCAACGGCGATGACGGTTTATTTTAAGGACGGACATACCAACATTGAAATACCCTACGCAGAGAATGATTTTTGTCTTTTTCTTCCATGTGACTGGAAAGATTCATACACGGACGGTCTCGTGATGAGTGAGAGCTGTCATGGTATTCCTCGTGGAGCCGGGATTGTCGCGGTAGAAGGTATGTCGATAACGGAGCTGGTCGATAAAATGGCGGAAGTGATTCCGCATGAGAACAGGTATCTGGTAAAGAGCAGAATGCTTCACTACCCGTATATCAATTACCATGTCTTTAGTGAAATGAATTTGCATAGGTTGTTTGACAGGAAGAATAAATATACGGTTGAGTTTTTGGCTGACGGGCAGATTATACGGAGGGAAATTGCTCTGACATCGTACAACAATTATCCTGCGTTTTCGGATGATAAATGTCCATTTTACTATGAGCTTGATGAGGAGGGCAGCAGGATAACAGTGCATATAGACGCCTGCATCTGCAATCGGGAGTACGAGAATTTTCTGAAAGAGGCTGCGTGTATTTGTGAGGAAAAACACATTGAAGCAATGCTTCTTGATTTGAGCCAAAATATGGGCGGGACAACGGATGTCATCGACAGATTTATCGCCTACACCCACGCGGAAAAATACAGGCAGTACGCGGTGTTCGATTATTCGGAGGGCTATGAAAAAATATTGTCCGTCAGAAATGTGGAGCTTATAAATCATCGAAATGACAAGCTGTTTCCTACAGATATAAGATTGAAGGTATCCTATGATACCTTCAGCAGTGCGAGAACCTTTGCGGTGACGCTCCTTGACAACAGGATTGCCATTTTGGAGGAGGGATGTTCAGGCGGAAAGCCTGATTCATACGGGGCACCGATAAGGGGAGTGATGCCTGAGAGTGGTATCAGGTTCAGGGTGTCGACGCGTTATTTTATGAGACCTGATGGGACGAGGGATGAGGAGGAGAGTGTGTTATCATAGCAATTGAGAGTCAATATTAAATTACATTTTGGAGCCGCAAGGCTCCTTTTTTAAGTCTTGACAAAAGTTGTCTAATGCGTTAGAATAAACTTGTTGAACGTGTTAGACAAGGACGTGGTGAGGGTTAATACATTAGAAATTTATTTGTGCGAAAGGAGGATTATCATGTCCACACCTAAAATTTTTGAGAGCGAATATCGTTTCTGCCTGATACTGTGGCGATGCGAGCCGATTAAGTGCGCGAAGCTTGCCGCGATATGCAAGGAGGAGCTTGGCTGGAGCAGGACGACCACATATACGGTGATAAAGCGTCTGTGTGAGAGAGGGGTGCTCAACAATTCAGATTCAGTTGTCACATCGTTGGTCAGCAAGCAGGAGGTGCAGGTATCGGAGATTGACGAGATGATGGAAAAGACATTTGAGGGTTCGCTGCCTGCTTTCATAGCTGCGTTTGCGAAGAGACAGGATTTGACGGAGAAGGAAGTGGAAGAAATCAGGCGTATAATTGAGAAATAGGAGGGTGCGTATGGAAAATATTTTTCTTGGGATTGTCAATCAAAGCCTTGTGGCGGGGTGGCTCGTTATCGCGGTAATTATTTTGAGGGTGATATTGCAGAAAATAAATGCGCCAAGGAGCATTATATGTCTTATGTGGGTGTTTGTTGCAGTCAGACTTGTCCTGCCGATTTCAATTGAGAGCGGTTTAAGCCTGATACCGAGCGCAAAGCCTCTGCCGGATGATTTTATCTATATGGATAAGCCGTATATTGACAGCGGAATATCATATGTTGACAGGGCGGCAGATTCAGTGCTGTCCGTTATACCCGGAAAAAGTGAGGTGGGTGCAAGTGCGAACCGCACGCAGATATGGTCATTCGTGTGTTCAAGAATCTGGATTGCCGGAGCTGTGGTGATGCTTGTATATGCGGCAGTCAGTGCACTGCTTCTTAAGCACAGGCTTGCCATGGCGACATTACTTCAAAAGGGAGTAAAGCAGAGTGAGAATATAGACAGCCCGTTTGTGTTGGGAGTCTTTAAGCCTGTCGTGTATCTGCCGTATGCTGTGGAGGCTTGTGACCTTCCGTATGTGCTTGCACATGAACAGACGCATATAAAGAGAAGGGATTATCTGTGGAAAATTCTCGGATTTGTGCTGCTTTGTGTGTATTGGTTCAATCCGCTTATGTGGGTGGCATATATCCTCTTTTGCAGGGATATTGAGGCAGCATGCGATGAGAGGGTTATTAAGGATATGGAGAAGGATGACAGAAGAGCATATTCCACGGCACTCTTAAACAGCAGTGTGAAAAACAAACGAATCAACGCATGTCCGATAGCCTTCGGTGAGAACGGAGTGAAGTCAAGAGTAAGGAATGTCATGAACTATAAGAAGCCCGCATTTTGGATTGTGATTGCGGCAGCGGCGGCATGTGTTGTGCTTGTGGTCTGCTTTATGACAAATCCCATCAGGAAAAAAGATGTAAATGGTACTTCGGCGGTGAGATGGTTCGACTGCCTTGAGGATGACGAGTATCCTTTTGCAGGAGTAAGAGAGACTGTACTTGACGAATATGAAGGAGTCGTATTCAGATGCGATTCTGATAAGCTTGAGGCGTTATATGCTGACAGGACTGAGGTGTTGTTCACGGGAATGCCGATATGGAATGTGTATTTTTGTGATGTGACCGGCGACGGTAATCCGGATATATGTGCAACAATCAGTGTGGGCTCCGGAATAATCGATGAGAGAATACTGGTGTATGATTTTGCAGACGGCAGCCTCTATGAGCTTTCTGACAGGGGGAAGTATGACTATGAGCTGTATATTCAGGATGATATTTTGTATGTGGCAAAAAGCGAATATAATGTCGATGATAACCAAGGGAAGGTTGTGGAAAGTAAGCCGTTGAGTTCATATACGGACAGCTTTAAAAGGACTGTTCAGTGAATCGGGAATTAACTTTTACATTTTTTGCTAAACAGCCTTAATTGTATTGACTTAAAGTAAGGTTTAGGTGTTATAATTTACTTATATATTCCATTAAATTTGGTGTAAATGTATTATAAGGAGGAACCTGAAATGTCGAACAAGAATGCAGTGCCGGGAACTGACGGCAATCTTTATGTTCCTTATGAAAAAAGAACCGGTGAGAAGTCGGTAGTATATTTCACAAGGGATTTATCGCCTGAAGGACTTAAGAAGATTTATGACCGTGTGTCTAAGGGCATTGAGGGCAGGATTGCCATCAAGCTCCACACAGGTGAGGCGGAGGGACCTAACATCATCCCTCGTCCGTGGGTGAAAGAGTTATATGCAGACAGACTTCCGGATGCAACTGTTGTCGAGACTAACACATACTATGAGGGAAGCCGTTATACAACCGAGGCTCACAGAAAGACACTTGAGACTAACGGCTGGACATTCTGCCCTGTTGACATCTTAGATGAGGATGGTGCGACGACATTCCCTGTCAAGGGAGGTAAGTGGCTTGATGAGATTCATGTCGGAAAGAATCTTCCGAATTATGATTCACTGCTTGTACTCACACACTTTAAAGGACATACAATGGGAGGCTTCGGAGGTTCTAACAAGAACATCGGAATCGGCTGTGCGGATGGCAGAATCGGCAAGGGAGAGGTTCACGCGATACCGGGCTCCGACAATATGTGGTCTGCCGGAAAAGAAATGCTGATGGAGAGAATGACAGAGTCAACCAAGGGCACAATCGACCACTTTGCGGGACATGTCTCATATATCAATGTCATGAGAAATATGTCCGTATCCTGCGACTGCGAGGGGTGTGAGGCTGAGCCTGTTGTGACTCCGGATGTCGGAATTCTTGCAGGCTTCGATATTCTTGCTGTTGACAATGCCTGCGTGGATGTTATCTACAATCTTCCTGAGGGTGGCGGAAAGGCGATGATTGAGCGTGTGGAGACAAGGCATGGCTTAAGACAGCTTTCCTACATGAAGGAGCTTGGAATGGGTAATGACCTCTATACAATCATTGATATTGATAACAATGATGCCGAGATTACGGCGGAGGATATCACAAAGGGGATTGAGCCTGTATGGATGCCGGACAAGTTCAATACATTCCCGGGAAGAAATAAGCTGAGATAATAAATAACACGCTCTGGAAGCCTGCATTTTAATATGAGGTATCAAGCAGTGAAAACAGAATGCGGTTAATTAATCTTTCTTTAAAATGCTGTGCTGATTATTTATCAAATTTTTATTTGACAATTGCAGTTTCTTTGCTAAAATTATATACAATATCATAGTAAGGAACTATTTTGGAGGAGAAACAGGCATGAAGGAAAAACTTAAAAAGATGAAGCTGAGCAAGAGACTTAATTACGGATATGCGGTTGTTATTGCCATAATGGTGTTATCCGGAATCATGAGTATCATAGGCTTAGGAGTGATTTTCGGCAATTTCAAGAGCTATGTAAGCACGGTTAACATGGCAGATTCAGCGGCAAAGCAGAGTATAATTGATATAAATATTGCAGCGAGAAACATCAGGGAGATGGCAATGAATCCGGATACCTCGACATACAGCGGCTATAGGGAGACTGTTGAGGCAAATATAACCGATATCGGAAATCAGCTTAATATTTTAAAGCAGGCTGCTGTTCTTGATGATTCAATCTACAATGAGTATTCAGATGTGCTGTCATCATGGGGTGATGTAGCTTATTCAATTATGAAGAAGATTGAAAATGGTGAAGAGGAAGAGGCTCAGCACATCATTTTAGAGCAGTGTGCACCTGCACTCAACGAAGTTTTATCAATCTCAGATGAGATAGATAAGATTACGGATGGTTTGACGGATGATGCATTAAAGGGAATATTTATATCGTTTATCGGCAGCATTGTGGTTATCATTTTATTTATTGTGGGAGCTATAATTGTTTCAATTAAACTCGGAAAGGCGGTTGTTGAGTCGATAGTCACGCCGCTTAAGATACTTGACAATACGGCAGTTGAGCTGTCTAAGGGAAATCTCCACAGTGAGATAGAGATTGAAGCTGACGATGAGATAGGCAGGCTTGGCGGAGCACTTAAGGAATCCTTGGATACACTCGCACAGTATGTCGACGATATAGGACGCGCAATGAAGGAATTCTCCGACGGTAATTTTGACGTTCAGCCACAGGTTGAGTGGAAGGGCGATTTCATAGGAATTCTTGATTCGTTTATGAAGTTTGAGAGAAGCATGGCAGATACGGTTAAGGGCATTCAGAGAGCGGCGAATCAGGTTAAGGCAGGTTCGGATCAGGTTGCACAGGGAGCGACAGACCTTGCACAGGGAGCAACGGATCAGGCTGGTGTTACTGAGGAGCTTACCGCAACAGTAGAGACACTTGCCGACAGAGTATCAGGCAATGCACAGAGTGTCAAGGCGATAAGTGCCAAGGTTGAGAATGTGGGAAGCAGCATAATGGACGGCAATGAGAAGATGGAGAAGATGGTTGCCTCAATGGATGAGATTGAGAAGTCATCCAAGGAGATTGGCAAGATTATTGAGACCATCAATGATATTGCATCACAGACCAATCTTTTGGCTCTCAATGCCTCAATTGAGGCGGCAAGAGCGGGAGATGCGGGACGAGGATTCGCTGTTGTGGCTGATCAGGTATCAGTGCTTGCGGCACAGAGTGCTAATGCGGCAAAGGAATCGACAGCACTTATTGAGACTTCAGTAAGAGCGGTTGAGAATGGTATTATTGCCGCTGACGAGGCTGCCAAGCAGCTTTCGGATGTAGTGAACGGGTCTAAGATTATAACAAAAGAGGTTAATGAGGTTGCAGAGGAGCTTGCAAATGAGAATGAAGCATTTGAGCAGATTAAGCAGGGTGTTGAACAGATTAACGATGTTGTTCAGACTAACTCAGCTACTTCACAGGAATGTGCTGCTTCAAGCCAGCAGATGAATTCACAGGCAGCGGCACTTGAGGAGCTTATCAGAAAGTTCAAGGTTGCACATTTCAATAAATAATTATAAGTGTTAAATGAAGGCGGAGAAATGCTTCTTCGCCTTTTTTTTGAATGACAAGAGGGTGGAATAATGGTATAATAAACATAAACACAGACGGCGTGGAGCGTGGAGATTTTCGAGCTGATACTGTGAAATATATTAAATTGGGGATACATTCATGAAGAAGGTTGCTTTAATTTCAGACGGCTGGAAGCGTCTTATTGTGTACGCCTGGGTTGCCGGTATAAAGTCATATATTGATGCGTGTGATGAGGATATATGTCTTTACCAGTTCAACTGCCATGGTAACTGGAGTACAGATGAGCTGTATAATCAGGGAGAATATAATATATATAATCTTCCGGAGCTTTCGGAGTATGATGGGATTATACTTGACTGCCTTAACATAAGGGATGAGAAGGTTCTTAAGAAGCTGATTGAGCATATTAAGAGGGCAGGGGTACCGGTTGTAAGCATTGCATGCAATATTGACGGTTTTTATTATGTGGGAATAGACAATTACAGAACGATAGAGCAGCTTATAGAGCATCTTTACACGGAACATGGATGCAGAAGCTATGTATATGCCGGAGGACCAAGAGAGAATTATGAAAATATGCAGCGTGTTCAGGCATATAGAAATGCACTTACAAGATTCGGAATTGACATAAGATGCAATCCGGTATGGTATGGCGATTATGATTTTGACACAGGTGTGAGATACTTCAAAGAGTATGTGGAGGGACAGCCGGAGAGTGGAGATGAGATTAAGTTTCCTGATGCTTTTGTATGTGCCAACGATAATATTGCTACCGGACTCTGCCATTGCGCACAGAATATGGGGTATCGGATTCCGGAAGACTTCAGGGTGACAGGCTTCGACAATCTTGATAAAGCGATGTATTTTGAACCACAGATAACAACCGTGAGTCTTAAGCGTGAGCAGATTGGCGCAAGGTGCATGGAGATACTTGATAGTATATGGAATGGCAGGACGACACCTGAAAATGTATTCATTGAGTCGGAATGCATATTCACCGAGAGCTGTGGATGCCCGAACTCAGGACTGCTCGATTACAGAAAATATGTAAAGAATGACATTATAGGAAGTGTTAACAAGCTGAGAAGAGAGGAAGAACTTATAAGGCTTGAAGGAAACATGACGAAATGCACTTCTTATGAACAGTTGTTTGCTATGGTGACGGATTATTTTATGAGTCTTGAATGTGACGGCTTTGGAATGGTAATCGACAAAAGACTCTATGATTTTGCCGATGAGGGTGTGTTTCCTGTTGAGGGATATGAAAAGGATATGCTTATAACGGCATATCTTTGCGATAAGCAGAAGCTGTACAAGAGAGAAGGTACAGGTTTTTTGAAGGAATATATTGAAGAGAACGGTTCCGGCAATATATACATGTTTACGCCGATACATTTCAGGAACAGAACGGTAGGCTTCAGTGTGTTGATTAACGGAAGCTTTTTGTATGACAACCCGTTCTTCTATGACATACACAATACGCTTGTGAAAAATATGGAGAATCTTTATGCCAGATTCCGTTTAGAGAAGGTTAACAAAAAGCTGAAAGATATATATAATCGTGATCAGCTTACGGGATTATACAACAGACTTGCCTACAGTGAGATGATAGAACCACGGTATTTGGAGTTCTGCCGTGAGAACAGGATATGTGCGGTTACATTTGCAGATGTGGATTCATTCAAAATAATTAATGATACTTATGGACATGAGCGCGGTGACGAGATTATAAGAACTATTGCAAAAGTGCTTTCGGATGAGTGCCCGGGTGATGGGTATGTGTATAGGTTCGGAGGAGATGAGTTCGTTGCATTCTTTCCGTGCAGTGACAGCAGCGACGGGGAAAGGTTCAGAAATAATACTGTAGCCAGACTTGCCGGGAAAGGCATACATATAAGCATGGGGCTTGCAATCACTGAACCATCGGAGAAAAGAAATTTTGAGCATTATCTGCAGGAAGCTGATAAGAATATGTATGAAATTAAGAATAACAAGAAAAGACCTGATTAAATATTATCCTGTAAGGATGGGAAGAATAAGAGGATGTATGAAAGATATGCCTGATGATAAAAAAACATCCAATGTTGAAGCGTTATATGACATGGATAAAAAAGATTTTGAACTTTATATCTATTCATTGCGGAAAATGGCTGAGAATAATATGGAGTCTAACCGCACGTTCATGACTAATCTGTATAATCTTCGAGCATTTCAGTACAAGGCACAGGAGGAGATGATTGCGAATCCGGGGCTTAAGTTTGCCATGATTGTGCTTGATTTTTCCAATTTTAAGTCGATAAACGAATTCTGCAGCAGGGATGTAGGAGACGGGTTGTTAAAGGCTACTGCCGATGCACTTAGAAGCGAGAGCGGTGAACATGTGGTATTATCACATTTCAGGGCGGATATATTTGCCATATTTACACCGTTTGAGGAGGAGAGGGAGCTTGTTGATATAACGGAGAGAATAGGCGGACGCATTTCCGAGTACAAGATGCCGTACAAGGCACTGCCGGCATTTGGAATATGCATTGCTGACTATCCGGCCATGTCCGTGAGCCTTATGAGGGACTATGCCACGATGGCACTTGGAACCATTAAAGGCAAGTTTTATGCAAAATATGCTTTCTTTGATACGAAGATGCGGAAGCAGATGCTTGTCAATAAGATGATTGAGAATGATATAGTTGATGCACTTGAGGAAGAACAGCTCTGTATATTTATACAGCCTAAGGTTAATATAAGTGATGGCAGGATAATAGGCGGGGAGGCTCTTGTGCGGTGGAGGTATAAGGATAACACAATGGTATCTCCGGGAGAGTTCATTCCTGTTGTTGAGCGCAATGGTCTTATCATAGATGTGGATATATATGTGTGGACAAGAGTGTTCTGCTTTATCGGGAGAAGACTTGCGGAGGGAAAACGTGTTGAGCCGATATCGATAAACATATCAAGACTTCATGTGTTTGACACTTCGTTTAAGGATACGATAATTAATCTGTCCAAGAAATATAACGTTCCGCCTGAGTATGTGCCGCTTGAACTCACTGAGAGCGGTTTTTCCGAGAATCAGGAAGTCATGTATGACAATATGGATGAACTGAGAAGCTATGGCTTTACAATATCGATGGATGATTTCGGAATAGGATATTCGACAATGACTATGCTGAAGGACCAGCCTGTGGACGAGATTAAGATAGATAAAGGCTTTATTGATGACATAGAGAATCCTAAGAGCCGGAGTATATTAAGACATACGGTTCAGATGTTAAAGGAACTTGACCTTGATATTATAGTTGAGGGCGTTGAGAATGAGGCACAGAAAGATTTTTTATTAGAATGCGGCTGTACCAATGCACAGGGATATCTTTACTACAAGCCTATGCCTGTGGATAAGTTTGAAAAGCTGCTTGATGAAGGAAAATGACAATGAAATGGAGCATTAATAATGAAGATATCAACTAAGGGCAGATATGCCATAAGACTCATGCTTGACTTGGCTTTGGATACATCGGGAAAGCCTGTGAGTCTGAACGACATAGCTTCAAGACAACAGATTTCAGAGAAATATCTCGAACAGATTATATCGGTACTCAACAAGGCGGGATATGTAAAAAGCATAAGAGGTCCACAAGGAGGATATCAGCTTGTTAAGAAACCTGAAGAGTATACTGTGGGAATGATATTAAGAACTACGGAAGGAGACCTTGCACCTGTAAGCTGTGTCGGAAGCGGAGCGGTGGAATGTGACAGAGCGGATGGATGTGTCACAGTGAGGATATGGCAGAAAATCAATGATGCGGTTGACAATGTTGTTGACAATATAACACTTGAAGACCTTGTTGATTGGCAGAATGAGAAAAAATGAGAGGGTAAGATATGTCTAAGCTGCTATATAATGTGCCTGCGGCTGAGTGGGAAGAAGCATTGCCGATTGGAAACGGACGCATGGGAGCAATGATTTACGGGGGAACCGTAAATGAGCATATTCAGCTCAATGAGGAGAGTATCTGGTATGGAGGAAAGATGGACAGGGATAATCCTGACACGCTTGCCAATCTTCCGAGAATAAGAGAACTCCTTCTTGGTGGAAGAATATCCGAGGCTGAGCATCTGATGCGTCTTACAATGTCAGGGTATCCGGAGAGTGCTCACCCGTACCAGACGCTTGGAGATCTGTACATTGATTTTTTGCATTGCGGAGAGATAAGTGATTACAGCAGGGAGCTTGAACTTGAAAATGCGGCTGCGAAGGTTGAGTATTTATGTGACGGTGTGAAATATAAGAGATGTATATTTGCATCACACCCGGCGGACTGCATAGTTATGTGCATTGAGGCTGACAAGCCCGGAATGATTAACCTTGAGGCACGTTTTTCAAGACCTGAACGTGCATATAACGGTGTTGACAGAATTGGCAGCGACACTGTGCTTATGCATGGAGATTTGGGAAAACGCGGATATGATTTTGCAATGGCGCTGCGTGCCGTGAGTGACGGTGGAAGCGTCAGACAGCTCGGCGAATATCTTGTGGTTGAGAATGCCGATAAGGTGTGGCTGTATATCACATCGGATTGTACATATCATTGTAAGGATGAGCTGAACAGACTTCTTAAAGAGAACAAGTCTGATAACGGCGTAACGGGAGAATGTGGTGCCGTCTTAGAGAGCAATATAGCACTCGGACTTTTGAAGAAAAGGATTGGCAATATTCTTTATGATTCAGCAGATAAGGGATATGAGGAGCTGTTTAAAGAGCATGTAAGAGATTACCGTGAACTGTTTGGCAGAGTGGATTTTTCACTTGATGAAGATGATAGGGATGATTGTAACGTGCTGACGGATAAGCTGCTTGATGATGCGCAAAATGGGCATGTGAGCGGATATCTGTGTAAGCTGTATTTCGATTTCGGAAGGTATCTGCTTATTGCGTGCAGCAGAGAGGGAGGACTTCCGGCCACACTTCAGGGATTGTGGAATAAGGATATGCTTCCGCCGTGGGACTGCAAGTACACAATAAATATCAACACGGAGATGAACTATTGGCCGGCGGAGAACTGTAATCTGTCAGAATGTCATGAGCCGTTATTTGCACTGCTCAGAAGGATGCTGCCTAATGGTCAGAGAACGGCAAAGGCAATGTATGGGTGCCGTGGCTTTGTCGCACATCATAATACCAATATAGAGGGAGAGACATCGGTGCAGGATTTGTGGATTCCCGGGTCATATTGGGTGATGGGAGCTGCATGGCTGTGTACACATCAGTGGACTCATTATCTGTATACAAGGGATAAAGAATTTCTGCGTGGTAACTTTGATATAATGAGGGAAGCTGCACAATTCTTTCTTGATTTTATGATAGATGTTGATGGGTATCTTATGACATGTCCGTCAGTGTCACCTGAGAACAGCTATGTTCTTCCCAACGGGGAGAAGGGGGCTAACGGTGTTGGTGTGACGATGGACAATCAGATTATAAGGGATTTGTTCAATCAGTGTATCAAGGCGGCGGAGGTTTTAGGAGTTGATGATGAACTCAATGAACAGATTAAGAATGCTGTCAAAAGACTGCTTCCTACCACAATAGGAAGTGATGGAAGAATCCTTGAATGGCGTGAGGGATATAAGGAGTTTGAGCCGGGACACAGACATATATCACATCTGTATGGACTGCATCCGTCATCACAGATAACCGTGGATGGCACACCTGAGCTTGCATGTGCGGCAAGGAAAACACTTGAGGGCAGACTGTCACATGGTGGAGGACATACGGGCTGGAGCAGGGCATGGATTATTAATCATTATGCCAAGCTGTGGGATGGAGATGCAGCTTACGATAATTTGTGTAAGCTTTTTGCATCATCAACCTATCCAAATCTATTTGACAAGCATCCTCCGTTTCAGATAGACGGTAACTTCGGAGCAGCTGCAGCCGTGGTGGAGATGCTTGTTCAGAGCAATGAGGAGAGAATTGTTCTTCTGCCGGCACTTCCGGCCGACTGGAAGAATGGTCATATATACGGAGTACGTGTAGTCGGTAATGCATCAGTGGACATAAGCTGGGAGAATAGCAGACTTAAGGCGGCTGTTCTTCATGCTTACTCTGATATTGACACTACGGTAAAGATTCCGTTCGGTGTCCATCAAGATGAAAAGCATATCCGCTGTGCCGCAGGTGAGAATATTGAAATTATCTGAGACAGTGTAATTGAGTATAGTGTGAAAAATAAGCTTGATAGCTTATTGTTTCACATGCCATGCTTGCATGGCTTTTGCTATTTGTGCCGCAGGCGTCACAAAGTAGCTTTTATCGTGGTCAAAATTTGAGATTTTGCCCACGATTCCTCCGGCAAAAAAAACATTGCCTGCGGAATGGAGATTAAGATGGAAAAGAGGATGTATATGTCAAAATCACCACTCACTACGTTGTGTTATATAGAGAAGGATGGAGCGTATCTTATGCTTCACCGTGTATCTAAGAAGAATGATGTGAATAAGGATAAGTGGATTGGTGTCGGAGGGCATTTTGAGGGCAGGGAGAGCCCTGAGGAATGTCTGCTTCGAGAGGTGTATGAGGAAACAGGTCTTGAGCTGGTATCATACCGCTACAGGGGAATCGTAACTTTTATATATGAGGATGATCCTGCGGAGTATATGAGCCTGTATACGGCCGACGGATATAACGGAAGCGTGACAAAGCCGGATGGCTCGATGAAGGAGTGCAATGAGGGAGTGCTTGAATGGGTAAAAAAATCAGAGATATATAAGTTAAATCTCTGGGAGGGTGACAGAATATTTCTTCGACTGCTCGATGAGGATGAGCCTTTCTTCTCATTAAAGCTGGTGTATCAGGGAGATAGCCTGACCGAGGCGGTATTAAACGGCAGGAAGATAGTCTGAAGGAATATACAATAACAAAAATGTGCTGTCGATATTAAACGACAGCACATTTTTTAACTCTTTATGTGATACTGTTAAGCATTGGCGAGGGTACAGAGTTCATCAAGCATCTTAGGAAGCTCGGATGCCATGTTCTCGTCCGCGAACTGGCAGGTTCCCACGGCCTTGTGACCGCCTCCGTTGTACTTGAGCATAAGACTTCCGACATTGACATTACATGTACGGTTGAGGATGCTGTAGCCAACGGCAGCGGAACAGCCTGCGCCGCCGCGTCCGCTTACGATCCACACAGAGATATTCTGCTCAGGGTACATACTGTAAATCATGAATCTGTTTCCGGTGTAGATAGGGTCTACGCCGCGAAGGTCAGTGATGATTACATTGCCCTCTGTGTGGGTATACTTTTTAACCATCTCCTTGAACTTCTCAGTCTGCTCGTTATATACCTCAATACGCTCCTGAACATCAGGAAGAGCGAGAATCTCATCAGTTGTCATGGTACGGCATGCATCCATGAGCTTCTCCATAAGCTGATAGTTGGATATAGTGAACTGGCGGAAACGTCCGAGACCTGTTCTAGGGTCCATGAGGAAACCTATAAGTATCCAGCCCTTAGGATTCATAACTTCGTCTATGGTGAGATTACCGGAATCAACCTTATCTACTGCCTCCATCATGTCGTCGAACTGTGGGAAACGCTCCCTGCCGCCGTAATACTCATATATGATTCTGGCACATGAAGGTGTGATACGGCTCTCTCCCTTGTACTTTCCCTTAAGCTCGTTGCGCTCATGCTCGCTTGAGTGGTGGTCGAACCACAGACCGCAGCCTTCAACGAAAGGAACATTCGCGAGACAATCATTCTCATCAACAGGAACAAGACCATCCTGTAAATCCTTCGGGTGTGCGAATTTCCATGAATCAATAATACCTGCTTCCTTTAAAAGTGCTCCGCAGGCAAGTCCGTCAAAATCGGAACGGGTAACTAAACGCATATTATGTACTTCCTTCCTATCTGTATTTCTTAAGTCATAAAGCAGACAATGCTGTCCTGACATGTTGTATATATATAAATTATAATAGTATTCGGGTGTTTTTTCAAGTATAAAAGCCACAGACAGATATTCGGATTAATCTGCCTGTGGCTTGTTAATTAGCCCATAACTATCTCAACATTATACTCTGTCTGACCCTTTACATAAGGAATTACGCAGCCCTCAACGGACTTGCCGTCAACAGTCATGCTCTTTACGCCCTTCTGTACATTGTCAGGATTCTTGACTGTGATGTGATATGTACCCTCACGGAACTTTCTTGTGAGCTTGAAGTCCCCGAAGCCCTCAGGAATACATGGATTCACGCTCAGACCATGGTGGGTAGGGTATACACCAAGGATGTACTGAGAGATATTTACGAATGTCCATGCTGCCGTACCGGTAAGCCAGCTGTTCTTAGCTTCGCCGTGGAACTTTGCATCGGCACCTGCAACCATCTGTGAGTATACATAAGGCTCTGTGCGGTGTATCTCGCTGATGCCTTCGATGTATGCAGGGCAGGTCTTTTTGTAGATTTCAAAGGCTCTGTCGCCTCTGCCTATAACAGTCTCTGCTATGGAAACCCAAGGATTGTTGTGGCAGAAGATTCCGGCATTCTCCTTGTATCCAGGCGGGTAGGAGGAGATTTCACCAAGCTCGAGGTGATATCTTGTGTATGCCGGCTGGAGAATCATGACACCATACTTGGTATCAAGTCTTTCCTTAACTGAGTCGAGTGCTTTCTTTGCAAGTCCTTCCTTGACACCGATTCCGGCAAGAACACAGAAGCCCTGCGGCTCAATGTATATCTGGCCTTCCTCGCACTCCTTGGAACCAACCTTGTGGCTGTATGCGTCATAAGCACGAAGGAACCAGTCTCCGTCCCAGCCGCTTTCAAGCACTGTATTGTACATCTCATCAACTTCCTTGAGTGCGCGTGTGCTCTCGGCATCGTCGCCTCTTAAGGAGCAGAGCTCTGCATATTCCTTACCGTACTTAACGAACATTCCGGCAATGAATACGGACTCGGCAACAGGTCCCTCAGAAGGTCCGAAGGTCTGGAAGGATTCACCCGGATGCTCTGAGAAGCAGTTGAGGTTAAGACAATCGTTCCAGTCTGCACGGCCGATAAGAGGAAGCTTGTGAGGTCCCTTGTGGTTGACAATATAATCGAATGAACGCTTAAGATGTTCAAGAAGAGGCTTAGCCTTGCTCTCGTCATTGTCGAACGGAACCATCTCATCAAGGATTGACATATCTCCGGTCTCACGGATATATGCACTTGTTCCGGCGATAAGCCACAGAGGGTCATCGTTGAAGCCGCTGCCGATGTCGGAATTACCCTTCTTGGTAAGCGGCTGGTACTGATGGTAGGCACTTCCGTCCTCGAACTGTGTGGAGGCGATATCAATGATTCTCTCTCTTGCGCGGTCGGGAATGAGGTGTACGAATCCGAGCAGATCCTGACACGAATCTCTAAATCCCATTCCACGACCGATACCTGACTCATAGTACGAAGCTGAACGGCTCATATTGAACGTTACCATACACTGGTACTGATTCCAGATATTAACCATACGGTTAACCTCGGGATTATCCGACTCAACCTCATATTTGCCGAGAAGATTGCTCCAGTATTCATTGAGGTCTGAAAAAGCCTCGTTAAAGAGCTCGTCGTCAGCATAGCGTGCAAGCATGTCTTTGGCGCGTTTTTTATTTACAACATTAGGGGCCTCCCATTTCTCGTCCTGTGGATTCTCAATGTAACCTAACACGAATATAAGCGATTCACTCTCACCCGGCTCAAGTGTGAGATTAATCTGCTGCGAGGCAATCGGTGACCAGCCGCTTGCAACTGAATTCTTAGAGTGACCCTGTTCAACTACCTCAGGTTCATGTGCTCCACGGTATGCTCCAAGGAATTCGTCACGAATCGTATCAAAACCGTCAATAGGATGGTTGACGGAGTATATAGCATAGTGATTGCGGCGTTCACGGTACTCGGTCTTGTGATATATTGTGGAGCCGTCAATCTCAACTTCACCTGTGCTTAAGTTTCTCTGGAAATTCCTTGAGTCGTCGTCAGCGTTCCAGAGACAGAACTCTACATAAGAGAATAATGAAAATGATTTTGTTTTGTCAGAATCGTTGGTGAGAATAAGTCGTGTAACTTCACAGTTATCGTTCATTGGAACGAAGGAGAGCAGCTCGGCTTTAAGTCCGTTTTTAGAAGATGTAAAACGGCTGTACCCCATACCGTGACGACATTCATAACTGTCAAGAGGTGTCTTTGTCGGTTTCCATCCCGGATTCCAGATGGTATCTCCATCCTTTATGTAAAAGTATTTGCCGTTGATATCATTGGGAACATCATTATAACGGTATCTGGTGAGGCGTAAAAGCTTGGCATCCTTGTAGAAGGTGTAACCGCCGCAGGTATTGGAAATCAATGAAAAGAACTCACCGCAGCCAAGATAGTTAATCCATGGCAGAGGAGTCTTTGGTGTTGTTATGACGTACTCTTTGTTGGCGTCATCAAAGTAACCGAATTTCATAGTATTCTCCCTTCCTAATTCATTATATGGATAAGTACTGAAAAGGGCGCACAAAGCACCTGTTTATAATTTGATTATAAAGAAAAAGACGGGATTTTGCAATCCAAAATACACTGCAATATATTGACATAAAAAGCGGTCAAAAGTAGAGATTAGCTAACAAAATAATTAGGAAAATCTTTTCTGATAAATTCCTCGTCAATCTTGAAACGTGAGAGGTGGTTCTCCATAATCTTTTCACCCTGCAAAGCATTGCCGGAGCGTATGGCGTCATAAATTGCATGGTGGTCGTTGACAATCTTTAAATCCTTCACGGAATGAAGCGCAAGGTGGCGTACCCTGTCAAAGTGAATTCCCATATCACGGCACATTCTGTAGCAGCGCTCCTTGTCGGCGAAGGAAAAGAGCAGATGGTGGAATTCATTGTCAAGCTCCATAAGCTTATCCGGAGAAGGATTCTCGATATAAAAATCCTGAAGCTTAAGATTGGCACCGAGAGCAAGAAGAAAGTCCTCGGGCAGAGGGACAGAGGCACTGCGTTCGCAGATTAATCTCACAACGGCACATTCGAGAGTGCGGCGGAAAAAGCCTGCTTCATCAACGAGCTTCAGGTCGATTAACGACACGCGGCTTCCGCGTTGAGGAAGAATCTCCACAATGTCTGATTTGGAGAGTTCAATAAGGGCTTCGCGTACAGGAACTCTTGAAAGCCCGAGCTCCTTGGCAAGTTCATTTTCCGACAGAAGAGTTCCGGGTATAAGTGTTGTATCGGTTATATTCTCTTTTAAGACACGCAGGGCGTATGCACGCCCTGTTTCGTCAGGATTTCTTGATATTATTTTCATATAGTGTTCTTTCTCATAATATATATTTCTTTATTGTGGCAAGTACGGCACCTTTTCCGGCAAGCAGTTCGTTAAAAAAATGCGTAATCTTGTCTGCCAGCCCTGCTTTTTCTAAGTCAACGCCGAATATGTTGGCATTTGTCAGAAGCGGAAGAAGCTGTTCGGTTGTAACATGACAGCCTAACGTTATTCCTTCTAACATAGCCCGGCATTTGTCAAGAAGAGGATCGCTTGACGGAGTAAAAGGTATGCCGTTGTCGTCGAGTGCAAGCAGGTATCTGAGCCAGCCGGCAATTACAAGAGGTATGAAACGGAGTCCGCCGACACTGCCGCGCTCAATGTGGAGCTTAATCGTCTCACCGAAACGTACCGGAAGCTTCTGCGAGGTATCGGTTGCAATTCGCTGAGGCGTGTCAGGCATGAAAGGATTGGGAAGTCTCTGCGTAAGCACTTCATCTAAAAAGTCCTTCGGGTTGATTATGCCGGGATTTACAACGACGGGCATACCCTCCTCATAAGCCATTCTGGTGATAAAAGTCCTAAGCTCATGAGACTTCATCTCCTCGGATATCGAGGTGAAGCCTAAGAGACAGCCGTATATTGCAAGGCATGTGTGAAGCGGATTGAGACAGGTGCACACCTTCATCTTTTCAACCTTGTTCACCGTATCGCGGTCGGTGAATAAAATGCCGGCTTTTTCAAGAACAGGTCTGCCGTTGGGAAAGTCATCCTCTATGACAAGATATTCAGGTCTTTCAGCATTGACAAACGGGGCTGTATAGACACCGCCGGGGGTCACGAAAATCTTGATATCGTCAATTCCGTCGGCTTCAAGACGGTGCTCAATCCCGGCATCAGGTCTTGGGGTGATTTTATCAATCATGCTCCATGGATATGATATGGAGTTTTTAAGGTAATTGAACTCGTCATCATTGATGTAACCATGTGTTTTCCATGCGGAGGCTATGGCTGCGATGGAATTTTCAAGCTTTTCACCATTGTGGGAGCAGTTGTCCATTGACACCAGTGCCAGAGGTTTGCCGCATGAGTGGAAACGTCTGATGCAGAGACCGGCGAGCAGTGACATGAGGTGGCTGCACTTGTCAGGTCCGGCTGTCATGTCTTCTTTTATCTGCTGCGTGTAAGCTCCGGAGCTGTCCGTTATTGCATATCCCTTTTCAGTTATGGTAAATGATACTATCTGAAGAGTCGGGGCACAGAATATCTCGATAAGTCTGTCCATATCATATTGTGTCGTGAGCGACTCGGCAATGGAGCCGATTATCTCCTTGTCGATGCTTCCGTCCGGGTTCATGGTGACGGACACGCACAGATTATCATGAGGACGGTAACATTCCGTGACGATTTCCGTTCCATGGCTCTCGGCACAGATGATTCCTGTAGACATTTCTCCCTGATTTAATAATCGCTGTGCGGCGGCACATATAAAGGAGCGGAAAATATTTCCGGGACCGAAGTGCAGCCATACGGGATGTGCCGAGGTCGCATGACGCATTTTATCCACATTATATTCGGGCAGCCTGCAGTCCTTCAGGTCATCGGTTTTTATTCCTTCTAAAGTAAGTTTCATGTTAATTCTCCATTCTGTAATTCCACGGCAGAAATTATCTGAGTGAATTGTCAAATTTTTCGAGTGTGTCAAAACAGCCTAACAGGTACATGATTCCGAGGGCACGGTCGTAAAGTCCGTATCCGGGACGACACTTTTCACCCCAGATATGTCGTCCGTGGTCCGGACGTACATAGCCGTTAAAGCCACAGTCATGATATGCCTTTACAATGTCAAGGATGCCTATGTCGCCGTCACGGTCGCGGTGGGAGGCTTCGGAGAAATCACCGTTAGGAAAATGCTTAACATTTCTGATGTGCGCAAATGCAATTCTGTCACAGTGTTTTCTTATTATATCTGCTACGTTATTTTCAGGGTTAGAGCCGAGTGAACCGGAGCAGAGTGTAAGACAGTTGTACTCATCGTCCACCATATTCAAAAAGCGGTCAATGGCAGGCTCGTCCACAAGCAGTCTTGGAAGTCCGAATATATCCCAAGGCGGGTCATCCTGATGTATGGCCATCTTGATGCCGCACTCATGGCAGACAGGCATAATGGCTTCGAGAAAATATTTGAGATTGTCCCACAGCTTTTCTTTTGTGACATCCTTGTACGCTTCAAAGAGTTCACTAAGGTGAGCCATCCTCTCAGGCTCCCAGCCCGGCATTGTGAAGCCTTCACATTTTTCGAGAATATATTTTGCCATTTCTTTCGGGTCGTTGATAATTTTATCCTTCTCGTAATAAAGTGCTGTGGAGCCGTCACCGACAGGGTGGAAAAGGTCGGTTCTCGTCCAGTCGAACACAGGCATGAAATTGTAGCAGACAACCTTGACGCCGAACTGCTTAAGGTTTTTAAGCGTCTGCTTGTAATTTTCAATATAGCGGTCACGCGTCGGAAGCCCTATTTTGATATCGTCATGGACATTTACACTCTCAACGACATCCGCATTAAAGCCATAGGACTTAATCTGATTTACCACCTTTTCTATCTCATCAGGTTCCCATATCTCTCCGGGCTGCTTGTCGTGAAGCGCCCACACGATTCCGTCAACTCCCGGAATCTGACGGATCTGGCTGAGGGTAACGGTATCGTTGCCCTCGCCGTACCAGCGAAAAGTCATTTGCATTTGTATACCTCCTCAAATGAATATGAAATTCTTAAGTATATTTGAATTATAACAAATCCATGCAAATTGTCAACTAGTATACAAGTTACATTTGCTCACATTTGAAGCTTTTTTACAGCCCTGATTACCGTATCGGCAACAAAATCTGCTTCCTGTGCCGTGGTCTCATCTGATATTGTAAGCCTGAGTGAACCACCGGCAAGGTCAGGGCTTATTCCCATGGCAATGAGGACATGGGATGGTCCGGCAGCTCCGGTTGAGCATGCACTTCCGGCGGAGGCACATATACCCTCGGAATCAAGAATGGCAAGAAGAGCTGATGATTCGACGTGGGGAAAACAGAAGCTTATATTGTTTGGGAGACGCATCTGTTCGGAGCCTGTCAAAACAGCATCAGGAAGTCCTTGCTTTATGCGGCGTATGATGCGGCCGCGCAGACGTATCATGCTGTTAATGTTTTTTTGCATATTGCGGCGCGATATTTCACATGCTTTTCCGAGTCCTACGATTCCCGGGACATTTGAAGTTCCTGCGCGATGACCGTTTTCCTGCGAACCGCCGTCAATATAGCCTGGAAATTCAAGTCCGGTTCTGATATATAAAAAACCGACACCCTTAGGTCCGTGAAATTTGTGGGCGCTGACACTCATCATGTCAATCATGCAGTCGTTAACACTGATGGGAATATGACCGCAGGCCTGGACTGCATCGGTGTGGAATACTATCTGGTGCCGGTGTGCAATCTGTCCTATCGCCTTTATGGGCTGTACCGAGCCGACCTCATTGTTGGCGGTCATGACCGATATAAGAATTGTGTCCTCACGCAGAGCCGAGAGCACTGCTTCGGGGTGGACAAAACCTTGAGAATCACAGGGAAGATATGTCACGGCAAAGCCTTCTGCTTCAAGAGAGCGGCACGAGTTTATAACGGCATTATGCTCGATTGATGAAGTGATTATATGACAGGATGCACCCTGCCTTTTCTTTCGTATTTCTCTTGAATATCCCTTTATAGCCCAGTTGTCCGATTCGGAGCCGCCGCTTGTAAAATATATTTCGTTCGGGCGTGCACCGATAAGACCGGCGGCCTGTATTCTGGCACGGTTGACTGCGCGTTCGGCATTTGCGGCAGTTTTATATGCACCGGAGGGGTTGGCGTATTCATCGCAAAAGTAAGGTATCATTGCACTTAGTACATCGGGATGTACGCGAGTTGTTGCGGCATTATCAAAATATACTGTTTTTTTCATGAGACCTCCCTTTAAGGATTTGACTGCAAATTGAATATAAAATAATATAAACTATTTCGAAAATTACAAAAATTACTTGGAAATATTACTAATTAATAGTATAATTTACTATATATTATATGCAGCGTAACGATGGAGGTGTCGGTATGAGACTGGAATTTATCGGAGCAGACCATGAAGTAACCGGAAGCTGTCATTACCTTGAGGCATGCGGAAAGCATATTCTGGTGGATTATGGTATGGAACAAGGGATTAACGTATTTGAGAATGTACCGCTTCCGGTGTCGGAGGCTATGATTGATTATGTGTTTTTGACGCATGCACATGTTGACCATTCAGGATTGCTTCCGCTTCTGTATGCACGAGGCTTCAGAGGGAGAGTGTATGCAACTGAGGCGACAACACAATTAAGCAGCATAATGCTTCGTGATTGTGCACATATTCAGATTATGGAGGCTGAGTGGAAGAACCGCAAGGCTAAGAGAAGCAGCAGTGTGGAGACGACGGTGCCGCTGTACGGAATGGAGGATGCGGACGGAATTATTAAAAGATTCACATCCTGTATGTATGGCGAGACTGTTGAGGTATGTGACGGAATTAAAATAAGATTTACAGACATAGGGCATCTTCTCGGCTCGGCAAGTATAGAGGTATGGCTGAGTGAAGACGGAGTTGAGCGAAAGATAGTATTCTCAGGAGATATAGGCAACAAGCATCAGCCGCTTCTTAAGGATCCTGCTTACACTGAGGAAGCGGACTATGTTGTGATGGAATCGACTTATGGTGACAGACTTCACGGCGCGGAGAAGCCGGATTATGCAGCCGAGCTTGGCAGGATTATAGAGAATACGTTAAAAAGAGGCGGGAATGTTGTCATACCGTCATTTGCAGTCGGAAGAACTCAGGAGATATTATACTTTATAAGACAGATTAAGCAGCAACAGCTTGTAAAGGGAATACCTGATTTTCCTGTGTATGTGGACAGTCCGATGGCTGTTGAAGCTACGGCGGTGTTTGTGGATAGCAGGGAAGAGTGCTATGACGAGGATGCCACGGCACTTGTAAGGCAGGGGATTAATCCGCTGACATTTAAGAATCTGCACCTTTCAATCACAAGTGAGGAATCGAAGGCTATCAACTTCGATACAACACCGAAGGTCATCATATCGGCATCCGGAATGTGTGATGCCGGACGAATAAGACATCATCTCAAGCATAACCTGTGGAGACCTGAATCTACAATTCTTTTTGTGGGGTATCAGTCGACGGGAACCTTAGGACGTGCGATAATTGAAGGTACGAAGGAGGTTAAGCTCTTTGGAGAGACTATAGAGGTGAGAGCTGAGATATTGACAATGAAGGGGCTGAGCGGGCATGCCGATAAGAACGGACTTATCGAATGGATAAGCGCGTTTAAGAAAAAGCCTGACAAGGTTTTTGTGGTTCATGGCGAAGATTCGGTGGCAGTCAGCTTTACGGAATGTCTGAAGATTGAACATGGACAGAGAGCCTATGCACCTTACAGCGGAACAATATTTAATCTTGCCGACGGCACATTTGAGTATGAGGCGGTACCGGTTCCGGTGGAGAAGAAGACAAGACCGGCATCAGGAATATATGCAAGACTTCTTGCGGCGGCACAGAGGCTTCTTGCGATAGTAAAAAAGAGCGATGGTCTTGCCAACAAGGATATGGGAAAGTTTGCCGACCAGATTATATCGCTCTGTGATAAATGGGACACGGACGATAAGTAGATATATGCTTGTGAGTCAGAACGGAAATATCAGCATGACAATCAGAGCTTTACGAGGCTGCAGCCGAGTGCTGCGGCCTCTTTTTCATCATGTGTTACCAGAAGAAGGGCACCGGCTGTTGTTTCTAACACTTCGTTGACCGTGAGGATGACCTTGTCCTTAAGCTCGGAATCTAGGCCCTTGAACGGTTCATCCATAATCAAAAGTATGGGTTCACCCGGAAAAAGTTCACTGACGCGGGTGCATCCGTAGAGGGCTCTGGCTATTGCAAGGCGTCTTTTCATTCCTCCGCTGTACTCATTGGCATGCTTTTGTGAAACGGCGGCATCATCAAGCCCGAGCTGTGAGAGAAGCTGCAGGGCTTTATTTTCGTCAAAAGGATAAGGATAGACATTGATGTTGTCGACAGCGCTGAATGGCATCAGAAGTCTGTCCTCCTGAAAGACCACAAGCTGATGAAGGTTATCGCCAGCGGATACACTGCCGCTGTCTGCAGGGGCAAGACCGAGTATTATTCTGAGCAGAGTGGTTTTTCCTGTGCCTGATGCTCCGAGAATGGCACTCCGGTCTTTTTTGTCCATGGTGAGCGAAAAGTTATTAAGGACAATATCGGTATTATATTTTTTGTTCACTGATGAAATGTTAAGTATCATTGTACCTCCTTGCATATCACAGACAGACTTTTTTCTGCATGAGCCTCAGAAGTGCTTTTATTACCGACTCGGACATAAGGCTTATAAAAATGATGGTAAGTGTCCATGCAAACAGTTCGGGAGTGTCAAGGTATATTTTTGACTGATACAGCCTGTTTCCTATAGTGTTGCGGCTGATGCCTATGACCTCCGCGGCGACACCTGACTTCCAGGCAAGTCCGGCTCCTGTTGAGAGGGCGGCACAAAGGTATGGGAAAATCTGAGGAAAGTATATAAGCTTTATTTTTTTGGCAAGAGGCATTTTTACAATATACGACATCTCAAGCAGCTCTTTGTCCGTATTGTCCAATCCTTCAAGAACATTCTCATATATGATTGGAACAACCATGAGAAAAGAAATGACAAGTGCAAGTCTTTTTGAGGAAAACCACAGCAGAGCAAGTATTATGAACGAGGCGACGGGAATTGTCCGTACTATGCGCAGCGGAAGAGAGACAAAAGCTCTGAGGACTTCTGCACGATATGATATTACGGCAAGAAGAGTTCCGGATAGGAGCGCAAGCAGATAACCGCATAGTATGTTCGTCATTGAATTGCCGATGGCGGGCAGATAGCTGTCGGATGCGATAAGTCTTGAAAGTGCAGATAAAACTAAAAGAGGACCGGGAAGAAAAAGTTCCCGGTCGATAAGCTTAGCGGCAGCGGTCCATGCGGTGAGCCAGAAAAAGATTGCCATTACACGCATGAACAGCTGCCTTTTTTTTGAAGTTGTATTGTGAACTGTATGATGAGATACCTTTTTCATACTGTCTCCCAAGTTTTTAGTATTATTATCTGCTCATGTAATAGAAGTCATCGCCCGGAAGCGAACCACCGACGGCTGAAGGATTCTGTTCATACAGGGCGGTAAGATAACCGGAAATCGCAGACTTCATATCGTCGCCCGATATGAAGGTGACATTGCAGTAAGGTATTGCTTTCTCGGCGATTGCTGCCTTGAAAATGCCGAAGTGTTCAATAAGCCCGGCGGCAGAAGCTATGTTGTCATTGGTGTATGCTGCTGATGCAGGATATTCTTCAAGGAAAGCATTGAATGCATCAGTGTGAGCGTCAACCCATTCTTTTCTTGCAACCACAACGCCCGTGACGACGGTGGAGGAGTCGGAAATCTTATTCCATTCCTCGGTCACATCGAGAGCAATATGAAGCTTGTCATTGTTGTTCATTGCAACGGTGACATAAGGCTGAGGAAGCATCGCGATGGCATCAGGGTTCTCGGTTAAGGCGCTTACGACCTCGGCGGCTTCGCTCTTGAATTCTATTGTGACATCACTGTCGGGATTGAGTCCGCTGCCTGAGAGAATATAGCGCAGGGTGTATTCAGGTGTTGTTCCCTGACCGGTTGTGTATATTGTCTTACCGGCAAGATCCGATACGGAGTGAATGCTGTCGCCGGTCTCCACTATGTACAGTACGCCGAGGGTGTTGATTCCTGCAACGACGATGCCGCCGTCGGTTTTGTTGTAGAGGACACTTGCAAGATTGCACGGAACACATGCGACATCAAGCTCACCTTTAACAAGTCCTGTTGAAATCTCCGTTGCTTCGCCGTAAACCTGAAAGTTATAGTTGTTGGCGGCACTGCCGTTCTCATTGTCATCCATAACCTTAACAAGACCTATGGCTGTGGGACCTGTCATGACGGCGATGTTGATATCTGTCTTTGCAGCCACTTTTTTTGAACAGCCCGCAAACAGTCCTGTGCACATTGTCAGCATAAGGACGGCACCCACACGGCGGAAAAGATTCTTTTTCATAAAGTCAGACCTCCTGACGATGTACATGCTTCTTGATGGCATCAAAGCTCTCGGGACTTATGACATGCTCTATCTTGCATGCGTCCTCGGCTGCAATCTCAGGGTCAACACCGAGTGTGACAAGCCATGAAGACAAGAGCTCATGGCGCTCATATATCATCTCGGCTATGGCACGTCCCTCGTCGGTGAGATATATAAAACCGGCATCGGTAACCGTGATCTGATTCTTGAGCCGAAGATTCTTCATTGCGATGCTGACGCTTGACTTCTTAAAGCCAAGTTCGTTCGATATATCAACGGCACGGACTACGGGAAGCTTCTTGCTCAGAATCAATATTGTTTCAAGATAATTTTCTGCAGATTCGTTCGTATTAGTCATGATTAACCTCTTTTCAAGTAAATATATATCTACTATAACACATAATTTCCAACAATGCTATTTAAATTTATTCCGCTAAGTTAATAAACTGCGAAAGAAAAAAGACAAAAATTATGAAAAAATGGTACCAAAATTAGGAAAGATTTTTATTGACGCTTCCTGCACAGGATGGTAAAATTACTGTAGTAAAATGGTGGTATTTAATGGAAAAGTTGAAGGAAAAATATGTACAGGGGGAATTTTAAATGAGGATGAAATTTTATCAATCAATTAAGTTCAGACTTGTTATGGTGACATTGATTGTGTGTATCATCATGGGAGGAGCAATCAATTATTTTTCAATCCATCAGTCGAGAGTGAGTTACAAGAAGGTTGTATGGAATTACATGAATGATATTGCGATAGCATACGGACGTCAGGTCGACAATATAATAGCGGATTTGGGAACTGACAAGGCGTTCAATCCGGGAGTCCTTCAGACAATTTTAGCTGATGTCGGACTTGAAGGTGTTTCGTCATCTTATGGTTATATTGTGGATGCGGACGGAACCATGCTCTATCATCCTAATCAGGACAAGATAGGAAAGAGCGTGGAGAATGCGATTGTAAAGTCCTATGTGAAGGATTTAAAATCGGGAATTGTGCATGATACGAGTGTTGTTCAATATAATTTTAACGGCAGCGTAAAGTATGCTTCATGTTACACGGGACAGAACGGAAACTTTATTCTTGTAATATCTGCGGATGACAGCGAGGTTATGGCGGATTCCGTTAAGCTCATCGTAAATGTTACAGTTATATCGGTTGTTATAGGTCTGCTTGCAATTGCAGCAGTATTCTTCTTCATAGTCAGAATGCTTTCTCCTTTAGAGTATGCGGCAGGAGCTGTTGAAAAGCTTGCAGCACTTGATTTCCGTGAAAACGATGTGAGAAAGGAAGCGCGATTTGCAAGGCTTAGGGATGAGGCAGGAAATATAATGAATGCGGTGTTAAAGCTGAGAGGAGAACTTACGGGGGTTGTAGCTGACCTTAAGACACAGAGCAAGGCACTTTTTACTCAGTCCGACAGCCTAAGTGAATCGGCAGCCAACACAATGACCAATATGAAGGATACCGACAGAGCGGTTGATGAGATGGCTAACGGCGCTACAATGCTTGCCCAGGAGACGCAGAGTGCATCCGAGAGTGTTGTCGAGATTGGAAATATGATAGATGAGGTGAACGATAACTCGGAAGCACTCGCAAAGGATGCCGACGATATGAAGGAGCTCGGTGAGAATGCCGAGAACATTTTAAAGCAGCTTATTGATGGACAGCATGAGATGGTTGAACACATCGGCGTTGTAAGTGATAAGACACACGAGGCAAATCAGGCTGCTGAGAAGATTGCGGAGGTTGTCAGTCTTATAACAGAGATAGCAAGCCAGACAAATCTTCTCTCACTCAACGCATCCATTGAGGCTGCAAGAGCGGGAGATGCAGGCCGCGGATTTGCAGTTGTAGCTGAGAATATCAAGCAGCTTGCGGAACAGACGACATCATCAGCCGCAGATATTCAGGATATAATACATGACCTTGAGACTAAGTCGAATGAGACGGTTGAGAAAACAGATGCGGTTAATAAGATTGTCAACAAGCAGTCCGAGGACATGAAAAAGACGGCTGACATCTTAAATCAGGTAATAAAGGGAATTATAGGACTTATAGACAGAATCGACGGTATCGCCACAAGCGTTGCCAACATGGATAAGTCAAAAGAGAAGGTAGTTGATGTCATACAGAACCTTTCATCAGTATCGCAGGAGAATGCGGCATCCACTGAGGAGACGAGCGCATCGACATCCATGGCAATGGGTACCATTGAGGGTATTGCGAATGAAGCTGTACAGCTTAAGCAGATTGCACAGGACCTTGAGGACAGAATGAAGGCATTTGTAATAGAATAAGTACATAGAGAGGCTTAGAACCGGATTTTATTTGATATGGATATCGATTATGATATGAATATCATTCAGAATCCGGTTTTTATGTGTATAACATTGACTACAACAAAATGTAAAAAATACTTGACATTTTGCTATTGGGAAGTATAATGGGTTTGTAAGCTGAAACAAAAACTAATAGCTTTTACAAGTTGGAGGAGCAGATATGATAGAGATTAGAAATCTGACAAAAATTTATAAGCTGTCATCCGGACAGATGAAGAAGCTTAAGACAAAGAGCAATACCAAGGTTGCTGTTGATGATGTATCCTTTGAGGCAGAGAAGGGCGAGATACTTGGACTTTTAGGACCTAACGGAGCAGGCAAGACAACCACGTTAAGATGCATTGCAACACTTTTAAGGCCGACAAGCGGAACCGTGACCGTAGACGGGCATGATACCGTTAAGGAGCCTGAGGCAGTGAGAGCGAGTATAGGATTTCTCACTAACGAGATTAAGCTTGATCCGCAGTTTTCGGCAAGGTATCTTTTTGATTTTTTCGGAAAGCTCCATCAGGTTCCCGAGGATAAGCTTGAAGAACGCAGAAAAGAATTGTTCTCTTATTTTGGAATAGACGGCTTTGAGGATAAGAAGATAGAGGAGCTGTCGACGGGAATGAAGCAGAAGGCGGCGATTGCGGTGAGTCTTGTGCATGACCCGGATATAGTTATTTTTGATGAGCCTACTTCGGGGCTTGATATTATCACGGCACGTTCTGTTACGGATTATCTTCTTGGACTTAAGAAAAAGGGCAAGCTTGTCATAGTGTCAACGCATATAATGTCGGAAGCTGAAAAGCTCTGTGACAGACTTGTTGTTATAATAGACGGAAAAAAGACGGCTGAGGGGACACTTAAGGATATATATGATAAGACGGGCATGGATAATTTAGAGGATGCCTTCTTTGAACTTTACAGAATTAATCATAAGGAGGACAGATAAATGTACGGTATCAAGGCTATTGTTTCTAAGGAACTCAGAAGAGTTTTCAAGGATAGAAAGATGATTATGTCACTGTTCGTACTTCCGGTTATTCTGGTCGTAGGTATTTTTTCACTCATAGGAATGCTTGTTAAGAGCCAGATTGACGATGTGCAGGAGCATGTCCCGGTTGTATATGTCGTGAATGAACCGGAGAGCTTTAAGACCTTTGCACAGACAGCGGGGCTTGATGGCTATACATGCCTTGACGGAGCAGACAGCAATGGAATAGAAGCCGCCAAGGGCGGGCTTTATGACAAGACAACCGATTTGGTTATGATATTTCCGGATGACTTTGAGGAACAGGTCAATGTGGGGGTGAAGGACATTGATAAGGTAATGACACCGGAAATTGAAATTTTTTACAATCCTTCAGAGGATTATTCATCACAGGCAAGGGATATCTACGCTTCATATCTTGATGCATACAAGCAGGTGCTTCTCGGAAACAGATTCGGAAACTATGCCGCAGTTGAGATGTTCTGTGTCAGTGATACTCAGCTTCAGGACGAGGATAAGGCTGTCGGAAAGATGCTTGGAATGATGCTTCCGTACTTTATTACAATGCTTATATTTGCGGGAGCCATGGGACTTGGCGTTGACATGATAGCAGGAGAAAAGGAGAGGGGAACGCTTGCGACAATGCTCCTGTCACCTGTCAAGCGTGAGCAGATTGTTCTCGGAAAGGTATTTTCGCTTGCGATACTTGCTGTGATGTCGGCGGCGGTATACATTATATCAATGATAATTGCACTTCCTATGCTTATCAAAAATGTCGGTGGCGGCGATACGCTTGCAGGCATGACAATAAGTTTTACCGGAACACAGATTGTACAGATGATTATTCTCATGATAGGGGTTGTGCTCCTTTATGTGTCAATAATCTGTATGGTGGCTGTGTTTGCAAGAAATGTAAAGGAGGCATCAACCTATATATCGCCCGTGTACATCCTCGTGCTTGTCGCAGGCATGGTGACAATGTATACTTCCGCGGACGGCGTGTTTTACAAGTATCTCATCCCTGTATACGGCAGTTCAATGGCATTTAAGGACATATTGATGAGGGAAATCACAATGCCGAATTTTCTTGCGACTACGATAAGTACTTATGCGTTCGCAGCCATACTGGTTGTTGTCATGACAAAGGCGTTTAACAGTGAAAAAGTAATGTTCAATGCATAAGGTTGTGATTTATAAAATAAAAGAGATGCGAAGCATCGATTTTATATGAGCAAGCAGCGAAGCGGATTGCGAATATCATTGACGATGTATTTTTTGTAAGATAATGTATATGATTTTTAGAAATGAGGAATAAGATGTCCGTAGACCAGAGTAAAATTCGTAATTTTTGTATTATAGCCCACATTGACCATGGCAAGTCGACGCTTGCGGATAGAATTATTGAAAAGACCGGACTGCTCACAAGTCGTGAGATGCAGGCACAGGTGCTTGACAATATGGACCTTGAGCGTGAACGTGGTATCACAATCAAGGCACAGACGGTGCGTGTCGTATACAAGGCGGAGGATGGAGAGGAGTATATATTCAACCTGATTGATACACCGGGACATGTTGATTTTAACTATGAGGTTTCAAGAAGCCTTGCAGCATGTGACGGGGCAATTCTTGTGGTTGATGCAGCGCAGGGAATTGAGGCGCAGACGCTTGCGAATGTATATCTTGCGCTTGACCATGACCTTGATGTCATACCGGTTATCAACAAGATAGATCTTCCAAGTGCTGAGCCGCAGAGAGTAATCGATGAGATAGAGGATGTAATAGGGCTTGAAGCACATGACGCACCGCTTATCTCAGCCAAGAACGGAATTAATATCGAGCAGGTATTAGAGGCTGTTGTGCATAAGATTCCGGCACCTAAGGGCTCGAAAGACAACCCTCTTGCAGCACTTATTTTTGACTCACTATATGACCCATATAAGGGAGTTATAGTTTTCTGCCGTATCAAGGAAGGTACAGTAAGAAAAGGAACCAAGATAAGAATGATGGCTACAGGTGCAGAATTCGACACTGTCGAGGTAGGCTATTTCGGAGCAGGTCAGTTTATACCATGTGATGAATTGACAGCAGGAATGGTTGGATATATAACTGCAAGTATTAAGAATGTGCGCGATACGAGAGTGGGTGACACCGTGACGGATGCAGACAGACCTTGTGCCGAGCCACTTCCGGGATACAAGAAGGTCAATCCTATGGTATACTGTGGTATGTATCCGGCGGATGGAGCACATTATGCAGACCTTCGTGATGCACTTGAGAAGCTTCAGCTCAATGATGCCTCGCTTCAATATGAGCCGGAGACATCGGTTGCGCTGGGCTTCGGTTTCAGATGTGGTTTCCTTGGACTGTTACATCTTGAAATCATACAGGAAAGACTTGAACGTGAATATGACCTTGACCTTGTGACAACTGCACCGGGCGTTATCTATAAGGTTCATAAAACGGATGGCACGGTCATGGAGCTTACCAATCCATCCAATCTTCCGGACCCATCGGAGATAGATTTCATGGAGGAGCCTGTTGTATCGGCTGAGATTATGGTTACGACGGAGTTTGTCGGGCCGATAATGGAGTTATGCCAGCAGAGAAGAGGTGTGTATCTTGGAATGGAATACATGGAGACTACCAGAGCACTCCTTAAATATGAGCTTCCGTTGAACGAGATTATTTATGACTTTTTTGATGCGCTCAAGTCGCGTTCAAGGGGTTACGCTTCGTTTGATTATGAGCTTAAGGGCTATGTCCAGTCCAAGCTTTGCAAGCTTGATATCCTTGTCAACAAGGAAGAAGTTGATGCACTTTCATTTATCGTGCATGCTGATAGTGCCGCAGAACGCGGAAGAAAGATGTGCGAGAAGCTCAAGGATGAGATACCAAGACAGCTTTTTGAGATTCCTATTCAGGCAGCTATTGGCGGCAGGATTGTTGCCAGGGAGACAGTAAGAGCCATGCGTAAGGATGTCCTTGCAAAGTGCTATGGCGGTGATATTTCACGTAAGAAGAAGCTCCTTGAGAAGCAGAAGGAAGGAAAGAAGCGAATGAGACAGTTCGGTAATGTCGAGATACCACAGAAGGCATTCATGGCTGTGTTAAAGCTTGATGAAAATTAATTAGTAAATTGAGATGCGAAGCATCAATTTTATATGAGCAGGCTGCGAAGCGGATTGCGAATATTATTGACAATATATTTTTGGAGGAATAGACAATGGATTACAACAGACTTGCAGAGTTATGTCTGCCGGGCATTGATAAGACACCTGATTACTGGGAGAAGCAGTTCCCGGCGAGAGAGCTTAAGAAGGGGGCACAGGTAACAAGACTTGCGCCAAGCCCTACGGGATTTATACATCTCGGAAATCTCTATGGAGCACTTGCCGATGAGAGAATCGCACACCAGAGCGGCGGTACATTCTATCTAAGAATAGAGGATACCGATGCGAAGAGAGAGGTTGAGGGAGCTGTTGATATTATTATCAATGTGCTTCGCTATTTTGGCATTGAATTTGACGAGGGAGCGGGAATCGACAATCCTGAGATTAACAAGTATGGTCCTTACTTTCAGAGACAGAGAGCAGAGATTTACCAGACTTATGTTAAGGACTTGGTAAGAAAGGGGCTTGCATATCCTTGCTTCTGCACTGAGGAGGAACTCACTGCAATTAAGGAAGAGCAGATGAAGCATGACATACTTACCGGATATCATACCAAGTGGGCTAAGTGCCGTAACCTTACATGTGAGCAGGTGGAGGAGAACATCAAGGCAGGCAAGCCTTATGTAATGAGACTTCGTTCACAGGGAATCGAGGGAAAAGAGGTTACATTTAAGGATACAATCAAGGGAGAGATTTCCTTCCCTGAGAATATCCAGGATGTCATCATTCTTAAGTCCGACGGAATACCGACATATCATTTTGCACATGCGATTGATGACCATCTTATGGGAACAACGCTTGTAATCCGCGGCGAGGAGTGGCTCTCGAGTGTGCCTACACATATTGAGCTTTTCAATGTACTTGGATTCAAGAGACCGGACTATGCGCATACAGCCCATCTTATGAAGATGGAGCAGCTTGAGGACGGAACGATGAGCAAGAGAAAGCTTTCTAAGAGAAAGGATCCGGAACTCTCACTTGATTTCTACCGTCAGGACGGATACCATCCTCATTGTGTTAAGGTATATCTTATGACGCTTCTCAATTCTAACTTTGAGGAGTGGTATGACAAGCATCCTGATTCACCGATAGAAGAGTTCAAGTTCGATGTGCACAAGATGGCACAGTCCGGAGCTCTTTTTGACATGGATAAGCTTCATAACATCTGCCGCAATGAATTTGCGAAGATGGATACGGAGGAGATATACAATTTCCTCTATGAGTGGAACAAGGAGTACAATAAGGATATGGTTGACGTGTACTTTAAGTCACCTGAGTACTTCAAGAAAGCGCTTGAGCTTTTCATGGGTGTAGGTCAGAAGAGAAGACGTAAGGATTTTGAGTATGCTAAGCAGATTATGCCGATGTTTTCATTCTTTTTTGATGAGACATTCGTACCTAATTACGAGTTCAAGTATGACAATGCACAGGTTAGAGAGATTCTTGAGAAGTATCTTGCCGCTTATGACCATGCTGCTGACAACAACGGCTGGTTTAACAATGTGAAGGCTATAGCCGATGAGTGCGGCTTTGCATCCGATATGAAGGCATATAAGGCTAATCCTGAGAATTTCAAGGGCAGTGTATCTGATATAGCGGAAGTACTTCGTATAACAATAACAGGGGCATCCAATTCACCTGATTTATGGACAATTCTTCACATCATGGGTGAGGACAAGATGCGCGAGCGTATCAACAATATGCTTGAGAAGCTTAAATAGAGAGGCTTTGTATGAGCTTGTACCGGACAGGACGGAAGGGGATATATATACATATCCCCTTTTGTATATCAAAATGTATATACTGTGATTTTTGCTCCGCACCGGCGGATGATACGACAAAAGAACGCTATGTGGATGCACTGTGCCATGAGATAGGGGCGGCAGGGGAAAAAGCGTCTGCTGCCGGTGATGATAGAAATATATCCACGATTTTTTTTGGAGGAGGCACGCCGTCGATACTTCATTCGGCACTGCTTGTCAAGATAATGAATGCGGTGCGTGATGCGTTTACTGTGGCTGATGATGCTGAGATTACGGTAGAGTGTAATCCCGGCACGCTGAGCCGGAGCAAGCTTGAGACATATAGGGACATCGGAGTGAACAGACTCAGCATCGGTCTGCAGTCACCGAATAACAGGGAGCTTAAGAACTTAGGAAGAATTCACACCTACGAACAGTTCGAGGAGTCATACATTGCTGCGAGGCTTGCGGGCTTTGACAATATCAATGTCGATATAATGTCCGCAATTCCGAACCAGACGCTTGCAGGATACGAGGATAATCTGAGAAAGGTTATTGCGCTTAATACAGAGCATATATCGGCATACAGCCTGATTGTGGAGGAGGGAACACCACTGTATAATATGGTGGAGCGTACTCACGGAAAATTTCTTCCGTCAGAGGATGAAGACAGAGAAATGTATGCCATGACAAAGGCAATGCTTGCTGATGCGGGATATTCAAGGTATGAAATATCCAACTACGCCAAGCCGGGGCGCGAGTGCAGACATAACATATCCTATTGGGAGAGAGCAGACTATCTTGGATTCGGTGCGGCAGCGGCATCATTAATTGGAAAAAGACGATTTACGAACACATATGATGTGGCCTCTTATATTGCAAATCCGATTGACAATCACAGTGAAGAACAGCTTCTTGCTGTCAATGATGAGATGGAGGAGTATATGTTTCTCGGTCTGCGCATGATGAAGGGCGTTGATACTGTAAGATTCGGGGAGTTGTTTGGAAAGAGTTATGATGAAGTTTACGGAAGTATAACTGACAGGCAGATAGAGCAGGGGCTTATGGTGCGCGACGGAAACAGGGTGTGCCTTACAGATATTGGAATTGACGTAAGCAACACTGTTATGGCAGAATACATGCTATAATAAAACCACCAATAGATATGGTGCGTGGCTGCTTGCAGACAAAGCACTATATCTATTAGATGGTTAAACAGACATGAGCAAAACATGGCGATAGCCCGACTTGCGAATGGATGTTGTGATTTCGAGAGTGCGGAGCACGGAGAAATCACAGTTATTATAGGAAAAGATATGGTTTTGAAAAAGGAGACAGTAATACATGAAAAGCAGATACATAAAATTTATCACATTATTGCTGTGTACGCTGGCACTGTGCATGACAGCACTTGCGGGCTGCTCTAAGAAAACCGATGCACAGCCGGAGAGCACAGAAGCTCCGACAGCCGAGGTCGAGGTAAAGAGCGGCACTACCATTGAGGATGGTATTCTCTTGGTGGGAATATCGTCGAGTCCATACATAGATGAGGCTGAGGATGGCAAGGTTGAGGGCTTTGAGATTGACCTTGCAAAAGCCATAGGTGAGCTTACTTTTCTTGAGGTCAAGTTCGTAAGAATGAATTACAGCGGAATATATGCAGAGCTTGACACGAGCAGCTTCGACTGCGTAATAAGCGGAGTTGAGATAACGGATGCGGTTGACAAGGTGTATGATTTTTCGGCATCCTATTATACTGATGATAAGGGGCGGGATATAGGAGCAGTTGTGAAATCGGGAAATAACAGGCTTCTCAATGTCCTTAATAAGTCCATTTCCATATTAAAGAGCAACGGAACGATGGACGAGCTCTACGAAAAGTGGTTTGCGGTGGATGAGACGGACGATGGCACCACTCAGGAAAGCAATAAAAAATAATGTGTGGCTAAGACAGAAAAAACACTTGCATTATAAGGAAAATAGTGATATATTAAGCAAGCTTTGTGAAAACGAAGCCTGTATTTATTTATCCGAGTGTTCGTAACCATCCACTCGTAAAACAAAACTAAGGAGATTAAAAAATGAACAAGAAAGTATTATTTATCACTCAGGCAGCAGTAATAGCGGCACTCTATGTTGTGCTCACTTATGTGGCAGCTCTTTTGGGATTATCAAGCGGAGCTGTTCAGGTGAGATTTTCGGAGGCACTTACGGTACTGCCTTATTTTATTCCATCAGCTATACCGGGAGTTACAATCGGCTGTTTTCTTGCTAATCTGCTCACAGGAGGCGCAGTGCTTGATATTGTGTTCGGTTCAATAGCAACTCTTATAGGAGCTGTGTGCTCATATCTTTTAAGAAAGCATAAGTGGCTTGTACCGCTTCCGCCGATTATTGCCAATGTAATAATAGTTCCATGGGTGCTTCAGACAGCCTATGGTATGACTGATGCATACTGGTATCTCATGCTTACCGTGGGTGCCGGTGAGGTTATCTCATGCTATATATTCGGAATGATTCTCTTATTTGCACTTGATAAGCACAAGAAGACTATATTCCGTCAGTAAAATATATCTGTATGGCAGCGGTTACATGCCATCTGTATACTAAAAAATTCCGGCTTTAAGCGGAGAATGAGGTGTTCCTCAAGATACGCTAAAAGCCGGAATTTTTTTTGTGTGTAATAGGATTCAGGTGTCAAAATATGCGGATTCGATTTTTATGTGTATATCATGTTATATTTATGCATATCAGCTCCGTTGTACGAAGCAAGTTGTTCTAACGACTCTGAAAAAA
>OGKO01000096.1_pt1 | contig 71146 bp, 73 predicted proteins | sample 1572451 | NCBI WGS metagenome assembly OGKO01 (sample SAMEA2582089, study PRJEB24529) | metagenome | biome: Human gut stool | place: China | collected 2011 | reverse complement strand
TAAAATCATTCTAACTGTATTCATAATAATCCTCCTCCACATATAACTTCCGATTGTTCTATTTCTTCTTTTTCTGATCTGAAATACTTTTTTGCGTATTTTTTACTTCTTTCTCCAGCAACACAATTAACCATTTAATTTCTGGAACATTTTTCTGCATCAATTGCAAGTACAAACATCAACGCATCTAATGCATTTCCCGGATCCTGTACATCAATAACATAAGTGTCAGTCATACGAAACAATTCTTTACTTATTTTTGCTATCTGATAACCGCTTCGATCAAGAATACTATAATCCCATTCCATAATAGTTCCTTATGCGTCTGATCTGGAGTATGCATTTTTCATCTGATTGCTCAGCTCATACAATACTTTATTCAATGTATCCTGCGTTTCTTTTTTTACCATGTCAGCGATTTTTTCATTTGCCTCCTGACGAAGCTGCATGCGTTTTTCTGCGTTGCTTTCCTTCGCAAGAAGTTCATCATATTGGTTGATATATTCATGTCCTTTTGACATGACTCTTTCCTGATAACGTTCAATATGGAAAATGGATTTGCTATAAGAAGCATCTGCCATGGCTGCGATCATCCTGCTTGCCCAGTAAAAATTATCTGTTGAAGCATCGCCTGTCGTATTGGAAAAATACTCCGGTACTTTCTCTACATCTGTGTAGAACGGTGCGGCTGTATTAAATACGTTTGAAGCAAATGCTACCCATTCGATTGCCCGGCTGTCTTCTGCTGCATCCGGTCTCATCTGGATAATTCCTAAGAAATCTGTCCGGTTTACACCGATCGCACGATATGCACCTTTCATAGATTTATCTCCATAAGAAGCATATGGATCGTATGGTGTGCCCTGAAAATGAGAAGAAAGCACATATTTTACATCTTCGATCGTCACCTTTTTCTCCGGAACCATGCACCAAGGGATATCATCAGAAAGCGGTGTGTAGTCTGCGTCCGATCCATCCCAGTTCATTGTACTCGGATTCAGGCAACGTGCCATATACCATGCTCTCGGTGTATTGTATACATGATCAGAGTCATCATGACTGCCAAAAATATCTCTTGGATTAAATGTTCCATCCTGTGAAAGGTTCAAATGATATTTTTCAACAAACTCCTTCAGATCGGCGGAACACATATATTCTTTCTGGTTTGAAAGTGCATCCTCAAAATCAAACTGATCCATTCCAAACTGATTTGGCATCATGACATAAACATCATCCGGTACTTTTCGTGCGATCCAGTGATGTCCGCCGATGGTCTCAAGCCACCAGATTTCATCTTTATCCTGAAATGCAATTCCATTCATCTCATAAGTACCATACTGTTCTAACAGGCTGCCAAGACGTTTGACACCTTCCCTTGCACTGTGTATGTATGGAAGTACAATGTATACAATATCCTCTTCCCCGATTCCTCCCGGAATTTCTTCTTTTCCGTCTTTTGCAGGCTGATATCTTACAAGCGGATCAGCTCCGAGAACTCTTGGATTGGATGTGATCGTTTCCGTTGCTGTCATTCCGACATGGGCTTCGTTCACTCCGCAGGCTGCCCAGATTCCTTCGCCTTCCTCGGCATTTGGCATGGCTGTGTAACGCATTGGATTGTCTGGAAGCTCAATCTCTACGTGAGACAGAACGGATTTGTATTTTCTCGGCTGGTCTTCTGGATGAATGACTGCAAATTTTTTGGATGTGTAATGTCCGGAACCGGAGTCATCATTTCTCGCGATTATGGTTGATCCATCGTAGGAAGCTTTTTTTCCTACTAAAATTGTTGTACATGGCATATTTATGTTCTCCCTTCTTTGACTATCTGATTGTGATAATCATAACTATCTGAATAAACGTGTAGTAATTTCACCATATTTTTATTGAATTAAAATCATCGCACCTACCGCATTGTAGATTATATGTAGCACTACAGAACCCCATAAGCAGTTTGTTCTCTTATATACTGCATCGCAAAAGAAATGTAACATAAACAGACAGATTATGTACGTAAATGACAGCACATGAAATGTTATCATTCCTGAAACTACCCATCTTACCGGATAATGTATTAACAGGAATAAAAGTGAATTGATTATACTGATTACCAATTGGCTGTTTATCAGACCTGACATTCTTGTCTGTATATATCCTCTAAATAAAACCTCTTCCTCAAATCCGGCAACAATATATATCACCCAGTTTAAAAATAGTTGATTTATTGTAAATGAAATTGATTTTCCCTGAATTATATACAATAATATTTGTATGGCAAGAAGCAGAACTCCTCCTGCAATGCCTGATATAATACTTTTCTTCAGATTTTCTGCATGAATTCCTATGCTACTTATATTTTCTCTGCTGTTATGAAAAAAATATAAAAATAATATAGTGATAAGTAAAGGTATCCCTATTTGTGACAAATTTAACACATAAACATTTAAGTTTGTTGTATAGAGCCATCCTTGAAAAAAGGCACTTCCAAGAATCAGACAATATACAATAATCGCCTTTCGTGCATCTCTTTTTTCATAGATCCTTAGATTATGCGAATAATCATCATTCACCCACTTCATGAAACTTCCCCCGGATTAATATATTTCGCAAAAAGAACTATCCTGCTGCAATGGAATTTTTTTCGCATCGATCCGCTCAATCCAGATATATGTCCGGTTCTGTAAAAAAATGATAAGCTGGTCGATCAATTCTTCCTGACCTTCCACTTCCATTTCCACACTTCCGTCATATAAATTTTTCACCCAGCCAGTAAGTCCAAGCTGGTTTGCTTTCTGCACTGCATAGTATCGGAAACCGACTCCCTGGACGCGCCCATAAAAAAAGATATGTTTGCGCACTTTTTCCTGTTTCATAGCTGTCTCCTCATCCTGTTACCGTATCTGGATAATTTTTTTATTTTTAAAATTTTAAAAGGTAAGCCGCATCTGATTCCAGACCACATTTCCATGAACGGATTCCGATACACCCTCATTTACAAAACCGAACTTTGCATAATAGTGAATGAGCCGGTCTTTGCAGGTCAGAACAAGTCCTTTTCTTCCCTGCGTTCTGGCATTCTCAATGGCTCTGTTTAAAAGTTCGCCTGCATAGCCGTGTTTGCGATATTCCGGTATGGTGTTAACACCAAAAATCATCTGCCATGCACCATTTTCATTATGCATCGTGGCGTTTTCGTACATCTCATCTGTAAGATTCGGCTCGTCTGTTACCATTCCGTCCACAAATGAAATTAATTTTTCGCCCTCGAACATAAGCCAAAAATGATCTGCGTAATGTGAAAGCCGCTGCTCAAATTCTTCTTCTGTCGCTGCCTCTGCTTCTGGAAAACACTCTTTTTCTACTGCTGCAATCTGGTCAGCATCTGCTAATGTTGCGGTTCTGATCTGCATATTTTGTACATCTCCTTTGTCTGCCTCTCTTTGATTCGAAAATAGCAGGCTTTCTTTCCGGTAATCTGGAATCTGATAGAACTCTGCTGCCTCTTCAAAATATTTTTCATCAATGTGCGGCCACTTTGTCTGAGCATTGTCCTCTAACGCAAGTTTTTCTGCCAACTCAACCATTTTGGCTGAACAGTCGATTCCGGTAAGGATTGTCAGAATGTTGCTGTTCACAAACCACGGTGCTATAGAAAGCAGTCCGCCGGTGATCATATCCTGTGCAACTTTCTGATTGTCATAAGGTACTTTCAGAAATTGAGGTTTCCAGATTGTTGTTCCATTTTCCACACCGGACTCTAACAACATGCACTGTGCATATCCGGCATCATCAATGGATATTCCAACACAGCCTGAATTAAAGTAATGTTTGTTTTTATATGTCATCTCTCCCGGATAATGCGTATGGGCGCAGATCATGTAATCGGTGTCAATCTTTTCTAACCATTGTTTTACCGGATCTTCATTCAACTGCAGGAGTTCCCTGCTGTTCGCCGGTGATCCATGACAGCAGGTAATGGATGGATAACCTTCTTTTTCATAAACGAATGTGATTGGCAGGCTTTGAAAGAAATCAAAATCTTTATCTACAAGCTGCCCGTAAGTGTAGAGTAGATTTCCACTTGCAGAGTTACTTATCCACATCTGCTCTGTTGAATTCTTTTCTCTTGCTTCTTTCTGTGTGAGCATATACTCCTCACGGTTGCCCCTTAACAGATAACAGGTATGATTTTCCATAAATTCATACAGATAATCCATAGTTTCTCTTGTGTAAGGTGTATCGGAAATATAATCTCCGAGAAAGAAGTACTCGTCACAGTTCTGTTTTTCCATATACTCTGTGCATGCCTTAAAAGCGTAAATGTTGCTGTGTATATCTGATATAATACCGATTTTCATAAAACTTCCCCATTATTTTTCTAAAAAAATCAGCTTCTTCATTAATCATTTATTTTCCAATGACCTGTTCTGGTTGAACCTACTCTCTTTATCTTGCCGTCATTCATCAGTTCTTTCATGATTCTCTGGACAGTTCTCCTTGACAACGATAATTCTTTAGCTAAATCTGTCTGTGTAATATACGGATTCTGTCTCAAACCTGATAACAATCTGCCTTCCATATTATCAGCGCCATGATTAGCGCCATCAGCGTCAAGAATAGCGTCCTCCGTGGTGCTGTTTGTCATCTGATTCAAAAGTTCCGCTAAAATATTATCTATTTGAGTCAGCATGAATTCAATAAATACCGTAGATTCTCCCTCTACATGGCATTTTGCAATCGCATCATAATAATCATCCTGGAATTTTTCAATTTGGCTTTCTATCGGAATATATTCAAAAATAGGATTCCATTTAGCCAATATAGCTGTATGCCACAGCCTTGCCATCCTGCCATTGCCATCTGTAAAAGGATGAATAAATACGAATTCATAATGAAATACGCTGCTCAAAATCAGCGGATGCATCTGGTCTTTTACTTCCTTCATCCAGTCAAATAATTCATTCATCAATTGTGGAACAAAGCGTGCCGGTGGAGCCATGAATATGCACTCTTCACCATTAAATACACCTTCTTCTCCACTGCGAAAATCACCAGATTCCTCTATGATGTATTTTGTCATAATACCATGAAATTTCTTTAATTCTTCTATGCAATAAGGATCTATTTCAGCTATTTTTTCATAGGCATTATATGCATTCTTTACTTCCTGTATTTCTTTTGCCTCTCCAAGAACTAATTTCCCGTTAATAACATCGCGTACCTGGCTTAACGAAAGAGAATTTGCCTCGATCTTTAAAGACGAATGAATGGATCTGATCCGATTATTTTTCCTTAGATGAGGTTTGTTTTCCATATTACTCATTACAGTAATACGCCCGACTTTTTCAGATACAGACGCTACATGAGATAATATACTATTTGTAATTGTAAAAGGTGGTTTATATCCGTCCATGTTATTACTCCTTAACCTCTATCCATTCAAATATTCATTCCATCTGGCATTAGTTTCTTCCAGTTCATGTTTCTGCATAATTCTGTTGCGATCACTTAATATTGCAAGCATTTCATCTACAATTTCCTCAAGTGGTAGCTTTTTGTAATGGGACAAATAACCTATCATCCGTCTGGCTGTCCAATCGGTGTTAAGATTTTTCGTTATCTGATTGCAAAACTCCGCTGGATATCCCCGTTTTATCATAATGTCATATAGTTCCAGGCTCTTAGGCGACTTAGGTTTCATATTACAACTCCAACACAATAATCCAGATTTGCCCTTAATGTATCAAGCAGATCTCTAATTCCAGTTTTTCCAAACATCCGGCAGATAACCCAGGGTTGATTGCTTACCATTTCTAACCACTGGTGTCTTAATCACCTGAAGATTATCAAGAACCTTGTCAAGCTTATCATCAGCTGCAATATACTTTATAAGGGCAAGCAAATTCTTGTCCTTAACATCCCAGTTGACCATATTATCCATTCCACCATTTGCCTGAGCTACGGAATTGAATTCCCCCTTTGCTCATACCCTTTTCCTTGTCGTCAATTATGAATACCTCTTTGAAACTCAATTATAAAGTAATTGTTTTTTTACAAACACCGTAAATCCGTAGCATAATATTCCACATTCAAGTATAACACTCACACTATCATAAAGAAAGCAAAACCGTTTATTGCATTTTGAATCTTTAATATTATTTCGTATGCAAGTTAGTGAGCAGTGCCCTTGTGATTACACAGGGCGTTTTTGCTCGTTGGAGGCACATCCCCAATCCCCTAAAAATGTCATCTTCGATGCCAAGCTGCGCCACCTTTGTGTGTGCTGATTCATCCCTGAAATAAAAAAAGGGGGTAGTCGCAATTCTTTAGCTTTGCTAACTACCCCTGTGATTATCGCTGCTGTGTCGTTTCTTTTTCAGATCTTTTACCTTCGGAATCTTTCCAACCGGATTCTCGGTAAGCGATATATATATCCCTGGTCTCGGAATAATTGATATCATTTAAATTATTTATCACCAATGATTTTTACGGCTGTTCCGTAGGCGATCACTTCTGCCGCTCCTGCCATAACCTGGGAAGAGCCATACATAATTCCTACAATTGCGTCGGCATTCATTTCTTTTGCCTCATCGACCATTCTTTTTACTGCGATCTGTCTGGCTTCGTTAAGCATCTCCGTGTATCCAACGATTTCTCCACCTACAAGTGTTTTCATTCCTGCCATAAAATCACGTCCAATGTTTTTTGTCTGAACGACCGTTCCTTTTACCATTCCAAGTGCTTCAATTTCTTTTCCCGGAATATACTCAATACTTAGAAGCTTCATCCTCTTCTCCTCCTTCGATTTCTTTTAGTCTGCTTCTCAATGCTACGATAATACAGATGATTACGACGACTGGGATTCCGATAAATAATATTAGAATTCCAATTGGTAATGCTTCCTGGCTGTTGCCCCACAGAAAAAGACCAATCATAAACAACATGAGAATAATCATTACCACTCCGCCGATCGTGGCTCCCATTTTTTTCTTCATGTGAATATCGATTTTGCTTACGTCCACAAAATCTACTCCTTCCTTTTCCATTTTTTCCATCTCGTCCAGCCACTCATCTGTGTTTATAGTATCAACCGTATCTTTTTTCTGAAGGATTACATTGGAGAGCTTCTGCATATTGTTAAGATTTTCACGTTCTTTTTCCAGATGCCTCATCTGATTTTCGAGACATTCTTCCAGAGAAATGCTTTTACTTAATACAGATTTGATTTCTTCCACCGGAACGCCAAGTTTACGCAGAAGTTTGATTTTTTTCAGAGTTTTAATGTTTTCCTCATGATATTCACGATAACCATTCTCTGCCCGCTCCGGTGTAAGGAGTCCCTGTTCTTCATAAAACCGGATATTTTTGCTGGTAATTCCGACCAGTTCTTCCACCTGTTTGATTTTCATGCCGATCCTCCGTTTTTCTTTGGGTCTTTTTTCACAACATTTTGTGGCTGAATCGCTTGATGTAGCTTTTTTATACAGCTTCCATAAGGTGGAAGGTCAAGAGAAAATTAAAAAAAATTATTTTTCATACATAACCTCTACTGCACTGCAGAACTCCTTTGCTTTTTCTGTTTTATGAAAACCCTTTGCCTCATAAAATTTTCTGGCACGGATATTCTTTTCAAACACCCACAAAAGTGTATGTGCATAACCTGCTTTTTCTATATCACTTAAAATCTGTTCCATCATTTTACTGCCGTAGCCTTTTCTCCAGTTATCCTGCAGACTGTGGATACAGATTAATTCTGCATATCCGGTCATATCCTGATCGCGGGCTGCATCCCACCATGCGATGCAATGCGGCTTCCCTTCCACTTCAAGAATATAGCCATTCCCTTTTTTCGCATCCAGAAGTTTTTGATACATTGCCGTGGCACGTTCCAAATTGGTGCACTGTTCTAAATCTTCCGGTTCTAATATGTTTTGAAACGCAGCTTTCCAGCTCTCAGTCTGAATGTAAGCCAAAATCTGTTCATCACCTGCCGTGGCTCTGCGGATGTTATAATTTTCATTCATCTTTTAATCCTCTATATATTTCAGCACACCCGGATCTTTTCCATCCACATATCCGGTGACTTGAAACGCAATATTTTCCTGTAATTTTTTTATTCTTTTGAAGTCATTCACCCAAATGTGCTCTCTGTCTTTGTAATAAACAGATACATCCAGTGATTTCAGTGCATAAAATGGGCTGGCGTTGACGCTTTCTCTGGTCGTGTATTCTTCTGTCTTTCCGGTTTGTGGGTTTACATAATTCACAATCAAATAATAGGTAAAATTATAATCAGCACTGTTATAATTATAAAACCTATGTGTTTTTAAACCGATTATTTTCCCCGGAAGCTTTATGGAATTCTTTTTAAATTTTTTTATTTTTATTCTTTGAATATTAAAAAATAAAATAACTGCTATATAAATACAAACGACAATTCCCACGATCAGAAAGTTTACTTTTCTTCCGGCTGAAGTCTGCATTGAATCCGAAGTAAAAGCCAAAATGAAAATAAGCATCAGAAAGAGAACCGCTACTATTATTTTCCATGTGCTTATCCTTGATGTTTTCTTTGTTGTGTAATCAAATTTTACCTTCACCATGTCCGTTCCACGAATTTTTACCCAGACATACCAGCCACCAAAAATAAGAAATGTAAATATAATAAAAATCATTTTTTATAATTCACCTTATTTTCCTAAAGTCACGTTTTACTCCAACGTGCAATACTCTTTGATCGCTGTCTCATACAGATTGTTTCCCTCACTGTCGATGACAACGATCACCGGAAAATCTTTCACTTCAAGTTTACGGATTGCCTCCGCTCCAAGATCTTCGTAACATACGATTTCAGATTTTGTGATGCATTTGGATAAAAGTGCTCCTGCTCCGCCGACTGCTGCAAAATAAACTGCATGGTTACGGACAATTGCGTCCATTACTTCTTTCGAACGCTTTCCTTTTCCGATCATCGCCTTTTCTCCGAGATCTAAAAGAGTTGGCGCGTATTTATCCATTCTGGTTGCAGTTGTAGGTCCCGCTGAACCGATCGGGCGTCCTTCCCTTGCCGGGGATGGTCCCATGTAATAGATTGTGGAATCTTTGATGTCGATCGGAAGTTTTCCTCCACGCTCCAATGCTTCGATCATTCTTTTGTGTGCGGCATCTCTTGCCACATAAATGGTTCCTGTTATATAAACATAATCACCGGACTTTAAATTTTTTGTCACCTCCGCGGTGATCGGTGTTGTAATATGTTTGTCCATATTCTGCGCTCCCATCTCTAAATTTATATTTTTCTTCATTTATGACTGTAAAATTTATAAACTACATTTGTAGTGAAATATTTTTTCTTACACTTCTCTCACCACATGTCTGTTCACATGACAACAGATATTGACTGCTACCGGAAGCCCTGCAATATGTGTCGCATAAGTATTCACATTCACTGCAAGTGCTGTTGTCGTTCCGCCAAGTCCTCCCGGTCCAATCCCAAGCTGATTGATCTTTGTAAGCATTTCTTCTTCCAGTTCCCGCACATATGGGATATCCGAATGTTCATCTACCGGTCTGGTCAGTGCTTTTTTCGCTAAAATCGCACATTTTTCAAAAGTACCGCCAACACCAACGCCTACTACCATCGGTGGGCAGGCATTTGGACCGGCATCTTTTACTGCTGTCAGAATTGCGTTTTTTACACCCTCAATTCCATCCGCTGGTTTTAACATGAACACGCGGCTCATGTTTTCACTTCCGAATCCTTTTGGAGCCAGTGTAAGTTTCACTTTATCACCCGGAACAATGCTGTAATGGATCACCGCCGGGGTATTATCTTTCGTATTTTCACGTATGATTGGATCACCAACGACTGATTTTCTTAAATACCCTTCAGTATATCCCTGACGGACACCTTCGTTTACTGCATCTTCAATTGCCATTCCCTCAAAATGAACATCCTGTCCGACTTCAAGAAAAATAACTGCCATTCCGGTATCCTGACAGATTGGAATCATCTCTTCATCTGCAATTTTTAAGTTCTCCTGAAGCTGATTTAAAATTTTTTTTCCAAGTTCTGACTTTTCTGAAGCAGTGGCATCTTTCAGGGCTTTGTCCATATCTTTGGAAAGATAATGGTTTGCCTCGATACACATTTCTTTTATATTTTTTACGATATCCTCTGTATTGACTGTTCTAATCATGTTAATTTCTCCCGATAATTGTACTACTTTTGTAATTTAATATATATTTTCTATTCATCTTTCTTATGATCCGGTTTGCGGATGTTAAAGTATTTCTTGTATTTCTCCAGAGATTCATTCTGTTCACGAGAAGTCATATCTGGGAACGCCTTCATCAAACGCTTAAAACCAAAATTCTTCTCTGCAAATAATTCTTTGTATCTGCGCTCAAGTTCTTCTTTCTCACGCTGTTTTTCCAGACGAGCCGCCTCGCGTGTTTCTTTGTAAGTAGCAATCTTTTCTTTTACATTGATATTTTCTGCAGACTCAGAAAGTTTTTCTCTGGCACTTGCTGCAGTAGAAGCGATCTTCTCTTTTGCAGTGGATGGCAGATCCATAAGATTTTCTTTCGTATCAGAAATTTTTGTGAGAAGCTCCTCATGTGTCTCCTGGAACTCTTCTGATTTTTCAACTGCATTTGTCACATTTTCGTAGATATTTTCGCCGATCTCATCGGATAATTTATGTATTTTCGCAGCCATTTCATCCATAACTTTTAATCGCTTGTTAAACTTCAAAATTGTAGTAACAGTAACACCACAGTCCACAGCAAATCCTGCCATAATAATGCTTAGCAGCACTACTCCCAAAATATGCGGGATCATTGTGATACCTTTGTAAATAATCGGATGAAGCACATCCATCACAAATATACATGCAAGTCCCCAGTAGATAGAAAATTTCAGGCACACATACCCATGCAGATTAAACGGCTTATTGCTGTAATCCCACCATTTATTGTGAAACACTTTCTCCAGAATAAATCCTGTAATGTATTCCAAAATGGACGTCAGCAGAAATGAACCTGCAAATAAAATGAGCAGATTATCTTTTAATGGCGTTAATGCTGCCACAACGATCACCACGCCGCACCCATAAATCGGACAATACGGACCATTCAAAAATCCACGGTTTACGAAGATTCCCCGATCCAAAGCTGCATAAGAAACTTCTGTACACCAGCCTATAAATGCATAAATAATAAAAATCCATACTAACTCATAAAAATTCTGTGGCATTTTTTATCCCCCTTTTTTTCTGCTTTCCGTTGGAGTGTTCCAGTAATTTTAAAACTCACTTATTTTATAGTTACGCAAAAGTATAAACGAAAGTCTTTTCTATGACAATGAATTTTTTCCACATAAGTTGGATTTCTGCGACACATTATCCACATTTACACCGTGGTTTTCTTGATAATATGTGTTATTTTTTATTTTTGTGTTGATATCATTTTTTTACCGATCAAAATTGAACAAGTATTTTTATAAGGCTTCTTATCATGAAATATAATTCGTTTTTATATAGACAAATCGGCTGCTACATAAAAATGTGGCAGCCTACTGTCCCGACCATAGTGAATTCTTTGTATCACTGCGGTCAAAATATTCTTTTATTCTTCTTCTGAATCTGCCTCTGCACGGTTTAATAATTCCTGCATCAGTTCATCATCTGTCTCTGTCATCTGACCTGCCGCTTTTTTTGCAGCTTCGGCTGCAGCCGCAGCACTTTCTGCTTCTTCCTCTTCTGTGACAAGCTCAGATTCATCCGTATTTTCCATGAGGGATTTGTCCTCACGCACTTTTGCAATACTTGCAACTGTGACATCATCTGCAAGATTCATCAGTTTTACACCGGAAGTGACTCTTCCAAGCAACGCGGTATCACTGACTTTGATACGGATAATAATTCCTTCCGTTGTGATCAGCATCATCTCATCATCCTGATTGACAGCTTTCACACCGACAATATTTCCGGTTTTCTCTGTGATCTTGTAGCATTTTACACCTTTACCGCCACGGTTCTGGGCAGTAAATTCAGATGCAAGTGTGCATTTTCCAAGACCTTTTTCAGAAACGATCATCAGAGCTTCTCCCTGGGATTCCATCTGCATTCCGACTACTTTATCGCCGTCGGTCAGGTTCATACCGATCACACCCATGGAAGTTCTTCCGGTGCTTCTGACGTCTCTTTCGTTGAAACGGATACACTGTCCGTATTTTGTCACTAAGAAAATATCCTGCTCATTGTCCGTTTTCTTTACTTCGATCAACTCGTCATCTTCACGCAGTGTGATTGCAGCAAGTCCGGTCTTTCTGACATTTGCATAGTCTGTGATTGGTGTCTTTTTCACGATACCGTTCTTGGTAGCCATGAACAGATAATGACCTTCGGTGTATTCCTTAATTGGAATGACCGCAGTTATTTTTTCTCCCGGCTGAAGCTGTAACAGGTTAATGATAGCAGTTCCTCTCGCAGTTCTGCTCGCTTCCGGAATCTCATAAGCCTTCATTCTGTATACACGGCCAGTGTTTGTAAAGAACATCATGTAATGGTGGGAAGTTGTCATCAAAAGTTCCTCGATGTAATCTTCATCGATTGTCTCCATTCCCTTGATTCCCTTGCCTCCACGGTTCTGGGCACGGAAATTATCAAGGCTCATTCTCTTGATATAGCCAAGTTTTGTCATTGCAATCACAGTGTTGGTTACCGGAATGAGATCCTCCATGGAAATATCATACTCGTCAAATCCGATGGAAGTTCTTCGCTCATCACCGTATTTTTCTGCGATCAAAAGGATTTCCTCACGGATAACACCAAGGAGTTTTTTCTCATCTGCCAGAATTGCTTTTAACTCTGCAATACGATCCATCAACTCAGCATACTCAGCTTCGATCTTCTCTCGTTCCAGACCTGTCAGTGCGCGCAGACGCATATCGACGATTGCCTGTGCCTGTACATCTGTCAGGGAAAATCTCTCAATTAAGCGGTTTTTGGCTTCCGGTGTATTGGCACTGCTCCGGATAATGTTGATGACTTCATCAATGTTATCTAATGCAACTAATAATCCCTCTAAAATATGGGCACGTTCCTCAGCTTTATTCAGATCGTACTTTGTTCTTCTTGTCACTACATCTTTCTGGTGAAGCAGATAGTAGTTGAGCATTTCGTAAAGATTTAATACTTTTGGCTGGTTATCTACTAGTGCTAACATGATAACGCCAAAGGTATCCTGCATCTGGGTATGTTTATAAAGCAGATTTAAGACAACATTCGGATTTACATCACGACGAAGTTCAATACAGATTCGCATACCCTGACGGTCAGACTCATCACGAAGATCCGTGATTCCGTCAATTTTTTTATCTCTTACAAGTTCTGCTATTTTCTCGATCAGTCTTGCTTTGTTGACCATGTATGGAAGTTCCGTTACGACAATACGGTTTTTTCCATTCTGCATCGGCTCGATGTTGGTGATTGCACGGACTCTGATTTTTCCACGTCCGGTGCGGTAAGCTTCGTTAATTCCGGTTGTTCCTAGAATCATCGCTCCGGTTGGAAAATCCGGACCTTTTACAATACTCAAAAGTTCTTCGATATCTGTCCCACGATCCTCTAGTACTTCGTTGTCGATAATTTTTACGACAGCATTAATCACCTCACGCAGATTGTGAGGTGGAATGTTTGTAGCCATACCGACAGCTATACCAGTTGTTCCGTTTACCAGAAGATTCGGATAGCGGGAAGGGAGCACCGTCGGCTCTTTCTCGGTCTCATCAAAGTTTGGTACAAAGTCAACGGTATCTTTATTGATGTCTGCGAGCATTTCCATGGAAATTTTACTGAGTCTTGCCTCTGTATATCGCATCGCAGCAGCACCGTCACCGTCGACAGAACCAAAGTTTCCATGACCATCAACAAGCGGATATCTTGTAGACCAGTCCTGTGCCATGTTTACCAATGCTCCGTAGATGGAACTGTCTCCATGTGGATGGTATTTACCCATGGTATCACCGACAATACGCGCACATTTTCTGTGTGGCTTGTCCGGTCCATTATTTAATTCGATCATGGAGTAAAGTACACGGCGCTGTACCGGTTTCAAACCATCTCTTACATCCGGCAATGCACGCTGGGCGATAACGCTCATCGCATAATCAATATAGGATGTCTCCATTGTTTTTTTCAGATCGACATCATGGATTTGATCAAAAATTTTGTCATCCATTCTATTTACCTCATTTCCTAGATATCAAGATTCTGCACATATTTTGCATTTTCTTCGATAAATTCACGTCTTGGTTCTACTTTATCTCCCATTAGGGTTGTAAATGTAATATCAATCTCAGAAGTACTCTCATCATCGATCATGACACGTTTTAAAATTCGTTTCTCCGGATCCATGGTCGTCTCCCAGAGCTGTTCCGCATCCATCTCACCAAGTCCTTTGTAACGCTGGATCTTATTATTTCCGTCACGTCCGATCTCCGTTAAGATTGCATTTAACTCATCATCACTGTAAGCGTACCATACATTTTTATTTTTTTCGATCTTGTATAGTGGCGGCTGTGCCAGATATACATGTCCTTCTTTGATCAGATCCGGCATGAACCGATAGAGGAAGGTCAGCATTAATGTACTGATATGGGCACCATCGACATCGGCATCCGTCATAATGATAATCTTGTTGTAACGAAGTTTGCTGATATCAAAGTCTTCATGAATACCTGTACCAAACGCAGTGATCATAGCTTTGATCTCAGCATTTCCATAAATCTTATCCAGTCTTGCCTTCTCGACATTTAAAATCTTACCACGAAGTGGGAGGATTGCCTGGGTTGCACGGCTTCTCGCAGTCTTAGCGGAACCGCCGGCGGAATCTCCCTCGACGATGAAAATCTCACAGTTCTTTGGATCTTTGTCAGAACAGTCTGCCAGTTTTCCCGGAAGAGACATTCCCTCCAGTGCTGTTTTTCTTCTGGTTAAATCTCTCGCTTTTCTTGCTGCCTCTCTCGCGCGCTGTGCAAGAAGTGACTTTTCACAGATTGTCTTGGCAACCGTCGGATTCTGCTCTAAAAAGTAAGTAAGCTGCTCGCTTACAATGGAATCCACCGCACCGCGGGCTTCGCTATTACCCAGTTTCTGCTTGGTCTGTCCCTCAAACTGAGGTTCCTCAATCTTGACACTGATAATGGCGGTCAGTCCTTCACGGATATCATCACCCGTCAATGCCGGTTCACTGTCTTTTAATAATTTATTCGCTCTCGCATAAGCATTAAATGTCTTCGTCAATGCATTACGGAATCCGGCAAGATGTGTACCACCTTCCGGTGTGATAATGTTATTGACAAAACTTAAGGTCAACTCATTGTAGGAATCATTATGCTGCATGGCAACTTCCACATAGACACCATTTCCACTGCCCTCACAGTAAATGACTTCCGGGTATAAAGCTTCTTTGCTCTTGTTTAAGTAAGTAACAAATTCTTTGATACCGCCGGCATAATGAAAATCATGAGTTCTCGCCGGGTTTTCTCTTAAATCTGTCAGCACGATTCTTAAACCTTTTGTCAAAAAGGCTGTCTCACGCAAACGCTGTTTTAACGTATCATAATCAAAAACGGTCTCTTCAAAAATCGATCCGTCCGGCCAGAAAGTAACCTTTGTTCCGTGCTTGTCCTCGCCGCATTCTCCGATCACTTTCACCGGTTCATCCGGTTTACCGATCTTGTAACTCTGGAAATAAATCTTTCCTTCACGGTAAACCTCAACTTTTAACTTTGTGGAAAGTGCATTTACAACTGACGCACCTACTCCATGAAGACCTCCGGATACTTTGTATCCTCCACCGCCGAATTTTCCACCGGCATGAAGTACAGTATATACGACTTCCAATGCAGACTTTCCAGCTTTGTGATTGATATCGACCGGGATACCACGTCCATCATCTTCTACAGTGATCGAATTGTCTTCATTTATGGTCACTTCAATATTTTTGCAGTATCCGGCAAGTGCCTCGTCAACTGAGTTGTCAACAATCTCATATACCAGATGATGCAAGCCTCTGGCTGATGTACTACCAATATACATACCAGGTCTTTTACGAACAGCCTCAAGTCCTTCCAAAATCTGGATCTGGTCTCCACCATATTCGTTTTCTGTACCCATTTATTCCTCCATTCTGCACATAATTCTCATGAAAAATCATACTTCTTATGTACACTTGAAAATTAATTTCAACAATTGTTCATTTATACTGAACTACATTTGCAGTGATAATTTGATCAAACTACAAATGCAGTGACATTATAATTCTTTCTTCTCTTCCACAGTCCCCTGCACAACCTTAAAAATCTTATTGATCTGAAATCTGTTTTTTACAAATTCATCCAATCCTGTACAGGTGATCAGCGTCTGCGTATCGTGAATACTGTTTAACAGATAATTCTGCCGGTTACTGTCAAGCTCCGACAACACATCATCCAGCAATAATACCGGCGTATCATGGATCGAACTTTTTACCAGCTCAATCTCTGACAGTTTTAACGACAATGCGGAAGTTCTCTGCTGTCCCTGCGAACCATATTTCCGGATATCTACCCCCTTTATGGAAAAAAGCAGATCATCCCGATGTGGTCCTACAGATGTCATACACTGCCGCATATCCCGCTCTTTTACCCGGGATAATTCATCTTCAAAAAAGATATCATCAATGCTTGGCTCGTACTGCAAGATCAAATCCTCTTTTCCGCCGGAAATCCGGTAATGAATGTCATGCACGATTTCATTCAGCTCTTCCACAAATTGTTTTCTGCGCCTGATGATCTTCTTTCCAGTTTCTACCAGCTGCATATCCCATACCGGAAGTGTATCCTTTAAATCCGGTCTGTAAACCATATCTTTTAATAATTTGTTGCGCTGATTCAAAATTTTATTGTAAGTTGTAAGGTCTGACAAATAAATTTTATCCAATTGGCACAATTCGGAATCCAAGAATCTCCGGCGCTCCGCCGGACCATTTTTGATAATATTCAGATCTTCCGGCGAAAAAAATACCATATTGAGAATCCCGAAAAGTTCACTCGCTTTTTTGATTGGAACTTTATTGATTGCGATTCCCTTGGAACGATTGTGTTTCAAATGCATATCAATCTGATATTCTTTTTCTTTTCTAACTACAATTGTCCTGATATGAGCTTCCTGCTCCCCAAAACGAATCATTTCTTTGTCCTTACTACATTTGTGGGACTTAGTTGTTCCACTTAAATATGCAGCTTCAAGGATATTCGTTTTTCCCTGCGCATTATCCCCATAAAAAATATTGGTTCCTTCATCAAATGAAATATTTAAATCTTCATAATTCCGAAAATTCTGCAATTCAATTGATTTTATGATCATTTTACAATCTGAATTGTTTCGCCGTTAAAAGAAACAACATCTCCGTTGTATAATTTTTTTCCACGCTGAAGTTCGGTCTCACCATTTAATTTTACCTGACCGTCCTGGATAAAAAACTTCGCGTCAACCCCGGATTCCACCAGTCCCGCTTTTTTCAAAGCCTGTCCCAGTTTGATAAATTCATCCGTCTCTCTGATATTTACTGTGATCATCTTTTTGCCTTTCTTAGTTTGTGGCTGCGTTAAAGTTTACCGGAAGAATCAGATAAATAAACTTTCCATCATCATCTTTGATAAAACATGGAGCCTTTGGATTTACCATGTAAAGGGAAACTTCTTCCTCATCAATGACACGGAGTGCATCAATAAAGAACTTTGGATTAAATCCAATGAGAATATCTTTTCCCTCTTTTGTGATATCAATATCTTCATTCATGGAACCAATGAAGGAATTAATCTTTAATTCCATTGTCCCGTCTGTGATATTCATAATAATTGGTTTCTTGTCACCCTCTTTTACAAGAAGTGTTGCACGGTCAATACAGTCTAATAACTCGCGCTTGTTGATCTTTACTTTTGTATCATAATCAGAGGAAAGCATCTGCTCGATCTTAAAATACTCTCCCTCAATCAGTCTTGAAACTACAGTTGTATCATCAAATTCAAATACAATATGATTCTCTGAAAGGAAAATATTTACTTCCTCATCAGCGCTTCCAGGTAAAATCTTACTTACTTCCTGAAGTGTCTTTCCCGGAACAACTACTTTCTTATGATCATAATTATTCTTTAATTCAATATTGCGGATGGAAATTCTGTGACCATCCAAGGAAACAACTTTTAACTGGTTTTCTTCAATCTCGAAAAGTTCACCAGTCATCAGCTTATTATTATCATTGTCAGCAATAGAGAAAATTGTCTGACGGATCACTTCTTTTAAAGTAAACTGCGAAATTGAGATACATTCATCTCTTTCAATATAAGGAATATAAGAAAAATCATCTCCAGATTTTCCAACAATGTTAAACTTTGCTTTTTCACAGGTGATCGTAGTCTTAAAATTGGAATCTGTCTCGATCACAACATCACTGTCCGGTAATTTTCGAACAATCTCAGAAAAGATCTTAGCATCCAGAGCAATGATACCTCTCTCTGCAATCTCACCTTCAATCTTAGTCTCAATTCCAAGTTCCATATCATTTGCGGTTAATTTAATCTCATTAGCAGAAGCATCAATTAAAATACATTCAAGGATTGCCATTGTCGTTCTGGTTGGAACAGCTTTCGAAACAATGTTAACTCCATGAAGCAGATTTGCTTTAGAACAGATTAATTTCATAATGTGAATAACTCCTTCCTGCTTGGCGAAAGCCAATATAAATATAATTATTAAAAGATATTAAAAGTCGTCGTATTAGTGTGTGTGAATAAGTGAATAACCCTTAAACCCCAGAAAAAACAAGGGCTTGTCCGAAAAATCCGACTGTATAACTATGTGAAAAAGCTGAGGATTAACCTTGGATAAATTGTGAATTAAATTTTTGAGCCTCTTCAGAAAAAATTTGAAATTCCTTCTGAAAAATAGGTTATCCATAGTTTTAAACATAAATTAAACATCATTTACACAGGTTATCCACGAAATTTTGTTAATAACTCGAAAAAAAGTTGATAACTTTAGTTTGGATTAATTTTTTTCTTGATAGTTTCTATTAAATTACGTGTCTGCTCGTTAGAATCGTACTCATCCGCAATCTTTTTGATTCCATGGATAATGGTGGAGTGGTCGCGTCCTCCAAGTAAAGAACCAATGGAATCTAATGGGATATCCGTCATGGTCTTGCACAGATACATGGCGATCTGGCGTGGCCTTGCAATCTCGTTGCTCCGGTTCTTCGAGATCATCTGGTCTAAGGAAATCTGGAAATGTTCCGAAACAACTTCGATGATAAGCTGCGGAGTGATCTCTCTTGGCTTGTCCGGAGTGATAATATTCTGAAGTTCCTTCATGGCGATTTCCATGGTGATGTCTGTTTTTTCCAGATTCGAGTAAGCAAGGAGTTTGTTTAAAGCTCCCTCTAATTCACGGATGTTGGATTTAATGTTATTGGCAATGTAATTTAAAATATCATCGCTTAAAGACATATCATCCGATTCAACTTTCCGGCGGAGGATTGCCATTCGCGTTTCATAATCAGGAGCGCCGATGTCTGCCATTAAGCCCCATTCGAAACGGGAGCGGATTCGTTCTTCCAAAGTTTCCATATCTTTTGGCGGTTTATCGGAAGTTAAAATAATCTGTTTGCCGGCAGAGTGGAGGGCGTTGAAAGTATGGAAAAATTCTTCCTGTGTACTTTCCTTTCCTATAATAAACTGAACATCATCGATCATAAGAACATCAATCGTTCTGTACTTTTCACGGAACTTGTTCATCGCGGAGGCGTTACCACTACGGATCGATTCGATAACTTCGTTGGTAAATTCCTCGGAAGTAACGTATAAAACCTTGGCATCCGGATTTCTCTCTAAAATGAAATGTCCGATGGAATGCATCAGGTGGGTTTTACCAAGTCCCGGTCCTCCATAAATATAAAGAGGGTTATAGGCTTCACCCGGAGATTCCGCAACTGCCAGAGAAGCAGACTGTGCAAAACGGTTATTGCTTCCGACAACGAAAGTATCAAAGGTATAATTTGGATTCAGGTTGGAGCGTTTGGAAACTTCTGATTCTGGGGTCCGCTTTGCTTTATTGCCAGAGGTCTTAATGCTCTTTGTCTGCTCCGGTAAAATAAACTGAATTTCATATTCTGTTCCTATAATTTCTGCAATTGCAACTTTTAAAGGAAGATAGTATTTTTTTGAAATATAACTTAAAGTCATCTGTTCGGAAGGAACGAGAATATAGAGGGTGTTCCCCTCAACGCCAAAAACTTCCAGAGGTTTGATCCAGGTATCAAAAGAAATATCACTGACATCATGCTCTGTTTTTACTGTTTGTAAAATCTCATCCCATTTTTCCAAAATCTTATCCATTTTATAACTCCGTTTTCTGATAGCACTAAAATACAGCAGTCGTTCTCAACTGCTTCAAAAAAAATCTAAAAAATTCTATATAATGCTATCCTACACTATTTTTGCGGATTTATCAACGTTTAATTGTGGAAGGTCTGGGGATAGTGCGTTGATAAAAAAAGTGGCTATATGGGCATTTTAACGCTTAATGTGAATATGCTAGAAGTTATTGTTAATAATGGAAAAATAGTTATAGACCAGTAAAAATAAGGCTTGTATACATTTATGCACAAGTTATGATGACATTATCAAGAAATTGTCCACAAGTTATCCACAAATTGAGGATAACTTATGTAAACGGCATAAATACTGGGTCTTCTGTGGAAAAAATTTTTCAATTATGATGTGTATAACCATATACCACATATAGATAAAAATGCATTTCTTCCTTATATATATAGTAGTAAAAAACAAAAATTGATAAAATGTGGAAAACAAAATATTGGCAAAAGCCTTATTTTATGAGATTTTGCTTGACTTTGTCCGATTATTTTGATATAAATAAAAATGATGTTTTGTCGCTATTGAAGTAGACTTATCATAACATTGAGTAAAATAAATGTTTGAATTGTAGAGGAGGTGTATGTGACATGAAGATGACATTTCAACCTAAGAAGAGACAGAGAGCGAAAGTTCACGGATTCAGAAGCAGAATGAGTACTGCAGGCGGAAGAAAAGTATTGGCTGCAAGAAGATTAAAAGGTAGAAAAAAATTATCAGCATAGGCCACATATTTGTGGTCTTTTCTTCTTTTATGATCAATTTTTGGTAAAGGAATATTAGATGAAATATTCAGAATCATTAAAGAAAAACAGAGATTTTCAGAACGTATATAAAAAAGGAAAGTCTTATGCAAATCGTTATTTGGTCATGTACGTTCTGAAAAATGATACAGACAGAAACCGGTTAGGTATATCGGTAAGTAAAAAAGTAGGAAATAGTGTTATAAGACATCATGTAACCCGATTGATCAGAGAAAGTTACCGGCTACAGGAAGACATGTTTAATAGTGGTTTAGACATTGTAGTCATCGCAAGAAATACAGCAAAAGATATTTCATATCATGAAGTGGAAAGTGCTTTGTTACATCTTGGAGGTCTTCATAAAATTTTGAAGTAAAGATTTTAGAAAAGAAGATGGAATCATTTTGAAAAAAACATTGATTGCTTTGATTAAATTTTATAGAAAGTATATTTCTCCGATGAAAACAACAAAATGTCCATACTACCCAACCTGTTCCACCTATGGGTTAGAGGCTGTCGAAAAGTATGGAGCTGTCAAAGGTGGGGCGTTAGCGCTTTGGAGAATTATAAGATGTAATCCTTTTTCAAAAGGCGGATATGATCCCGTTCCATAATTGGAGGTATTTTCAGTGTCAGAGATGTTATTAACAGCATACAATGGTGCCATTCTTGGACCAATTGCAAAATTACTTGGCTGGATAATGAATGGCATGTATATTTTAATGGAAAAAGTTGGAATTACCAACGTTGGACTTTCTATTATTTTATTTACCATTGTTATTTATGCTTTAATGTTCCCATTGACTTACAAACAGCAGAAGTTTTCGAAGTTATCCCAGAAGATGAACCCGGAGCTTCAGGCGGTCCAGAAAAAGTATAAGGATAAAAAAGATACAGTATCCATGCAGAATATGCAGGCAGAGACACAGCAGATCTACGAGAAGTATGGTGTTTCACCGACAGGCAGCTGTGTGCAGATGTTAATCCAGATGCCTTTACTGTTAGCTTTGTACCGTGTGTTTATGAATGTTCCTGCCTATATCAGTAGTGTGAAGGATGTTTATCTTGATCTGGTTGATAAGATCATGGCAACAAGCGGCTATCAGGATATTATGACAAACCTGATGAGCACATTAAAATTGAACACAGTACAGGTTGATTTTACGGCAACAGATACAACAACCTTACAGAATTATGTAGTAGATGTTTTATCAAAAATGAGTTCTACCGGATGGGATTCCTTAAGAGAGTCATTCCCGGCGCTCACAGATTCTATTGATTCTACATATGGTGTAGTTTCTCATGTAAACAACTTTATAGGATTAAATATTTCGGATACCCCATTTCAGATCATCAAAGCTGCATTTGCAGGTGGAAGTATTCTGATGGCAGTTCTTGCATTGCTGATCCCTGTGATTTCTTATTTGACACAGGTATTAAATATCAAGTTAATGCCAACGGCTGCAACAGCAGGCGGAGATAATGACCAGATGGCTCAGCAGATGAAGATGATGAACCGTACCATGCCATTATTCTCACTGGTAATGTGTTTTACTGTTCCGGTCGGTCTCGGTATCTACTGGATCGCAAGTGCGGTTGTAAGAAGTATCCAGCAGTTCTTCTTAAATAAACATTTTGATAAGATTGATCTGGATGATATTATTGCAAAGAATCAGGAAAAAGCAAAGAAAAAACGTGAGAAAATGGGAATCTCCGAAAACCAGATTTCCAATGCTGCACGTATGAACACAAGACAGGTTACAGCAAGTTCCAAGAGTTCCGTTAAGACAACGGCAGAGAAAGAACTTGAGCTTGAGAAGGCAAATGCATTGAAAGCGAATGCAAAACCTGAAAGTATGGCTGCAAAAGCAAACCTGGTCCGTGAATTTAACGAGAGAAATAATAAGAAAAACTAACAGATTATTTTTCAAAAACGTGTTGGTAAGATAACGTATATGTGGAGGTTATTGTTATGGAGTATATTGAAGTATCAGCAAGAACAGTCGATGATGCTATCACAGAAGCCCTTGTAAAACTTGGAGCTACCAGTGATCAGATTGAATATGAAGTAATCGAAAAAGGAAGCACAGGATTTTTAGGAATCGCAAGAAAAGATGCTGTGATCAAAGTACGTAAGAAATATTCTGTAGAAGGCGATATTACAGAATTTTTACAGAAAATCTTTGCTGCCATGGATCTGAAAGTTGAGATCATTATTGAAAAAGCAGAAGATGGTAATACTTACAACGTAGAACTGAAGGGAGATGACATGGGTATCCTCATTGGTAAAAGAGGACAGACTCTCGATTCCCTGCAGTATCTTGCAAACCTTGCAGTGAATAAAAATTCTGAGGAATACATTAAAGTTAAGATTGATACAGAAGATTACCGCAAGAGAAGAAAAGAGACATTGGAGAATCTTGCAAAGAACATTGCTTATAAAGTTAAGAGAACAAAACGTCCTGTTTCTTTAGAGCCAATGAATCCTTTCGAGAGAAGAGTTATTCATTCTGCATTACAGAATGATAAATTTGTAACAACACACAGTGAAGGTGAAGAGCCATACAGACATGTTGTTGTTACTTTAAAAAGAGATAGAGAAAGATAAATTCAAGTATAGAATTTAAAAGACCAGAAGCTGCACGTTACAAAGCTTTATGAAAATGCCGGAAATGATATGGCAGGTTCTTATGAAGTTTTGCGGCGTGCAGTTTTGTACATGGAAAGGATATCACTATGGGAACGGATACCATTGCTGCAATTGCAACTGCAATGACAAGTTCAGGAATCGGAATCGTAAGAATCAGCGGAGACGAGGCAGTTTCTATCACAGACCGTATTTTTGAAATGAAGAATCAGAAAAAGTTAGAAGATATGTCAACGCATACGATTCACTATGGTCATATTCATGACTGCGATGAAGTGATCGATGAAGTTATGGTTCTTCTGATGAGAGGACCGAAAAGTTATACCAGGGAAGATACGGTTGAGATAGATTGTCATGGCGGCGTTTATGTCATGAAGAGAATTTTAGAAACAGTGATCAAATATGGTGCGCGTCCTGCAGAGCCGGGTGAATTTACAAAACGTGCATTTTTGAATGGAAGAATTGATCTCTCACAGGCAGAATCCGTTATTGATGTTATCAATTCCAAGAATGAATTTGCATTAAAAAGTTCGTTGAGCCAGCTTTCCGGTTCTGTTTCAGAAAAAATCAAAGAAATCCGCGGAACTGTTTTACATGAGATTGCGTTTATCGAAAGTGCATTAGATGATCCGGAGCACATAAGTCTGGATGGATATCCGGAAGAACTTTCCGGTATAGTATCGGATGTGATAAAAAAAATTGATAAACTGCTTGCAAACAGCGATAATGGAAAAATGTTAAAAGAAGGTATTTCAACTGTTATTGTCGGAAAGCCGAATGCCGGAAAATCTTCTCTTTTAAATTCTCTGGTTGGAGAAGAGAAGGCAATCGTTACAGATATTGCGGGAACAACACGGGATGTTCTGGAAGAACAGATTAATTTAAATGGTATTATATTGAACATTATTGATACAGCCGGAATCCGTGACACGGAAGATGTCGTGGAAAAAATTGGTGTGGAACGTGCAAAGAAATATTTGAATAATGCCGATCTTGTCATTTACGTAGTTGACACATCCACAGCGTTAGATGAAAATGATCATGAGATCATGGAATTGTTGAAAGACAGACATGCAATCGTTTTGTTAAATAAATCTGATTTAAGTCCGGTCACAACTGTGGAAGATATAAAAAAACATCTGGATAAAAAAATGATCTCAATTTCTGCAAAAGAGCAGACAGGAATGGATGACCTTGAAGAAACAATCAAAGAAATGTTTTTCTCCGGGGAAGTTACATTTAATGATGAAGTTTATATTACGAATATCAGACATAAAACATCTTTACAGGAAGCTTTGCGAAGTTTACATTTAGTATTGCAGAGTATTGCAGATGACATGCCGGAAGATTTTTATTCCATTGATCTGATGAATGCTTACGAGGAGCTAGGAAATATTATCGGAGAATCTGTGGAAGATGATCTGGTAAATGAAATCTTCAGCAAATTCTGTATGGGTAAATAAAATGTTATCGATATTATTTATGTTATGTTAATGAGGAAATTAAAAATGGAAGAGAAGAAGATTCCGTATGTAGAGGAAGAATATGATGTGGTTGTAGTAGGAGCCGGACATGCCGGATGCGAGGCAGCATTGGCGTGTGCAAGACTCGGACTGGAAACAATTATTTTTACCGTGAGTGTAGACAGTATCGCAATGATGCCGTGTAATCCGAATATTGGAGGAAGTTCCAAGGGACATCTGGTTCGTGAGATCGATGCGCTCGGTGGTGAGATGGGAAAAAATATCGATAAGACATTTATCCAGTCTAAGATGTTAAATAAATCCAAAGGTCCGGCCGTTCATTCACTGCGTGCGCAGGCAGATAAAATGAATTACAGTATGGAGATGCGGAAGACGCTTCAGAATACCGATCATCTTACCATCCGTCAGGCAGAAGTTTCTGAAATTATTACGGAAACAGCAGCGCTGGAAAATGGAAAAGAAATTCAGAAAATAACAGGTGTAAAAACGTTTTCAGGTGCGGTTTATCATTGTAAGGCAGTCGTACTGTGCACGGGAACTTATCTTCGCGCAAGATGTCTGACTGGTGAGATGATCACATACACCGGACCAAACGGTCTGCAGGCAGCCAACCATCTGACAGATTCCCTGAAAGCGCATGGAATTGAAATGTTCCGTTTTAAGACAGGAACACCTGCACGAATTGACAAAAGGTCTGTTGATTTTTCAAAAATGCAGGAGCAAAAGGGGGATGAGAGAGTTGTACCTTTTTCCTTTACAACTAATTCTGAAGATGTGCAGATCGATCAGGTTTCCTGCTGGCTGACTTATACAAATGAGAAAACACATGAGATCATCCGGAATAACTTAGACCGTTCTCCGATTTATGCAGGAATTATTGAAGGTACAGGACCGAGATACTGTCCTTCCATTGAAGATAAGGTTGTAAAATTTGCGGATAAGGACAGACATCAGATTTTTATTGAACCGGAAGGAATAAATACGAATGAGATGTATGTTGGTGGAATGTCTTCCTCTTTACCGGAAGATGTTCAGCATGAAATGTACCGCACCCTGCCGGGACTTGAACACGTGAAAATTGTACGTAATGCTTATGCGATTGAGTATGATTGTATCAATCCAAATCAGTTGTATGCTACTCTGGAATTTAAAAATATCAAAGGACTCTTTTCCGGTGGTCAGTTTAATGGAAGCAGTGGTTATGAGGAGGCTGCCTGTCAGGGGTTAGTTGCCGGAATCAATGCATCCATGAGCATTCTCGGAAAAGAGCCGCTGATATTAGATCGCTCTGAGGCTTATATAGGAGTTTTAATTGATGATCTTGTGACAAAAGAAAATCATGAGCCATATCGCATGATGACTTCCCGTGCGGAATACCGTTTGCTGCTCCGTCAGGATAATGCTGATCTCCGTTTATCAAAAAAAGGATATGAGATTGGTTTAATTTCACAGGAGCGTTATGACTGGATCTGTCAGAAGGAAGTATTGATCCAGAAAGAGATTGAACGTGTTGCCGGAGTCAAGATCGGTGCTAATAAAGAGGTTCAGGCTCTTTTGGAAAGTTACGGAAGTATTCCGTTAAATACCGGAACAACTTTAACAGAACTGATCCGCAGACCTGAACTTGATTATGAGAAATTAGCTCCGATTGATAAGGAAAGACCTGAGCTGCCTTATGATGTAGTTGAACAGGTTAATATCAATATCAAGTATGATGGTTATATCGTGCGTCAGATTAAACAGGTAGAGCATTATAAAAAACTGGAAAATAAAAAAATAGCAGAAGATTTTGATTATGATGAAGTACCAAGCCTCCGTATTGAAGCCAGACAGAAGTTGAAACTTTACAGACCGTTATCAATTGGCCAGGCATCGAGAATTTCAGGAGTCTCCCCGGCAGACATTTCGGTGCTTTTGGTTTATATGGAGCAGATGAAATATCATAAAGGAAATATAAAATGACATATAATTTAGAAAAATTTTTAAAAGGTCTGGAAGAACTTCAGATTGAATTAAGCGATAATCAGATACAGCAGTTTATCAGATATTATGAGATGCTGGTGGAAAAAAATAAAGTTATGAATCTGACTGCAATCACAGAATTTGATGAAGTCATTGAAAAACATTTTCTGGACAGTCTCTCCCTGATCAAAGTGTATGATCTCAAAAAAGAAGTTTCAGTGATGGACATGGGAACCGGCGCCGGATTTCCTGGGATTCCTTTGAAAATTGCATTTCCAGATCTGAGGATGACACTTGCTGATTCTCTGAATAAAAGAATATTATTTTTACAGGAAGTGATAGAGGAACTTGGATTAAAAGAGATTGAGGCACTTCACGCGAGAGCGGAGGAGCTTGGAAAAAATAAGGAATACCGTGAAAAGTTTGATCTGGTTGTCTCAAGGGCAGTTGCAAACCTTTCTTCTCTAGAAGAGTATTGTATTCCATTTGTAAAACCAGGTGGAACCTTTATTTCTTACAAATCCGGTGAAATTGAAGAGGAAGTTGCTAATGCAAAAAATGCAACATTTTTGCTTGGAGGAAAAATGAAAGAAGTCTATAAATTTGATCTGTATGAGCAGAAAAGATCGTTTGTCGTGATTGATAAGGTGAAGGGAACACCGAAAACTTATCCGAGAAAAGCCGGAACACCGACAAAGACACCGTTGTAAAAATAATAGTTACTGAGTGATGTAATAATTGGGTGATAAAATAAATCACCATATACACAAACTCCTGTCTTTTTTATGATGCAATAACATGCTTAAATGTAAAAAATTTTTACATTCTATTATAAAACGTGTTTTTAATGCATCATTTGGAGGACAGGAGTTTTTTCTTTTTATTATTAAATTCTAAAATAATCCTACTTTAAAAACATATCAATTGCTTCCACAACTTTATCGGCAATCTCTAACTGTGGATATTTTTTACAGTTGGATAGATATACGATTTCATTTCTGGAGTTTGTCTTTTTATAAGAATCAGCAATTGCGATAGCATCTTTCATGTTTCGGCTTTCAATCACATAAATTGGTGTTTCTAATTTTTTCAGAGCATGTTCGATACTGTTCTTTGTGTAATTTGCCTCCATGCTTGCCATTAAATATTTACCATGACTGAAATTCATGTGGGCTGCTTCATAATATGCGTCAATCAATTTGGAAGAAACCAGCTGTGGTCTTGCATAATACTCCTCACGGAAATTCTTTGTGATGCAGGAGTTGCTTACCCGGATGTTGTAAAGGAAGGTTCCGAGGATTGGAAGTTCCATTAATGTTTTTTTCACGGATGCATATTTATCGGTTGTAATATGAAGCTCTTTCAAAGAGGTCGGATTGATCGCAATAATAGAATTTGCAAGATCTTTATTCATATTGCATGCTAATGTAACAAATGAAATAGATTCATTTGATGCAACAATATCTGGTTTTTCTCCAATCACATTTTTGATAAAATCAGTTATAAGCTGAACATATAAATAATTGGTGTAAGTTAAGTATGGTTTTGCAGAACGTCCGCATCCAAGTAAGTCCAATGTGTAGACAGTATGTTTCTTTTCCAGTTTACGGATTACTTTGCACCATTCATAAGAAGAACTGACCGGATCAAGATCATGAATCAGCAATAACGGACTCCCTGATCCTCGTCTGGTATAATAAATCTGTCCATTTTTCCAATCATAAAAATTGCCGTTTTCGGATTTTAAAATATTCTTAATATCGGCTGTCATATTAATAAATCTGTTAACAAAATGGATTGTTCCAGCGGCAAGAGCTGTCAGCAGAAAAAAATGTTTAATATTCTTTTTCATAAAAACCTCCTCATTTATTTTATGATCATTAAAAATGTATTTGATATAATTTGAAAAATTGTTTTACCATTTCATAATCATAAATGTTTATTTAATAATATTATATCCGCTTTTTATAACATATACAAATTAATTTTTGAAAAATCATTCATTTTTTTAACATATTTTGAAAATTTTAGTTTGCTTAAAAAATAATGCAACTATAACTGTAGTATAATTGTTTTTAAAATAATGATATGATATAATAAAGACTGCCGAGCGACGAATGCCCGTCAGCCAGAATAGCAGCTTTATTGATGATTACTCAAAAGTAAAGGAAAAAGTGATTATGGTTATAGAATATTTACAGCAAATAAAAGATTCTTATATTGAAGAAAAATATGCATTGGAAAAACAGTTAAGTTTATTAGAAATTCAATTAAAAGAAAATATTGGGATGATACAAATGTTGGAGGAAACAAATGATTCATGCTATGAATTGTTTACACCCAGAAATGTTAATTCAAAAAATAAAGCTAAAATTAATGAACTGATGGAAGAACAGAAAGGTATCAATGAGTCTATAGAAAATTTGAAAATTTCTATCAAAGAATATTCCGACAAGATCGAACAATTAGATCAGATAGTGAAAGAAGAAAATCGAGAGATGGAAATTGTCCGGGAATATACGGAAGCAATGACACAACAGAATATAGTAAGTGACTATGAAGAAATAGAATCATCGGAAGATAATTTACTTGATGGTATGAAGGATATTTTGAACCGAGTGGAGTTGTGCAGCCGGTTGATTGATATTGATCCAATTCGTTGTAGATTAGAATTAAGTTCTGTTATGAAAATTCTTACCGATCTGATCGAAGAAAATGAAAAATCGAATTTTTAAAAATATATTTTTAAAAGTGAAATTTTTTCAAATTAAAATAAGTTCATAAATTTATTAGTTAGAAAAATTATATATAAAGGAAAAACACATATGAGTAACAAAATATATCAGAGTAAGATGAAAGACGAAAATAGATTACTTGGAAAATTTGTGAATATATCATTAATCGCATTATCAATTATCTTTGTGTTATTATTTTTGAAAATAATAGTAACAGAAATATCATTTCATAAAATGATTGCGGAAATGGTTGAGGGGATTGATTATTACATTGAAGATATAGTAATAACAGATAAGGAAACTGTAGAGGACTATAATGGTTCAGAATCAGGATCAACGAATTATTTCTTTTACTATGGACATGATACTGATAAGCGGATGCAAGTAAATCAAAAAGTGTATTCTCAATATAATGTAGGAGATATGTTTCCAGCTTATACAAAGGATCATTATTATTATGGTTCAACAATTAATTCGGTTTTGCCAAAAACTGAGTATAAAAATAATGAATTAAGTAAAGCCGGTATAGTAACAATCGGTTGTCTAATACTATTACTGCTTATATATAAATGGATTGATAATTTGGAAAAAAAGACAAACAATAAATAGTCAAGACCGTAAAATGTTTCACGTGAAACATTTTACGGTCTATGTTATATTTTAACAATATTTAGTAGGCTCTTATAATGTGAAATACTATAGTTTGAAGTAACACAATAAAAATATGAATGTTTCACGTGAAACATTTTTGGATAATTAATCATAGCATTTGAAATATAGAAGTGTTATAATATACAACGTAGAAAAAAAAACAAAAATATCTGCTTATAAAATAGTAAAAATATCCAGCTATTATGGAATGAAAACTGATTATATCATGAAGCACAAATCTATGATCGTTATCTATACCCGCTTCGCTCGGTAGATTATATCATACACGAAAAAACACATGATTCACAGAACAGTCTTTATTTATATTATAATAAAGAAACATAATAGCTAATAACAGAACTATGGGAAAGGAAAATATAATGGGTAGAATTATAGCAGTAGCAAACCAAAAGGGTGGTGTTGGTAAGACAACAACAGCAATTAATCTGGCTGCATGTCTTGCGGAAGCAGGAAAAAAAGTATTAACAATTGACCTTGATCCACAGGGAAATATGACAAGTGGACTTGGAGTAGATAAAAACGAAGTGGAAAATACCGTTTATGAGTTAATGCTTGATGAATGTTCCATTAAAGAAAGTATGACGGATACAGTTATAGACGGGATGAAAATAATTCCATCAAATGTGAATCTTGCAGGAGCTGAAATCGAATTATTAGGTATTCCAGAAAAGGAATACATATTAAGAAATGCTGTTGATTATATCAAAGAAGATTATGACTTTATAGTAATTGATTGTCCGCCATCTTTAAATATGCTAACCATTAACGCAATGACAACTGCAAACTCTGTCCTGGTTCCAATTCAATGTGAATATTATGCGCTGGAAGGATTGAGCCAGTTAATACATACCATTGATCTTGTACAACAAAGATTAAATCCAAATCTTTTGATTGAAGGAGTTGTCTTTACAATGTATGATGTGCGTACAAATCTTTCCAATCAGGTAGTTGAAAATGTAAGAAATAATTTAGACGCAAAAATATATGATACACTGATACCAAGAAATATTCGTCTGGCAGAGGCACCATCTTATGGACTGCCAATTAATTTATATGATTCTAAATCTGCCGGAGCAGAAAGTTACCGTTTACTTGCAAAAGAAGTAATAGATAGAAAGGATATTTAAAACATGGCAACCGCAAAGAAAAATGGATTAGGCAAGGGACTTGATTCACTTATTACTAATAAAGTAAATACTACAAAAACAACAGCAACAGCAAAACCAGCTACTAAAAAAGATGAAAAAGTAGTGGAAGGTGTACTTGTTAATATCAATAAAGTAGAGCCAAACAGAGAACAGCCAAGAAAAAATTTTGATGAGGATGCACTTTTGGAATTAGCAGAGTCTATCAAACAGTTTGGAGTTTTACAACCATTACTTGTACAACAGAAAGATGATTACTATGAAATCATTGCCGGTGAAAGAAGATGGAGAGCTGCCAAGCTTGCTAATTTAAAAGAAGTTCCTGTTATTATCAAAAAGTTGACAGAACAGGAAGTTGTAGAAATTTCACTTATTGAAAATATCCAGCGTGAAAATTTAAATCCAATTGAAGAAGCAATTGCATATAAAAGACTTTTAACAGAATTCAATTTAAAACAGGATGAAGTTGCGGAACGTGTATCTAAGAGCAGAACAGCAGTAACAAACTCCATGCGTTTATTGAAATTAAATGAAAAAGTTCAACAGATGGTCATTGATGATATGATTTCTACCGGTCATGCAAGAGCATTACTTGGTATTGATGATCTGGAAAAACAGTACACAATTGCCCAGCAGATATTTGATGAAAAATTAAGTGTACGGGAGACAGAAAAATTAGTAAAAAAAATCCAGCAGGAAAAAAATCAGAAAGATACAGAAAAGAATAAAAAAATAGATCCAAAATTAGAAGCAATCTGTCATGACCTGGAAGAGAAGATGAAAGGAATTTTAGGAACAAAGGTTGCTATTAATCAGAAGGATAACAAAAAAGGAAAAATCGAAATTGAATATTATTCCATGGATGAACTGGATCGCATTATGGATTTGTTCAGAACCATTGAAAAATAATAGAGTATTTTTATAAAAAAATCAACAAAAATAGGCTCATTATATAGAATAGCAGAAGGAGAAAAAATGATTTCACAGTATTTAGGATTTGATTCAGATTATATTATCATTGGACTGGCAGCACTTGTTTTAATACTTATTATTTTAATGATTATAAATGTAGTTCAAATGAGTAAATTGAAAAAGAGCTATAAGATTTTTATGAAAGGAAAAAATGCAAAGACCTTAGAGGATACACTTATTAAAAGGTTAAATCAGGTAGATGATCTGATAAATGCAAATTCCGCAAACGAAAAAAATATAAAAACCTTATTCCAGAACATGCAAAGAACATATCAGAAAATGGGACTTGTAAAATATGATGCATTTAATGAGATGGGTGGCAAGCTGAGTTTTTCTCTGGCAATGCTTGATGTGAAAAATAATGGATTTATCATTAATGCGATGCACACAAGAGAGGGCTGTTATACTTATATTAAAGAAATCATTGATGGAAATTCAGTGATTGTTTTATCTGGTGAAGAACAGGAAGCATTAAACAACGCAATGGGGGAAAATAACATTGCAAAATAGAAAGACATATTATATAATAAAGTCCGTCTTGTAAATAGTAAAATTGGTTTACATAATTTTGAAAATTGGAAAGGAGGATAGTAGTATGCACAAATTTTTAAGAGCAGTCGGTTTTTCAAAAATCACAAAAGAAGAGCTGAATGATATTTTTCAAAAAATAATAGAGAGACCAATGCTGCAGAAAGTGGCAGAGGATTCCGAAGGTAATGAGTTTGCAGAACTCTCTATCGAGTTTGGTGATTTCTTTGGACTGTCTTTGAGAGGAACATTTAATGAGAATGATTCTTTTGAGATGAGCTACTACTATCCTTATTTTTGTGGTAATAAAATTTCAACGACGGAACAGATTGATATTGAAAAACATGCGGAAAAAGAGTCTTATGCAGGAATCTGTGATGAGGTAAGACTTGGCGTTACATTGATTTTTTATTTGCAGAATGTGGCGGATTATCTGGCTGTGAAAAATAATAAATTTTACATGAGTCAGGCAAATGGAACAGTGCTTGCTGCACTTTCCACAGAAGGAAAAATTTTACTTCCTATTAATAAAGATGAACATAAGCAGAAGCTGACAGAACAGACTATGAACGAAAGAAATGGATTGATCGCTGCAGCCAGAAAGGGAGATGAAGATGCTATCGAGAATCTGACTTTGGAAGATATCGACACTTATTCCCTTCTTTCAAGACGTGTACAGCATGAAGACATTTTGAGTATTGTGGATTCTTACTTTATGCCTTATGGAATTGAAAGTGATCAGTATTCCATTCTTGGTGAAATCATGGATTGCAGGCTATTGCAAAATTCGTATACAGAAGAAAATGTTTATGCGATAGATATCAAATGTAATGATGTAGAATTTCCAATCTGCATCAATCAGAAAGATCTGATTGGTGAACCAGCAGTTGGAAGAAGGTTCAAAGGAAACATCTGGTTACAGGGAAGTATTAATTACAGAGATTAGTGATTTAAAAAAAATCACTAATCTGAAGAAAGAAAAAGATTGAACTTCTCTGATAGTTGGAATATAATAAACAAGTATCTGTTCTCATAGTTAAATGGATATAACAAGTGCCTCCTAAGCGGTAGATGGTTCGAGTCTAAATCTTGCATAAAACTTAATATTTTGATAAATGTCCATGTAGCTCAGCTGGATAGAGCACACGCCTCCTAAGCGTGGGGTCGGAGGTTCAAATCCTCTCATGGACGCCAGCGAACAACGCTGCAAGCCTTTATTCATAAGGGTTTGCAGCTTTTTTTGTTCAGCCGCAGCCTTTTGTTAAAACCATCTACCAGGGTTGGAGGGTTACTTTTTTGTTTATGCGTTACAATGAATTTTTTGCTAATTGGAAACGAACTAAAATGGAGAGCTTGCTAAGAAAAATGGACTTCTTGCTAATTTGAGATTTTAGCCAGCCTTTTGAGCGGTAAGCAATGCTGCCAGGGTGCTTGCAAGCTCCGGGGATTTTTGGAGCTGTTCCACCAATGCCGCCAGGTCTAAGGTTTGTGCTTGAGGCTGTTCCGGCTCCTGGGGAGGCTTTACATTCCGCAGATCAGGATTAGCATAAAAGGCACTCTCAAACTTCTGGGCATTGATCTTACGGTCCTCGTCGAGGATGTGGGCGTACACTTTTGTAATCATATCAATTTCAGCGTGGCCCGTGTCCCCCTGGGTGGCTTTCAGATCGCCGTGGTTGAGTTTCAGCTTATAAGTAGTGCTGGAATGTCTGAGAGAGTGGAACACCACATTAGGCAATCCGGCTTTTTCTTTCAGCAGAGAAAATTCTTTCTCAATAATCCGGTTCTCACATGGCCTGCCATTAGGCAGGGCAACCACTAAATCATAATCTTGGTATTCCTCACCGAGGAAGCTCTTTAGCTCATCCTGTGCTTTTTTCCATTCACGGAGGATATAAGCAACGGTTTTCGGCAGCCAGACTTTTCTCTCACTTGATTTTGTTTTCGGTTTTTTCAAGATCAGCCGTGTGCTGGTGTTAGGCATAAGCGGAGTGAAGATATGGAAAATATCTTTTTCTCCTATCATTTCAATCGCCTGTTTGGAAGCCCTTATCAGCTCTGCCTCAATGTAAACATAGGCATTATCCGCCGCTATGTTTTCATCCTCAATGTGGACATTCTTCCAGGTCAGACCAAGAATTTCTCCCATCCGCAAAGAACACGCAAATGCAAGGTTCATAGCAACATACAATTTGCTGTCAGTACACTGGTCCAGAGCGATACGGATGGTATCGGCGTCCCAGATGTCACGTTTCTTGTACTCTGTTTTCGGTAATACGGTATTCTCAAAGGGATTTTTTGCAATCAGCTCCCAGCGGACAGCCTGCTTAAAGGCACAGCGGAGAAGTTTGATGATCTTCTCAATGTTCTGATTGGAAATAAACTCTGTTTTCGGTTTTCGGTTCCTCTTACAAACAGGAGGGGTCTTTTGGAGAGTCTGAATGTATTTATCTACCACACGGGGAGTAATTGCCTGAACCTCCATATCACCGATAATCGGATTGATGTAGTTGGCGATCAGGGCGGTTTGACTGTCATACATGGACACGCCCCATTGTTTTGCCCCATAGGTGGAAACAAAATCATACAGAAAATCAGATACTTTCTGATTGTTGGGAGGAAGAAAAGTACCGGTGTTGATCTGGTTCTCAACCTCCGCTTTCCGTTTTAGAGCCTCTTTATGGGTATGCCAGGTTTCCCACTTTTGTTTCGTTTCTCCATTTTCGTCTATGTAGTTGTAAACAACAGAATATGCTTTTTTTCGTTTGATGATGGATGCCATGATCGATCTTCCTTTCTTTGTCCGTTAGAACGCCTGAGCGTCTAACCATTCGTCAAATGATTTTTTGGAAATTCGTATGGCATTACCAACTCGAACGGTTTTGAAATGTCCCTCTTTCACAAGGTTATATGCAGAAGTACGGCCGATATTTAACATCACGGCTATATCTTCAACCTTGTAAGTTCTCTGTTCGGGGACATTGCCAGGTGTACGATTTTCGGCCTGGTTCATAATGTCCTCCTTTCAGCAGCCGATCAATCATACAAAACATAACTTCTATCATCATTATGCCGCGCTTTATATGAATTGTCAGCTGCTAATAAAAAGTTTTCGATTTATCCATATTAAAAAGGACAAAACAGACGGCCATTAGCATGGCTCCACGGGAATTTCACCCCCGCATGGTTCTCATCCGGCCCTACCCATTGCTTGCGACGCTATCAACGCTCGAACTGATGGCTGTAAGGGAGTATCATTGTCCTCTTTGGGTATCATGGCCCACAGCCTGCCAAAGCTGTTTTGTGGCATGGTATTGATCGCTCGCTTAAAAAGGTCATGGCGCACCTGCCAGATGGCTCCACCGAAAGAGAATGTATCTGCCTGTCCTATGCTGTCACGGAGTTATCGTCCGGACTTTCTTTGTCAAGGTGCATTTATGGCTCCGATCCGGTTCAAATACCAGGCGAGGAAAGAGAGGACAAAACACGCCTGTAATATGTACCTTAGACCGGCAGAACCTTGAAACCTGTTACAATGCTATACAGCAGTTTAGCCTCCAGGCGAAGCCTCATATCTTCGTCCACATAGAGGTGTTCGTTGCCATATTCATCTTTCATAGGTCTCATGGCGAGGAAACGAATATAGCCCTTGTAATGATTGAGTACAGCATTTAAGGCTCTCTCGTCACCCTCTGAGGCTGCCAGGATCACTGGCAGCGGTATGGGCTCTCTTATGTTTCGGGCCATTCAAATCCCTCCTTTTCCAAATACTCACGCAGTTCTTTGAGGATACCGCTGCGCCGTTTACTGATAGCCTGACGAACCACATTAAGCTGTTCGCTTATTTCACGGTCCGTCATTCCCAGGAAGTAGGACAGCAGGATTACATCCCGCTTGTCCTCCGGCAACTGTGACAGAGCCTCTGCCAGCAGATCACCGACCACAAACACTTTCTGCCCAAGCACTTCAAAGACATATTCGTCCTGAAAATACTTGTCATAGGAGGCGGCCTGTGCCAGCTCGTCCGGCGATAGTTCATCCAGAGATTTCTCGCGGTCACGCTGCCTTGCGTATTCATTCAGAATACGGTTGGCCTCGTTCTTCAAAACCCTGGTACAAAAACCGCCAAACTGATTTTGAACACGCTGCTCATAGGAGTTTTTCATTTTCTCACCTCCCTTCGCAGCCGCAAAGGCGGGTGATAGTTCTCCTCCCTTTCGCAGGGGTAATCATGGAAACCGCAATTTGGCAACCAAGATCGGAGAAAAATTTTATAAAAGGCCCTGCTATTTTGCGAAGTCCCGAATAAACAGAAAAAAGCGCCTGACTGCAAGACGCAGACAGACGCAAAGGAATTAACAGCAGTATTTAGATGATTTAAAAGTTCATATTCAGGGGTAGAAACATCCCCGGTGGTAGTCGGGCTTTTTTTGATAAGTCAAAGAATGTAAGAATTTGTTGATATGGTTTATAGCTCATGGCGGCTTCCTCCTATAGCCGCCGCTTTTACCAGTGGTACCGCGTCATTTCTTGAGAAGATAAAAAGAAACAGCGGCTTTGATTTTGTCAAAACCGCCGTTTGGCTTTTTCTTTATTGCATTAAAATTTTGCTGCCCACACAACGGTTTTTTTATTAACCGCAAGCAGCTTTTTTCATTTTAATCATGTCGTTTTAATGTAATAATAGCATGGCATATTAAACCGAATACAAGGGCAAAGCAAAAACCTCCAAATAGTGACGCTCCCCAGCCTGTACCGGACATTGTCATCAGACCACCCACAAAGAAAATACCAATGCCGATAAAGATACCAACTGCGTAAAATAATCCGATTGCTATATCATACTTATTAAACGGTCGTTTTGTTTTTTCCATATTTGTTTCCATTTTTATGATTACCTCCTTCGCAAGATCATCCATGTGGACTCCAAAAAGAAAGCAGATTTTTTTCAACGTATTTATATCGGGTTCATTGACATCCCTCTCCCAATTCGATAGCGCCTGCCGGGTAACATTTAATTCCCCGGCTAATTCCTCTTGTGTCATTCCCGATTGTGTCCGCAGATGACGTATTTGCTTTCCTGTTGTAATATCTGTCTGTTCCTTGTTCAAAATAGTTCCTCCTCTCTGCTACTGATTCTATCAATGATATTCCGCAATAGCCAGCAATGAACGCTTGCATTGCGCAAGACCTTACATGATCTTCTGAAACATATGACGAACCTTATCCAGCCGGCTATTGGGGCGGCGGGGCTGTACTGCAGGTTCCCCTGAAGTTTCCTGATACCCTTTCAATTCCGTCAGGCAAACACTTCTTCCATTTGTGTAGAAATTCAGATCGCTTTTGTATTCCCCAATCCGTCTTGCCGGTATTTCTCCAGTTAAGATCGCTTCATTATTTTTTATTGAAGTTGTTTCAATTACCGCATCGTATTTCACAGCATCATGATAAGCCCGTGAAAGATATTCCTGCGGTGCAAACAGGGTAAAAGAAAGATAGGGTTCTAAAACCTGTGTTCCTGCTTTTTTTAATGCCAGTTCCAGCACAATGGGCGCAAGAAAGCGGAAATCTGACGGAGTACTGACTGGGCTGTAATAAATTCCGTATTCAAAACAGATCCTGCAATCTGTCACCTCCCATCCATACACTCCCTGCTCCAATCCATACTGAATCCCTTCCATAACTGCGTTTTGAAAACTTTGGTTTAAATAACCAAGTGACACCTTGCTTTCATATTCTGTTCCGCTCCCAGCAGGAAGGGGAGTGACTGCCAGACCAATCGACGCCCAAAAGGGATTTGGCGGCACTTCAATATGAATTGTATAATGCTCCTCTTTTCGTGGTCTTTCCAGATAAATGACCGTAGGCTCTTTTACCTCTGCCTCGATGCAATATTTTTCATTCAATAAAGAACAAACAACTTCTAACTGTACTTTCCCCAAAAAGGAAAGAATGATTTCATGAGTGACAGGATCAATCACAAAGCGCAGAAGCGGATCAGTATCCGCAATCTCTGTAAGGGCATCCAGCAACACTTCCCTTTGCTCTGCTTTGGCTGGCTCTATCGTTGTCCTAAGAAGCGGCAGGGGATTATCCGTCCATGCCTTGCGTGGCAACAGTTTTTCGTCTCCCAGAATATCATTTAACTTTAATGTGTTGTCAGACAAAATAACAATCTCCCCGGAATCAGCAGTATCTGTCTGGACAATTTCTCCCTTAAATGGAATTGACATCTCTGTAATCTTAATCTTTTCCTTTTTTTGCAAAAAAATCGTTTCCCGTAAGCAAAGCGTACCACTATACAGCCTTACATAGCACCGTCGTTTTTTCTGCTCGGTATATTCAATTTTAAAAACGTACCCGCACAGTTCCGATTGACAGTTATCCGTTTTCGATGAAAAAATATCTGTGATTACATCAAGCAATTCTTTTGTCCCGATATTCTCTTTTGCGCTTCCATGATATACCGGAAAAAAAGTTCCCTGCTGTACCCTTCGCTTTATTTCTTCCTGAAGTTCCCGCAATGTCAAAGGCGCTCCTGAAAGATATTTTTCTAAAAGATCATCATTCCCGGCAATCACAGCATCCCACTTTTCAAAATCCGCAACGTCGGAAAGTGTTAGTTCTGAAAATAAATGAACTTCCTGCATAACCATCATATCTTCTGTCAATTTTTCTCTGATATTTTGATAAGTCTGTGCAGGAACAAAGCCTTCCTGATCGATTTTATTGATAAAAATAATGGTTGGTATCTTCATCTTCCTCAGCGCATGGAACAGCACTCTGGTCTGTGCCTGTACGCCATCTTTTGCAGACACTACTAAAATCGCTCCGTCCAGAACTGATAAAGAATGGTACACTTCTGTCAAAAAATCCATGTGTCCCGGTGTATCTACAAGATTCACTTTGTACTCTTTCCAGTGAAAAGACGTAACGGCAGCCTGAATGGTAATTCCCCTTTGACGTTCCAAAGCCATAGAATCCGTTCTTGTTGTGCCTTTATCTACACTGCCCGGTTCTATGATTGCCCCGCTTGTATACAGCAGGCTTTCTGTCAGTGTTGTTTTTCCTGCATCAACGTGTGCAAGAATGCCAATATTGATTATTTTCATGTGTCATCCTCCATTCACAGCCAAAAAAAGGCATAAAAATCCCCAGCAGCAAAATACTCTTACCGCTGGGGATTTAATCTTTGGACATACACATAAAAGACATACGCCAACAGACGCTTGTCACTTGTCTTGCTATGTCAATATATAAGGCAAAAGTATTCTTAAATAGGCACAAAAAACCAAGCCCTTGTTCCAAAGGACATCCCAAAGTTTTTTGTTCCCACTATTTGGTTATAGTTTTATTTAAGAATACCCTGCCGCATATTTTTTAACTCCTTTTTGGAAATATCATGATTATAACACATCCGCACCCGAAAAGCAAGCATGAAATAAATCTTTCAATCATCACAATTCTAATCTCATAGAAATGACCTCCTGAAATCCGGCTATGCGGGAGCAAAATCCTTTGGGATTTCTTCCAAACTCGACAAATCCAGCCTGTTCATACATAGAAACGGCTCTTTCGTTTTCAGCAACCACATTAAGTTCAAGCTGGCTATAGCCCGCTGCTTTAGCACATTCGATACATGAAGCCAGCAAAGCCTTACCAATTCCAAGCCCCCAATATTTTTTCGCAACGCTGATGCCAAATTCTGCCCGATGCCGTACCTTATACTTTGTACCGATTGCCTCGATTCCTGCTGTTCCTGTAATGACACCGTCAACTATGGCAATCAGTTCAATCTCCCTTTCACTCTCAGCCTTTTCTTTCAGGAACTGGCTTTCCTGTTCGGCATTAAAACTGTTTTCATCTGGATATGTAAGCAAATAATCGGTTTCGCTATGTGTCAGATTGAAATTATCCAATACAAGCTGACCATCACTTTCTGTTCCATTCCTCAAACAACATTCCACACCATTACTTAACATTATTGTTTTATTATATCTCATGCCTGCCCCTTCACTGACAACCGCCCTTAAAGTCAGCTTCTTCATCTATGCAATATCCTAAACAGAAAAATATTTTCTCATTTCATATTGTTTAACAAATACACGAAACTTCATTTTCTTCAAAAATATGTTTAATGCCTGATCTCGCTCATCCACGTTTATTACTTTCATCTCTAAACTCTTTGTTTGTTTCGATAAATCCAACAAAATCTCTGTGGCAACTCCCATTCTGCGATATTGAGGATGTACCGCTAACTGCACAATATCTCCTTTTATTTTGTCCACAATACCATAGCCGATCAGGTTTCCGTCAAATTTAACAATCGTATAAGAAAAGGATCTGGCGATTGCGCATACAGCATCTTTTGCGTTTTGCCATGAAGGTGGATACGTCCAAAAATCCTTGACTATTGTCCATTGAGCTTCTTGTATTTTTTCTGGATGTTCCAGTTTCCACGCTTTATATATGCCTGGTTCTTTTATCCCACCTGTCAGTTGGTAACAATTCAATACTCTGTCAACTTGAAATCCCTGCTTTTTATATAAAGTAAGCGCCTTCTCATTATCCTGAATCACTTCCAGCTGATACACTCTGATTTTATTTTTTATACATATAGCACTGACCAGATTCAATAATTCCCCCATGATTCCTGTTCTGCGAAAATCAGGGATAACTCCTGTTCCGAGGTCATAGACTGTTTTTTCATTATCCCACTCTCTCACTCCATTCAAGATAAAAGCGACAAGCGTTTTATCTACAAAGGCTCCAACTGAAACCGCAGGCATAAATCCATTTCTTTTCAACATTGTCTCAAAGGATTTAAAAGACATATCAACTGAAACCTGATAATCAGAAAATGCCTGTGTAAACGCTTCGTATATACAAATGGAATCTATGTTTTCCAATGTCCGGTATTCCATATTTTCTCCTACTAAAATGTCATATTTACTCTATTGGAAGATTGTGCTGTTTCAAAAATGAGAGTTTATCCCAATAGCCTCGTTGGAATAAAATCTTTCCGTTCACCACCTGAAAAAAGCCACATCCCCGTAACCCCAATGGATCACGCCATTCAAGGATTGCCCATTGCCCATCCTCAAAAATATTTTCTACGATAGCTGTCATATCCGCTGTTGAAAATTCGGCTGTAAACATGGTACGGATTGCTTCAATGCCTACTACTGGCTCATTCGCTACTTGGTGATTTGTCGCATTTTCATGATAAAGAGCTGTAATTGCTTCCACATCATGGTTATTGAATGCATCTACCCATAACTGAACAACTTCTTTCGGTCTTAACATGGTAGTAATCCTCTCCTTGTAATTTCATAATTTTTCTTGTTTGTGCTATTGTATTTGATAAGCAAATGGTTTTTTCTTGCCATTCATATGATTATACCTTGTCATGTCAAGAATATCAAGCCGAAATCATGAATTATTTTGGCTTATGTTGGGAATTGTGTAGACATATTCAATGAGAAAAAGGAACTGTAAAATGTAATCGGGTGAATGAATATGGCAAAAAGACCTGTAGAAAAAATCGACTTTGGCCCCTATGGGTCAGCAATTAAGGCGGCGAGGACAGGACAGAAGGAGTCTCGTAACAAAGTAGGTGATGAGATGTATCTTTCTCCCCGCTATCTCGCCAATATTGAGAATAAGGGACAACATCCGAGCCTCCAAATCTTTTTTGAGCTCATGTCCCGCTATCATATCTCCGTGGATCAATTTCTTTTTGGGGATACGACATATGGGAAAACTACGTTGCGCCGACAGCTTGACGCTCTGGCAGATGAATTGACCGATCGGGAAATCGGAATTATCATTGCCACCGTACAAGCCGTGTTGGATGCCAGAGAAAAAGGGGAGTAACCATGCTCCTGACACAACTGGACAGAGAATGAGAAACGCTATGAACGAATGAAGTTTGTAGCGCTTTTTCTTTGCATTTTCGGTAGCCAAACGGAGGTTTTCGGGATTACCTAAGTACGAAGAACTAAAGAACAGCAAGCACAGCAAACGAGTACCCGTTTGCGATTTTTCTAATTTTCAGGTCCTTTGCCCGAAAATGAAAAATGCTTGTTGGGATAATCCCAAACCCTTAGAAGAACGGAGGAAACCGATGGCGAACCGAAAGAGAAATATTCAGATGAAGTTTTGGGTGACAGCCGAGGAAAAAGGGCTGATAGATGAAAAGATGAAACTGCTCCCCACACAACGGTATGGGGCTTATCTGCGGAAGATGGCGATTGACGGATATATCATCTACACTGACACCACGGACATAAAGGAGATGAATAAAATCCTGTCAGCCATCAGCAGGAACATCAACCAGATCGCAAAGCGGCTCAATGCGGGAGGTTCCGCCTATGCGGCGGACATTCAGGAGATCAGGGAAAGGCAGGATGAGATATGGCAGTTACAAAGACACATCCTATCAAAACAACGCTGAATAAGGCCATAGCCTATATCTGCAATCCTGGGAAAACGGATGAAACCCTCCTGGTGTCCTCCTTTGGGTGTTCCGCAGAAACCGCCGACATAGAATTTTCCTGGACACGCCGCCATGCCATAGACAAGGGCACCAACCTGGGTCGCCACCTGATACAGGCATTTTCTCCTGGGGAGGTCACGCCGAAACAGGCCCATGAAATCGGCATGAAGCTGGCAAATGAAGTGTTGGGCGGCAAGTATGAATTTGTCCTCACGACCCACATAGACAAGGGGCATATTCATAATCACATCATTTTTAACTCTGTCAGTTTTGTGGATTATCGGAAGTACCACTCCAACAAGCAGAGCTATCATTTCATCCGCCGCACCAGCGACCGGCTATGCAAGGAATATGGTCTGTCCGTGATCGTGCCGGGACAGGACAAAGGGAAGCGCTACATTGAACATACCACAGAGAAAGCGGGAACCAGCTATAAGGCGAAATTGAAAACAGTCATTGACCGGCTCATTCCCCAGGTATCTGATTTTGAGGAACTGCTGAAAAGGCTGGAGGCAGAGGGATACGAGATCAAGCGGGGTAAGTACATTTCCTGCAAAGCCACGGGACAGGAACGGTTTACCCGTCTGAAAACCCTGGGCGTAGATTACACGGAGGAAGCCGTTTCCTCCAGGATTGCCGGAGGCCTCCGCCCATCCAAGCAGCCGAAGTTAGGCAGTCAGAAGATCAGCCTGCTCATTGATATACAGAACAATCTCAAAGCCCAGGAAAGTGGTGGCTTTGCACATTGGGCGAAGATCAACAATCTAAAGGAGGCAGCCCGTACATTCAATTTCCTCACGGAACACGGCATTACCCACTATGAGCAGTTACAGGGTAAGGTTGATGAAGTGATGACGGAACAGGACCGGCTCCTGTCCTCCATCAAGGCAAAGGAACAACGGATAGGCGAGATCGGCCTGCTGATAAAGCACGTTTCCGCCTACCGGGAACACAGGCCAGTCTATGAGCAGTACAGGAAATCTTCCGACAAGGAAAAATTTCTGAGAGGACAGGAAAGCCAGATCATCCTCTTTGAGAGTGCTGCCAAAGCCCTCAAACAGATGGGCGTTCAAAAGTTGCCAGATATTACTGCCTTGAAAAAAGAGATGGACTCCCTCACCGCAGAGAAACAGCAGGAGTATGGAACTTATCAGAAAATCAAAGTTCAGGTAAAGGAACTGGATACCATCAAGCGGAATGTGGACCAGTTCTTATCTGCACCACAAAAGGAAGAACGGGAGAAGAACAAGGAACGAGGGTAAGCGTTCATTGAAACACAAAAGCATACATGATATAATTTACAAAAGTAATTTTTTCAGGTGGGGTACAAATTGTACCCTACCTGAAATGGAATAGACATTAAAACGGGAGGGCAAAATAATGAGCGAAAAAAATAATTCAATCCAAATGTTTGAAGATAGACAAATCCGCACTGCCTGGAATGCCGAGCAGGAGGAATGGTATTTCTCTGTTACCGATGTTATCGCTGTCTTGACCGATAGTGCAGACCCAAAACAATACATCAAAAAAATGCGTTCCCGTGACTCTGAGCTTGACGCAAGGTGGGGTACAATTTGTACCCTAACTTCAATGGTAGCAAGTGATGGAAAGAAATATCGGACAAATGCCGCAACAATGGAGGGGATTTTCCGTATCATCCAGTCTGTTACTTCTCCCAAGGTTGAACCGCTGAAAGCATGGCTTGCGAAAGTCGGCAGCGAGCGTATCGAGGAAACCATTGACCCGGAGAAGGCCATTGACCGCGCTTTTGCTACATATCTGAAAAAGGGATATGATGAAGACTGGATCAATCAAAGACTCCTGACTATCCGTGTCCGCAAAGAGCTTACAGACGAATGGCAGAAGCGTGGCGTACAGGAGGGAAAAGAATTTGCCATCCTGACGGATGAGATTACCAAAGCCTGGGCGGGTATGTCTACCCGTCAATATAAAGCCTTGAAAGGTTTGAAAAAAGAAAATCTCCGTGATAACATGAGCACCACAGAGCTTGTCTTAAATATGCTTGCGGAAACTTCCACAAAAGATATTTCTGCCGCTGTTCATCCTGCGGGATTTGAAGAAAGCCGCAGAGTTGCCCGCAGAGGCGGTGAAGTAGCCGGAATTGCGAGAAAGGCCCTGGAAGAACAGACAGGTGCCCTGGTTGTTACCAGCATGAAGGCCGCAGATTTCCATAACCTCCTTACTTCTATCATAGAGGCTGCCCCTGCTCTGATTGAGGAAGAAGATGGTGAGGATACCGATAATAACGAATAATTCTGCACCGTGGAAATGTGCATAACAGACCATTACACCGATGGAAAACGCATTCACAGTACATGGAAAAGCCGGGGCTTTCCCACATCCTGCAAACGCCGTTTCCCACAGTTCCATGATACAGCCAGTTATACACATTCCCACAGCGCCTACGACTGCGAACATCCATCCATTCTTTCCTACCTGGATAAAAGAGAATAAGAGCATAAAAAATGGGGAGTACAGCTACCACCACACAAGCGGTAACTGTACTCCATTTTTGTGTCTGGAAAAGTGGCGAAAATCGACACTTTTTCCTATCATTTTGCCCCGTAGGGAGGCAGAGGACAAATCCTATTGCCTATGTATTTTGAGCCTTGCAGAGCTGATAAAATCCTCTGTTTTCAACCTTTTTCCCGCCTCTTTTTTGCCCTATCTGTCTGGTAGAGAGGACAGGCAACAATTCCAGCCCGGAAACTCTGCTTGCAGCTATGGATACATTTTCTGCAGATCTTGTTGTACTGCCGCCTGCCGTTCTCCCCAAGAAAGAAGCTCCATTCCTGTTTCCACTTTTTACTTCGGCTCATAGTTCCGGCTCATCCTTTCCGGGCTTGCCGAGCTCCGGGGGCTTTCGCTCGGCACATTCCTTTTTGGCCTGAGAGAGCTGCCCCAGGACAGAGGGCTTATCCATTCCCGGCTCCTTATCCTTTGACCGTTCTCCGTTGTTAATGATACCGTCAATCATACCGTAATCGTCCTCCACCTGAACCTCTGCATTTTTCAGATGGTTCTTTGGGTCTGTCAGCATAAGCAGAAAATTCTCCCGATCATCCACGGTTAGATCAGGGAGGGCTCTCACCAGATCAATTACTGCCTCCTGCACAAGTGGACTTTCTTTGAAGTGTTCCACCAGGCACAAGTTGTCCAAGTCAATCCGGTTTCCCCGTACCAGAGGATACTCCATACCGCTGTATATGCTGCCATCCTCCAGGGTGAAGCCGATACCTTTTATGCCGTGAAGCCGATTTGCCGGGATTGCCTGGTATGCGGCGACCGCCTCCTGCAGGGTCAGGTTGTTATGGTATTCTCCTAAAGAGGGAAACTCCATACACTCCGCTGTATAAAAGGTGATCTGCCCCATATCCGGCTCTGCCTTTTCTGGCTGCTGTTCCAAAAACTCCGGAACTTCCTTGTATCCAAAACGGTCACAGAAATGGGCGGTCTCTTTCCCATATTCCTGCAAGACTACCACGTCCGACACAGAAAGACTATGTCCCCGGAAGTTATCCGGGCGGTGGATATTGAGATCGGTATAAATGCTTTCCAGGTTCTCTCTAGGGGTGAACGGGGCAGCGTAGACCGCCTCATAGTTCGCCCGGTCAATAGAAAGCCCGGCAGCCTCCAGATACTCGCTGCCCTCAAAGTGGTATGGGTGAAGTTCCTCTACCTCTTTTAGCTGATATACGGTGTAGGTGTTGATACCATATTCCTTTTCATAATCGGTGAGCCGTCCGATCAGCGGAGAGGTTTCTTCTCTAAGGTCCATTTCCCGGCTCATATTGAGAAGTCCGGTTTTGATAAGGGAAGTGTTCCCGTCAAGGAGGGCGTCAGCGATCGCCTCCCTCTGTACCTGCTCTTTTGGAAATGCCTGTTCATAATCGGCACTGTATCCCCGGAAATGTAAATCCAGATCGAGGGCAAGTTCCGTTGATACATCCAGGCGGTCAAGGTCAGGTTCCAGTTCTTCCACTTCCTCCGGGGAGACCATCACGCGGTATTCCTCCGGGATATTCTCACGGTCTCCGTCATAATATTCCTCAAAGCGGCTCTGATTGTCATACACATAACCGTAATCGGTGAAAGCTCCCGTGTCTCCCAGGGCAATATCACGCCCGTATGCCTCATAGTCGATATAGTTCTGCAGGTACTCCGGCACCTGCATGGTTCCCAGCTCGTCAATGTAATACCGGCCCAGATCGTCGTAGTCGTCAATGCCGGGGTACACATCATATTTATCCAGATTGTCAGTCAGGTTGATAAGGTCTTTTAAGCTGCCGGTGTAGTCGCTGATCTCCATAGCTGCCTGGAAGTGTTCATATTCCGACTCGCCCAGTTCCTCCAGTTTGGAAGCCAGGTAGTTGAGTTCGTCTAGGTTCTCGTATTCCCCTAAGAGGTTATAGAGTCCATCTACATAACAGTCATAGTCCGTGATGAACCATTCCTCATAGGGATTGCCGAAATCATCCGCAGAGCCAATACCGATACGCTCAAATACTTCCTGCAGCTTTTCCGGGGTAGTAGGGAACTTTACCCATTCCCCCACAAGCTCGCCCTCATTGTATTTTCCCAAGTTGGTGATAAATGCTGCAAACGGAAATTCGCTGTCATGGCTGTATCCCATATAATTGCACCTCCTTACAGTTCCGGCCCGTGTTTGTCTGCTTTTGGCGGCAGCACCTCACGGGCGGCACATTCTTTCTTTGCCTGTTTCAAAAAATCCTTGACGGAGGGTTTGACCTCCTTGTCCTGTTTCACCGTAGGTTTTTCCCGCTCCCATTCATCCCCGGATAAGAGGACATACCCCTTATCCGTGAAATATCCGTTGTCCTGTTCCCGGACTTTGCGACCGAAAGCCTCCGGGTCAATGCCGGCTTTCCACACCTCCGGCATTTCTACCATGCCGCTCTCATAGAGCTGGTAGCGTCCCAGAGCCTCATCACTGTTCATCCCCGGAATGAGGATGAAATAATCAAAGTTGTGGGGATACTCTTTGAACTGCTCAAAGTCCGTCAGCCGCAGGGGTGTTTCCTGGACGGCCATCAGCTTGTTAAATTCATGGTCGGGCAGATCGGAAAGTTCCTGTGCCAGCATTGCCAGATCATCCACATGGGCGTACATGGGGAGAGCCAGCCTAAGCCCTGGTACATTCGAGACATAATCATCAAAGAAATACATATCCGGCGTGGCAGAGATCGGCAGTCCAATCTCTGTAAAGGCAGCGGTGATTTCCTCTGCATTTGCCGGGAAATAGAGCCAGGTTCCGGCATTGTCACGTTCTCCGCTGTCATAGGCAGCCGTGTTGGTGATATACGCCTTGAAAATATAATCAGAGGAATTATCCTGCATTAGCGGCCTCCTTTCCCTTTGGTGAACTCGGTCTTAAAGTTGATATACTTCCCGCCTGTATCCTCCATCACGATAACCGCGTCATAGGTGGTATCTTTCTTTTCGGAATAGAGCCCCTTGACTTTGGTTTTCCCTTTAGAGAGCAGATCGGCGGCCATCTTCTTTGTCAGCTCTTTTCTGCGGGAAGTCCAGAAACGGTCATTCTTCCACAGAACAAAGCCGCAGCCCCGGTCTCCGCAGTAAAAATTCTTCTTTCCCTCAAAGACTGGCTGGCCGCAGCGGGGACAGACACCCACAGACTCTTTCTGCGGGGCAAACAGCTTTTGCTTGTCCTCGGAGATATGGGAGTAGCGGGCGATCAGTTCTTTTGCCATGCTTTCAATCCCCTCCATGAATGTTTCCGGGGAAAGTTCTCCCTTTGCCACTAAGGACAGCTTATTCTCCCAGTCAGCGGTGAGTTGGGGCGAGGTCAGGACTTCCGGGAGGACCGTTACCAGATTGATACCGTTCCTGGTAGGGATAAGGTTCTTGCCCTTACGCTCCACAAAACCGGAGGACACCAGCTTTTCAATGATGGAGGCCCTGGTGGCAGGTGTGCCAAGCCCTTTCCGCTCCACATCATCCGGCATATCCTCTGTTCCTGCGTGCTCCATAGCAGACAGCAGGGTATCCTCCGTATAAGGTTTGGGCGGCGTGGTGAAATGCTCCGTTATCGTGGCGGCCACATGGTCGAATATCTGCCCCTGGGAGAGTGCCGGGAGAGTTGCCACATCTTCCAGATCATCCTCTGGTTTCTCTTTCAGAGAGGAACGGAATAGCCGTTCGATCTCTTTCCATCCCTGAGAAACAACTTCTTTGCCTTTGGCAGTAAAGGTATGCTCCCCACAGGTGAACACCGCCGAAACGGTCTCATATACATGGGGTGCTGCCAATGCACAAAGAAGTTTGCAGCAGACCAGGATAAACAGGTTCCGCTCCCCGGCAGGGAGTAAGGATACCTCCTGCTTTGCCAGCTCCAAAGTAGGGATGATGGCGTGGTGGTCGGATACATCCTTATCGGAGATCACCGCCGCCACATCAGGAGTAAATCCACCAACGGCGGAAAACAGGGGCAGCCCTGCAGCCAGTCTGGCAACCGCAGAAACAGTCTCCGCCATATCCCCGGTGAGATACCGGCTGTCCGTCCTCGGATAGGTCAGCAGCTTTTTCTCATAGAGCGCCTGGGCGTAGTCCAGGGTCTCTTTGGCGGTAAACCCAAAGAGGCGGTTGGCCTCTCTCTGTAAGGTGGTGAGGTCATAAAGTTTTGGCGGTTTTACCGTCTTTTTCTCCCGTTCCAGGGAAACACAAACGGCCTGCCCGTTCTGGCAAGCCGTCTGCATGGATACCGCTTTTTCTTTTTCGTCCACCCTGTCGCTTACTGCCTCCAGGCCATTAAGGGAAAGGCGTACATGGTAGTATTTCTTTTTCTGAAAGAGCATAATCTTTCCGTCACGCTCTGCCAGCATTGCCAGGGTAGGTGTCTGTACCCGTCCCACATTCAGGGTTTTATGGTAGAGGACCGAAAAAAGACGGGTGGCGTTAATACCGATCAGCCAGTCCGCCTTAGAACGGCACAGGGCCGAATGGTACAGCGGTTCATAGCGGCTGCCCGGCTCCAGGTGGGAAAAGCCCTCCCGGATAGCCGTATCCTCCATAGAGGAAATCCAGAGCCGCCAGACAGGTTTTGTGCAGCCGGCCATTTCCACCGCCAGACGGAAGATCAGTTCTCCCTCACGCCCGGCGTCACAGCCGTTCACCAGCTCCGTCACGTCCGGGCGCTCCATCAGGGACTTTACGATGGAAAACTGCTTTTCCTTTCCGGGGGATACCACATGCTGCCAGACTTCCGGCAGGATAGGCAGGTCCTCATAGTTCCATTTCTTATAGCGTTCCTCATAGGCTCCGGCCTCTGCAAGGGATACCAGGTGCCCGATACACCAGGTCACCAGACAACCGTTCCCCTCCAGGTATCCGTCTTTCTTATTCTTTGCACCCAGGGCAGCGGCATAAGCCGCCGCTACACTGGGTTTTTCAGCGATAATCAGTTTCATACGCTTTCATCCTCCTTTGGTGTGTCGTCCAGATACTCAACCTCGGTATCCTCATATTCATCCTCAAAGTCATATTCCCCCAGATCATCGTTCCCTTTGGTGGAGGACTTATCCTTTATGAACTTGAAGTAATAGAACGCACCGCCTCCGCCGATCAGAAGCAGGGGCAGGAGGATGAGGGCAGGATTAAGCCCTCCTTTTTCTTTGGGTTCCTCCTTAGGTTCTTCGGCTGCCGGTTCCTTGCCTACACAGCCGGAACGGTCATTCTTGCAGACTTCACAGTCCATCTTCACGCTGCTGGCCTCGCATTTTTCTGCACAGGTGCAGACTGCCGGTTGTGTCTGCGGTTCTTTGCCCTCGGTGAGAGCCAGCAGGTCCGCCTCATCCACCTGGTTCAAAAAGTGGACCGTATTTTTTCCATCCGCCGCCCGGTCAATGATAATGTAAAAGGTATTGCCGCTTTTGCTGGTAACGGTGATAAACTGTTTATCCTCACTGCCAGCCGACTCTATATCATCTACCAGGGACAGATTGCCCTCCGGGGTGAGAGGGACGGGCTCCGGTGTGGTTTCCGTTTGCGGCGGGGGTGTTTCTGCAGGCGGGGGTTCTACCGCCTCTCCACCTCCGGCGTAGGCGGTCACAGAAAAAGCCGTCATGGAGAACATAACGGCTGCCAGTACCAGGAACTTCCTGAAAAATCTCTTATTCTTCATCTTCGGTTTCCTCCGTATCCCCGGAGTAATCCCCCTCCGGCAGGGTGATCTCACCGCTTGCATAGGCTTTCAGGAAAGCAGACAGCTCTCCACGGTCCATCTTGACTGCCTTAACCATGCGGACAATCTCCAGGTTTTCTTCCTCGGCGATCTTCTGCTCCAGGTCACGAACCTTTTTCTGCAGTTCGCCGATCTTGGCTTTCGCCTTTTCAATCTCACTTCTGTATTTCTCAATCGTCGCCATAAAATATCATCCTTTCTGAAATTTGTTACCAGTTCATCAGACCGTAGCCGTGGATATACTGGCTGTTAAGAGGGTAACTCTTGATCTTGCAGGCGTCGCCGCTGTTGCCCTCCACGGTATAAACATTGGTCCCGTCTGTTCCGATCACAAGACCTACATGGTCGGAACCGCCGCCATCCCAGTCGAAGAAGATCACATCACCGGGGGCTACATCCGTGTAGTTTCCAGCCGCCCATTGCCCGTGTTCCTTGAACCAGGGAACGCCCTGGGAGGCACAGGCAGCGAACCTCGGCTCGCTGTATCCTGCCTGGTTGATACACCAGGAAACAAAACAGGCACACCATTCCACACGGCTGTCAAATCCATACCAGGACCAGTAAGGCTGTCCGCCTACATTTCCCACCTGGGCTTTTGCCAGATCAATGATTTCCTGATTGCCCGGACGGGTGCCGTTTACAAACTCCACGCCGCTTAGATCGGTGGAGGGGCTGGTGTCGAAAGAACCGCCGCCAAAAAGCAGGGGCATATTTCCGCTGGTGTCCCGGTAAGCCTGGTAGAGTTCAAGCTGCTCTGCGGTGAGGGTTTCCTCTGCTACATGAAAAAGGCCGTGGTTTTTTAAGGTCACGGTCATAATGTAGTAGGTATAGGGGACTTCCACCTCGTAAGTATCGGTATGGGTATTTCCATCCTCATCCGTCCAGGTGTCCATCCTTGTTTCGGTGCGGTAGCGGATTTCCTCCGTTTCCGTTTCGGTAAGCTCATACTGCAGTTCAAAAACTGTTTGGAGTTGCCCTTGTGCAGACGCCGGGGTGTAGGCCCCGCCAAAGTAAGCGGAAAGATAAGCCGCCAGTTCGTGAGGGTCATGGTGGATACCGTCCAGATCAAAACGGTACTCGTCATATCCTGGGTTCAGGCTTTCATAGTTATCAAGCTCATACTGTAAATCCTGTTCCATAGCGGTGTAAGCCGCCTCCACCTCTTTCATATCCTGTTCTTCTGATGGGTAAGAGGTGGCGGTGACAGCACCCAGGCCGCCGATCACCATATTGGTGCAGGAGGAAATGCCGCCGGCCAGGACCAGGATAAGAAGCCCGATCGCCAGAACCAGGAGCGCCCCTTTCCAATGCCTTGCAATAAAACGGGCTCCTTTTTCTCCGGCCTGGGCGGTTTTCTTTGTAGCGGCGTCTGCCGCCTGCCCGGTTTTTCCGGCTGCTTTGCCAGCGTTTTTCACATCCTTAGTGTAATTATGTTTGATCTTCTGTTTCTGCAGGAACCGGGAGAGCGGGTTGGAGGAAAGGCTTGGGTTCTCCGACAGGGCCTTGTGATACTGGAAATTCACATTGGCTTTATGGAGTGCCCGTTCCGCTTTGGCAGCCTCCCGGTAGGGTTTCAGACGGTGGTTGCGGAGAGCGGTCTTTGCCATGCCGGAACTTTTGGAAAGAGCACGCTCACCGGTCCGCTCGATACTATGCCCAGCCTCCACACCGGAATTTTCTTTTTCCACTTCATGGATTTTGCCGTGGGCTTTGCCGGTTATCATGCGGCCTGCCAGGGAAGCCGGACGGGAAACAGGGTTTGTCTTTTCGACTTCCGACATGGGCTTTTCCACTTCCTTAAACCGGAGTTTCGTTTTGCCTTTGCTTTTTGCCTCATCATAGAGTCGTTCACGAGTCAGCTTTTTCTTCTTTGGGATACGCTCCCTGGCTGCCTCTGCTTTATCTGCCGCCTGTTCCGCTTTGCGGATATAGCGGTCCAGTTCCGGCATGGCACGATCTTCCTCGGTAAAATGAAGCCTCCCGGAAAAATCCGCCTCCTTTTCTTTGCCGCTGATATTTTCGCTTTTGCCCGTGGTCTGGTTTTCTTCGACTGCACCCTCACGGGTGATCTTCTGGGTCACCTTGTCACGGGGCTTATACTGTTTCATGTTCCATCACCTCCCAGATACAATGTTCTTTACACCTGCCGGTCAGTATCTCCGCCATAAAGTGAAAGATCGGATACGCCTGGGGAGGGCAGACCGCATTCCCCAGGGTCTTTAAGCGGAGTGCCCGGTCTTTGGTCTGCTCCGTTATGCGGGGCACTCCCTCCGGCTCCCTGTCCCAGAGGACAGCTCCGTCCATCCTTTCGGGAAGCCCATAAGCCATTCCACCCAGTCCGGGTTTAAGGACGCCTTGTCCGAGAGGGGATTTTCCTGGAAGATCACCTGGGCTGCCAGGTTCCCGTTCTTCTTTTTCGGGTCGTAGGCAGATGGTTTCAGGGTAGAGCGGAACCCGTCCGAGGCTACCGGCGTCAGGTAGAACACCGCAGCCGACAGGGGCAGGCTCCAGATTGCCCCGCTTTTGTTCTTCTTGCGGAAAATCCCATTGTCCGACAGGTACACATCCAGGCTTTGGGCGTCCTTTACGGTTCCCTTGTCGGAGGCAAGGGGCGTAGGAAACATCAGCCGCGATGATAAAAGTTCGCTGGCGCTCATGCCATGCGCCGACACCGCAAGCCGGAAATACGAATGGGAGAACAGCGTATCCCGCTTTTGCCAGGTCAAAGATCGTTTTGTCGAGCCCCATATTGATGAAGCCAGCAACATTTTCCCCAAGCACGAAACGGGGCTTAAGTTCTGTAATAACCCGGCACATCTCCGGCCATAAGTAGCGTTCATCCTCAAAGCCTTTCTGTTTTCCTGCGGTGGAGAAAGGCTGGCAGGGAAAGCCCCCGGAGATGACCGTGACGGTTTCAAGTCCTGTTTTTTCAAAAAATGCCTCCTTTGTCAAAGTCGTTATATCCCTGAATTTTGGAACGTCCGGCCAGTGCTTTTCTAAAACGGCGTAGGGATAATCCGCCCATTCACACTGGCAGACGGTTTCAAAGCCGGCAGCCTCCGCCGCTAGGTCCAGGCCGCCGATACCGGAGAACAGGCTTAAATGGGTTAATTTGTTTGTAGATATAGTTTCACCTCCTAATTTTGGGCATAAGAAAAGCGCTACTGAATTTTCAGCAACGCTTACTCAAAAGATTATTATCTTTTAGGTGATTTCCCTGTTAAATGGATTAAGGGATAATCTTCATTGACTTTTTTGCTCTTATACAAATCTTTTCTCATGCTCTTTAACAAATTTGTCAAAAGCTTATCATGCTTTTCGGATACAAAATTTTTAGAATTTGATGGCTTAACATAGTCATGAAAAATCATCAGATCACTTACTACTTCGGCACTTCCAATCAAAAGAAGTTGGTTTTGGGCGTCTGCCAACTGATCTCGTGCACTTTCCGAGTTATCGGAAACTACAATATTGCTGACAGCTTCAATGTAATTCAAATAGTATTTCTCTTTGAGGCGGCTTTCGTCTGCTGCAATTTGTTGTTTCTTAGCAAAATAGTATGTCAATCCTGCGGATACCGCCGCAACCACTATTCCTATTATAGGGACTAATAATTCAATCCAATTTTCAACAGTCATTCTGCCACCTCCAATTTATAAAATATTATACCACCTTTCATTTATAAATCATAGCATGAGTTATGGGTCAATTACTTCCTCCGGCTTTGTCGTCATAATGCGGTACAGCTCCGTATCCTGCGGGAACCGGTCCACGAAAGGTAAGATCACGTTTCCATAGAAGATCAGCCCCTCGCCGGGTCCCGAATGGGTCACATAGGAGAGCTGCTGCGGGGAGATACCCAGTTTCTTTGCAAGGATTTCCCGGTCGCCGGCTGCCTGGTTTAACATATACACAAAGTCCGAGTTCTCAAAAATGTTCTCGATCTCACGGCTTGCTAGCAAATCCTTAATGTTCTGGGTGATACCCGTGGGGATACCGCCCCATTTACGAAAGCGTTTCCAGATCTCCACGGAGTAGGCGGCGGTCTGTTCCTCCTTTAAGAGCAGATGGAACTCGTCGCAGTAGAACCAGGTGTTGGCGTGCAGTTCCCGGTTTTCGGTGACTCTGCCCCAGACCTGGTCCTGGATGATGAGCATACCCAGCTTTTTAAGCTGTTTCCCCAGTTCCTTAATGTCAAAGCACACAAGGCGGTTCTGAATATCCACATTGGTGCGGTGGTTGAAAATGTTAAGGCTGCCTGTCACATAGAGCTCCAGGGCGGCGGCGATACGGGCAGCCTCCAGCTCCGGCTGTCTCTGGATTTCCTCATAGAGATTGCCGAGGACAGGCATATTTTCCGGTCTGGGGTCAGCCAGATACCCACGGTACACGGTGGTAACAGCCCGGTCAATGATGGTCTTTTCAATGGGCTGCAATCCATCCTTGCCTCCCACGATCAGTTCGCAGAGGGAAAGGATGAAGTCACTCTTTAAGGCCAGGGGGCTTTCATCCTCGGAGTAGTTCAGGTTCAAATCCATAGGGTTCACATAGTCTTTGCTGGTAGGGGAAATCTTCACCACCTGCCCGCCCAGGCGGTTCACCAGGGGAGCGTATTCTGCCTCCGGGTCACAGATGATGATAGTATCTTTCTTACTTGCCACCAGGAATACATTGGTAATCTCCCTCTTAGCGGAGAAGGACTTGCCGCTGCCCGGTGTACCTAAGATAAGGCCGTTGGGATTTTTAAGCTGCTTTCGGTCCGCCATAATCATGTTGCCGGAAAGAGCGTTGAGCCCATAGTACAACGCCTCGCCGCCCTGGAAAAGTTCCTGGGTGGTGAACGGTACGAAGATGGCGGTGCTGGAAGTGGTGAGGCTCCGCTTGATATTTACCTGGTTCAGTCCCAAAGGGAGAGAGGACATAAGCCCCTGCTCCTGGCAGAAATCAAGGCGGGTCAGGGCACAGTTATATTTCTGAGCCACGCCTGCCGACTGGAACACATTGTTTTCAAGTTTCTGTCTGGTATCCGCAAGGTTCACCACCAGGAATGTGAGCAGGAACATCCTTTCATTTCTGCTCTGCAAATCACGGAGGAGATTTTTTGCCTCACCTCCATAAGTGGCAAGGTCGGAGGGGATTATATCCATGTCATAACCTGCCCGGACCGCTTTTTTCTGTTCTGCGATCTTCATGGCGTCCAGATCGGTGATCTTCCTCTTGATGGTCTTGATGGCCTCGTTGTGGTCGATACTGCGAATATGCAGCGTCACCATGAGGCCGTCCTGTGCCTCCATGAAATCTGCCAGCATACGGTCATTGAGTTCCGGTGCCAGGATTTGCAGGAAAGAGACCGCACCCAGTTTCTTCCCCATGCGGAACATCCTTGTGTTTCCAAACTGGAATGAGGACGGGGCGATATAATCCTTGACAGAGAGACCGGTCTTAGGAAGCCAGTCCCATTCAAAAGAGAACGGCTCCCCGTCCGGGTGCATGAGGCCGTGGAGGACCTGCAGGCGTTCTTTGCCGTTCAAAGGTTTTGCGGCTGCACCGATCACCTTAAAGAGATTGAGTACATCCGTCTCAATCCGGGAGAGCCTTGCCCTGGCTACCTTTAAGTCCTCCGCCTCGATGGTGAGTGTCAGATATTTGCGTTTCACCAGACCGTTGTTCCCACGGGAGAGCTGGTTCTTTAACATGAGGGCATATTCCTTTCGGATACTGTCAAAGCTGTCCCCCTGGTCGCTGATCTCGATGGAGCGTTCAAATTCCTCCCGGCCTACATACTGGCTGATAAGGGAGAGCTGCACTCCCACGGAAGCGTCAAAGTAGTTATACAGATCGCACAGGTTTTCAAAGGTGGCTGTCTTATCATCCGCCTGGGCGAGCTGGTAATTTATATCGTCAAAAGCAAGGCTTTTGGAATAGGATTTGCCCGGCAGCTTGCAGATACCGTCCGGGTATATCACCTCAAAAGGGATACTGTCCTGGGCAGTATGGGGCTTTCCGTCCCCCTTAGCCTGCCGGATGGCCTTATCCACGGCCTTTTTCTCTCTGGCGGTGAGTTTTACCTTTCCCGCCGTTTTTTCTGTTCTGGACAATCCGTTTCACCTCCATTTCCAGATCACGCTGCCTTGCCAGGGCCTCGTAGAAGTTGTTGGTCTGATAGGGGCGGTTCTTTGGGCGGATGAATTTTGTTTCGATCATCTGCTTTAAGATCACCTCTAAAGGCTGTCCGTTTTTCTCATACATGGCAAGCAGAAAGAACGGCAGCATAACCATCATCATGCAAAGGGTCGCCGTGGAGTTCCCGGCAGACTCTTTGAGTAAAAAGAAAAGCGGCACTCCTAAAAGCACCGCCGGGGTAAAGCAGATAAGCTGCCTTTTTGTCAGGCCGAAAAATACCTTTGTTTTGATTTTGGAAAGGTCTTTCGGTACGGTCACATAAGCCAATCAGCATACACCTCCTTTAATGGGCGCTGAAAATGCCCTTTGCCATGCTGCCGGTCTTAAAGAGGGTAAAGCATAAGAGGACCGTGTATCCCATGCAGCCCCAGATGGCAGCGGATATGTTGTCGGCGGTGGAAATCTCCTGGATGAGGACCGCATAAATGCCAACGCATATCATAATGAGAAACGCCTGGAAACCTAAAGCAATCAGAGACTTTAAGTAGTTCTGCCCCACGCTGGACCATTCCCGGTTGCTCATGGTAGCAAAGGGGATAGGCCCCACGGAGGTTACAAGATAAATCTCGATCATACGGCCATAGACCACCAGGAAGATACAGATGGAGAGGATATTCATGGTGAGCCCCACCACCATGCTCTGGAACCACAGCCCTAAAAGAGGCCCTAAGTCCATAGCCTCAAGCTGAGCCTCCATATCAGGGATGGCGGTGGAGAGGTCAATGCTGGTAGAGCCGCTAATGATACCGCCGCTCTGGCTTACCACGTTCTGGGCCACATCAAAGATCGCCATAACGATATTCCAGGTGTTGGTGACTAAGAACACGGCCACAAAGGTTTTGAATATCCACTTGAAGAAAATCCATGTGTCTACATCATGCAGGTTGTTCTTCTCGATCACAAGCTGAATGAGCTCGTAGCACATCACAAAGGTTAAAATGATACCGGCTATGGGGATAATGACTGTTTCAGACAGAGACCGGATGAGGTTGAAAACGCCGCCGTTCCATGCCGACGGCGTCATGCCAACCTCCCCGGCGATCTCGCCCACTTTGGTATTTACCGTGTCAAACATCCCCGACAGGTTACCGAGTATCCCGCTGATGAGCAGCTCTTTGAGCCACTCCGCCAGCTTGTCGAGTATGCTTTGCATAGGTTATCCCTCCGTCATTATCCGAACAGGCCGGAAAGCAGTGGTACAAGGGTCATGCCGATCAGGGCAACGCCGCCGCCCGCCATAAGCTGTTTCATGCCCTGGCTTTTTGCTTGTATGTGATAAAGAAGCAATAGAAGTGTAAAATTTTTTGCCGTTCCTATCCGGCACTTAGCTACTGTGTCGGATAGGTCGGGCATTATTCGTCGGGAAGTTCTACCTTGCCGACAAAGCTGTAATAAATATCAATGTCCTGTCTGCGTGTGCCGTTCTCGTCATAGCTGCACTCATGCACAACGATTTTCTCCACAAACTCACGCAAAAGGGTAGGGGTAAGTTCTTCAAAGCTGGTGTACTTGCGGACAACATTCATAAACTTTTCTGCGTTTACCGTGGCTTCCTGCGCTTTGGAAAGCTCTGCCCGGATAGCGGCGGCTCTCTCTTTCAGTTCTTTCTGCTCGGCTTCATAGTCTGCCGACAGCTCCGTGAAACGCTCGTCTGAAATGCGCCCGGTCACGCTGTCCTCATACAGCCGCTTGAAGATAGCGGATAACTCGCTGATACGCTTCTCGGCGGCTTCCAGCTCCTTTTTCCTTGCGGCGTTCCTGCGCTTGCCCCCGTCCTCGTTCTGCTCGATCAGCAGCTTCATAAACCGGGCTTCGTGCTTCGCTGCATAGCTGGTGACTTTCCGCAGATTGTCGGTCACTCCGGCGGTCAACAGGTCGGTGCGGATAAAGTGCGCCGTACAGTCACGGGTACGCTTCTTGTAGCTCCCGCAGATATAACAATCCTGCTTGCGGGTGGCGTTCTGGTAACGCTGCTGGTAAAGGACGCTGCCGCAGTCGGCACAAAAGAGTATGCCGGAGAATAAGCCCACTTCATCATAGCGGTTCGGGCGTTTGCGCTGCTTGCGTAACTCCTGCACACGCTCCCACATCTGGGTGTCAATGATAGGCTCATGGTGGTTCTCGAAAATCGCCTGTTTCTCAATGGGGTTCTCTACGCTGTGCTTGGTCTTGTAGGACGGCTTCTCCGTCTTGAAGTTTACCAGACAGCCCGTGTACTCCCTGTTTTCAAGGATATGTACCACGGTATTGGTCGCCCACTTGCACTCATAGCCGGGGTGGTAGCGGCGGGTGCTTCCCGTCCGACGGTATTCCAGCGTTCCCGGCGTGGGGATCTCCTGCTCTGTGAGCATACGGGCTATCTTGGTCGGCCCGTTCCCGGCAAGGCACAAGCTGTAAATCTGCCGCACAACAGGGGCGGCTTCCCCGTCAATGATAAAATTTTCGTCCTCGTCCATAAAGTAGCCGTATACGGGTTTGCTCGTGACGGGCTTCCCGCTCATACCCTTAGACCGTTTTACTGCTTTGATTTTCTTGCTCGTATCTCTCACCAGCCATTCGTTAAAAATGTTCCGCAGAGGGGCAAAATCATTGTCGCCCTGTGCGCTGTCCACTCCGTCATTGATAGCGATAAAGCGGACGCCTTTCTGTGGGAAAATCATTTCCGTATACATTCCCACTTGCAGATAGTTTCGCCCTAACCGTGACATATCCTTGACGATAACGGTGCCGACTTTTCCGGCTTCAATGTCCGCAAGCATGGCTTGAAAACCGGGTCTTTGGAAGTTCGCCCCAGAATAACCGTCATCTGTGTACCATTGCAGATTGGAAAAGCCGTTCTGCTTCGCATAGGTTTCAAGAATACGCTTCTGGTTTGAAATAGAATTGCTCTCACCTTGCAGCTCGTCCTCGTGGGATAATCTCGGATAAAGGGCGGTAATAAGGTTTCGGGTGGTCTGTCTTAACATAGTGTCCTCCATTTCCGACAGCCAGCCCCACTATTCCGTATGACTATCATACCACACGCCGGGGCTGGCTGTACAGTCCTTTCTGCTTCTTTACGTCCCGTCAAATTGCCGATTTTTGTGTAGCAGCTTCCGCTTCCAGCACTTTCAGCATTTTATCGGCGGCGGTGGCGGTGGTGTCCTGCTTGAAATAGCCGGAAACGACAAGGACAGAATTACCTATGCGGATTTCCGTCACGCAATCCGGGCGGCGGGTGCTGCGGTCATTCTTTGGGGTGTTGGTCATAGGCGGCTCTCCTTTCTGTTCATCAGCTTTTTCAGTTGTCCCATTTTCTCCTGCGCCGTGGCTTTTCGGAAGTTGCTCCCGGTAAAGCGGACAGGAGAACACATTTCAATCAGACGGTCATAAATGCGGGCGTGGGCGGTGTCCTCCGGGTGCTGCAAGTCCTCCAGCGTGAGATTAGTCGTGACGATCAGCGGCCTGCCGCTGCGGTAACGGCTGTCAATCACGTTGTAGACCTGCTCTAAGCCGTATTCCGTTCCCCGTTCCATTCCAAAATCGTCAAGGATAAGCAGCGGGAAGCTGCAAAGTCGGGAGATATATTCATTCCTGCCCTCAAAGCTGGCGGCAAGGTCACCCAATATCAATGCAAAGTTTGTCATGCACACGGGGATTTCACGCTCCATAAGGGCATTTGCGATACAGCCCGCAAAATAGCTCTTGCCTGTGCCAACGCCGCCCCATAGCAGATAGCCAATGTTGCGCTCTTTCATGGTTTCCCAGTTCTCCACATAGAAATGGGCGTGTTCCATTTGCGGGCACTTGCCGTTGTCGTTCTCAAACGTCCAGCCCTGCATAGCCGGGTCTGTAAAGCCCCGCCGCTTCAACCGCTCGACAGTTTCAAGGTGACTGCGCTGTTTCTCTGCGGCTTCCCGTTCCTCACGCTCTGCCCGCTGGCAGTCACATTCTGCCGGGTGGCGGTCACGCCCCAGCCATGCGGCGGTTTCTTTGGGGAAATAGCCCTCTTTGGGCTTGTGGCACTTCCCGCAGTATAAAAGCCCGTCCTCGCCGGTGTAGTCCTCCGGCTCCGGCGTGGTGTCGGTCATATTCAAAATCATTTCATCAAATCCATTCGTCATAAGCTCTCGCCCTCCTTACAGGTATAATCGGGTATGCCCTTTTTCGGGGCTTTCTTGGCTGCGTCCTCCTGCGCCCACTTGAAAATCGTGGCTGCATGGCTCTTGTATTTCCTCCCGCTGGAAGCGATATGGCAGGATAGGCGGTCAATGTAATACTCCCACTTGCCGGGAAGCTCTGTTTTCAGCCCGTCAAGCTCCGTATCGGAAAGAATGACATTGTGGTATCTGCCATAGGCGGCGGGGGCGGGGTGTCCCGTTTCTAACTCTCTCTCTTTTTCTATTTCTATATCTATCTCTTTCTCTATCTCTATCTCTGGTGGACAAATGTCCGCTCGATATGGTGGACATTTGTCCGCCCCTGTCTGCGGCAGGGCTTTTTGTTCCTGCAAAGCCAGCCGCGCCCTGCGCTTGCGCTCCCCCTCGGTAGAGGACTGGCCGATTAAAAGCTCAATGTTGCTCATGTAGAGTGCGCCGCTTGGCAAAGGCTCCACAAGCCCCAGCTTCATAAAGATTTTCAAAGCTCTCTCTACGGTACCTACCTGCTGGCGGGTAATGGTCGCAATCATCTGGGCGGTGTAGGGGATATTCTCGTCAAGCTGCAATTTCCCGCCGTTTTTCAGCGATTTCAAGTACAGCTTCAAGAGAATGTTGGAATAGATAACGCCGTCCTGCATACTTTCCAGCAGAACGATTGCATCATCGTCAAAATAGCTCTCTTTCAGCTTGAGGTAGTAATATTTGCGGTTATCTGCCATAGGCTGCGTCCTCCTTTTTCCAGCGTTTGGAATAATAGCGAGGGCATAGTATGATAACCGCCCGGAAGCTCTGTTTGCAGTCACGGGTGCAGCCCCGGCATAGGTCGTTGTAAGTGATACGGTTGCGGTGGTTGAGGAAGAAAGACCATTCCAGCCGCCGCTTCTTGCTCATTCTCGGCAATGGTAAGCTCCTTTCTGCCGTTCCTATCGGTGTAGCGGGATAGGGGGCATTTTCTGTATGTTCTCGGTATCATTTTCGGGCTTTTTCTGCCCTGTAAGCCCCGTTTGGAAGTCGGGGAGTATTGCGGTAAGGGTTCATATCATACCTGTATTTTTGTAGGGTTTCGGTATCATTTCGGGGCGGTCTTTAACGCTCCTGTTCACGCTTTTTCTGCTGGCTCGGTGCGCCCCTTAAAATCTGGTCGATATTGCGTCTGACTGTCTGAAGCTCCTGCGCCCGCTGGCGTTTCTCCCGGTAGTCGTTATATCCGGCGTTCTTCTGGACGGTAAGCTGCTCAATCTCCCTTTGCAGGGCTTTGCTGGCTGGCAGCTTGGTTATTCCATGCTCCCGGAAATAACGGGCGGCTGTGTCCGCTATGATAAAATCGCTTTCGTGCTGTTCCCGGTAGGCTCTCCGGGCTTTCTCCGATTTCTGCGCTTTCAGACCGTCACGGGCGGGCTTCGTGCCGATATAGCCCAAAAGGTTGCGCTGCAATTCCTTTTTCTCCCGGATAGCGGCTTCCAGCCCTTTCAGTCCGGCAAGGCTCTCCTGCGTGGCGGTGTTGGCTGCGGAAATGGCAGCGTCCAGCTCGTCCGGGGAAGAAAAGCCATACTGCTGGTAGAGCATGAGGGTAGCCGACATCTGTTTGAGGTTGTGCATGGTCGCCCACTTCTCATAGCCCCGTCCTTTCCCCTCGGCTCGCTTGGCGGCTATGTCTACCATGCGCTGTACAGCGTCATTGTTCGGGGCGTTTTTCGCTTCTTTTTTCGTCCGTAAGCGGTCTTTGATACTGCCGGGGTATTCCGCTATGGCTGCGGGTTTTTCGGCGGCTCTGGCGGCGTTCTGCTCCAAAACGGAGAGGACAGCAGCCCGGTCAAAATCGTCCCCCAGCTTCCGGGCGGTAATTGGCTTCGTCCTGTCCGGCGTGAGGTAACTTAGCCGCCCCCGGCTCTCCTTGACGGTCACACCATGCCGGAGAAGCAGGGCGGCAAACTCATCAAAGCCGGAAGCAGCGGCAAGGGCTTCCCGGATAGTCCGGCGCAGCTTCGCCTTATCCGTTTCAAACTTGGTCTGCCGGGGCGCGATACCGTCCGCAGCAATAGGGGCGTTGGCTCTGTCAAGGGCAGCCTGTCCTTTCTTCTGCGCCCAATACTCACGCTCGGTAATGCGTTCTTTGCTGCCGTTCAAAAGGTCTATCTGGTAAAGCCCCTCGCTGTGGCACATCTCCATGACTTCGGCTTTCAGATAGTTCATAGCTGCGTCCGTACAGCGGTGCTTGCAGCCTGCTTTCCTGTCCGCTGGCCTGTCCATGTGGGGCAGCATGGGAACCTCCGCAATCCGCAGACTGTTAATGACGATATGCACATGGATATTTTCGGTGTGGCTGTGTCCGTCCGGGTGGGTGCAGACAAGGGCCTGGTGTCCGGGGAAATGCTCGGCGCAGAACTTCTCGCCCAGCTCCTGCGCCCGATCAACGGTCAAGCCGTTGTCCGGGCCGTCCCGTGGGTCAAAGCTGATGATGTAGTGGTGGCTCTTTACGTCCTCCCGTTTCTGGTTCTTGCCGTAGCGGAGATTGGAGCGCATACAGGCAACGGCAAAATCCTCCCCGCCACAATTCAGAGAGGATATGCGGTAGTCTACCCTCGGTATGAGCCGCCCGTCTGCGTCAAGGGTGGGCTTCATGGTAAACTCGTCATGCTCGAATGTGAGGTATTTTTCAGCGTCCCCGTAGTTGGCATTTTTAGAGCTGATATGTTTGAGTATCGCCAACGGCTTCACCTACTTTCTGCAAGACTTCAAACTTCAAGGCGGCAAGGTCGGCGGCGGCTCCCCGCACTTCCTTTTCCAGCCCCCGGTAGGGGCTTCCGTATTCGTTCAGGCTCCGGGCAATCTGGTTTAAGTTGCCGCCGATTTTCCCGTACTCTGCCGTGAGCTTGGAGAGGGCGGCAAGCAGCCCGTCATTGACCGGGGAAACGGTGACAATGGGGCGTATGGTCGCTTTCCGTATGGCTTGCCGGATAAACTCGGACTGGCTGATTTCATAAGCCGCCAGCCGCCCGGTGAAGTCGGCGTATTCTTCATCGGTCATGCGGGTCTTTACCACATGACGGCGGTGGGGCGTATTGTATTTCTTTCGCATGGTCTGTGACCTCCTTTCTCGCCCGACAGGGCGCATAGCAGGGTTTGGGGAAGGCACTCCCCAACAAGATTCCCGCAGGGGCAAAATGAGCGATAAGCGAATTTTGGCACCTCGGTAGAATCTTGCTCTCCGTAACTGCAAACCCCGGCGCATATGGGGGCTTCTCATTTTCCGCTAATATAACGCTCGAAAAGGGCTTTGCTGCCCGCTGTAGGCGGTCTTTTTTCCTTTCCGCTAAAGATACATTTCAAAGACCGTCATCTACCCGCTGGACGGGGATTTTCTCAAATTTCCTTTTGCTCCTGTAATCCGGGCAACAGCTTTTTGGCAACTGGCGGGGTAGAGAATTTTTCTTTTCACTCACTACTGCAACCGGCAAGGGGCAAAATGGCCGGAAATAGAATAGAAAAAAGCAGTAAATCTTTTTCAAGACTTACTGCTTTCGATGGCCGCCGGTGGGCGGCAAGTATTCAGTTTTTATGGCTCGTCCGGCGGGTAGTCAAATTGGAATTTGAGCAGACAGGCAATCAACCGTTCTTTCACATAGTCCTCAACTTCGGCATTGACTTGCCCGTTCATTTTGGAAAAGTATCGGATATATCCGGCATAGTGGGAAAGAACTGCGTCCACGGCTTCCGGGTCGCCTTCATGGGCTTTGACAATGGTTTCATATGGAAGTAGCCTACTCATGGCGGCTCACCTCCATTTCCTCCCGTAACCGCTGCAAGGCAAGTTGGATATGCCGCCCCGCTGTGCTGCGTGTTTGACCAAAGTACGCACCGATCACGCGCTGCGGCTGGTGCAGGAAATAGTAGCGGAAGATTTCTTCCTGCGCTTGTTCCGGCAAAGTCGAGAGTGCAGCGGCAAGGGTGACGTTGCAGAGCAGGACGGTCTGGCCGCAGACGATAAAGGGGTGTTCTTCGTCCGGCTCCGGCTCGGCAAACTGGACAAACTTCTCATTTGTCAGATAGTCAAGGGAAATTTCCCGTTCCCATTTCTGCCGCAGCCGTATGATTTTCCCGATGGCGGCATACCGAATAACGGCTTTACAAAAGGCGTTGTGCTTGCACCGGATATACTCTTGATAGGCTTCAATCTCGGTCATGGAAATTCCCCCTCTCTGAATAATAGTACGGGGCGGGCAGCACTCCTTGCTGTCCACCCCTTGATTGCCTGCCAGCAAAGGCGGGCGGGGCTGTCAACGGCGGCGCGTATGCGCCGTTCATCTTAACCGTTGACTGGCTCGACTGGCTTTGCTATTTCGTTATGTTCATTCAGTTGTTGACAAAAGAAATGTAGATACCGAAACTGTCTGGAACATAGCTGATGCTTATCCACTTTTCTTCATTTGACAAAAGTGTTCCGATAGAAACATAGTTTTCTCCCTCGATTTCCTCTGACACATTTTCAATTACGGAAAAGCCTTCTTGGTTCAAAATCTCCATGTACTCGTTATAGTCGTTTTCGCTAACGCCGGTAAGGTTGATACTGCAATTCCCATGTTCTGTATCAAGTGTAGCCCATGCAACCGTACCAGGCGGAACAGGAAGCCCCTCCGTGTACTCATTCGCAGGCCAAACGCCCTCTTCCAATTTTGTAACACTGTTAGATTGTGTATTGCTCTCATTGCTGGTTGGTGCAGATGAGATATTTTGATTAGAACACGCAGCCAAAAAAATCATAAGCATGATTGCGAATACAGAAATATACTTCTTCATTGGTTACCTCCTGTTTTTGTGTATGGTTCTAATAATTAACAAAACAGCAATAGCCGTTGCTACAAACCCAATAGTCAAAAGGATTTGTGAAACATCAAAGGCAAATGCGCCCTCAATCTGTATATTTGTTGTCGCGTCTGCCTGTCCGATTGCTCCTTCTGGTACTTTTCCTGATTGTGCAACAGCATATACCGAAAAGGCAGCAACCGCGATAACAAGCGCAACAAGAGTAGAAATGATACCGTTCCTTTTTTTCAATGTGGTGTTATCAATGCCAAACTGTTCTGCGGTGCTGTCTGCAAATTCTTTTGGTGTGCCCAAACGTTGGATAACCTGTTGCTCTGTTTCTCCATGCTCCATAGCAGACGCAAAAACTTCATTCAAGTCACGCACAACCTCTTTTTTCATTTTGCGTGGTAAAGATAGTTCCTTTTCAACCTGTTTGATATATTGTTCTTTCATTTGGACACCCTCGCTTGTTGATAACTTTCTATAAAGCCGTTTACGCAGTTTTCATAGCTTGACCAAAATAAGATTAGTTCATCAAGTACATTCCTGCCTTTATCAGTTAAAGAATAATACTTTTTTGAGCCGCCATTTGCCGCAGCCGGAGCCAATCGGCATTTGATTAGTTCTGCTTCCTGTAAACGATACAGAATAGGGTAAATGGTTCCCTCTTTCGCATATCCCAAAACAGACGCACTATTGTTCAATTCGGTTATAATTTCATATCCATAAGTTTCCTTGCGTCCGATTAGGCATAAGAGTATCATTTCCAGAGAGCCTTTTTTGAATTGCTGGACATATTTGTTATTCATATCGTCGCCTCTCTTTAGTTTCGCTACTTAGGCTTGCTAAGTAGCAACTATATTATATCTCTTCCGAAGTATCAGAGTCAATAGGCTTAACGAAAAAGTTACAAGATGTCTGTGTAAGGTAATGACAGAATAGCGGTGTGCTGGCGAACTATGCTTTATTTTGTTTTTTATCTAAATCATTCAATAGGGCGGTAGCATCCCTATTGGCAAGGGGATTCCAAAAGGGAACAGCGTTCTCCTTTGTCTGGGGTGTTCAGAGGGGATAGTGTTCCCCTTTGACCGGAAGAATCCAAAGAAACCGGCGGTTTCGTGGCACACGATTTTCCGTAGGAAAGTCTAGTGTGTTATACCTTTGTGGAGCAGATGGCAGCCGGAATTGTAGCACACCCTGAAAAGTGTGGCCACAGTTGCGGCGTTCTGGCGGGAAAGGTTGCCCCTTGCGGGGCAGCATAAGCGACAGAAAAAGGCTGGCAGGCGGTGCGGGCAAGCACTGTCTGTCAGCCGTGTCATTTGCGGAACAAAGGTATATCAAAGCCCCCGTCAGCCGCTGCTTCCCATCGTATCAGAACCACCACGGCAGCTTTCCGCGCAGGCTGTCCATCGCCTCGCCCTCCACCTTCTTTGTCCAGCTCTCGCTGAGATGGAAATGGAGCGCCGCGCCGATCAGCGGGTGCTCGATTCCATCGGTAAAGCCATAGCGGTACAGCAGATAGGTCTGCTCTCTGGCTGTCAGCTTGTCCAGCGCCGCATACAATTCTATCAGCTGCTCTTTTTGGATATAGATTTGCTCCGGCGTTTGGGTGTGAGGGTCGGCTATGGCTTCGATCCGCAGCATCCGTTCATCCTCTGAGAGAACGTCATCCAGATATACTCTCTGGAAGCCGGGGCCGTCTTTCTTATCCACCATCCGTTGCTCAAATAAACCGAGGGCGGCGCGGATGCAGTCCGTCATGGCGTTGCGGAGCGCCGGTGCTGCATAGGTCAGAAATTTCATGCCCCGTCCGGCATCAAACAAAGGGATCGCGTTCAGCAGGCCGATACTTCCCTCCTGCATCAAATCATCCAAATCAATTCCAATATCATTTTCATCCAGCCCCATGTTTCGGTATTGCTCCAGCGCAATTTTTCGGATGAATCCCAGATTCTTTTCCAGCAGAATGTCACGGGCAGCCGTATCCCCTTTCTGTGCCAGTCTGCACAGCTGCTCATTGCTCCGGGTCGGCATTTTGCTTCTCCTGCGCGTGGTCTAAGGTGGATTGGAGAAATTCCGTCAGCGCCTGACCGAACTTGTCTAATGCTTCCTTTTGCACACCGTCCATCCCCGCTGCGCTCTGGGTGACGGCGGCGGAAATCATTTCGGGCGTGATGGTCGGAGTATGAACATCCGCCCCTTTGGTGAGTTCGGTAAACATCTGCTGAGTGATGCCCTTGGTCAAGGACTGCGCTGCTGTGAAATCGTTGCCGATCTCTTTCTTCACTTCCCGCAGCGCCGCCATAAATGTGTTCTGTATCATCGTCAGGTCTGCCTGATATACGGGAACTTTCTGCCGGTTGACAGTTCTGGCCGCCTGCACCGCAGCGTCTGTTTTATTGTTTCGGCGCAGCATGGCGCTGAGAGTAGTAAGCATCTGGTTCTGTCCGGCGAAACCGGCGGCCAGCGTATCGTCAAAATATTGCTCAATCATATAGGTGACTTCTGCAAAGCGAGGGCTTTCCAAAAGGCGGTTGACGATCTCTGCATTGGCTTTTCCGGTGTACAGAGTCCGCGCCGCCTGCACCGACAGGCCCAGTTCTTCAATATCAAAATTTGTCCGGTCGGGCGTGTTGACTTCCCCCAGCAGGAAATCTGTGGAGACTTCAAACACTTTCGCAATGCGGAGCAAATGTTCTGTGCTGATCTTATCAGTCTTACCGCTGACAAACCGGCTGATGGCGCTCTCGGTGCTGCCGATGCGGGTCGCCAGCTGTGCCTGGGTAATTTTATGTTCCTTCATAAGCTCCTGCATCCGCTGCCGGATATTGCCGGGCAGATAGGCTCCCTCCATGTGACGCACCTCTCTTCTGAAAACTCTCTTTATCCATTATACCTGATAAAACCAGCGCGGGCAAATGCTTTCCGCTGGCTTCGCCGCTCTGAGGTCTTGCATTTTTGCAAGATTTCAGGGCGGCGTTTTTTCATTTCTTGCACTTTTAGCGGATTTTTCGGTTTATAGGCTTTTTCCCCGTATATTCAGGCAGACGGGCAGATACCGTCAATAAATAATGGAGGACAAAGCCTATGAATTTATTTGAAACTGTAAAATCCGCTGTCACCGTGAAGCAGGCCGCCGAATACTACGGCTGTAAGGTCAACCGGGGCGATATGATCTGCTGCCCCTTCCACGATGACCGGCATCCCAGCATGAAGCTGAACAGGGATTATTTCTATTGCTTTGGCTGCGGGGCTACCGGGGATGTGATCGATTTTGTGGCGCGGCTGTTCGGCCTGAGCAGCTACGAGGCCGCAAAAAAGCTGGCCTATGACTTTGGCATCGACCCGGACAAGCCCCCGGCAGCGATGGCTTTGAAAAAGCCCTATCCGCTGGCGCGGGCTTTCCGCAACGATGAGATACACTGCCAGCGGGTGCTCTGCGATTATCTGCATCTGCTGGAACGCTGGAAGGTCGAATATGCCCCGCAATCGCCGGAGGATGAACTGGATGACCGCTTTGTGGAAGCCTGTCATATGATCGAGTATGTAAATGATTTGTTGGACGTTCTCATGTTTGCGGAACTGAAGCAGCGTGTGAAAGCGGTGGATATGCTGCTGAAGGACGGCACTATCACCGCGCTGGAGCAGCGGCTCAGACGTCTGGAAAAGGAGGTGCAGCACCGTGGCGAAGAACGAGCAATCGCGTGAGGCCAACCAGCCCATCTGGTTTGACGGCAAGAGTATCAATGAAGCCCTGTTTTGTGATGATTTTCTCGGCAGACACAAAATCATCTACACAAACGGGGCTTTTTTCACGCCTGATGGCCGCGTGACCGATGAGCTGCCACTGCGTGGAGAAATTTTTGAGGAACTGAAATGCTGTGCAGTCAGCAATATCCCCCGCAAAA